>Ga0118677_10016365_pt1 | contig 10167 bp, 3 predicted proteins | sample AliMusrvi5mmetaG_FD_86154 | JGI IMG/M metagenome (GOLD analysis project Ga0118677, IMG submission 86154)
CCGGCGTCGCCAAAAACGATCCCGCCGACCGTGTGGGTCTGGCCGTTGAGATTGACCGGGCCTGGCAACGCCGGCGTCGCGAACGTGACGCTGTCGCCATCCAGGAAGTACGTGGAACCGTTCGGGGAGCCGGAAAGGTGCCAGTTGTAGCTGGCCAAGTCCCAGTTCCAGTTCGAGGAGGTATTGTCCCAGATCAGATTGAGACCGGAACCGACGACGGCGGGGTTGTCATACAGGTTCATCGTGGCATTCGAGAGCGAGCCGATCGGATAGAGTCCGCTCGCCAACGTGACCTGCACCGTCTCCGTACCCTCCAAGAGACGGTCGAAGAGCGGCGTCACGACGATCGCGGCGTTGGTGGCGCCGGCCGGGATCACAACGCTGCCGGAAAGGCTGGCGTAGTCCACCCCGTTGCTCGCCGTGCCGTTGACCGCATAATTCACGGTCACGGCGAAACTCGTAGCCAAACTGGCCCGCCAGACCGTGAACGTGCCGGGCGTCAGGCCGACCTCCGAGGCGTCTGAAACCTTCGTGATCGTGATCGACGCCGTCGACAGCGACCTCACCGCCCCGTAGCCCCATCCGGCAGCGTTCGAGGCGCCGAACTGGTAGTAATACGTCCGGTCCGTTGTCAGGCTGAGCGTGTTGGTATAGAGGGTCCCCTCCACCCCGGGGTTCGCCACGACATTGGTCGCATCCCAACTGCCCGTGCCGCTACCATCGGTCTGCCCATAGAACACATACACCGCCGCCGCGGTCGCCCCGGCGGTCGACAACTTGCCCACCACGTCCGCCGAACTTGCCCGCACTACCACGGGGCCGTACGTATCCACGGCCGGCGGACTGAACGCGGTTGTTTGGGCCGCGCCCAAACTGCTGAAGACGCTGTTCGAGGCCATGGTCATGTACTCGGCCCAGATCCAGTTGGCCGAACGGGCCACCTGGGCCACGCGGGCCTCATCCAGCAGCCCCTTCACAAAGTAACTGCCCGGCGCGCCGCTCCAGGTGGCGAGGTTGTCATAGCCCAACCGCCAGTAGCCGGCGATGCTCTGGGCGTTCGTCTGCGAACTTGTCCCCACCAGCGCGCCGTCCACGTAGAGCGCCATGCCGGTGCCGGGGCTGACCAGTGCGCCCACCGCCTGGTGCCATACGCCATTGGTGAACGAGCCCGCCGTGTTGAGCGTCTGGACGCTCCCGTTATAGATGCCAAAGTACACCTGCCCCGCGCTGCTCAAGTACAAGTGCCGGTCATGGCTGGTGCTCTGGCCGGTCTGGCTGTTGCCAAACCCCAGCAACTTGCCCTGCCCGCTCGTGGTCTTGAACCAAATGGACTCCGTGAACACCTGCGGGTTGGTGACCGACTTGGTCGTCGTCACGTAACTGCTGCTCCCGTCCAAGCCCACCGCCCCGTCAGCCAGCCCGTTCGTCCCCTGCACCGGACTCGACTGCGGCAGACCCGTGTTCCCGTTCGTGGTCGAATCGGCCAGGGTGCTCGACGTCTGCCCCAGATGCCACACGCCGTAGTAGTCGCTCCCCCACACCGCCCCGTTCGTCGCATAGGCCGGCACGGCTTGGCCGCTCCGGCCCCAATACGCCCAAATGGTGTCGTTGCTGCTCGCCAGTGCCGGCAGATTCACCCAGACATACGAACTGCCGGTCGCATCCCACTTCTCGACCTCGTAATTGAGCGCCGTCTGTTCCGTGGCGTCCGCGAACCGCAGATCGCTGAGATCCGGCTCGAACTGGCCGTAGTCGAACCCGCTGACGTTGGTGCTCAGCACGACCAGCGCCGGGAAGTTCGTCAACGTCTCGGCCTTCGTGTAGCCCGGGAAAGTAATCTTCACCTTGCGCGTCCACGCATTGAACACCGGCGTCAGCGTCTGGAAGTTCGTGGCGGCCGCCGCCCACGCCGTGCCGTACGCGTTGGTGGCATAGCCCTGGTAGTAATAGCGCGTGCCCGCCGTCAGGCCGGTCACGTTCGTCGTGAAAGCGCCTTCCGACAGAACCCCCAGGTCGTTTGTCCACGTCCACGGGCCATTGGTCGTTCCCGCGTAAATCCAGACGTGGGCCGTGACCCCCGCCGTCAACGTCCCTTGCAGTGTCGCGGAGTAACACCCCACGTTCGTGGCGCCCGTGCTGTTGTCCACCGCCGGCCCGCTCTTCGTCGTGAAACCGATCGGCAGCGAGAAGGCCGACGAGCCCGACTGCGTGTTGGTCCCGAAGAAACGGAAGACGTAGGAGTGTTCGGGCAGCAGGCCGCTGATGACCGTGTTGGCGTTGTTGACCAGTCCGGTCCCCATGTTGCCGATAACGTTGGTCCCGGCCCAGCCGGTCAGCGTGTCGCCCAGGTTCGTCGCACCCCACAGCAGCGTCACGTTCGCACTGTCGCCGCCGAGCGTCGCGGAGGCGGTGGCTCCATTGGTCGTGATACCGGCAACGGTTTCACCCGACCAGAACAGCGCGCCGCCCGTGAGGTTCGTGAAACTCAACACGTTCGTGGCCCACGTGTCTTCCAGGGCATTGGTGCCACGGAACGTGAAGGTGTTCGTCGAACCCGGGGCCAGGCCCGTCGCGGTCACGCTCAGGCCCGCCGCGGTGACATTCGTGTAGCGCCCCGCGTAGGCCGAGTTGCTCCACGCCGCCGCGTTCGTTCCGCCGCTGTTCGGTCCCCAGTACGCCCAGACGTCATACACCGTCCCGCTCGCCGAAAGGAGGCCGTTCAGAATCGCCGAGGACAAGGTCACGGTCGTGGCCGGCGTGTTGCTCACGCTCAGCGCCGCGCCCGACGGTTTGGTCGTGAGGAAATTCGTCGTTGCGGGCGCCCACCCCTCGCCGTAGACGCTGGCGGCACTGCACCGGTAGTAGTAGCGTTGGCCGTAGTACAGGCCCGAGACGGTATTCGTAAACGTGCCCAAGGCCTGCGAGGCGTTGGTGATCACGCTATTCCACGCACCGTGATTGGTGTCGCCATCCGCGGCGCCCCACCACGTGTAGGCCGTGATGGCCCCGCCGGCACCGTCGCTCACCAGCGTGCCGCGCAACGCTGCCGTGCCGGCCCCGATCGCCGTCGCTCCGCCCGCATTGTTGACGACCGGGAGGGCCTTGGTCGTGAAACTGACGGGCATCGAGAACGACTGGGCGCCCAGGGTCGCGTTGGTCGCGTAGAACCGGCAGACGTAGGCCTGGGTCGAAACCAGCCCACTCATGATGGTGTTCGCGTTGTTGATCAGCCCCGTCGCCATGCCGCTGCCGACAACGTTGGTTCCGGCCCAACCGGTCAGCGTCCCGCCGCGATCCGTTATGTCCCACAGCAGCCTCACGTCCGCGTTGGTTCCACCCAGCGTCGCATACGCGTTCGCCGCGTTGATGGTGACATTCGACACGCCCTCCCCTGACCAGACCAGGCGGGCATCGTTGATCGCGGACACGCGCAACACGATGTCGTTGCCGCTGCCGCCAGCCAGACTGCTGTTGTAGAGGATGTCGAACACATAGTTATTGTTCCCATACAGGGCACTGACCGTGTCGCCCTGCGCGAACTTACCCGAAATCGCGGCGGAACTCGCCACGTTGACCGCCAGGAACAGGTCCCCCACATTCGGCGCATAGGCCAGGTTCACCTGAAGCGAGGCATTAGTGATCGACAGCGTCGGCGTCCCGGTCAGCGCGAGGCGGTCATAACTGTTGGTCGCAAACAGGTCGAGCGCGACCGTGCCGCCATTCATTTTGACGCTGCTGAAACTGGCGAGCGTCAGCGTACCGGCCTGACTGCTCGTGCCCGGACTGAGCGTGCCGTTGTTCGTGAGCGTCAGCGCGCTGGCCGCGCCGCCCGTCCCGTCACCGCCGACGTTGAAGCTGGGGCTGTTGAGGCCCGCCGTGAGCGTGCCGAAGCCCTTGATCGACCGCACCGTCACGCTCTTGCCACCGGAGACGCCGACGTCGGTAGTCAGCGTATCGGTCAGGAACAGGTCGTTGCTCCCGCTGCCCAGGACGTAAACGCTCGACCCGATGTGGTTCACGGAGCCGCCGATCGTGATCTGCCCGGTCAGCCCGGTGTTCACACCGGACAGCGTCAGCAAACTGCCGGTCCAGCCGTCATGGAACAGGGTCAGGCCGTTCGTCCCCGTGATCGCACTGCTGATCGTCATAGTGGCGCCGTCGCGGCCATACATGTTGAACACGCCCTCCGCGCCGCCCAGCGCCAGCGTAGGCACGGCAAGAACCACTTTGTGGTTGTCGCCGTTCTGCGTCGATGGCGTTCCCATGATCGCCCCGCTCTTCACCGTCAGCGTGCTCCCCGCCGGGCCCGTCAGCGTCACGGACTTGCTGGTGATGCCGCTGTTCGTGTAGTCGCTGTCGAAGACCAGCGAATTGACCGCCGTGTCACTCGCGAGGCTGACCGTGAAGGTCCCGCCCGTGGACGAGATGCCATTGTAGTCAAGCCGCACATTGTCATTGCTATCGGCATTGACGGACGGGAAGGCGGTGGCGCTCGTGCCCTGCACGAAATCGTTCGTGGGGTTCATCTGCACGAACCCATTGTTCGTATCCCATGTGACGAACGAGTTGGGATGCGAGGGACTGCCGTTCTGTTCATTGGCGGTGGTGGCCGTCGTCAGCGTATGCACGTAGGGGACCACCTTCTTGTTCGTCGTCCGCGACCCGTCGCCGCCGATCGGAACCTGGCCGGCGCCGCCGTCGGCCGACTTGAGGTAGCCGCCGTTGCCAAGGTTATAGCTGGCGCCGCTGAGAATCTTCGCCACGGGCCGACTCTCGGCATCGCGGACCAGACTCGCCGGCACAAGCGTCGAGGACTGCACGTCCAGCGTCGAGCGCGCGCCCCAGAGCGTGACGACACTCACGCGCTCGGTCGTCACCGTGCCCTGGCCGATCGTCCGCAATGTCGCGTTGTTGAGCGAAAAGGCCTGCGTGTTCTTAATGCGGCCGAAGGTCGTCACCCCGTCGTCGGAGAAACTGGAACCGGTGTCGCCCAGGGTCAACGCGCCTCCGCTTTGAATCACAACGTTGCTCGCGTTCAGGAATGAGCCGGCACTACCCTTGACGACCACCGTACCGCCCGCCGTGACGCTCCCCGAAAGGGCGTTCGACGCAGCGAAGGTGACCGTGCCGTTCAGGCAAACCATGTTGCCCGCGCCCTTCACGTTGCCATTGTAGGTGTTGTTCCCCTGCTGATCGATGGTCAGGGCATACCCGGCTGTATCGACCGAACCGTTGAACGTCATGATTCCATTGACGCCCGCGCTGTTCGTGCGTTGGAGCATCGCGTTCGTGGTCAGGGCGATGTTGCAGTTGAAGGTCGGCACGCGCCATTGCAGGTTATTGACGATCCCGCCCGCCCCCACGTTCAGGGTGCCGTTGCCGGCGGAGGAGCCGATGGTGAAGTCGGCGCCGTCGTCGCCCATCACGAGCCCGCCGACCGACCGGCTCTGATTGTTGAGGTTAATCGTACCGTGCGGAGTTCCGATCGTCACGCTGTCGCCATCGAGGAAGTAGGTGGAGCCGTTCGGGGTGCCGGAGAGATGCCAGTTGGAACTAGCCTGGTCCCAGTTCCAGTTGCCGGAGGTGTTGTCCCAGATCAGGTTCAGACCGGGCAAGGCAGCAGCCGGATTGTCATACAGGTTCATCGTGGCATTCGAGGGCGAGCCGATCAGGTAGGATCCGCTCAGCAACGTGACCTGCACGGTTTCCGTGCCCTCGACGATGCGGTCGAAGAGCGGCATTACCACGATCGCGGCGTTGGTGGCGCCGATGGGAATGGCCACGCTACCCGAGAGGGTGGCATAGTCCACCCCGTTGCTCGCCGTGCCGCCGGTCACCGCATAGCTCACCGTCACGGCGACGCCCGTGGCCGAACTGGCCCGCCAGACCGTGAAGGTGCCGGGCGTCAGGCCGATCTCCGAGGTGTTGGACGAGGTCGTGATGGCGACCGGCGCCGCAATGAAACTGGCAGCACTGCCCCAGACCAAACCCGCATTGTTTGAAGCCGCGTACCGGTAGCACCAGCCTTGGTTGGGGGCCAGCCCCGTCACATTGGTCGAATACCCACCGGGCGCCTGCGGGGCGGCCCACACCGCATTCGTGCCGCCCCATGCCGCCGCATTCGTGCCGGCGTCACTGGCGCCCCAATACAGGTAGACCGCCGTAGCCGAGGTGCCCGTTGCCGAAAGGTAGCCGTTCAAATAGGCTGACGTGGTGGTGATATTCGTGGGCGCCTGCGTGACCAGCGTGGCGTTGTCCAAAGCCGGGTTCATGCCGCTGTAAGACTCAAACACTCCGTTGGAGGCGACGGTCTGGTAACTGGCCCAAAGCCAGTTCGTCGAGCGCACAGCGCTGCCGCCACTGATTCGCACCTCGTCCAATGCGCCATTCCAGTATTCCCCGCCGCCGCCGGTGCTTCCCAGATACAACGGGTTGGTGTTCTTGTAGATGGTGCCGGACTTTGTCAGAGTTACGGGAGAGCCGATCTGGTTGCCATTCACATAGAGATAGGCTTTCATCGCGGTCTTATCGATTGTCGTCGCGACATAATACCAACTGTTAAGGTTGAACGTGAAACTGGCGGCGGGAAGGTCAAACGTGGATCCGTTATCGGTGGCGGCCAATGCCCAAAGCTCCGTGTTAGTGGGGGTATCAATGCGCCAGCGGTAGCCATCTTGCGCATACTTTGCCACGATGTTGTGAGCTCCTGTATTGAGAGTCCAATTCGTGCTGTAGACCCACGCTTCCAGTGTGAGGAAATTGGTAACCTGAAGGCTGGCCGAGTTGGGCGCCGACATGTATGTCGATCCCTTGAAGCCCCGCGCTTGCGCGATCATCCCGACGGGGACATTGGTCGTGGTGTCGGTCGTGAGCGTATTCGCGTTCGCCGTGGAGTCCTTCGTCCCGTTCAGATGCCACACCGCGCGGTAGTTCGCATCCCACGCGGCGCCGTTCGTCGTATAGACGGGCGCCGACACGTTCGTTTGTCCCCAGTAGGCCCAGATGCAGTCGTTACTGGTGCTTAGTTTCGGTATTTGCACCCAAACGAACGCCGCACCGTTGTTGGTAGACTCCACCTCGTAGTTCAATTCCGTGGTCCTGCTGGCATCCGTGAACCGCAGGTCCGTGTTTGAGTGCGAAATGAAGTTTCCGTAGTCGAACCCGCTGGCCATGCCGTTGGAGAAGACCACCAGCGCCGGAAAATTGGTCAGCGTCTCGGCATTGTTATAGCCGGAGAAGGTGATTGTAATCCGATTGCTCCACCCATCGAACGGCCCGGACATGGCCGTCCCGGCCCAACCAACTGCGATCAACGCAACAACCAGCATCGTTCTCATCGCCTGCTTGTTCATCGCACGCCCCCTTCCATTCTCACGCCGCCGAACGAACGCCCGACGGCTCCTCCGCACGTCCACCGATGCCTGATTCTCTACTATCATCATACCGATAGTATCAGTAACGAAACGCCCTTGTCAAGGGCTATTGCCGCAGGCCCAAAACCGCCACCACGGGCTGGGACCCGCGCCAACTGTCATCGCCAGGCTTCACATTTTGTCGTGACTATCAATAATCGTCGAAGTAACGTTCCTGTGATGAGTGAGCACATGACCGCTACAGCGCCCCTCCCCCGCCGTACCCCCGAATCCCAGGGAATTTCCTCTATTCGTATTCTGGACTTCATCGACACTTTGGAGAGGAGCGGCCTGGAATTTCACAGTTTCATGCTCGTGCGACACGGCAAGGCGATTGCCGAAGCCTGGTGGACTCCCTACTCGGCGGAGCAACCGCATCTGCTCCATTCGTATAGCAAAAGCTTCACCTCCACGGCTGCCGGGTTTGCGATCGATACGGGACTCCTCACGCTCGATGACCCGGTGATCTCGTTCTTCCCTGACGATCTTCCCGGCGAAGTCTCCCCGCATTTGGCCGCGATGAAGGTGCGGCACTTGCTCTGCATGGGCAGCGGCCATACGGAAGAGCCCTCGCACGCCGGCGACAACTGGATACGCGCCTTTTTCGAGCAGCCGGTGAATAAGGAACCCGGCGCGCATTTCATGTACAACTCGATGGCGACCTACATGGTCTCGGCGATCCTCCAGAAGGCAACCGGACAGCGCGTCACGGACTACCTCGAACCGCGTCTCTTCGGTCCGCTGGGCATTCTCAAACTGCACTCCGAACGCTGCCCGCGCGGAAACGATATCGGCGGCTGGGGCATGAGCGCCAGGACCGAAGACATGGCCAAACTCGTGCAACTCTATCTGCAACGCGGCGTGTGGAACGGCAAACGCCTGCTGAGTGAGGCATGGATTGACGCGGCGACTTCGAAACAGATCTCCAATGGTGTCAATCCGGAAAGCGATTGGTGCCAGGGCTATGGATTCCAGTTCTGGCGCAGCAAGCACGGCTGCTACCGCGGGGCTGGCGCGTTCGGACAGTATGGCGTCGTGATGCCCGCCCAGGATGCCGTCATCGCCATCACAAGCCAGGTCAACGACATGCAAAGACCGCTCTCGCTGGTCTGGGAGCATCTTCTTCCCGCATTCGAAGCCAAGCCGCTTCCCGAGAATCCCATGGCGCACCAGGAACTCCTGGCCCGGACCGCAGGACTTGGCGTGGCCGCCCCATCGCCCGGAAGACATCAAGGCGCGCTTCGAGTGTCTCCGGCGCCACGCACCGCCGAAGGCGGCATTACAACACGCTAATTTCCGCGATACGTATACGTACCGGCAGGAGGTATTCGCGATGCGATATGCGACATGGGCGGCGGTCGTTTGCCTCTCTGCGGGATGCATGACCTTCCCGTCAACTCCGCCAGTATGGCCACCCCTTCCACCCGATGCTGCGGCCGGGGTCTGCTGCATCTTTGCTCTGGACCATGACAACGTCTGGATTGGCGGGGATTTCCACGATTTCGCTGCCACGCTATACTCAACGATGTACCACACGAGCGATGGGGGCAAATCCTGGCAACGTGTTGGGCCGGCGTTGGAGAACAGCACGATTGCCACGATCTTCTTTCTGGATACGAAGACAGGCTGGGCGGCTGGCGCCTGGACGACAGAAAGCGCAGGGGATCCATTTGTGCTGCGGACCACGGATGGTGGAAAGACTTGGGCTCAGACGATGGTCCCGGTCGAACCACGGTTGACGCCCCTTTTTGTCCCTACGAGTCTGGTATTCGCGACCCGGAAGATCGGCATCCTTCGCATGTCGGGCTGCAGCGCAGAAGATGAACAGTCGGTCTGGGTCACGCGCAATGGCGGCAAATCATGGGCTTTCTCGTGCGGCCAGAAGGATGAGACCGGGCCGTGCAACGCGCTCTCTATCACAAAGGATGGAACTCTGTGGAAACTCGACGAACAGGACATCCTGGTATCCACGGACAACGGATCGAGTTGGAAAAAGGCAGAAACGCATCCGGTTCGAACCGAACGACCAAGGCATCGCCGCTGTTCGCCATAAACTCGGACGCAACGGGGGCCGGCTGATGATCACCGATGACCGGAGCGCGCATTTCACCGAGTTCACCTGCTGTCGCAAAGGCGAGGAGATGACTTGCAGATTCCGTGAAAAGGGCGTGACCTTCGGTATCCAAGGGAATATCGGATTCACGACGCGAGAACGTCCCGCGCTGGAAGGCCGGCTGTCCCAGTAACGCGTGTTCGGTGGGCTTCAGGGCTTCGTGCCTCAGTTGACATTCGTGGCGCTCACGCCGTAGGGCGTGCCCGGAAACGCCATGGCGCCGCCGCATTCGAAGTCCGCTTTGCCGTCGGCGCCCATGCCGGCGCGGCACGCGAGCACATGCTGGCCATTGCCCACAGTCCGACGCTTTTCCTGCTCAGTTTCACCAATCCGATCCGGTGCGACATCGTGGACTGGGCCGCGGCAGCCGGCTTTGGCTCGATCATGCTCGCGTCCACCGTCTGGTCGGCATCCGAAGGCCATTACGAGCCGAACTTGAAGGCCTGGCCGCAAGGGTGGGCATCGTTACAAGCCTTCACGGACTACGCCCGGCGGCAAGGCCTGGCTGTTGGATTACACACGCACACCCTGGGCATCAACGATACCGATCCCTATGTCACGCCGGTGCCCGACGACCGGTTGCTTTCGGTCTGGCAGGGACATCTGGCCCGGGACATCGAGCCGAACGACACCGAACTGCAC
>Ga0118677_10015728_pt2 | contig 10166 bp, 10 predicted proteins | sample AliMusrvi5mmetaG_FD_86154 | JGI IMG/M metagenome (GOLD analysis project Ga0118677, IMG submission 86154)
GGGGCGTGATCTTCTAAACGCCGCGCCGGAAGGAGGCGCTATGCGCCGCGGCGACTGGAAGTTCGTTGTCAACAGCAAGCGAGCCAGGTCGGAACTCCTCAACGGTCAAGACCGCGGGATAGACGACACCGAGCAACCCCTCACCCCAGCCCTCTCCCCTTCGGAAGGGGAGAGGGAGTAGCCTCGGCAGCTTTGGGTGTAGTGCATGCTGCGGACTCCTCAGTAAGACCCATCCGCAAAGCATGGCCTCAGCGCCGCAAAAACCGAGCCGGCGGCGGAACTTCGCGCCCGTCACTTCAGGTTCGTCGGGCGATTGTTCGGCTGGGAAGCATCCTGCTTGAGCTGGGAGCTGAACCATTTCACACAAATCTCAGACAGATACTCGTGTGCGCGGTCCGCGAAATGGCCGTCCTTCGGATCGGGCCAAAATGCTTTCATCTGGGAGTTCCTGATGACGTGCGTTCTGAACTCATCCGTGGGGTCGAAGAATGTGATATTCTGTCGCGCGCAGATGGCCGCCAACCGGTCCCGAGGCTCGGCGCTGCGGAATGTGAAGGGTCCCTCCGGGGTCTTGAATTGCTGGGTGAAGGGGCCACCGGCGATCGTATCCGGATCGCGGAGGTTAAAGGCGACCGGAAGCAGCATGAGAACGACCTGGCCACGATTCCGCTCCACCTGGCCATGCAGCCGGGCCAGTATTTGCTCCAGGAGTTGCCATCCATAACTGTTGAAGCGAAAGTCTTCCTTGATAAAGGCCGAAACATCATTCGCCCCCATCTGCGGCGACCAGGTCAACTGTTCCTGTTTCGCAATAATCTCCTCATATAGCGCTCCCCGGTAGGTGAAGTGCTTGTATCGCTCATCCACCAGAGGAAACGCTGCGGGATCGTACTGCTCTCGGGACGTCATCCGGTTTATCTTGAGAGCGACCAATCGCAACAGCAGACTCCGTTTCCAAAGCGGATCAGGCTTCGGGGATTCCCTTAGCGCCTCGCGACCGGCTTGAGCGGCCTGGCGGCCATCAGATGAATGCAACGTAAGCCCCGCCCCCTCTGAATACATAAAGTACGGCTTTGGCATTCTTGATCCGCTGGAATTGGACAGGATGTTCTTCAAATCGTTGATCGCGGTGAAGGCAACCACCACGATGTCCGGTCGCCATGCGACGCCCTTCTCCTCGTAGGCCAGAAGTTCCTGGTCGGTGCCCCAGGCTCCGGACGCCAGTATGGCAATCTCACAGGCGTTCCCCAGGTGCCTGCGCAACAGGACTGGAAACCGGTGCTCAAGGGATGCAACGCCGCTGCCGGCGAGGAACGAGTCGCCGATAAACAGAATGCGCTTGCGTTGGGTGGCGGCGTCTGCGTGTGGATTGAATTCCTGATACTCACGGCTGGACCAGCCCAGCAGCGGGTCTTCTCGTTGGGTCCAGCCAATTTGAGGCATTATAACCCGGAGCGCCAGTTCGATCAGAAACAAGCACAGCAGCGTGGAGCTCAGAACCAGGAGCAGGCGAGCCGCCCACCTCTTCGGTGTTCTGGTCAAGCCGACCTCAGAATGCCTAGCCATGCAGCTCAATCTCTTTGGCAAACGCCGGCGCCGTTACTTCCGCTTGCCGATCGGATGAACTAATAGGAATTGCTCCTTTCAACCAGCAGGGGCAGTACGCTCCGCGGGTGAGGGGGAATGGGTTTTGGGTCGCAGCAAGCATGGGCCGAGTCTAGCTAACCGGCGGGGCTCGTCAAGGGCCAGCGCGTGGGGTTCCGGGGTTTGAACAGCCGTCTTCGGGTGTCGCGGGGTTGACAGTTCAACAGGGCTCGTTTACATCATCATCCTTGTTTTCGAGTATTCTTGCGCATTAAGCCATGAGCCTCAGCATTCTAGGCATCTCCGCGTTTTACCACGACAGCGCCGCTGCCGTGGTGAAAGACGGAGGAATTGTGGCTGCGGCCCAGGAGGAACGCTTCACCCGCATCAAGCACGACCACCACTTCCCCAAACATGCGGTGGATTACTGTTTGCAGGAAGCCGGGCTGACTCCCGAGCAACTGGATTACGTGGTGTTCTACGACAAGCCGTTCCTGAAGTTCGACCGGCTGATGGAAACCTACCTGGCCTATGTGCCGCGCGGCTTCCGGTCGTTCATGATGGCCATGCCGCTTTGGCTCAAGACCAAGCTCCACCTGCCTCGGGAAATCCGGCGCGCGCTTGACTCTCGCTACCGCAAGCGGATTGCGTTCACCGGACACCACGAATCCCATGCGGCGAGCGCCTTCTTCCCCTCGCCGTTTGAGGAAGCCGCGATCCTCACCCTGGACGGCGTGGGCGAGTGGGACACCGCCACCATCGGCTGGGGCAAGGGCAATAAGATCAAGCTTCTCAAGACCCTGCATTTCCCGCATTCGCTCGGCCTGCTCTACAGCGCCTTCACCTACTTCTGCGGCTTCAAGGTCAACTCAGGGGAATACAAGCTCATGGGCCTCGCGCCCTACGGCGAGCCCCGCTACGCCGACCTCATCCTGGAGAAGCTGGTCCACCTCCAGGAAGACGGCTCGCTGGCGATGGACCTGAGCTACTTCGATTACTGCGCCGGCCTAACCATGACAGGAAAGAAGATGGAGCTGCTTTTCGGCGGGCCAGCACGCTCGCCGGAAGCGATGATCACCCAGCGCGAAATGGATCTGGCCGCCTCGATCCAGAAGGTGACCGAGGAGGTGGTCCTGCGCATGGCCAGGACCGCCCGGAATCTCACCGGCGCACGGAAGCTCTGCCTGGCCGGCGGCGTAGCGCTGAACTGCGTGGCCAACGGCAAGCTGCTACGGTCGGGCATCTTCGACGACATCTTCATTCAGCCGGCGGCAGGCGACGCGGGCGGGGCGATTGGCTCGGCCTTGTTTGTCCATCACCAGTTGCTGGAGCGCCCGCGCGTGACCAACGGTGCCGACACGATGCGCGGCTCCTGGCTCGGGCCTTCGTTCAGTAACGAGGAGATTCGCCGCTTGCTCGATGGCCGGGGCATTCGCTACCAGTTCTTTGCCGACGAGGCCGCTTTGCTCAAGGCTACCGCCGAGGCCATGGTCGCGGGCCAAGTGATCGGCTGGTTCCACGGGCGGATGGAGTTCGGCCCGCGGGCCTTAGGCTCGCGCAGCATAATCGGCGATGCCCGCAACGAAGCGATGCAGGCAACCATGAATCTGCGCATCAAGTTCCGCGAATCCTTCCGGCCCTTCGCTCCTTGCGTCCTCGAAGAAGACGTGAGCCAATATTTCGAGCTCGACCGCCCTTCGCCCTACATGCTGCTGGTCGCCGACGTGCGCAAAGAATTGCGCCGCGACCTCACTCCCGAGCAGGTGCGCCTGATGAAGGACCCCGATCTGCTCAAGCGGGTGAATGTCCCGCGCTCCAGCATTCCCGCGATCACGCACGTGGATATGTCGGCCCGGGTGCAAACCGTGGACGAGGCGCGGCACGGCAGGTATTACCGGCTGATGAAGGAGTTCAAGCGGCAGACCGGCTGCAGCATCATCATCAACACCAGCTTCAACATCCGCGGCGAGCCCATCGTTTGCACGCCCCAGGATGCGTACCGCTGCTTCATGGCGTCGGAGATGGATGTGCTGGTGCTGGAGAACTGCCTGCTGCGGCGCTCGGAACAGCCCGCGCTCAGCGCCGAGGAACGCCAGAAGTACATCGCCAGCTTCAAGCTCGATTAACTCCAACCCGCATGGTCAATCCCTTCAAAGAAGTCAATTGGAACCCCGGCCCGCAGGAGCGGCGCAAGTTTGCCCTGAGCCTGGTTATCGGCTTTCCGTGTATCGCGGTGGTGCTGCTGCTGCTGGGGTGGTTGCGCGGCAAAGGCTGGAATCTCCCGCTGGCCGCTGAGGTTGGCGGTGGCGGCCTGGCGGTGGGGTTGCTGCTGCTGGCGCTGCCGCAGATAGCGCGGCCGATCTACGTTGGCTGGTATTTTGTGGCTTGCTGCATCGGCACGGTAGTGGGCAATCTGGCACTGGGCATCGTGTTTTTCGTGCTGGTGACTGGCCTGGGCTTGCTCATGCGCGCCCTTGGCCGGCGCCCGTTACGCAAGACCTTCGACAAGCGCGCGGCGACCTATTGGCAGGACCCCGAGCAGGTGGATGACCCGAACCGTTATTATCGGCAGTTTTAAGCGTGTCCTATGAGCGAGAATAAGAAGAGCGCCTTTGAGAAGGCCCAACAGGAAGAGCAGGCCGGCATCATCAAGGAGTTCTTCCTTTTCCTGAAGCACAACAAGAAGTACTGGATGATCCCCATCCTGATTACGCTGCTCGCCCTGGCGGCGCTGATCATCCTGGGCGGCACCGCCGTCGCGCCGTTCATTTACACGTTATTCTGAAGTGGAGGCGCTACGCCCAATCGTACCCATGCAGTTGAGCGTTCGGTTGCCCCTGACCCTCGACCTGCCCGCCTAACTTGAACCAGCCTTCGATAGATTCCACCGGCGAGGCCGCCACGCGACTGCACCCGGCGGTGCGGGACTGGCGAGAACTCGGCCTCATCTTTCTTGTGAACACCGGAATCACGGTGCTCTTGGAACTGTGCTGCGTGCTGGGGGTGCCAACCGGCCTCTACGGCGTGTCGACTTATGCCTTGCCCGCGGCGATTGTGAGCCAGGCGGCGTTCTTAAATCTGATTCCAGGCCTCGTTGTGGCAGCCTGGTTCTTGTGGCGAAGAAGGGCCGGGCTGATGGCCGGCCTCGTGTTTGGCCTGTTTCAGGTCGCTCTGCTTGCGGACATGGCCATCTTTAGGGTTTTCCGGCGGCACTTCGATGGGTTGATCTGGAACTTGCTGACGACCCCGGGAGCGTCGGACTCCGTGCGTCCGGGGCTTGGCACGATCCTCACCACGGCGGTGGTGCTGGCCGCGATGCTGGGGTTCGGGTTTTGGGTGGCCACGGTCCTGGCTCCGCGGCTGGCCAGCCGCTCGTGGGGCAGACGATGCCTCAAGCTCGGGTTCCTGCTGATCCTGGTTTGCGCGGTGCTGGAGCGAGCGACTTTCGCGGTCGTGGGGCTCTATGATGCCGCTCCGGGAGGGTGCCTCCGTGAAACGCTACCGTTCTACCAGCCTTTGACGATCAAGACGCTGGCCCGCAAGTTCGGGTTGAAAGCCCACCCGGTCCCGGCGCTGGTGCTCTCCGGCGCCCACGGGAGTGTGGACGTGCCCAAAACGCCGCTGGGGCCGGCCACTTCGCTGAAGCGCCCGAACATTGTAATCATGGCCGTCGAAGGTGGCAGGTGGGACGCGCTGACCGATTCGGTCATGCCTAACGCTTCCAAGCTGGCGCGGGAGGCCTGGCGGCTGCAAGACCATTATTCCTCGGGCAACGAGACCCTGTTCGGGATCTTCGGCTTGTTCTATTCCCTGCATGGCACCTACTGGAACAAAGTCCTGGCGCAGCAGAAATCCTCGCCCTGGCTGGAGTTTCTCGCCCGCCAGGATTACGAGTTCCGCATCCTCAGTTGCACGGACCTGAACTTCCCGCAGTTCCGGCAGACGGTGTTTAGCAAGTTGGGCGGTGAAATCCGCGATAAATGGGAAGGCGCCCATATTGACCGGGACCGGCTCATGACCGATGCGTTCATTCAGTTTCTGGATAAAAGGAAACCACTGGCTGGGCAAGCCCGCCCGTTCTTCTGTTTCCTGTTCTATGACGCCACCCACCAGCCGTACGAGTACCCTTCGGAAGATGCGCTGCTGCCGTCCCGCTTCCAACCGGGCCAACTGAATTATGCGCGGCTGGCCTTTTCGCCCAGCCTGGCTTCGGGATTCAAGAACCTTTACTTGAACTCGATGCATTACGTGGACCGGCAAATTGGCCGCGCCATCGAACACCTGCGCCAATCCGGGGACCTGGACCAGACGGTCATTATCCTGGTCGGGGACCATGGCGAAGAGTTCGGCGAGTGCGGACGGTTCGGACACGTTAGCGACTTCAGCCGTTTTCAGACGCAGACCTTTGGCGTGCTCCGGCTGCCCGGGGAAGACCCCAGGATCATTACCAATCTGACTTCGCACGTCGATTTCGCACCGACGGTCCTGACCTGGATGGGAATCACCAATGCGGTCGAGGATTACTCGATCGGCCTGCCGATCCAAAGAGCCGCGACCCGTTCCGCGGTCGTGGTTTGCGGCTGGCAGAAAACCGCGCTCGTCAAAGCGGAAAGCACTACGATCTTTCTACAAAGCCACACGACCTACTTAAACAGCCGCTACGAGCCGGTTCGAGGGGGAGCGGCCGGCGGGCCCACGGCATCCGAAATCGCGACCATGCTTGAGCAGATGCGGCAGTTCTATAAGTAGGCCGGCGCTAACCCGGCTCACGCAACCAGCTTGTAATGCTTCTTGCGGAACTGCAGGCCCAACCACTTCTCCAGGCGCAGCATCAGGCGGTGCTTCCGCTCCCGCGAGGTCAACTTGTGGTTGGGGTTCGCCTGAAACAGACCCTCTGCCGGCGGCAGCCAATCCTGGATCATCTTCGGGTGCGTGCCGGTGAACGGCTTGAGCACTTCGGGATCAATATCAGCCGAGTCCACGAACTGCCGCGGGGCACCCCAGAACTTCACGTTCTGGTCGCGCTTAGCGGTGCGCTGCGACATGCTCTTAACCCAGCCGTAGTGGTAGATCGTCGCGCCGGTGTGCGCCGCGCGCGGATACCGCCCGCGCTTGTGCGTCTCCAACACCACAAAAAACATCCCTTCCGGCCCCCACGCCGGGATCGTGTTCCGCAGAATGCGCGCCTCGGTGCGATACCATCGCGGCGACCAGGCATACGTGTTGGCGTTGCCGTAAAAGTGCAGATAGTCGAACGCCAGCGCCTCCACGCGCGGGTCATCCAGGTGACGCTCCATCGCGGCGCGGATCTTAGGCAACTCGTCTTCATGCACCAGCTCGTCGGCTTCGAGGTAGAACGCCCAGTCTCCGGTGCAGTTGAACAGCGCGATGCTCTTTTGCTGGCCATACACAAAGCCCTTGACGCTGTAATCGCTCTGGATGCGCTCGTTCCACTGCGTCGGGATGATGCGTATCTTCGGGTCCCCGATCTCGCGCACCAGCTTTTCCGTGTCATCCTCGCTGGCGCCCAGCGCCACCACGAACTCGTCCACGATGGGCAGCACGGAGCGGATCGAGGCCACGAGCGGATAGCCCAGCTTCTGTCCGTTGCGCAAAAAGGTGAATCCGCTGACTTTCATCGGGGTCTATTCGTCGCGGCCGGTGATTACCTTGCGTATGGCCCCCCACACTGTCCCCGGCCCCGGCACCTTTCCAGCCCCGATCTTCTCTCCCTGTTCGGCTTCAACCTTGGACTTCTTGCCCGGCTCAATGAAACGAACCGCGGCCTCGATCCTGGCTGCATCCGCCGTAAGGTTCAGGTACTCCATGAGCCGCTCGACTTCGCGACGCGGGTTGCTCATGAGATCGGCAAACTCGATGGCCAGATGTTCCCGGCCCGCAAAGAAACGATCCAGCGCCGCCATCAGCGTCCCCTGGAGGAATGCGCCATCCACGCTTCGGCCCAGTCGCTTCAGCGAGTCAATAGAGTCCTCCAGCGGCCGGCAGCACCGAATGAAGCGCGTCTCCGGCCCCCACGCCTGCACCAGGTCTTCGCCACACAGCGACAGCAGGGGATGCTTCATGCCCACCCACAATGTCCCGACCGCTTCCCGCTCTTTGATCCATTGCTCCAGCACTCGCACCCGCTTGGCCTGTCCAACCCGCTCCACCAGGCGCGGCTCGTCCCACCACTTCCGGAGTTGCTTCGAGAGCCCGGCGGACTCGTAAAACCCCTCAAAGAACGGCGGCCCCATATCCACGCCCAAGTGGTGTAGCGCCCCCGCGACCGCTGTCGATCCCGAGCGATACACCCCTAAGACCGCGATGCGTGTTTGCTTCATTGCGAGCAGCCTGACAGCCACGCCCGCTGCCGCGCAACTCCTTTTTCGGTCCTTTGCGGTCCTTTGCGTATTGCCAGCCGCCCCATCCTTCCGCTAGCGTTCCGTCTGCTATGGCCAAACTTCCCGTCTCCGTCTGCCTGATTTCCGGCGCTGAGGCCGGCCGCATCGGGCGGGCGCTCCAGAGCATAACAGATCGGGCCAGCGAGGTCATTGTGGTCCTCAACGAGGATGTCCGCGACGGCACGGACGCGCTGTGCGCGGCCCGGGGGGCTAAGGTCTTTCGCGAGCCCTGGAAGGGGTTTGTGGGCCAGAAGAACTCCGCCGCCGACAAAGCCTCCGGCCCGTGGATTCTCTCCCTGGACGCCGACGAGGAAGTCCCCCCGGCCCTGTGGGACGAGATAGCCGCGACGATCGCTGACCCGGCGCGGAATGGCCCCTATGCGGCCTTCGACTTCCCCCGCTGCTCCTTCTACTGCGACCGCTGGATACGGCACGGCGATTGGTATCCCGACCGCGTGCGGCGGCTCTGGCGCAAGGGTTCGGCGGCGTGGACGGGCATCGAAATCCACGAGCGCCTCGAAGTCAAAGGCGCTATCGGGCATTTGCGCTCCGACCTGCGGCACTACAGCAACCAGAGCATCAACTGGCAACTGGACAAGATCGGCCGCTATGCCGATCCCTTCGTGCGCCATTGCCTGGAGACGGGCCGCCGCGCCGGGTGGCTGGATCTGACCTTCCGCCCCGTGTGGAAGTTCCTCCGCGCCTACATTTTCAAGCTGGGCTTCCTCGACGGCTGGCCCGGTTACTACATTGCCTGGCTCGGGGCCTTCTCCACCGTAACCCGCTACGCCAAGGTCCGCGAGGCCAGACTCAAGCCCGCAAAATGAGCCCCGCGCCTGCGTTGGCCCTCGTGGTCAACACCTTTAACCAGCCCGATTACCTGCTCCGGCTGCTGAACGCCCTGAGCCGGCAAACGCAACTGCCGCACGAAGTGGTGCTGGCCGACGACGGCTCAGACGACCCGACCCGCGCCGCCTTCGAGGGCTGGGCGGCGAAGCAGCCCTTCCCGTGTGCCCGGGTCTGGCAGGAGCATACCGGCTTCCGACGGGCGCGCATCCTGAACCTCGCCATCGCCCGCGCGACCAGCGACTACCTGGTGTTTCAGGATGGCGACACTATCCCCCACCCCTGGTTCGTGGCTGATCACCTGCGGTTGGCCCGACCGGGCACGTTCGTCCAGGGTCACCGGGCGTTGATTGAGCAGGCCGGGGCGTCGTTCTTTGGCCGGGGCGAGTTCACCGCCGACCGCCGCCGCGCGCTCCTCAGCCGGCAGTTGAGCGGGCTCAAACACGCTTATCGCTGGCCCTGGCCCGCCCGCCGCTACCGTTCCGACCTGCGCGGCATCCGCGGCTGTAACCTGGCCATCTGGCGCGACGACCTCCTCAAGGTCAACGGCTACAACGAAGCCTTCACCGGCTGGGGCCGCGAGGATTCCGAGCTGGCCGTCCGCCTGATGAACACCGGCGCCCGCCGCCTGGATGTCCGCGGCTGGGCGATCTGCTATCACCTCTGGCACCCCCCCGCCAGCCGCGCCAGCCTGCCCGCCAACGACCAGTTGCTCCAAGCCGCCCAGGCCCAGAAGGCCTCCCGGTGTGACACCGGCCTGAGCGCGCACCTGCCCCAAGCCCCTCGCTAACCACCCCTGGCCCGTCCGAAGCACCGCCGCGCGATTCTTCATTCGGCATTCTTCATTCTGCCTTCACGGGTCGGTCTGGAGGCGGTCTGGTACTGGTCTGGGGGCGGCCTGACGTGGATCGCGTAAGGTATTGTAATATATCATCTTACGCAATTAACGCGGGGCTTCGCTGGTTTCGGTGGGGCTACCCACGTATGCGCAGGACTGGCTGGTGGCAGGCCGCGAACGGCCTGAGGGCTAGCCCTAATGCCTTTCGGAAATTCCAGAGTTGAATCCCAAAGGGATTCCATCCCGAAGCCCAGCTCGCGGCTCGCACCCCTGGGAAAAGCCGGTGGTGTCGGCCAACCCCAACGATAATGCCCGATGGCGGAGGTGGGACACAACCGTTGGGGTTGAAACCCGCACGGTCGCTAACCCAGGGTAGCCAGCAGTTCTCATTTTGGCTGGTCTGGGAGGTTCGGTGTCCACCCTTTAGGGTGTTCCAGGCCGCGTATGATCATCCGCCATCCGTCCCATTTGTCCCTGTCAGCGGCGGAATGATATTA
>Ga0118677_10016366_pt1 | contig 10166 bp, 7 predicted proteins | sample AliMusrvi5mmetaG_FD_86154 | JGI IMG/M metagenome (GOLD analysis project Ga0118677, IMG submission 86154)
GCCGCAAACAGCAAGCACGGCCGCTCCCTCAGAACCCCTTCCATCTGCCCCCAACCCTCTTTCAGCATGGCTCCGTTCACCCCCATCTTCCACGCCAGCAGTGCGCACCCGGCCCCCCCAACCAACAATGCCCCCGCCAAACGGTGAAACCGCCGGCCGCTCAGGACCTTCTCCAGTAGCGTCATTCGTGGCCGACAGACTGCCCCGCAATTCCTAAATCCGCAATCCGCAATCCACTTTGTTCATTTTTTCTTGAACAATCCGCCCGATGGTGCATTTTCCAGTCAAGCAACCGACCCGAGTTGCTCTCAATCCAGTTTCAGCCGCAGGTTGTGTCAACCCAAGGGTCGCAACCAGGGGCGGCAGCGTACGAAATATTCAGAAGGATCGCCTGATGATGATCCACGGTAATTTTCAACGAATCTGATTTCCATGCCATTCAACTCAGCCATCATCCGGATTTTCATTCTAGCCTTAGGTTTGTTCCTCGCCCTGTATTTTGGGATCCTGGTGGCAACCGACCAGTTGGAAACCCTGTTCTGGATTTCGCTTGCGGGGGGTATTCTTCTCTGCGTCTGGCTGGGCAAGGACATCTGGCTGCTGATTCCCACGACGATGTATTTGAACTTGTCGTTTCCTTGGCTGCCAGGTGCTTTCCCGCCCTCGCAGATCGCCATTCTGGTGGTCTTCTCATGGTCGTTGCTATTGATCCTGATGCGCCGTCTGCCGCTCGACCTCAAGATAACCCACATTGAAATCGCGGCTCTCATCCTGCTTATTTCGATCTTCCAATGTTATGTCCGTAATCCGGTGGGCATGTTGTCCTTGGGCAGCGACCAGGTCGGTGCCAAACCCTATTTCAACGTGGCCATCGCGGTAATCGGGGCTGCCCTGCTGGCGTCCATCCGGGTCACTCCAGAGCGTGTGCGTTTGATGGTGAAGTGCATGCTTGGCGGATCGGTCTTTTCATTCTTCACCAACTTCCTCGCCTATCTCTCGTCGTCCGTTGCCTCGGTGACCGGGAGGTATCTCGGTGCTTGGGGCAATGTCAGCGCTGTGGATTTCGGCGGTGCCACGGACATCACGGCAGCGGTGGATACCACCGCTGCCTCCCGCATCGGATGCGCGGTTGAAGGCGCGACCCTCATCTCGCGGTGGCTGGTATCAAAATTCAATCCGATCCGCGCATTGATTCATCCGGGCTGGGGTATCATACTATTGCTGGCCTGTGGCTTCGCTGGCATGAGCGGGTACCGCAATGTCCTGATATCCGTTGGATTCACCCTCGCCTTCGGAACCTACTATTGGGGCAAAGGCCGGTCTTTGTTCGCCGCCATGATTGTCGGAGGCGTTGCCTATGTGCTTCTCAACCTCGTCAACCTCGTAGCCCCGCTTCCTCCGAACGTCCAGCGGAGTTTGACATTCCTGCCCGGAACCTGGGGCGAGGAATACAAATTGGATGCGGAACATTCCACCAAATGGCGCACCGACATGTGGAAACTGGCGCTTTTCACCGATCGCTACATCCAGAATAAATTGTTAGGCGACGGTCTCGGCATGACCATGAAGGAATACCAGTTCCTGCGGTCCCTCGGCACCATGTCATCCGGTCTTTCCGAAGACTTGTCCCAGGAGCGGGCCATGATCACCCAAGCCTACCATTCGGGTCCGGTTCAAACCATCCGGGTGACTGGCTACGTGGGATTGTTCATCCTGCTTTATGCGATGGTGGTGGTCTCCGTTTCAGCGCACCGCCTGATCATTCGGACACGCGGCACGGAATGGTTCGGCCCGGTTTTGTTTTTGACGCTCCACATGGTTTGGCATCCGATCTTCTTCACTCTGGTGTTCGGCGCGTTCAAGGAAGATGTTCCCTCGCTGCTTCTGAACATGGGAATCCTCAGGCTGTTGCAAAGAAACCTCCCGCTTGGAAGCAATGTGCCCGTGACTGTCAATCTAAGCGGACCTGCTTGGCGGAGGGAGCAGCAGGAAGCCGTCGCCTGATGTGTTGCAACATGCGACCCGCTGCCATTCCACCCTGCCCAAATGAATCATAAGTCTGTCAAGAGGATGGCGCGGGTACCCATGGCTCTGTGACAAAATTCCAGTTGACAATCCTCCTCGGGCAACACGATCGTCGGCCCGCCATGTTGCCGTGCAACATGGCCGGATCCACCGGTTGGTCTTGCCGTGGCAACTGATTCGGCAGCGTCCCGTTCCTATCAATTGGCGGAATCGTGATGGCCGCCACTGGCTGCCGGTTATCCGATTTGCTCCCCGAGCTTCCCTGAAATCAAATGAAAATCAGATCATTGTTATTATGAGCGTTCAAATCAACATTATCGGCGCAGGTCATTGGGGCCCCAATCTTATCCGGAATTTCAACAGTCTTTCCGGGGTTGCTGTTGGCAAAGTCGCTGATCTCGATCCGCAGCGGTTGGCGCAGGTGACCGCCCGCTTTCCGGGGATTTGCACCACGACTTCCAGCAAGGAGGCCATCGAGGATCCCGCGGCGGACGCCGTCGCCATCATCACCCCGGTTTCTTCCCACTTCGAACTGGCCAAACAGGCCTTGAACGCCGGCAAGCACGTCTTCCTGGAGAAACCGCTTTGCTCGACTATTGCGCAGTGTGACCAACTCATTGCCTTGGCGAAAGAACGCAAGCGGGTCCTGATGGTTGGCCATGTTTTCCTATTCAATCCGGGCATCCTGAAGATCAAACAAATCCTCGATTCCGGCGCGCTTGGGAGAATCTTCTATGTGGATGCCGTGCGCACCAACCTGGGGCCCATCCGCTCCGATGTGAACGCACTGTGGGACCTGGCGCCGCATGACTTTTCAATTATCGATTTCTGGCTTGGGGAATCCGCGGTATCTGTTAGCGCGACCGGCAGCCGGGTGAACCAGGGCTTGTTGGAAGATGTTGTCTTCGCGTCCGTCAAATACCGCTCGGGAGTGATAGCGCATTGCCATGCAAGCTGGTTGAACCCGCGCAAAGTCCGCCAGATCACTGTCGTCGGTGAAAAGAAAATGTTGGTATGGGACGACATCGATCCGGCACGCGTTGTTCAGGTCTATGATCACAGTTTCAGCCTCAGCGAGAATTCGTTCCCTGACGGTTTCGGCAACCATCGGCTCCAGTGTTTTCAGGGGGATTTGGCGATACCGCGGGTGACTGGCGAGGAACCGTTGCTGGCCGAGTGCCGTCATTTCGTCGACTGCGTGACCAATGACATACCATGCCGCGCGGATGGAAACTCGGGACGGGAGGCGGTCAGGATCCTGACCGCCGCCGACCAATCGATTCAGGAAAACGGCCGTTACATCGAAATCAACAACCTATAACTCATATGCAAATCCCTCTAATTGATCTGAAAGCCCAGTTCTCTTCCATCGCAGGTGAAGTATCCGCCGCCATCCAGGCCGTCTGCGAGCGTTGCGATTTCATTCTGGGCCAGGATGTGACCGCGTTCGAACAGGAGTTCGCGGCATTTTGCGGTGCCAAACACGCCGTGGGTGTGGCCAACGGTACCGACGCGATCCACCTTGCCTGCCGGGCGCTGGGGATTGGCCGGGGTGACGAGGTGATTACCGTGGCCAACACGTTTGTGGCGACCCCGATCGGTGCCACCATGGCCGGTGCGACACCCGTTTTCGTGGATTGCCGCGAAGAGGATTTCCTTATCGATCCCGCGCAAATCGAAGCTGCGATCACGCCCCGCACCAAGGCGATCATCCCGGTCCACCTATACGGGCAGTGCGTGGACATGGAGCCGATCCTCGCCCTTGCGAAAAAGCACGGTCTTTACGTGATCGAAGACGCCGCCCAAGCCCACGGCGCCAGCTATCGCGGACAGAGCGCCGGTTCGATGGGCGACATCGCCTGCTTCAGTTTCTATCCCGGCAAGAACCTTGGCGCTGCTGGTGACGGTGGGGCGTGCGTAACCAACAGTGACGATCATATCGGACAATTGCGGTATTTGAGGAATTGGGGATCCACCCGCAAATACTATCACGATGTCCTCGGCTTTAACAGCAGGCTGGACACGATGCAGGCGGCGGTTTTGCGCATCAAACTGCGGCGGTTGGCGGCTTGGAACGAGGCGCGGAGCGGTCACGCGGCCGACTATTCGCGCCTGCTCCAGGATGTGCCCGGCGTGATCACTCCGCTTGCCCATTCCGACAGGGGCCATGTGTTTCATTTGTATGTGGTGCGCGTTCCCCGGCGTGACGATGTGCTCAGCGAACTGCAGGCTGCCGGAGTGGGAGCGAGCATCCATTACCCGGTTCCATGCCACCTATCAGGAGCATTCCAACATCTCGGCCACAAGGCGGGAAGTTTTCCTGTCTCGGAGCGGTTGGCTGGCGAGATCCTCACATTGCCGATGTACGCCGAATTGAATGAGGAACAGAAGCATGCGGTCGTCGGGGCGCTCAAAACGATCCTGTGCCAATTTGCCGGGTAACCCGCCGCGCATCCCGGAGCGTTGCCCCCTCACAACGGTTGAGATGCCAACTCCTGAATCTACCATGTCCGGCCAACTCGCATTCCATCGGTTCGACACATGCTTCCTGGAACATTCCTCACGTTGGTTGCAGGACCTGGAAATCCGTGAGATGATCGACTCGGGGGAGTTTTCCGCCGAACGGCAGCGCGAATGGTTCAATGGCTTGGCGGCACGCGAGGATTATTTCATCTGGGGGATCTCACTGGAGGGACTGCCCGTGGGTGCCGTGGGACTGAAGAACATCGGGGATGGAGTCGCCGAGTATTTCGGTTACCTGGGTGACAAATCGTGTTGGGGGCGCGGATTGGGACACCAAATGTTGGCTTTTGCCGAGCAGGAGGCCCGCAAACTGGGACTCTCGCTGCTCCGCCTCCGCGTGTTGGACACGAACCATCGCGCATCGCGCCTCTATCAACGGGCCGGGTATCTGTTCTGCCTGCGGCCCGATGCCAACAGCCGGGTCTTCGTCAAACCCCTGGGGGGGGGATGAAGAAAAGCTGAAAGCTGAAATTTGGAAATTGGAAATTGAAATGGAAGAGGGAAAGAGCAGGGGGAGGCTTTCGGCGGAGTTCCGTGAGCGGACCAAGCTGTTTGCGGCAAGGATTATCCGGTTATACGTAAGCCTTCCAAAAGAGCGCGAGTAGGTGCGGGTTTGTGGCAAACAACTCCTGCGGGCGGGAACCTCGGTTGCGGCTTATGCTCGTGAAGCATCCCGCGCCCGCTCGGATGCGGAATTCGTCGCGAAACTTGGCGGAGCACTCCAAGAAACGGACGAATCCCAACTCTGGTTGGAACTGCTCCGGGAAGAATGCCGAATTGAGCAGTCCTCCACACAACCCACCGAACAAGAAGCCAACGAATTGATCGCAATCATGACCTCGATGGTTCGCAGAACGGGGAAGAAAAGTTGAAAGCAGAAAGTTGAAATTTCAGCCGGGCGCTAACGCGCATTTTAAGACTCTCATTTCAGCTTTCCGCTTTCCCAATTTCAGCTTTCCCAATTTCCGCTTTCCCAATTTCCGCTTTCCCAATTTCCCATTTCCCAATTTCCCATTTCCCAATTTCCCATTTCCCAATTTCCCATCTCCCAATTTCCCAATTTCCAATTTCCCCATTTCCCCATTTCCCAATTTCCCAATTTTCACATTCAACTACGCCCACTTGCGCAATTGCTTGAAATTGATTCTTAATTTCTTGATTCTCTGGAGGTAGGTCGTAATGAATAATCTTCTGACCTTGGGGAATTCTATCTTCCGAAATTCATATCCATCCGCCTTCAATGCTTCAATGGCTCTTGGCAATGCCCATCTCAGATGATCCTCTGCCTTATACGAGTCGTGAAAAGTGATGATACTTCCAGGTCTGACGAATCTCAGCACATTGTCTAAAACCTCTTCGCGGGTGATATTTCCGTTGTAATCACAAGAAATCACATCCCACATCACGATTTTATATTTTTGCGAAAGGAATAGGTATTGTCCCCTGGTCAGCCAACCGTGTGGTGGCCTGAAAAGATTGGAACCTATCAGCCTGTTGGCCAATTCAATATCCTTAAAATATTCGAGGTTGTTCGTTTTTAGACCCTGGAGATGGTGATAGGTATGGTTTCCAACTGCATGCCCTTCTTCCAGAATTTGTTCAAAAAGCTCAGGATAACGAAACACATTTTCACCCACGGCAAAAAATGTTGCCTTTACTTGTTCCTGGTGAAGCAGATCCAATACCCATGGTGTTACGGACGGAACCGGACCGTCATCAAAGGTAAGGTAAACTGTTTTTTCTTCTGCCGGCAAGCGCCAAACCGCGGCTGGAAACCACTTGGTAAAGAAACCCGGAAGATGTACCTGTAACTTAAACTTCATAAGAAGATAATATTGTTATTCATGCGCCCTATGGAAAATGCCAATGTAAAAATGATAAACGGCATACTCCGACTCATTTCTTTACAAACATCGTGCCTGAATCAGGGCAAAAGTAATTATATTCTTCGAATTGTATAAATTCTCTGTCAAAGGATCATTTTGGAAACGAGTTTCCTCTTTCGGGTTGAATTGTCGACATCAACCTGCTCAACTTGGTATTGATCTCTTTGGAAAGCTCTTTTTCCCCGTACTGATTTGTGATCTCGCCAAGTGACTGCATCAGATATAAAGCCCGTTGCAGGTCATCTGTTACAGAATCCCTGAACTTAGGATCAAGAGACATGTAGTAAACAATTTCCTTCTCGTTGTTGTCGACCATCTGGCGAACTACTTCATTTGCTTTCTTGGACGCGGCAGGTAACATATTGACCTCCATGGATGTACGTTCCTTACCCATTTTGTGCATGTCAAACTGGGCAGCCTTGTAATAGGCCTCAGCCATCAACAGGTTAAAATAATTGTATGGCACCTTTTTATTGGGAATCAATTCATTGCAACGATCCAAAACCGCAACGGCTGAATCAGTTTTGCCCTCAACAATCAACTGGTCTGCTAACCTGACGAAATTGTTCCGGATGTTCATCGACATTCTCATGTTGTTTTCGTCGAGGTAAACCTTCGGATCGTTCATGTTGCCCCATTTGAATTTGTTGATGATGTTGTCGTACATCAGCTTGGAATTCACCCGGCCAATTTGTCCATCCTTAACTTTCGTCTTGATGGGTACCAAGCGATAGGCAAACCCCTCCGCCTGAAAATATTCCTGCAGGTTAAGGTATTTCTCCCTTCCAACAGTGACCGCAAAATAGATCGGACGCTTCCATTTGTTGTTGTTGATGATGTCGAGAATAATCATCTCGTCTTTAGACAGATAGTTGCCGGTAAGATTGATATCCAGTTTATCGACGATGAGAGAGTCATCCTTGGCATCCACTGTTCCCGTAGCCAGGGCGGCTTGTTTATCCACAGGATAATACAATTGTTTGGATGGCAGGAAGGAGGCATTGTCGGCCTGTTGCAATTTCGTAGCCTGATCGTCGGAACGGATGAATTCAAGAGCTTCATTCAAATTGACCGGGCGCTTGAGCTGATCCAGTACATAAACGATGTCCCTGGTCCCCTGTACTACCTGGTCTTCCGTAAACTTTATTGGCAGCGGATCAGAATCATAGTATTTTTTCCTCATCTGGTCGATGTACCAGTCTGTCTGCAGGTAGCTCAGGTTGCACACGCGCACGTCGGTGCGAATTCCTTCAACCTCCTGGGCATACCACAAAGGGAAAGTGTCGTTGTCACCATTGGTGAAAATGATCGCATTCGGGGCGCAGGTTTCGAGATAGTTTCCCCCAAAGTCGCGGGCTGTGTAACGACCTGAACGGTCGTGATCGTCCCAGTTTTCGGAGGCCATCAATACCGGTACCGCGAAAAGAGATACAACGGTTGCAACAATGGCGCTGATGGTGGCAGCCGAAAATCTCCTGCAAATATCGTAGACAGCCAATACGCCCAATCCGATCCAGATGGTAAAGGCATAGAAGGAACCTGCGTAGGCATAATCACGTTCACGTGGCTGAAGCGGATCCTGGTTCAGATAGACCACAATGGCCAATCCCGTCATGATGAACAAAAGCATGACCACAGTAAAATCCTGTTTTCCCTTTTTGCCTGACTGGTACTGAAAAAACATTCCCAGCAACCCCAGAATAAAGGGTAACATGTAATAGGCATTTTTTGCCCTGTTTTCGCCAATGGTCGGTGGCAGATGATTCTGATCTCCCAACCGAATGGAATCCAAAAAGTTAAATCCGGTGATCCAGTTCCCGTTGAGAATTCCTCCCTGACCCTGGACGTCATTCTGGCGTCCTGAGAAATTCCACATAAAATACCTCAGGTACATGTATCCTATCTGGTAGGTAAAGAAAAATTGAAGGTTCTCTCCAAAGGTTGGTTTCATCAGTGTTTCAGGTTCACCCTGCCGGTTGGTCGACTGAACCGGCGTTCCCTTGATGCCAGCCCAATTTTTGTACTCCTGTACATGTTCCGCACTGGAACTGTACATCCTTGGGAATATCGTGCAGAAGCGGGCATCATAATTGGGAGTCTGCTTGTATTCAGCGATTTCGTAGTGTCCGTTTCGCTTGATATAGGTGGGACTACCCTGGATATAAGGATCCTTGCTGTCAAGAGGTGCATTGTAATACTGACCATAACCCAACGGACGACTGCCATACTGGTCACGGTTCAGGTAAGAGAGCAGGGAAAAGACATTATCAGGATTGTTCTGGTCCATTGGCGGATTGGCAGTAGAGCGGATAACCGTCATGGCATAGGATGAATATCCGATGACAATCACAGACAAGCAGATGAGTATTGTATTGGCCACAACTTTTTTATGGCGGTAGGTATAAATAATTCCGTAACTGACTCCCCCTGTCAACAAAATGGCATAGACAATGACGCCGCTTTCATAAGGCAGCCCGATGCCATTGACAAACAAGAGTTCAAACCAGGATGCGGCCACTACCAATCCGGGAATGACAACCCAAACCATCATGGCCAGGATAAAAAATGCAAGCAAGGCGGCAATTGCAACTCCTTTTTGTGTTGTTTCGTATTTCCTGAAATAATAGACGAAGACAATTGCCGGAATTGCAAGAAGGTTCAAAAGGTGAACGCCAATGGAAAGGCCCACCAAATAACAAATAAGGATCATCCAACGATTGGAATAGGGTTCGTCTGCCTCATTTTCCCATTTCAGAATAGCCCAGAAAACAAGGGCCGTGAAGAGGGAGGAGGTTCCGTACACTTCTCCTTCGACGGCCGAAAACCAAAACGTATCCGAAAAGGTATAGGCAAGTGCTCCGACAGCACCTGCACCAAGAATAACAATCAATTCAGAGAGGGTTTCATTCTTGCCTGTCCCGATGATTTTCCTTGCCAAATGGGTGATACTCCAGAAAAGGAAGAGGATGGTAAAGGCACTGGCCAGGGCCGACATGATGTTGACCGTCACCGGAATGGTGGAAATGGATGGTGCCAGCATCGTAAACAAGCGACCGAGAATCATGAAGAACGGTGCACCCGGGGGATGTCCAACCTCCAGCCTGTAGGCTGTAGTGATAAATTCGCTGCAGTCCCAAAAGCTTGCAGTTGGCTCAATTGTCATCAAATAGACAATGGCAGCAATGACAAAAATTCCCCATCCGACTACCGTGTTGTAAAACTTGAATGTTCTCATCAGCATTGTTTTTATCAATCAAAAAAAGCACAAAACGAACCCCCGGAGATCCAGTCAGGTCATCTCGCACGAAAGGCACCACTTTGCACCATCCAAAAATCTTTGCGAAGATATAAAATCTTTGTCCACAGCGGAAAAGGATTTGGTTTGAACAGCTTGATTGAATTAATTTTAACGGAAAAACTCATATCAATATTATCTATCCTATTGAAATTATGTTATTTAACAAATCGTTGGAAAAAAATCTTTAACATTCTTTGACGCTTTGGGCAAATTTTGCTTGAGATAAAATCTACTTTTTTAATTTAATAATTGGCAGAAAAAAAAAACTTCGTACTTTTGCGCGGTCTTAAATGATAAGACCCTTTTGATTGACCCGTGGTGTAATTGGCAACACGTCTGATTTTGGTTCAGAAGAGTCCAAGTTCGAGCCTTGGCGGGTCAACCAGTAAATCAATCACTTACAATTTATTTTGTGGGTGATTTTTTTTTGTTGT
>Ga0118677_10016368_pt1 | contig 10166 bp, 10 predicted proteins | sample AliMusrvi5mmetaG_FD_86154 | JGI IMG/M metagenome (GOLD analysis project Ga0118677, IMG submission 86154)
ATCTCTTTGAAATCTGCGTATTTTTGATTTGAAAGGGCCTTGATTGGAGCGGTGTAAAAACACTTCTTGCCTTGGGACATCGCCAGAAAGGCGGCGAACTCACCCACAACCGTCTTACCGGCACCTGTTGGCGCCGCGACAAGTACTCCCCTGCCGGACTCCAACGAATGGCATCCGCTGATCTGAAAATCATCAAGCGGAAAATCAAATTTCGCCGCGAACTCATTTGTTGCCTTGAATGAGTTGCGTAACTTTGCTGCGGCAAATCTCTCAGCGGGGGTGCTCATAGGGTGTAGACCTTGATTCCACGTTCCGCCAACGTAATTTCGATGGGTAGCTCGCCAATCTTCTCGCCGTCGGCATAAGCCTGTGTCTTTCCGGCGATATGAATATCAACTCCGGAGTAGAAATGAACTTTGGGGTGGTTTATATGAGTCCCGAAGAAAACTCTGGGGAAGACTGATAGTAAGCGCAATGGATTGACTCGATCAACCACCATGACATTCAGAAGACCATCATCGTTGCGAGCCTGAGGGACGATCTTCATGCCTCCACCATAACTCTTTCCGTTTGCTACGCAGACGAGCATGGCTTTTTGATGGATCTGCTTACCGTCGATAGTGATCTCGAAACTAACTGCTCTAAATCGCCAAACCTCGAGGAGCACCGCGACTACATACTTGATGCTTCCCTTTATAACCTTGAAATTATTAGCGCGTTCGTTAACTACAGAGTCAAAGCCAGTGCTTAGAATTTGTACAAAGGGAGCACTCTGCCCCGAATGGCTCACCAATCCGACGTTGATTTCTTTTGGCGTGGCCACTTCTGGCAGGTTGAGCAAGAGATCCAACTTGGCGCCGAACAACCCCAAAGTTCTAGCGAAATCATTTCCAGTCCCTGCAGGTACAACGAGCAAAGGGAGGTTGTACCTAATAACAAGAGGCAAGATATCGTGGATGAATCCGTCGCCCCCGACGCATATAAACAGATCGAAGGTACTTACTTGGCAGAGGGCATTAATTTGTGCCAGGGATTCATGTTTTGAATTCCCCTCAACATAGGTGACATCAGCATGACCCTTCGAATAGAAGGAACGAACCTTTGCACCAGAGCTCGCGCCTTTGCCCCCACCCGATTTCGGGTTGATGGCTATGAGCGCTTTCACTCTACGATCTTAGAAGCCCGGCGACGATCATTCAGTAACGCAATACCGCCAGCGGCAAAGTAGAAACCGACCAAAGGCAGCGCAAGGACGCCCATTGTGAATGGATCGCTGGTGGGCACAAATGTCGCCGAGAAAACGGTGATTCCAAAGACAGCGATTCGCCAAGGTTTAAGGATTCGCTTTCCGGAGAGGACTCCAGCAAAGTTGAGCGCAACCAAGAAGACAGGAAGTTCGAAGGCAAGACCAAATACAAGAATTAGATGTAGAACAAATGTCAGGTAATCGCTAAATTTAATGAGATTGGTGAGCGTCGTAGGAGTGAAGCCTAAGAGTACTTTGATTGCAAGAGGAAGTATCCAGTAAGCAAGGGCGGCACCGGCGATAAAGAATGGAGTCGCGGTAGCTATGAAGAGTATCGAGTACTTCTTCTCTTTCTTATGAAGCGCGGGGGCAACGAAAGCCCACAGTTGGTAGAGCCAAATAGGTGAAGCCAGTATCACGCCCGAGACAATCGCTACAGAGATCTGAAGATTTAGTGGTCCAAGCACTCCGTCGATATAGAGCACTCCGCAGTGATGCGGTGTCGAAGCGGCGCGCGAGAGATCGCAGACTGGTTTCGTAAGTATTCGGACTATCTTGGAATAGAAGATCCATCCCAAAGTTCCAAATATGGCGATCGATAGGGCAGAACGGACTGTGCGTTTGCGAAGCTCTCTAAAGTGCTCCAGCAACGACATCCGACCACTATCAGCAGTGGTCACCGACTAGTTCCTAGTTGGAAGGAGTGGAAGAAGAACCGTCATCGGTCTTCTTCTCATCTGGAGTCTTCAACTCATCTTTAAAGATACGAAGTGACTTGGCAACCGACTTTGCAGAATCAGGAAGTCGCTTTGCTCCAAAGAGAACTACGAAGACAAGAACGACGATAACGATGTGCCAGGGCTTAAGGTCTCCCATTTATATTCCAATCTCGAGGTGGCGCAATCTTACTGGTAATTGGCTAGGGTGTTGCTTATTCTATTGCGCAAGGATTGCACAAGTTCAGGCGGACTGATAACTGAGATCTTGGTGTGCCACGCCAACAAAGTCCGCGTAATCCACTCAATTGAGCCAACTTTTACAGAGATAAAAAATCTATCGCCAACCTCTCGGGATGAAGTAACAATTTCGTTATGCTTTTCGATAAAGAAGAGTCCATCGGGACCCATCTCAAGCTCTATTTCTAGAGCACCTTCAAGAGATCTCTCCTGAGTCAGTCCAGCTTTGAATTCAGGGTCCGACTCCCCCACTTCTAACTTCAAAATTCGATCGAGTCGAAAGGTTCGAAGTTCATTGGCATCCATTTGGAATGCGTGAATGTATCCAGAACCTTCGAGGTAGGTAATTTCAAGGGGCAAAATTCTTCGAGTGGTTATGGTGTCGCTGGTCGCTGAGTTGTACTGCACCGTCAAATATCTGCTTTCAGCGATAGCATCCGATATTGTTTTAGCGAGTGGTGACTCATTCACGCCATCTGCAATTGTGATTCGAGTTGAGATTTCTTCTCCTAGTAGAGCAGAGATCCTCTCCTTCAGTGCTGTGATTGCAGCGCGCTCGTTTTCTTGGGTAGAAAGTTCTGACAGAAGTTGTAGTCCCAGAACAAGCGTCAGCGCTTCCACCTGAGTGAGTGAGCGAGGTTGATCAAGCACTTGCGGATCATTTACGGCGACATTCTCCGGATCTTCGAAATCAATGTTGAGGAGTTCCAAATGGGTGTAGCCGGGTAAACCGCACATATGAAGGAGCGAGAGATCCTTTGAAATTTGTGCCGGAGTCGAATTAAAACGTTGCGCAAGTTGCTGAATCGAAAGCCCCTGATTGTTGAGAATAAATGGAATTAGATTGAGAGCCCGCGAAACCCGATCTAGTGCGTTCTCATTCACAATTTACTCCGCAGAACTTGGATTAACTCTTCAATCTTTTCACGAGGCTCTTCAAGTACAAGGTCGGAGCCAAACCAGAGGAGTTGTTCCAGCCAGTTATTGCCTAGAGAAACATCCACGCGATCCCACTCACCGTCTATTCCGGAAACGCTTCCCTGAGATCGCAGGCTCTGACAAGTTCCGACACGAACTCGAGCAACAAATCGAGTTGTTGGTTCAGGCGCCAACATCAAGAGATGGTCTTCTATTCTGAAATCACTAGGAACTTCAAAAGATTGCGCTTTGCTTTCAAATATAATCTCTGACGTAATACGTGAAACTTTAAAGACTCTGATCTCCCCTTTATCCAGATCGAGACCAACTAAGAACCAAGAGCCCTTCCAGAGGGTTAATCCATATGGGGAGAGCCGCCTCTGGCTTACGTTTCGACTGCGATAAGTAAATGAGATGTTGCGAAGATTTGAGATCGCTTCCCATAAGGAAGGAAATAGCGGAGTCTCATTTTCGAGCGAGAGAGTGCCGTGCCCAAAGTCTTCTCGAAGTGCGGTTCCACCGAGCGCCTCAAGTTTCTGCAATGCAAGATCACCACTCTGGGCAAAGAGTTGATTGCGCCACATCTTGGCTGCTAGGGATAAGTATGAAAGTTCTGCTGGAGTCAGTTCACCGATATTGAGTTCGTAGTCATCTTCCAGGATTCGATAACCAACTTCGTCTTCAAAGAAAATATCCTGAGGTTTAACTTGGATGATGATGCCTAGCGCCCTTAGGTCATCCTTATCGCGCTCAAACATTCGCTCGACGGCGTCTCGCTTGCCGGTATAGCCAGCAACTCTCTCAAAGATTTCGTCCTTACTGAGAAAACGCCGAGTCGCAAGCAGCGCCATCGTGAGATTTATGAGTCTCTCGGTCTTGTTGTCAGCCACTCCCCAACTCTAGGCGTTTGCTAGTATCTCCACCTGATTTCACGCTCATAATCAAGGAGAAGCTAGATGAATTTCTCGACCTCACGAACTTTCCGTGTATCCGCCCTGGCAGTTACTGCGTTGGTTGCGACTTCAATTTCTTACTCGGCTAACGCCACGACTCAGAGCATAGGAAAGGCAAAAGTGAGCGCAACAGTTCTCCCCACAGTGAGTGCACATGCAGGAGTAGCACCAGTTCTTGGAAAACCCGCTGGCAATCCTCCAACCGTTCTGACGAAGAAGGACATCATTGTTGGCAAGGGCAAGGCGGCGGTTTCAACATCAACCGTCACTGCACACTATGTCTTGATGTCCTGGAAGACTGGCAAGGTCTTGCAGAGTTCATGGAGCTCTGGACCGTTCACTGCGCCACTTTCTGGAGTTATTGTTGGCTGGCAACAAGGTATTCCCGGAATGAAAGTTGGCGGACGACGTCTACTCGTTATTCCACCCGCCTTGGCATACGGGGCTGCCGGTGGTGGACCTGTCGGTCCTAACGAAACGCTGGTCTTTGTAGTCGATTTACTTGGAGTTAAATAACCGCTTCATCTTCGGGGAGCCCATAGGCTCCCTTTGAGGGACGTCGTCTGCGTAAAGGTGCAGTGACGCCTGGTGCAAGACGACGTGCCTGAATCAAAAATCCAGTATGTCCGATCATTCGATGCACTGGTCGAACCGCCAAACCTTCATGATGCCATTGGCGTACAAGGGACTCACTGCTCTCGGGCTCTGTGAATCGACCGCTATCTTTAATCGCCTCCGCCATCGCCGAAAGTTGCGTTGTTGTCGCTACATATGCGAGTAACACGCCGCCGGGATGCAAGACATCATCTGCTAGTTGAACACATTCCCACGGTGCAAGCATGTCTAAAACCATGCGGTCGTACTTCTCGTCAGTGGACTTATCTTGCAAGGAGCCTAAAGTGAGTGACCAGTTATCCGGTTTTCCATTGAAATACTCAGTTACGTTTCGAGTCGCGATCTGAGCGAATTCATCGCGTCGTTCAAATGAATCAACTTGCCCAGAGGGACCGACGGCTCGCAGTAATGCAATAGTGAGTGCACCTGATCCAACACCGGCTTCAAGAACACGAAGCCCTGGAGCAACGTCAGCAAACCCAACAATTAAGGCTGCATCTTTTGGATAGACGATGGTTGCACCACGTGGCATCGATAGAACGTAATCCCCATAAAGAGGTTTAAAGGCGAGAAACTTAAGGCCTGCCGTTGTCTCGACAACCGAACCTTGCGGCATTCCAACGATCTGATCATGAATTAGCCAGCCCTTATGGGTGTGCCACTCCCCTCCTGGCTTCAAAGTGATGGTGTGGAGCTTGCCTTTAGCATCCGTTAGTTGGACTCGGTCGCCATAGTTAAATTCTGGTGGCATTAAATTCCTCTTGACTCTCGGTATGGAAAATTTGGCGCAGATCATCGGTGACAAGTCCGATGAGGTCTCGACGTAGGTGAAGTCGTGGAGATGGTGGATAGGTGATGATATGTGGAATTCCAATCACGACTGCTCCGCTTGATAGCCCGGCATCAATTCCAGTTTTTGAATCTTCAAGTACCAGACAGTTGGTGATTTCAACTTCGAGATGCGCTGCTGCTTTCAGATAACTTTCCGGGTCAGGCTTGCTGACCTCTACATCTTGACTTGAGACACTAGTAATGAAAGTTCCGGAAGGAAGCAGAGCCAGCGCGGAATCCACAAGGAGCCTTGGGCTCGCTGAGACAAGTGCCATAGGGACACCGGCGGCCGTTAAGTCGTGAACCAGTTCCTCAGCGCCCGGCATGAATTCCAATCCCTGAAGGAATTGATCGGCCACAAGTCGAACAAGTTCGCTCTCGAAATATTCTGGCGCGTCAGCACCGCGAGCTAGTTTCGACATGTATGCCCCAACCTTTGGGAGTGGGCCACCAATGCAATAGGCCTGATCTTCATCGCTCCAGGTGTGGTCATATCGCGCCATCAAGGCGCGTTCTGCGATGAGCCAGTAAGGCTCTGAATTGATGAGAGTCCCATCCATATCAAAGAGAACGGCCTCTAGATTATTTAGCTCCACGTTATACCGCGTTGAAATACTTGGCTTCAGGGTGATGGACGATGATCGCACTGGTGGATTGCTCCGGATGAAGTTGAAATTCCTCGGAGAGAATGACGCCGATGCGTTCTGGCTCTAACAGTTCACAGAGTTGCACCTGTTGCTCGATATCAGGACAAGCGGGAAAACCAAAGGAATAGCGAGATCCGCGATAGCCCTGATCTAGGATCTCAGAAATATTTGAAGAATCTTCATCTGCGACAGAGAGCTCTTCTCGAATGCGAGCGTGCCAATGCTCGGCAAGTGCCTCTGTAAGTTGCACAGATAAACCATGAAGCTCTAGATATTCGCGGTACTCATTGGCTGCAAAGAGTTTTGCGGTTGCCTGGCTTACAGATTCACCCATCGTCACAACATGGAAGGCAACGGTGTCGATCTCACCGCTCTCCTTGGATCTGAAGAAATCACTTAAGCACAACCTGCGGTCGCGGCGTTGACGTGGGAAGGTGAAGCGAACTCGCTCTTCGCCTTGCTTCTCTCCCTCGTGATGCAAAATGACCAAATCATTGCCCTCGCTGTAACAAGGGAAATATCCATAAACAACAGATGCGTTGAGCCAACCCTGCGACTGAGCTTCGTTGAGTAGCGCGCGAAGTTGAGGGCGACCCTCAGTCTCGACCATCTTCTCGTACTCACCCCGGGCACCCTTGAGTCCCCACTGCCCCATAAAGAGAGCGCGTTCGTCCAACATTGGGAGGTAATCATTCAAGGCGATGCCTTTGACAATACGCGAACCCCAAAATGGAGGCTGTGGAATTTTGTTGTCGGCAGCGACATCCGAGCGGACGGTATCAATCTCAACTGGCTCAGTTGATCGAGTTCGTGGAGTCTTTCTCTCGCGCAGCGCTGGAAGCTCGGCTCCTTCAACTCCTCGCTTGATTCCGATCATGGCATCCATAAGGCGAAGACCTTCGAAGGCATCTTTGGCGTAACGCACGGTACCCGGGAAGGCGTTGGAGAGATCTTCTTCTACATATGAGCGCGTGAGTGCCGCTCCACCAAGTATCACTGGCCATCTATCGGTCAGACCCCGTGATTCGAGCTCTTGCAAATTCTCTTTCATTATTACCGTTGATTTAACGAGAAGGCCGCTCATGCCAATGACATCTACATCATTCTCGGTTGCGGCATCGATAATCTGATTAATTGTCTGCTTGATTCCAATATTGACAGTGGTGTAACCATTGTTAGACAAAATAATGTCAACGAGATTCTTTCCGATGTCGTGAACATCTCCCTTGACCGTTGCGAGCAAAATCTTGCCTCGTCCCTCATCGTCGCTCTTTTCAATGTGTGGCTCAAGGATTGCCACCGCTTGCTTCATAACTTCTGCGCTCTGCAACACAAAGGGAAGTTGCATCTCTCCTTTTCCGAAGAGCTCACCAACGACTTTCATGCCTGAAAGTAAATGATCGTTGATTATCGCCAAGGCTTTGAGTCCAGAGTCAAGGGCCTCATTGAGATCAGCCTCAAGGCCAACTTTCTCTCCATCGATAATGCGTCGTTCAAGACGTTCGGTCAGAGGCAAGGCGGCGAGCTCTGCGGCGCGGGTAACTTTGGTGGATTTGGTCTCGACTCCATCGAAGAGTTCGAGGAATTTGGTGAGAGGGTCGTAGATGCACTCCCCGGTCTCATCAAATATGCGTCGATCATAAATGAGATCTAAAGCTACTTGGAGAACCTCTGGCTCTATCCGAGCGATCGGAGTGATCTTAGAAGGGTGCACAATCGCTGAATCCAGACCTGCTTTCACTGCCTCTGCTAAAAAGACAGAGTTAAGAATGATGCGAGCGGCAGGGTTCAATCCAAAGGAAACGTTACTTACACCCAGTGTGGTTTGTACATCGGGGAACTTTTCCTTGAGCGCGCGAATCGCATTGATGGTCTCTTCACCATCTTTGCGAGTTTCTTCTTGACCTGTTGCAATCGGAAAGGTGAGGCAATCAATGAGTATGTCGCCAATGTTCATACCCCAGTTTTCGGTCAGATCTGTGATCAACCTGGTAGCAACACGAAGCTTCCACTCTGCGCTACGAGCTTGGCCTTCTTCGTCAATTGTGAGGGCTACGACCGCGGCGCCGTGCTCTTTAACGAGGGGCATGATCCGAGCAAATCGAGAGGTGGGACCATCACCGTCTTCGTAGTTCACAGAGTTGATGACACTGCGTCCGCCAAGAAGTTCAAGGCCGGCTTTGATCACTGCGGGTTCGGTGGAATCAAGGACGATTGGAAGCGTAGAAGAAGTGGCAAGCCTAGATGCCAACTCCTGCATATCTTTAACTCCGTCGCGACCTACATAATCTACGGACAGATCGAGCATGTGCGCGCCATCGCGAATCTGATCTCTCGCGATTTCAATACATGACTGCCAGTCTTCTTGTAAGAGTGCATCGCGAAAAGCTCGCGATCCATTTGCATTGGTGCGCTCTCCGATAGAGAGATAGGAAGAGTCTTGGCGAAATGGAACGTACTGGTAAAGAGAGCTTGCGCCGCGATCAAGTTGTGGATTGCGTGTGATCACTTCTGAGGAACCTAAGAGGTCAACAACTTCTTTGAGATGAGCTGGAGTAGTTCCGCAGCATCCACCGACGAGACTGACTCCATAGTTCTTTCGAAAATCTGCCAGGTACTTAGCGAGCTCTGGTCCCGTTAAGGGATACTCGGCTCCATCTTTGCCAAGAATTGGAAGCCCGGCATTTGGCATCACGGAAATTTGAGCGCTCGATCCCTGAGAGAGCGCACGAAGATGTTCACTCATTTCAGCAGGGCCGGTAGCGCAATTGAGACCGATGACATCAATGCCTAGTGGTTCCAACGCATTCAGAGCAGCTCCGATCTCAGACCCAAGGAGCATGGTTCCGGTTGTTTCAACAGTCACCTGTGCAATAAGGACAATGTCACGATCTGAGTTTTCAATCGCCCTGCGAGCCCCATTAACAGCCGCCTTGGCTTGTAAGAGATCCTGTGTGGTCTCGACGAGAAGCGCATCGGCCCCGCCCTTAATCAACCCGCGGGACGCGGTTTCATAAGCTTCGCGAAGCAGGGCGTAGGTGGTGTGGCCGAGTGTCGGAAGTTTGGTGCCGGGTCCAAGCGAGCCTAGAACGAATCGAGGCTTTGCAGGGGTGGAGTATTCATCAGCGACTTCGCGTGCCAAAAGCGCACCAGCCAGGGCCAACTCGTAGATGCGATCTTCAATTCCGTACTCGGCAAGGTTGGCAAAGTTGGCACCGAAGGTATTGGTCTCAATCGCGTCAACACCGACATCTAGATACTCGCGGTGAACAGCTTTAACAATGTCGGGGCGTGAGATATTGAGGATCTCGTTACACCCTTCAAGTCCTTGGAAATCATCTAAGGAGGGATTGGCGGCTTGGAGCATGGTTCCCATCGCCCCATCGGCGACAATGGTGCGAGAGGCTAGCGCGGCACGCAAAGGGGAAATTTGCTTCATAAGAGGCTGAGTTTAGCCTAGAAGGCTAGACCCAAGGCGCTATCTAAAGCGCGAGAGAGCTCACCAGTGGAACCCCCCGTCACTCCAGCCTCAGTCTGCTCAACCCAGGCTAGAAGCGAACTGATTGCAAGAGGAGTATTTAGATTTTGACTTAGCGCGGTCATGATGTGGGCGACAACCTCCGCTGTTGGAGCGACCTCGTTACGAGACAAGGCGCGGCGAATCTGGTCAACATCCGCCTGACTCGCATTTAACTTCGCATCGCTCCACATTCGATCCTCCGAATAATGGTCACGCAAGAGAGCAAAACGGATTACTACCGGATCTACTCCTTCGGCGAGCAACTTTGAGACAAATACGAGATTGTCTTAGCTCTTGCTCATCTTTTCGCCGTTGTCGCCCAATATCATGCCGTGCGATGTGCGCTTGGAATACGGCTCTGCGGTCGGGACTACCCCTATGTCGAATAAAAATTTATGCCAAAAGCGCGAATATAAAAGATGCAGCGTCGTATGCTCCATGCCGCCGTTGTACCAGTCGACCAAACCAGGGGTTAGGGTC
>Ga0118677_10016372_pt1 | contig 10165 bp, 20 predicted proteins | sample AliMusrvi5mmetaG_FD_86154 | JGI IMG/M metagenome (GOLD analysis project Ga0118677, IMG submission 86154)
CTTGTTGTTGAATCCGCGCTTCGGCAGACGACGGTACAGCGGCATCTGGCCGCCTTCGAAGCCGAGGCGGACGCCGCCGCCGGCCCGGGCGTTCTGGCCCTTGTGTCCGTGGCCGCCGGTCTTGCCGTTGCCGGATCCGACGCCGCGGCCCTTGCGCTTCGACGTGGTACGCGCCCCGGGAGCCTTGAGTTCATTGAGCTTCATGAGCTGAGTACCTCCCTAGATTTCTTCGCAGCGGACCAGGTGTGCCACGGTGCGGACCATGCCCCGCATCTGGGGATTGTCCTGCTTCTCCACGGTCTGGCCGATCTTGCGCAGGCCGAGCGCCTGCACGGTCGCGATCTGGTTCTTCTTGCACTTGCTCGTGCTCCGGATGAGCGTGATCTTGAGTGTCGCCACGTTGCTCCCCTCCTAACCGATGATCTCTTCCACGGACTTGCCGCGGAGGCGGGCGACCGACTCAGGCGACTTGAGCGCGCTGAGACCGGCCATGGTGGCGTTCACCATGTTGTTCGGATTGTTGGTCCCGAGGGACTTCGTGCGGATGTCCTTGACGCCCGCGAGCTCCAGCACGGCGCGGACCGGGCCGCCGGCGATGACGCCGGTGCCTTCGCTGGCCGGCTTCAGGAGGACGCTGCCGGCCCCGAAGTTGCCGATGATCTCGTGCGGGATCGTGGTGGCGGACAGCGGGACCTCGATCAGGTTCTTCTTCGCGTCCTCGATTCCCTTGCGGATCGCATCGGGGATTTCGGCGGCCTTCCCGAGGCCCTTGCCGACGTGTCCGTTCTCGTCGCCGACGATGACCAGCGCGGAGAAGCGGAAGTTGCGGCCGCCCTTGACGGTCTTGGAAACACGACCGATATGGATCACTTTTTCCTTAAGATCCAGGGTATTGGCATCGATTCGCACCTTGTTTTGCCCTCCTTGCCTTAGAACTTGAGGCCGGCCTCACGAGCCGCCTCCGCGAGAGACTTGACGCGCCCGTGGAAGATGTAACCGCCACGGTCGAACACCACCGAGGTGATGCCCTTCTCGACGGAACGGGCCGCGACGAGCTTGCCGACTTCGGCCGCTGCATCCTGGTTCCCGCCGTTCGCGAACTTGTCCTTGATTTCCTTGTCCATGGTGGAAGCCGACGCGAGGGTCGTCCCCTTGACGTCGTCCACGACCTGGGCGTAGATGTTCGAAAGGCTCCGGTAGACGCAGAGGCGGGGGCGTTCGGAGGTCCCGGTGATCTTCTTGCGGACGCGATCGTGCTTGCGCTTGCGGGTCTCCTGTCTGCGAGGTCTGCTGATCATTCCACTCACCCCTTCTTCTACTTGGCCTTGCCGCCGGTCTTGCCCTCTTTGAGCTTGAGGACCTCGTCGGCGTACTTGATTCCCTTGCCCTGGTATGCGTCAGGCACCCTCTTGGCGCGGATCTTGGCGGCGGTCTCTCCCACGAGCTGCTTGTCGGAGCCCTTGACGACGATCTTGTTCGGCGCAGGGACCTCGGTGACGATCCCGTCGGGGTCGTCCATCTCGACGAGATGCGAGTAGCCGATGCTGAGGGTCAGCTTCTTGCCGGCCTTCGAAGCCTTGAAGCCGACGCCCTGGATGTCGAGCGCCTTCTCGAAGCCGGTCGACACGCCCGTCACCATGTTCTGGACGAGGGAGCGGGTCAGTCCGTGCAGGGACTTGTGCATCTTCGAGTCGCCGGGTCTTTCGACGAGGAGGTGGTTGCCCTCCGCGCGGACCTTGATGTCCTTGTGGACGGTCATGGAAAGCTGCCCCTTGGGCCCCTTCACCGTGACTTCGTTTCCGTCCAGGTCGACCTTCACCCCCGCGGGGATCTCGATCGGCATTCTTCCGATTCTAGACATGTGAATTCGTCCTCCTGCTCTTCAGATTGCGGGCGTGCGGAGGATCTCCCTCCATCCGCCCCTTTCAGAGTGTGCGATCTACCAGATGTAGGCGAGAACCTCGCCGCCGATGCCCTTCACGCGGGCGCTCTTGTCGGTCATGATGCCGCTCGACGTCGAGACGATGGCGATCCCGAGTCCTCCGAGGACCTTCGGGAGCTTCTCGGCGGGCGCGTACACGCGGAGACCGGGGCGCGAGATCCTCTTCAGACCGGAGATGACGGGCTTCTTGCCCGAGTACTTCAGCGTGATGCGGATGATGCCCTGGAGTCCGTCCTCGACGGTCTCGAAGCGCTGGATGTAGCCTTCATCGAGCAGGATCTGCGCGATGGACTTCTTGACGTTGGAAGCCGGGACGTCGACGGTACCGTGATTGGTCGAAGCCGCGTTGCGGATTCTCGTCAGCATATCGGCGATGGAATCGGTGAGCTGCATGTGCGTTCCTCCTTCCTTTCGTCTACCAGCTGGCCTTGCGGACGCCGGGGATCTGGCCCTTGTATGCGAGAGATCGGAAGCAGAGCCTGCAGACGCCGTAACGGCGCATGTAGGCATGCGGCCTTCCGCACAGCTTGCAGCGGTTGTACCCGCGGGTGCTGTACTTGGGCACCGCCTGCTGCTTCAGTTTCATCGACTTCTTGGCCATGGATTCGTACCTCCCTCGCTTACTTGCTGAACGGCATGCCGAGCAGCCGAAGCAGTTCGCGCGCCTCTTCATCCGTGGGTGCGGTCGTCACGATGATGATATCCATCCCGCGGATGCGATCGATCTTGTCGTAGTCGATTTCCGGGAAGATCAGCTGTTCCTTGACGCCCAGGGCGTAGTTGCCCCTGCCGTCGAAGGAATCGGGGTTGACGCCGCGGAAGTCGCGCACTCTCGGGAGGGCGACGCTCACGAGCTTGTCCATGAACTCGTACATGCGGTTGCCCCGGAGGGTCACCTTGCAGCCGATGTTCATGCCTTCCCTCAGCTTGAAGGCCGAAACGGACTTCTTCGCCTTGGTGATGACGGGGCGCTGGCCCGCGATCAGGCCCATGTCGGCCGCTGCGGACTCGATCGCCTTCGGGTTGTCCTTGACTTCGCCGACGCCCATGTTCAGGACGATCTTCTCGACCTTCGGAATCTGCATCGTCGAGGTGTACTTGAAGCGCGCCATCATGGCGGGCGCGACCTCCTGGGTGTACTTGTCCTTCAGTCTTGCCATCTCTCAACTACCCCCGTCACTTCGCGGCTTCGCGGACGGTTTCGAGGACCGCGCCGCACTTCCGGCACTTGCGGACCTTTTCGCCGCCCGGCCGGATCTCGTGGATGGCCTTGGTCGGATGCTTGCACTCGGCGCACACGAGCATGACGTTCGAGGCGTGGATCGGCGCTTCCTGGTGGATGATGCCGCCTTGCTGGTAGCGTCCCCTGGGCTTCTTGTGCTTGGTGGCCATGTTGACGCCCTCGACGAGGACGCGGCCTTCGTCCTTGTTGACCTGCAGCACCTTGCCGCTCTTGCCGGCATCCTTGCCGGTGAGGACGATCACGGTGTCCTTTTCCTTGACGTGGATCTTGTTCGCCATCGCTCTCCCCTCCTTACAGTACTTCGGGCGCAAGGGAGAGGATCTTCATGTAGTCCTTGTCCCTGAGCTCACGCGCAACGGGCCCGAAGATGCGGGTGCCGCGCGGATTCTTGTCCTCCTTGATGAGGACGGCGGCGTTCTCGTCGAACTTGATGTAGGAGCCGTCCGGACGACGGGTCCCCTTCTTGGTGCGGACGATCACGCAGCGCACGACCTCGCCCTTCTTGACGACGCCACCCGGCGTCGCCTCGCGGACGGAGCATACGATGACGTCACCGATGTGGGCGTACTTCCTCCAGGAACCGCCTAGGACCTTGATGCACATGAGTTCCCGCGCACCGGTGTTGTCGGCGGACTTGAGAACGGTCTGGACCTGGATCATGCAGAATCTCCTCCTTCCCGGTCTTCCCCCCGGGGGCCGCTACTTCGCCTTCTCGACGATCTCGACCAGCCGCCAGCGCTTGTCCTTGCTGAGGGGGCGGGTCTCCATGACCTTGACCTTGTCGCCGACGCCGCACTCGTTGTTCTCGTCGTGCGCCTTGAGCTTGTAGGTCCTCTTCACGATCTTCTTGTAGAGGGGGTGCTGCACGTGCTCCTCGACGGCGACGACGATCGTCTTGTCCATCTTGTCGCTCTTGACGACGCCCACTCGGGTCTTCCTCAGGTTTCTCTCTTCCATCTTCGCTTCCTCCTCGCCGCTCACTTGGCGCCCTTGAGCTCGATTTCGCGCTGGATCGTCTTGACCCGGGCGATGTCGCGCTTCACGGTGCGGAGCTTCAGCGGATTGTCGAGCTGGTTGGTCGCGTGCTGGAAGCGGAGCTTGAAGAGTTCCGTCTTCAGGGCCTTGAGCTCGTCGTCGAGCTCGGGGGCCGTCTTGTCACGCATGTCGCGGATCTCATTCGCCTTCATGCACTTCACCTTCCTTTTCGCGCGCCACGAACCGGGTCTGGATCGGGAGCTTGTGGCCGGCGAGACGCATCGCCTCGCGGGCATCGGCCTCGGGAACGCCTGCGATCTCGAACATCACGCGTCCCGGCTTCACGACGGCGACCCAGAACTCCGGAGAGCCCTTGCCGGAGCCCATTCGGGTCTCGGCCGGCTTCTTGGTGACGGGCTTGTCCGGGAAGATCTTGATCCAGGTCTTTCCGCCACGCTTCACGAAACGGTTGATCGCGACACGGGCGGCTTCGATCTGGTTGCTGGTGATCCAGCCGGGTTCGAGGGCGGCGAGACCGAACTCGCCGTAGCTGACGAAGTTGCCGCGGGTGGCCTTTCCGGTCATGCGGCCGCGGTGCACTCTTCTGTACTTGACTCTCTTCGGGAGAAGCATCAGGACTCCCCTCCTTCCGCGACGACGGGCTTCTTCGGAGCCGGGAATACCTCGCCCTTGTAGATCCAGACCTTGACGCCGATGCGGCCGTAGGTGGTGGCGGCTTCGGTGAAGCCGTAGTCGATGTCGGCGCGGAGCGTCTGCAGGGGAATCGTGCCTTCATGATAGTGCTCGGTGCGGGCGATCTCGGCTCCGCCGAGGCGTCCGCAGACCTGGGTCTTGATGCCCTTGGCGCCCGACTTCATCGCGCGCTGCATCGTCTGCTTCATCGCGCGACGGAAGGAGATGCGCTTTTCGAGCTGGGCGGCGATGTTCTCGGCCACCAGTTGCGCCTCCATGTCGGGCGACTTGACTTCGGTGATGTTGATGAAGAAGGTGCGCTTGAAGCGGGACTGCAGCTTCTTCTTGATCTCCTCGACGCCGGCGCCCTGGCGGCCGATCACGACGCCGGGCTTGGCGGCGTGGATCGCGACGAGGATCTTCTCCTCGCCCTTGCGCTCGACTTCGATGCGGGAGACGCCCGCGGCATAGAGTTCCTTCTTCAGGAAGTCGCGGATATGCTTGTCTTCGACCAGAAACACGCTGAAGTCCTTCTTGCTGGCATACCACTTCGTGTCCCAGTCCTTGATGATGCCGATCCGAAGACCGTGGGGATTGACCTTCTGGCCCATCTGGCGCCCTCCTACTTTCTTTCCTTGAGAACCAGCGTGATGTGGCTGGTCCTCTTGTGGATCTTGCTCGCGCTACCTCTGGCCCTGGGCATGATGCGCTTGAGCGTGGGGCCCTGGTTGGCGAAGCAGTCGGAGACGTAGAGGGCGTCGCGCGAAAGTCCGTTGTTGTTGACGGCGTTGGCTTCGGCGGACTTGAGCAGCTTCTCGAGGACCGGAGAGGCGGCCTTCGGAGTGTACTTGAGAATCGCGAAGGCTTCGTCGAGGCTCTTGTCCTTGATCAGATCGATCACGATGTTGGCCTTGCGGGACGACAGGCGGACATAGCGGGCGATCGCGCGCCCCTCGTCCTTGCCGATCCCGAGGACCTTGCGCTCCTTCTTGGTGAGCAGGGCCGGCTTCGCATAGAGGCGGTGCGGGGCGGAATACGCCTTCAGGATCTCCTCGCGGTTCTCCTGCATGTACTCCTTGCTCATGACCTTCTTTTCCACGTTGCAGTTCCTCCCTTCCTACGCCGTCTTCACTTCACGACCGTGGCCTTCTCGGTCGACTTCGAGTGACCGCGGAAGGTACGAGTCGGAGCGAATTCGCCGAGCTTGTGGCCGACCATCTCCTCGGTGATGTACACCGGCACGTGCTTCTTGCCATCGTAGACGGCAATCGTATGGCCGACCATCTCCGGGAAGATGGTGGAGGAACGCGACCAGGTCTTGACGACCTTCTTCTCGTTGGTTTCGTTCATGGCGACGATGCGCTTCAGCAGCGCTTCCTGAATGAAGAATCCCTTTTTCGTCGATCTGCTCATCTTGAAGCCTCCCTTCCTTTACTTGGACCTTCTCTTGACAATCATCTTGTCGGAAGGCTTCTTGCGGGCTCGCGTCTTCTTGCCCAGGGTCGGGACGCCCCACGGCGTGACCGGACCGGGACGGCCGATGGGGGACTTGCCTTCGCCACCGCCGTGGGGGTGGTCGACCGGGTTCATGGCGACGCCGCGGACGGTCGGGCGCACGCCCATGTGGCGCTTGCGGCCGGCCTTGCCGAGGCTGACGTTCTCATGGTCGTGGTTGCCGACGAGACCGATCGTCGCGCGGCAGAGGACCGAGACCTTGCGGACTTCGCCGGACGGGAGTCGGACCTGGGCGTACTCGCCCTCCTTGGCCATCAGCTGGGCGCCGACGCCGGCCGTGCGGACCATCTGGGCTCCCTTGCCGGGCTTGAGCTCCACGTTGTGGATGATCGTGCCGACGGGGATGCCGGTGATCGGGAGGCAGTTGCCGGCGACGATGTCGACGGCGGGGCCGCTCACGACCGACGCGCCGACGACGAGGCCCTCGGGGGCCAGGATGTAGCGCTTCTCGCCGTCCTCATATTGGAGCAGGGCGATGTTGGCGGTGCGGTTCGGGTCGTATTCGAGCGCGACGACCTTGGCCTTGACGCCGTCCTTCGACCGCTTCCAGTCGATGATGCGGTACTTCTGGCGGTTGCCGCCGCCGATGTGGCGGACGGTGATGCGACCGTAGCTGTTGCGCCCGCCGCTCTTCTTGATCGGGGAGAGCAGGGATTTCTCCGGCTTCTTGTCGGTCAGTTCGCTGAAATCGGCGACCGTCATGTACCGTCGGGCAGGCGAGGTCGGCCTAAAACTCTTGACTGGCATCTCTTTTCACTCCTTCTCGCAGGCGGCGGTCACTGGCCGTAGCCGAATTCTTCGATCGAATTCTTGTACTTCTTCGAGGAGGCGGCGGCCTTGCCGCCCTTCGCAAGATACGAGTTGGGCTTGGGGTTGGTGTCGATCGTCACGATCGCCTTCTTCCAGTCGGGAGTGGTCCCGACGTGCACGCCCTGGCGCTTTTCCTTGCCACCGACGTTCACGGTGTTCACCTGGAGGACCTTGACGTTGAACAGCTGCTCCACGGCGGAACGGATCTCGGATTTCGTGGTGCCGGTGGCGACCACGAACGTGTACCGGCCGTCGGCGACCGACGCGGTGCTCCGCTCGGTCACGTACGGGCGGACGATGACATCATGCGCATCCCTCATCACACATACACCTCCTGGACCTTCTCGACGGCGGCCTTCGTCACGATGAAGGTGTCGAACTTGAGGATGTCGAACACGTTGATCGTATTGACGAGCGCGGTCTTGATGCCCGGGATGTTCCGGGCCGACTTCTCGACGTTCGGATTCTTGGTTTCCATGACGACCAGGGCGGAGCCGGTGGCCTTCAGGTTGCCGAGGACGCGGATCATGGTCTTGGTCTTGATCTCGTCGAAGTCGAGGGCGTCCACGACGACCAGCTTCTGCGACGCGAGCTTCGAGGAGAGGGCCGACTTCAGCGCGAGGCGGCGGACCTTCTTCGGCAGCGTGTAGGAATAGTCGCGGGGCTTGGGCCCGAAGATGATGCCGCCCTTGATCCACTGCGCGGAGCGGATCGAACCCTGGCGGGCGCGGCCGGTGCCCTTCTGGCGGTACGGCTTCTTGCCGCCGCCGCTGACTTCGTGGCGGGTCTTGGTCGAGTGCGTGCCCTGCCTGCGGTTCGCCAGCTGGTTCATGACGACCTGGTGGACGACGTTCTCGTTGGGTTCGATCCCGAAGATGCTGTCGCTCAGTTCGATCTGACCGACCACGGCACCTTCGGTGTTGAAGACATCAACCTTTGCCATGTCTAGCTCCTCCCTTTCGCCCGATCACTTGCCGGACTTGACGGATCCCGTGATCTCGAGGAGGCCGCCTTTCGGACCTGGCACGGCGCCTTTGAGCACGAGGATGTTGCGTTCTCCATCGACCATCACCACGTCGAGGTTCTGGACCGTGACGCTCTCCGAGCCCATGTGGCCGGGGAGACGCTTGCCGGGGAGGACGCGGGCGGGGTCGGTGTTGGCGCCCATCGAGCCGACGCGGCGATGGTACATCGAACCGTGGGTGTCGGGACCGCCGCTCTGGCCATAGCGCTTGACGGTGCCGGCGAAGCCCTTGCCCTTGGAGGTGCCGCTGACGTCGACGGCGTCGCCGACGGCGAACATCTCGGAGACGCGGATCTCCTGGCCGGGCTCGAGGACCTTGTCCGTGCGGAATTCGCCGAGGTACTTCTTCGGCGCGACGCCGAACTTCTTGTACTGGCCCTTGTCGGGACGGTTGACCTTGCGCTCGGCGACGTCGCCGTAGCCGACCTTGACGGCGGTGTAGCCGTCGGTCTCGACGGTCTTCTTCTGGACGACGACCACGGGCCCGCACTCGATCACGGTCACGGGAACGGCCAGGCCGGTCGCGTCGAAGAACTGGGACATCCCGACCTTCTTGCCCAGCATGAACTTGTCTTTCACTGTCCTACCTCCTTGGTTATTGGTTCGCCTCAAGTCTCCGGCGAACTTGACCTTCTTCGCGGAACGCGGCCCCGTCGGGGGCCGCCTCCGGCTACAGCTTGATCTCGATGTTGACTCCGGCCGGCATGTCGAGCTTCATCAGGGCCTCGACCGTCTTCTGGTTGGGCGCGAGGATGTCGATCAGGCGCTTGTGGGTGCGGAGCTCGAACTGCTCGCGGGCGTCCTTGTACTTGTGGGGGGCGCGGAGGATCGTGACGATCTCCTTCTCGGTCGGAAGCGGAATCGGGCCGGAAATGACGGCACCGGTACGCTTCGCGGTCTCGACGATCCTCTCGGCGCTGGCGTCGAGGACCTCGTGGTCGAAGGCCTTGAGACGGATGCGGATCTTCTGGTTCACTGCCATGGGGTCAAACCTCCTCGTTGCTGCGTTCTATCCTCAACTGTGCCGGGCGTGTCATACTCTTCCGTCATAAAACCCAGCGACGCCCGCCTTCCCGCTGGAAGGTCGCGTCCTGGGCAGTATGCTCTCTCGAGCACGGCGCTGCCGGGTTCAAGGACCTGTTCGCCCGGTCTTCTGACCGGACTTCTCCTCCGGAGTTCCCCGTTCGCCGGCGCAGCAGCCGGCTGCGGCAATCTCCGGAATCGACGATGTGCGCGAATCGACGCGCATCGCATATTCTATTACAGGGTCCTGGGAATTGCAAGCGCCGGGATCAGGGAATTTCGTCGATGGACCGGATCGTGTAGCCGCGCGCCCGGATTGCGTCGATCCAGCTTCCCAGCATCGTCGTGTTCGTCAGCGATTCGGCGTGGAGCAGGATCACCGAGCCGTCGTGCAGCTGGCCCAGGACCATGGAGGTCGCGTCGTCCGCCGTGGGCTGCTCGGTGGTGATCCAGTCGCGGTACGCGAAGGCCCAGAACACGGTACGGTACCCCAGCGACCGGGCCATCGCGAGCGTCCGCTCGCTGAAATGCCCTTCGGGCGGACGCATGAACCTGCCGATCGGCACGCCGGTGACCGCCAGGAACTCGTCGGCCGTCCGCTGAAGCTCCGAGGCCAGGCCGTCGATCCCCTTGGCGCCGATCACTACGGTCAGGTCGGGATGCGTCCAGGTATGGTTGCCGACGACGTGCCCCTCCGCCACCATGCGCCGCACGAGCGCCGGGTTGTCCCGGACGTAGGTGCCGGTCACGAAGAACGTGGCCTTGACGCCCTTCGCCTTGAGCGTGTCGAGGATGTGCGAAGTGTTGTCCTTGTATTCGTATCCTTCGTCGAAGGAAAGGTAGACGACCTTCCCCGCGCCAGCGCCGGGGACCTGCCAGATTGCGCCGTACTTGACGGCCAGGGTGCGCCGCAGCGTGGAGACCTTCGAGGGGATGTCCT
>Ga0118677_10016373_pt1 | contig 10165 bp, 8 predicted proteins | sample AliMusrvi5mmetaG_FD_86154 | JGI IMG/M metagenome (GOLD analysis project Ga0118677, IMG submission 86154)
TTGATGGTTATCAGCCGATGAAGGGTCTGGTGGCGGGGAGTTGGAACTCGTGGCGAATGGGGGGGTGTTTGGTTCGGGGTGGGGCCATTCGGCCTCGGCGGCGAACTGGAGCCAGATGCGGCCGGCGGTGGCTTGCCTGACGAGGGCGTCGCGGTCGAGGCGGGGGATGAGAAGACTGAAGACTGCGAGACAGAAGACAGAAGAAACCAATGGGCTGTTGCGGGCGCCTTGAAGGCGGTGTATTTGGAGCGGGGGGGAGCACACGCGCCCTCGCGTGTCGTCTTTGGCGCCCTCGCCGAAGACTCTTGGAGATTGCCGCTGGTGGCTTGTGGGCCGCGCGGCGCGGTTCTGGCGCGGATCTTTGGCGGGTGGGCGGGACGCGCCACCCTCCTTGAGCCTGCGAACGTTGCTGGATGGAATCACCCGGATGATCCGCTCCGCCTCCATCTGGTGGTGTGCCGCCACCGCCCCGCCCGCGTGGTGGCCTTGTTTACGGATCTTCGCCCGTGCCTTGTCCACCATGGCCAGCAGCTTGCCCTTGAATCCCTTCTCACCCAGATACACCGCGCCCGGATACTCAAATCTCAACTGCCCAGCCATGCCCGACCTTCCATCCCACACCCAAAGCTGTTAACCCAATAATTGTAACTTTGAAGGCCCCAAACACATAGTAGTTTCCCGCTTTTCGGGATCACTCGTCCTTGATCCACACCAACGAGCGTCCGCCGCGGTTGTTGCGGGCGTATTTCGGAATCGCCTTCAGCTTCGTGCCGTCGGCAAAGGTCCCTTCGATCACCGTCACCCCGCCTAACAAATCCGGCTGCCAACTCGTCGTCAGTGGGGCATCCGGCTTGAGGACGGCATCGACATTCTGGTCGGCGCTTTCGATATTGTAGATCAGGGGTCCGCAGCGCAGGGCGACCCGGCCGAGGTTTGCCTTCACTTGCGGGATGGTCTTCACGCGCTGGACTTGCAGTGGCAGAACCAGATCCACCTTGTCGCCTGGTTTCCACTCGCGGGTGATGACCGCATATCCATTGACGATTTCCGGGGTGACGGGCTTGCCGTTGAGCGCGAGCGAGGCCAGCGCGCCGGTGGCGGGGGAGTTTTGATAGAGTGTGCTGGCCTCGTGGCGGGGCACGCGCACATGGAGCGCGAAGGACGCGGGTTTGGCGGGGTTCACGGTGATGCTCACCTCACCCTTCCACGGATAGTCGGTTTTCTGCACGATGCGCACCGGGGTGCCGGCCACCTTGCCGACGTTCACGGTGCTGCCGATGAACAGATTCACGTATAGACTGTCGGCACCGCGGACATACATCCATTCCGGCAGCCTCAACAAAGTGCGCGGAATGTTGCCGACGCAGCACGGGCACCCGTGCCACAGGTAGCGGGCCTCCGAGGTGTCGAGGGCATTGGTGTACGTGAAATTGTCGCCCGCCAAATCGATGTCGCTGAGCACCGCGTTGTAAAGCGTTTCCTCTAGCAGGTCCGCGTGGCGTGCGTCACGCTCGATCATGTTGAGCTTGTGTTGGAAGAAGATTTCGCCGCAGCCGGAGCATGACTCGCAGTAGGCGTTGTGGGGGAGTGAATATTCGGCGCCGAAGCCTTCGGAGGATTCGCCGCTGCCAATGCCGCCGGTGACATAGTATTTCTTGTTCACCAGGTTTGACCCAATGGCGCGCACGGCCTCGAGGTAGTCCGCATTGCCGGTCTCCATCGCGACATCCGCCATGCCTGAATACATGTAGATGGCGCGCACCGCGTGGCCGAGCGCCTCGCGCTGGCGGATGACCGGCAGGTGTGTTTGTTCGTAGGAATTGCCGCCGCCGCGCTGGTCTAGCAGAAATTTCGCCAGGGCCACATATCGTGTGCCCTTGCCCGGGCCGTCCTTGTCCTCAATGATGCGGGCCAGTCGCACCAATGCCTGTTCGATTTCCTCATGTCCGTCGAACCATGATTTTTTCGGTGCCGGGCCGATGTTGCGGTCCCAACAATCGGCCAGGCGCACCGCCGCGTCCAGCATCCGGGTATCCTTGCGGTCGGTGAGGAGGTAGTGCGCGATGGCCGCCTCGATGAAATAGCCCGCCACATATCCCTCGTGGTCGTTGCGCAAGGTCCAATGCGGAACACTGCTTCCTTGTTCATTGGCTCTGCCGAGCGTGAAGCGGGTTTGCAGGTAGCCGTCTTTTTCCTGCGCGGCGAGCAACACCGGCAGCCATTGCTCCATCGTGGTACGCAACGCGGCCTGCGCCTTGATCATATCGGCATCGCCTTGCGGATCCAGCAGTTGGGCCACGCAGATCGACTCGAAGGTATTGAGCACATAGGCATTCGCCCAGGGCTCGCCGACATGCGGCTGTGACGGCTTGCCGGCAATCTTGTCGCCGGCATTGATGAAATTCGCGATTCCACCTTCGGCGACCTTCGGGTCGGAAAGCTTGGCGACGCAATGCGGAATCCAGCGTGTGATCAGGGCCTTGGCACGGCTGTTCCAAAGCTTGCTGTCGAGTTGATAGGGTTGCGTGTAAACCGGGTCCAGGTGGGGGGCCGCACGGGCGGTCAAACCGGCCCCGGAAAGCACCATCGCGACCATCATGCATGCATGTCGTTTCATATGATTTGTTTGCTTGTTTGGTACAACTGTAAACCGCGGGCGAAAAGCGCAGCGGGTGACGGTCGAAAAGTGACCGTCACCCCTGTGGCGGGGAGAGAACATAAAGCTGGCGTGCGGGTCAAGCTCGAAAATGAAGACCCACCCCGCCGCCACCTCCCCCGGGGTCTTGCACGGCGGTTATCCGAACTACCGGCAGGGCATCCCGCATCTGGTGCCGGAACTGGTCACCATCGCCGGCGACCGGCGGCCCGGAGTGATCGCCTGGCTGCGCGCCCTGTGTCCGGACACATGTGTCACATGGACGGTGAAAGATCGTCTGGGGCAAAACCGTAGCTTGGGGAACCGGACGTGCTAATTGCGCTCGTCCGGTTCAGTGGGGAGCGTCGTCCGGCCTTCGTGCCGGGCGGCCCTGTCCCGGATAGCAACTTGATAACCACATGAAAACCACCATCTCACGTCGTAATTTCCTCAAGACCGGTGCTGCCGCGTCGTTCCAGATTTGTTCCGCGCGTGCGGCTTTCACCTACACCGCAAATGAAAAGATCCACTTTGGGTTGATCGGCATCGGGGGCATGGGCGCCAAGGGTGTCAACTGCGCCTCGGGGGAACAGATTGTGGCGGTGGCCGAAGTGGACCTGGACCATGCGGCCCAGTCGGTGCAGAAGATCAAGGGCGGGTTCAAGGATGCCAAGTTTTACACCGACTACCGGACGCTCTTTGACGAGCAGAAGCACCTTGACGCCGTGTGGGTGGCGACCCCCGACCACCATCATTTTCCGGCAACGGTCCGCGCCCTGGAGGCCGGGTGCAACGTGTATTGTGAGAAGCCGCTGTGCCATGACGTGTACGAGGTGCGCAAGCTCCGTGAGCTGGCCAAGGCGAAGAATGTGGTGACCCAGATGGGCAATCAGGGGCATTCCGGCGAAAATGTCCGGTTGCTTTGCGAGTGGATCTGGCAGGGTGCGCTGGGCGACGTCACGGAAGTGCATGTGCGGCCGCCATACAATCAGATGGATTACGGTTCCCGTAATGCAGGCCAGCCGGCCCAGCCGCCGGCAAGCCTCAACTGGGATCTCTGGCAGGGAATTGTCAAGGAGCGCGAGTTCCGCACCGGCATTCACCCGGCGAGTTGGCGCGGATGGCTTGACTACGGCACCGGGCTGCTGGGTGACTGGTTCTGCCACAACGGGGATGGAGCGATCTGGGGCTTGAAGCTGACCGAGGCGGATACCTGCGAGGTGGAATGCGAAGGCGAGGAGACCAGTGAGACCAACTGGGCCCATGAATGCCGCGTGTCGTGGTCATTCCCCAAGCGCGGCGAGATGGTGCCCTGCGTGATGCGCTGGAGTTCGGGCGTCTACAATGATTACGTGGCCAAGCCGATGCCCAAGACGATTGAACCCGAGCGCATCGCGGCCACCGCGCAGCATCCCAGTGCCTACTATGGCACCAAGGGCACGGCGGTCTCGGGTTGGTGGATGGAGGGCACGCGGCTTTTCCCTGACGCGTTCATGAAGGAGATTGGCAAGCCGAAGGAGATGATACCGCGCGTGAAGGAGGGGCATGAAAACAGCTTCCTCAACGCGATTCGCACGGGTGGCAAGTCGTCGTCCGATTTTGATTACGCGGCGCGGCTCACGGAAATCATGCTCATCGGCAATATCGCCACGCGGGTGCGCGGGAAGCTGGCGTACGATTTCCGCACGGGCAGATTTACCAACAGCGACAAGGCCAACGGCATGCTCAAGCGCGAACCACGCAAGGGCTGGGAATTCGGGTACGCGTAACGAAGAGAATGCCCGATAAGCCGTTTATTATCAGTTACTTTAATGTTAGGTCGGTCGCGATGAGGGGGTTGATTCAACATCTGTGATTGCTTGTCCGAGGCTGTTCCATTGAGGTGAAATGTGCGCATTTTGACCGCCATCCTGATTTTTCTTGCCCGCAAGCGCCGATGGGGCATGTTTGCGCCCATGAAGCTGTGCAAGATCCGACGAGTTGGCGCCCTGTTCCTGACCCTGGCCACCCTGGCCGCAGCCGAACCGCAGGCGGGTGATGCGGATTTCCCGACCCCCAACGGCAATCCGCGGCACGAGGAGAAGGTCGCGGCGATCAAGGCCGGGAACTACGATCTGGTCTTGATTGGCGACTCGATCACCCATTCGTTGGGTGAATTGAACGACGGCAAGTATGCGCCGAACCAAGCCGTGTGGAAGCGCCACTTCGCACCACGTAATGCCATTAACCTTGGCATGAACGGCCAGCGCACCGAGGAAATCCTGTGGAACCTGCAACACGGCGAACTCGACTTCGCCAAGTCGCCGAAGGTGGTCATGCTGCTGATCGGCACCAACAACAGCGATGACCGCCACTTCGCGCGGGTCCACACCCCGGAGCAGATTTTCGCCGGCACCAAGGCGATCATCGAGGTGATCCGACAACGCCATCCGGCCACCAAGATCCTGGTGCTGCGCATCTTTCCGCGCGGCGGCGACAACGAGAAATCCGTTAGCCCGCCGGCCTTCAATTCGTCGGCACCATGCATTGAAACGTGCCGCCGTGCCGGTGAACTGACCGCCCAACTGGCCGACGGCGAGCACGTCTTCTGGCTGGACGTGAATTACGTCTTTCTGCGTCCCGACGGCACCATCAACACCGACCTGATGTGGGACTTGCTGCACCCCAGTCCAGCCGGCGCCGAGGCTTGGGTGCAGGCGGCCGAGCCGACCTTGGCGCAACTCATGGGCGACCAACCGATTCTGGAGCAGCCAGCCAATCCGCTGCGGATCCCCGTCAGCAGCGGTGGTGACGGCAGTTACGATTGGATGAAACGCCATAACTCCGGGCTCAAAGCCAAATCCACCAAGCCGCAGGTGGTCCTGATCGGCGACTCCATCACCCACCACTTTGGCGGCATCCCCACCGAAGGCTACCCGCCGTCCGGCCAAGCGGTCTGGGACCGGTTGTTCCCCCAAACCCGCCCCGCTATCAATCTGGGTTTCGGTGCCGATGGGATCCCGCAAGTCCTCTGGCGCCTGGACCATGGCGCGTTAGACGGCATTGCCCCCAAGCGGGTGGTGCTCATGATCGGCGTCAATCACGTGCTTGGCGGCAAGGAACCGCCCGAAGCGGTGGTCGATGGGATTCGCGCCTGCCTGCAGCGGATCCGGGCCAAGACCCCGGAGGCGAAGATCACCCTGATGGCGGTGCTGCCTTGTCGCAATCCGGCCAGCCATCCCGACCGCCTCAAGGTGCTCCACATCAACCAAGGACTGGCCACCCTGGCCAAGGAGGCACAAGTTGATTTCATCGATCTCGGCCCCAAGTTTCTCGACGCCGAGGGAAACATCCCCGTTACTCTCATGGGCGATGCGGTTCATCCCACACTCGCAGGCTATCAAATCTGGGGCGACGCGCTCGCGCCCTCACTGCCGTGACATCAGAACGCGCGGCCCTGCGCCAGCGATCCTGCAAACGCTTTGTTATTAACTTATGATATCGCTCGGCCAGCACTTCGCGAAAGCGATGCTGGATCTGGAAAAGAGGTGAGGGGACCCTAACTCAGGAAAGAAATCATCATGAAACATAATGGACACACCGCGAGGACTTTTATGCTGGTGTTGACGGGACTTGGTGCCACTCATCTGGCAGTCGCGGCACCCTTGGTATTGGAGGTGCGGGCGGATCAACCGGGACATCCTATCAACAAAACACAATATGGCGTGTTCTTTGAGGAAATCTCCCATGCCGGCGAGGGCGGACTGTATGCGGAGTTGGTCAAGAACCGTTCGTTTGAGGACAGCACCGACTCGATTCCCGATTGGACGTTCTACAAGACCGGCGTGGCCAATGGGGCCATGTCACTCGAAAAGACCGAGCTTCTCAACGCCGCGCAATCGTGTGCGCTGAAGCTGGATATCAGCGGTCCCGGGACGGTCGGTGTGGCCAATGCCGGCTACTGGGGGATCCACGTGGTCAAAGGGCGGACGTATGATCTCTCATTTTTCACCAAGGCAAGGCTGCCAGCAAGCGCGACCATCACTGCCAAGCTCCAGAACCAGGACGGCACCAAAACTTACGCCTCATGCATCGTTGGCGATCTAACGGATTCCTGGAAGAAGCGCAAGGGCACCATGACCGCCGACGACACCGAACCCCAGGGCCGCCTGACCCTGGAGGTCACGAGCGAAAAGCCCGGTACCTTATGGCTCGACGTGGTGTCACTTTTCCCGCCGACCTGGAAAGGCCGCCCTAACGGGACGCGGCCCGACCTCGCCGAAATGGTGGCGAAAATGAAACCCGGCGTGATCCGATTTCCGGGCGGCAGTTATGTGAGCACCAACCCGTCGGATGCCCCGCGACCGCTGAACGAACTTGGGCCGATTGAGGAGCGTCCCGGTCATCCCGCGCCTGGCAAACAGAACACATGGGGCTACCACAACAACGACGGTTTCGGGCTGCATGAATACCTGCAATTCGCCGAGGACCTGGGTGCCGAACCGATCTATGTGTTCCAGGGCGGGGCGAATCCAGGGGCGGAAATGAACAAGCCTGAGACCTATATCAAGGGTGCGGCGCTGGACCAGCTCATTCAGGAGTCCTTGTCAGTCATCGAATATGCGAATGGCCCGGCCACCACGACCTGGGGCGCCAAACGCGCCGCGAACGGACACCCCGAACCGTTCCACATGAAATACGTCCAGATCGGCAATGAGAACTGGCACAAACCATTTCACGACAACTACATTGTCATCTACAACGCCATCAAGGCGAAATATCCCGAGATGCAGGTGATCTGGGGCGGGGATTGGATTGGTAACAACCAGCACGGCTATAAGTCCGACGGCATCATGCCCGAAGGCTCCGCGGCGCAGATTGTTGATGAGCATTTCTACAAGGCTGATGACTGGTTCTACAACAATTCCGAGCGTTACTCTCCGCAGAACTATCCACGCGGCGTTGCGCGTGAAGCCAAGGTGTTTCTGGGCGAGGTCTCGGCGTGGAAGGACACCCTCGATGCCGCTCTTAAGGAATCCGCCTTTCTGCTCGGGGCTGAGAAGTATTCCGACAAGGTGGTGATGGCAGTCTATGCGCCTCTCTTCGCCAACGTGAATTTCATGAAGTGGTCGGCCAATGCCATCTACTTCGATAACGCGCGTGTTTACGGTTCTCCATCCTATCACGCACAGGCCATGCTTGGGAATAATGTCGGCGATGTGAACCTGGCGGTCGGCGGTCTGGAAGGGCTCCTTAACAAAAAACTGTTTGTCAACGCGAACCGGATCACCGCGACCGGTGAGGTTATCATCAAAATCGTCAACTCCGAAGCGCAAGCACGCGAAATCCGAATTGAGGTGCGCGGCATGCCCAAACCTCCGCTCTCCGGACGTGAGATTGTTCTGACTGGTCCTGATTTGAACGCGGGCAATGCGTTCGACAAGCCGTTGAATGTGGCACCGGTTGAAAGGAAGTTGGAAAAGCCGGGCGATTCGTTCACTTACTTGGTCAAACCCCAATCATTCACGGTGCTCAGGCTGATGAATCCTTGACCTCTCGCCCTCCGGCCAGGCCAGCGGCCCTTGCAACGGCCTTCATGGGGAAAGCAAATTCCTAACAGGACTGCTTCTGGCATGTGTCGCAACAGTGATGCTCCCGGGTCTGTCCGCCTTAGCGCAAACACCGACAAAAGCCTCGTACCTGGTGGATTCCGACAATGTCGTCAACCAGATTGACGTGGGAATCCACGGTCAGTTTCTGGAGCACATCTTCAACTCGGTTCACGGCGGATTGTGGGGCGACATGCTGAAGAACGGTTCGCTGGAGTCGAAGCAAAACGCGCCGGCGTCGCAGTACTGGAGTGTTTATGGCGATGGCTCGATCACGGTGGTCGTGGAGAATCCGCTCAACTCGAACGACGCGCAGAAGCTGTCCTGCGCGAAAGTCGGTTCCGAGGTCGGGCTCCAGCAGGCGCCGCTTTTCCTGAAGCAGGAAGAAAATTATTCGGGGTCGCTGCATATCCGTTCGGCAGAAGAGGCGGCCCCGGGAAATCGGGCCAGTAGCTAAGCTATGATTGTGGTGTGCGATTGCGGGGTGTAAACCGAACCAAGCACACACCAAATGAAAGCAAAACGAAGAAGACACGACCCTGAATTCAAAGCCCGCGTAGCGCTCGAAGCGCTCAGAGGCATCAAGACCATCCAGCAAATCGCCAAGGACTTTGACATCCATCCGGTGCAGGTATCCGAGTGGAAGAAGGCAATGGCCGATGGCGCGCCGAGCATTTTCAGCCCCGGATCGGGCAAGGCCGGAACCGGGGATTTCGAGGGGGAGCGCACCCGACTCCACGCCAAGATCGGCCAGCAAGCCGTAGAATTGGACTGGCTGACAAAAAAGTCCAAACAACTCGGTCTGTGAGGGATCGCATCGAGTTGGTCGAAAAGGCACATCCCGAAATCAGCATGAGAAAGCAATGCGCACTCCTGGGCGTGGCGAGGTCCACGGTGGATTACCAGGCCGTGGCCGTAGACCCGGAGGACAACCGCATAAGACGGTTGTTGGATGAGATCTATTTGATAGATCCCTGTCTTGGCAGCCGCAAGTTGGTGACGTTGTTGGGTCGCGATTACAGTGTGAAAATCAACCGGAAGCGGGTGCGGCGGCTCCGCAGCAAAATGGGCCAGGAGGCGATTTGGTGCAAGCCGCGCACCAGTATTGCAGACGACGGGCATCGCAAATATTCCTATCTTCTGAGGAACCTTGCAATCGACCGGCCCGACCAGGTGTGGTGCGCCGACATCACTTATGTGCCGATGCCATCTACCAAACCGGTACCCGGCTCTCCACGGACGATCCTGGCGATCCTATCAAAAAGGCCGCATAAGACCGGCCCGGTTGTTCACAGGCCCCAGGTGCCTCCGACGAGTTTTGTTCCCATTCTCGGCACCCGCGGCCTGTGAACAACTTTTGGTTAGATCCGACGCCAACGCCCCCTCCGGCCGGCTAGCCATCCAAATACTCATTGACTCCGCCCCCATGCGCTACTACATCTTCCCCGCCCCAAGCCACCATAGCTTATTCTAGTTTGCGTTCAAGATGAGACGTTTAATCCAAGGCCAATTGGTGATTGACTGGATTAGGGCCGGTTGTTTTGACAGTTTCTTCAAACCCGATTTGAGTTGAGTGATGACACCCTCCATTGATTCAAACACCCGGTTTGGAAATTCCTTTTCACGCAACTCATCCCAGATGTGCTCCTGTGGATTGAGTTCTGGCGAATAGGGCGGTAATGCCTCAAGATGCATATGGGGTGGCAGATCCAAATCCTTTGCCCGATGGGAACTTGCGCCGTCCAGAATCATGAGGATGAAGTCACCAGGATGTCGCCGGCGGATTTGCCCCAGAAATCTGGACATGTTTTCGGTATTCATTTTCTCGGCAAGCATCCAGTCGAACTTGCCGTCCTGCGGGCTGACCGCCCCATAGACATAAGTGAATTGTCGCTCGTAGCCGTTGGGCATGACCGGGCGGCAGGGAGCGGGAGCCCAACAC
>Ga0118677_10016374_pt1 | contig 10164 bp, 8 predicted proteins | sample AliMusrvi5mmetaG_FD_86154 | JGI IMG/M metagenome (GOLD analysis project Ga0118677, IMG submission 86154)
CTACCAGGCGGTCTACAGGCAGGCGGTTTTGGCAGACATGCACGCCGCCAACGGAGACGACAAAAAGAGCGATAACGCCCACAATCACGCACGGGAACTGGCCGCGAAGCTGAAAGAGCACTTTGCGGCGTCGGATTTTGCGTGGCGGGCAGGGGCGCTGGTGTACAAATTGGATGAAGGCATTCCAGTCTACGGCATTGACCGGCAGTAACTGCTATGCCGCGACCATGGCTCGATTCCCGGCCAAAGAAACTCGCGTCCCGGAGGCTTCTTGAACGAATATTTGCAGTCTGTATTGCTGGGCATTGTGGAAGGCTTGACCGAGTTTTTGCCGGTAAGCTCGACGGCGCACCTGCGCATTACTGAAGCACTGATGAATCTGCCGATGGACGACCCCTACTGGAAGATGTACACGATCGTCATCCAGCTTGGGGCCATCCTGGCGCTCTGCATGCTGTTTCTGGGGCGGATTGTGGAGTTTGTGCGGACCTTTCCGCACGGCGAAAACGGGGAACGGACCTGGTATAACCACCCCATCTCGCTGACTTTGATAGCGTTTGTATTCACGTCAGTTCCGGCACTTCTGCTGCGCAAGTGGAGCGAACGGAACCTGGGCAGCCTGAAGGCGATTGCCTGGGCCCTGCTGCTGGGCGGCATCGTGATGTGGATTATTGACGCATGGAGCGTACGCCATGAGGCGCCGACCCGCGATGTGGAACAGATGAACCTGCTCCAGGCCATCTGGATCGGGCTTTGCCAGACGCTTTCGGCGGTGTTTCCAGGAACTTCGCGGTCGATGGCCACCATTGCCGCAGGGCAGACGGTGGGATTGAGCCGCTCTGCCGCACTCGAGTTCAGCTTCCTGCTCTCAATTCCAACAATGCTTGCCGCCACCTGCTGGGACCTTTTCAAGGAGATTCACCCGGGTAGAACGGCAGCGGCAGCCGGGATTCTGACGCCCCGCGTGGTGATGAACTCAGACCGTTGGCTGGTTTTGATTATCGGGACCGTGATTTCATTTGTTGTGGCCCTGGGCGTGGTGGAGTGGTTCCTGTTCTGGGTACGCAAGCACGGGCTGGTCTTGTTCGCGCTTTACCGGATTATTCTGGGCGGCGCGCTGCTGGCGGCGGGAAGCCAGTTTATCGGCCGCTAGGCTCTCAAGAGATGACCGGACGGCGGGGGTTGGCAGCAAGGTTCCCCCGCCTAGTTTTGCTTCAGATTCGCCTCCGATGCGGGGATAATAGAGTCTGCTCTGGGATTTTCCCCTCCGCTCCAACAACTTGCTCGCGGAGTTTGCTTGAGCGGGAGCGAACCTGCCATGAAGCCCCTTCACTTTGTCATGTCGCCCACGCGAATCCGCCCCCTGAACGTGTTTTTGGGGTTGGTTCTGACGCTCGTCTCGTTGCTGCTGATTATGGCGCTGGCAACGTATCACCCAAGCGACCCCTCGCTGAATACAGCGGCCAGCCCGCTGGCTCCCCAAAACTGGATCGGCCTGTTCGGCGCATGGCTCAGCGACCTGCTGCTGCAAACCTTCGGCGTAACGGCTTTTCTGCTGCCCTTGTGGCTGGCGGGACTTGGCTGGACGTGGATGCGTTCCCGCTCCGGCGGGTCAGTGTTTCTGCGCCTGGTTGGCAGCATTCTGGCGCTGGCCTTTGTGCCTGCAGCTTTTGCATTGCTGCCCTGGCGTTTGCTTTGGCTGCATGCGGTGCCGGTTGAGGGCGTGGTAGGGCGGCTGACAGCCGGGCTGATGGTGAGCTACCTCAACCTCCAGGGAGCGTGGCTGGTAACCGCCGTGCTGGCCGCAGCGGGCCTTTACTTTGCCTCGGCGGTAAGCATCCGGGCCATCCTGGAGGCCGTGGAAGACCGGTGGCTGACCGTGGTGGAGTGGCACGATCGCTATCGCAACTGGCGTGAAGACCGTGCTGAATTGAGAGCGGAACGGCAGGCAGAGCGTGCCCGGGATGAGGAGTCTTTCCGGCCCGCGCGCCGGCTGGCATCCCTGTTTGGACGGCGCGAGCGGACCTCTGGAACCGATCCGGTTGACGAGATTCCCGCATATCAGAGAGGCAGTTTTCAGCCTGCCGAAGACGAAGTGCCCATCACCGCCGCGGTGAGGAAGCCGGGCGCAAGAACCAACATCTGGGAGCGGCCGGTTGCGGAGCCGGAACCCGAACCGGTGCAGCCCGCCGCCATGCCCGACAATGTAACGCCGATCAGGCCGCAGGGCCAGCCGGCGCAATCGGAGCGAAAGGCCGGCGCCCGGCCCGCAGCCTTCCAGTTTGACCAAGAGCCGCCCGCTGCCGCGCCGCGCCGCGATGCTGAGATCGCCATCGGCGGGCGCGCCGATGCCGACGTGCGCACTGCGACCGTGGCGCCCAAAAACGTAAGCGGCTTCAAGCTGCCGCCCAGCACCCTGCTCAACCCCGGCGACGGCCCGCAGAAGATTCGCGAAGAAGAACTACGCGAAGAAGCGAAAGTCCTGGTGGAAAAATGCGCCGAATTTGACGTGCGCGGCCAGGTGGTGCAGATCAATCCCGGGCCCATGGTTACCACTTATGAGTTCAAGCCCGAGGCGGGCGTCAAGTATTCGCGGGTAACCGGACTGGCCGACGACCTTTGCCTGGCGATGCGGGCCGAAAGCATTCTCATCGAGCGCATGGCCGGTAAAAGCACGGTCGGCATACAGGTGCCCAATCACGAGCGCGAAACCATCCACCTGCGCGACGTGATCGAGTCCGAGCCGTTCCACAAGGCCAAGTCGCGGCTCACCCTGGCCATGGGCAAGGACATCAACGGCCGCATCGTGACGGCCGACCTGTCTTCGATGCCCCACGTGCTCATCGCCGGCTCAACGGGTTCGGGCAAATCGGTGGCCATCAATGCCATGATCATGAGCCTGCTGTTCCGCACCACGCCGTCCCAGGTGCGGCTCATCCTTGTGGACCCGAAACGCGTGGAACTGGGCATGTATGAAGGCATTCCCCACTTGTTTACGCCCATCATCACCGAGCCCAAGCTGGCGGCCAACGCGCTGCGCAACGCAGTGCGCGAAATGGAGCGCCGCCTGAAGCTGCTGGCCTCACGCAGCGTGCGCAACATCGATCAATACAACAAACTCTTCGAGGGGGCGATGCCTTCGCTCTTTGACGAAGGCGAAGAAGAAGCCCCGCTGCCATACATCGTGATCATCATCGACGAACTGGCGGACCTGATGATGCTCGACCGGGCCAACGTAGAGGAATCCATCACGCGACTGGCGCAGATGGCGCGCGCGGTGGGCATTCACCTGATTCTGGCCACGCAGCGGCCCAGCGTGGATGTAATTACCGGCCTCATCAAGGCCAACGTCCCGACACGCATCAGCTTCCGGCTGGCCACCAAGGTGGATTCGCGCACGATTCTCGACACCAACGGGGCCGAGGCCCTGCTGGGGCGCGGCGACATGCTGTTTCTGCCCCCGGGCAGCGCGCGGCTGACGCGCCTGCACGCTCCCTTCGTAAGCGAAAAGGAGACCGCGGCGGTGGTGGACTTCTGGAAGGCGCAGGGCCAGGCCGAATACGTGCAGGGTTTCCTGGAGTCCCCCCGCGACGAACGTCCCAGCGGCGATGGCTCAAACAGCGATCCTGAAGAAAATGACACTCTCTTCGACGACGCAGTGCGGCTGGTGTTCGAGTTCGGCAAGGCTTCCACTTCATTGTTGCAGCGGCGGCTGAGAATCGGCTACGGCCGCGCCGCGCATCTGATCGATTTAATGGAGCGCGACGGCCTGGTAGGGCCGGCTGACGGCTCCAGGCCCCGCGAACTTCTGAAGGCGCCCGGATGGCTCCACGAGGTTTCATCCACAGCCAACGAGTAGGTCCAGGACCATCGGGTCAGCGGGATTGGCGTGGCTGGGTGATAATAAGAGCGTGACGCGGGAGCAAACCGTTGCGTTCTGAGACAAATCTCGAAGGTTATCCGAGCAAGTGCTCCTTCCGCCCAATCGCTCAGGAAGGAGCCGAATGCGGTTCCTGCTATCGCTCGCCTTGTTCTTTGGCCTCACTCTTGTAGACAGCCCGGCCACAGCACAACTGGCTCAAAAGCCTGAGCAATCACTGCGCACCCTCACCACTGCGCGTGAAGCCCACGATATCTCCCTTGAAAAAGCAGCACGCGGGTATCCCGTTCGGATTCGCGGTGTTGTTACCTACTACGATCCAAACATCGATTCCAGACATGCTGCACTCTTGGTCCATGACTCCACTGGCAGCATATTCATAGGACTTCCCCCCCGTCCGATTCTCAATTTGCACGCCGGAACGCTCGTGGAAGTCACCGGCATCAGCGGAGCCGCAGACTATGCGCCGGTGATCCTGCATGGGACTGTGAAGATTCTCGGCAACTCCCACCTGCCTCAGAACCCAGCGCGGCCGACCATGGCCGAATTGCTTTCAGGGAGCCAGGATGGCCAATGGGTGGAGGTTGAGGGCATTGTCCACTCCGTGCGCGTTGAGGGCAAGGAGGTGACCATTGAACTTGCCACTGTGGGCGGATCGATCATTGCGAATGCGCCAATTGAAGCGAACCGGGACTACGACTCTCTGATCGACGCTGCCGTTCAGATCCGCGGAAACGCGGTTCCGATTTTCAATAGCAATAAGCAGATGGTCGGCGCCCGCATCCTGTTTCAATCATTGGACGAATTGAAAGTGGTGCAACTGGCCCCGCCTGATCCCTATGCCATCCCTGCTGTTGCCGTTCCCAAACTGCTTCAGTTCTCTCCGGGCGTTGTCCTGCGCCACCGCGCACATATCCGGGGCAGAGTGACTCTGAATTGGCCGGGCAGAATGTTGTGCATTCAGGAATCGTCTGATGGCGTCTGCATGCAGAGCCCGAGACTCGAGCAGGCGCGAATCGGCCAGATGGTCGACGTGGTCGGCTTTCCGGCCATCAGCGACTTCAAAGCTACGCTCGACCATGCTTCCTTCCGGGCAACGGAGGGGAACACGTCTCCTACCGCCGCGCCGGTCGGCATTCAGCAGGCGTTCAGCGGGGACCACGACCGGGAACTGGTCCAGATCGAGGGAGAGTTGATTGGCCAGGACCGCGCGGCGAGCGATCTGACCCTCATGCTGCGTTCCGGCGAGTTTCTGTTTTCGGCGGTTCTGCCCAAAGATGCCGGCGGCGGCGGATCGCTCCAATGGAAAGAGGGCAGCACAATCCGTGTCACAGGAATCTGCAGCGTTCGAATGAATCCAAAGACCACGGGACAGGGGGGAGGAGCGGTTCAACCGGCTTCAGTCAGCATCCTCCTGCGCTCTCTTGACGACGTCACCGTTCTGCACGCTCCCTCGTGGTGGACGCGCGGCCATGCCCTGGTGGTTCTCTGCATGGTGGGCGCCATCGCCTTCGTCGCGTTCGCATGGATTTTTGTGTTGCGGCGGCGCGTGGAACAGCAGACCCAGGCCATCCGTTTAAGCGAAGAACGCCTGCGCCACCTGTCGCAGCATGACGTGCTCACCGGCTTGCCCAACCGGTTCCTGCTCAATGATCGGCTCAACATCTCCCTGAAGCGGGTCAGTCGATTCGACTCCGCATTGGGACTGCTCATGATCGACCTGGATGGATTCAAAGAAGTGAACGATTCCCTGGGGCATCACGCCGGCGACATGGTTCTCTGCGAAGTGGCAGCGCGCCTCCGCGGTTCTGTTCGCGAGACGGATACGGTTGCGCGGATTGGGGGCGACGAGTTTATCGTCCTCATCCCCGACCTGCACCTGGCCGCGGAAGCCGAATCTATCGCGGACAAGATTGTGTCTGCGATCTCAGAACCGATAATCGTTGAGAACAACAAGGTGCTCATTTCGGTCAGCATCGGCGTCTGCACGTCTCCAGCCGAGGGAAACGATGCCGAGAAATTGATGAAATGCGCCGATGCAGCCATGTACAAGGCGAAGACTGCCGGGAAGAATAAGTACCACGTGCATGGGGACCGGGCGGAACACTGCTGAGGCAGTTGGCCCGCTCATCCTGACAACGGGAACTGTACCTCGTTCATCGCGGCGTCATCGCGATGAGCGGACCTTTGCTCCTCAAGCGGCGTTGCGCGCCGCGATCAGGCCCCGGATGAACTTCAGGTTGCGGCGCATATCGGCCTCTACCGACACGGGACTGTCGGTCTCAAGCTGTGCCCAGCCGTCAAATCCGAGGTCAGCCAGCGCGTCGATAACCGCGCGGAAGTCGATACTGCCTTCGCCAAGGTAGTGAGGGTTGTCTTTCAGATGAACCTCGCAAATGCGCGCACGGCCCAGCCAGCGAATCTCCTTCACCGCGTCGAATCCATAATTGGTCGAATTGCCTACGTCGTAGTAGGTAAGCACGGCAGAAGACTGGCTGCGATCCATGATGCGCACATTGTCGCGTGCTGAAAGCGTGTCCTCAAGTCCGAGGGTGACGCCGGCCTTTTCGGCCGCAGGGGCAACTTCTTTCAGCGCGTCGCCAACTTTGTCCACCTCCGCCGAGGTTTCCATCGTGCACTTTCCGAAGAAAGGAAGCAGCACGACGCGCACGCCCATGGCTTTCGCTATGGAGATTGAGTCGGCAACCCAGCGCTGCCCCAATGGATCCGATTTCAAGCAATTCCGATGCAGGATATCGAGACATAGCGATTCAATCTTCAGGCCCACGCGCTTGGACTCTTCCAGAAATGCTTTCTGCAACGCGGGATCGGAAAGAGGAAGTTTGTCGATTCCCCCGCCAATGCTGATCTGCACCCCATCGAACCCCAGCCGTTTCGCCATAGAGATGGATTCGATCTTGCCGTCCAGTTTCAGGTTCCAGTCAGTCACTCCAACCTTGAACCTGGCCTTCGCCGCAGAGGCAAGGCCGGGCAAACTCAAGGCCGCGAAAGCTGTAGTGGCGCCCGCGGCGATAAAAGCCCTGCGAGTGACCGATTGCACAATCTGCCGATCATTGACGTCGCTCGCGTTCGTCGCATTCATAGCACTCGAATTATACCCATGGCGACTGTGCTCCGCTGCGATGTCACGCGCATCGGCAGCAAGGGGTTGCTGGGATGGGCGCTCCGATCTGCGCATGAATCTGGTCACGTTGAAAAGCCTGGCAGAGGCGAGATTTACCTGGTCACCGAGAATGTCGGAGTCAAGGTTGACCCCAAGGGAGGCATCGGCCGCCTGCAGACGGCCCCGGTGCAAGGTACATTCCAGGTTCCTGTGATTGGAAACTAAAGGAATAAATCCCCTCCCGGCGATGGCACACTATAGACATGCTTGGACTGAGCGGCAACAGGCAGCTCCCCACGATACTGCTGATCGACGACGACATGGTGAGCCGCGAGGTGATGGCAACTGTGCTGACCATGGGCGGTTACGAGATGCATACCGCGGTGGACGGCGCATCGGCGCTGAAGTTGCTGGAGGGATCGGCGTTTACTCCCGAAGTGATCCTGATGGACGCGCAGATGCCGGGACTGAGCGGCAGCGGGCTAATTGCAGAGCTGCGCGCGCGGAGCGAGGCAACGGTGATTGCCATCAGCGGCAGCGGCGCTCCAGCCGATGTGACCGCCGCCGCGGACGGATTTCTGCTGAAACCTTTCGGATCTGCCGAGTTGGGAAAGCTGCTGGAAGGACGCAAACCGCCCACCGCGCCCGCCGAGCAGGGGTTGGACCCGGACGAACCGGTGGTTAGCGCGGAAACACTGGCGCAGCTTCGCGAAATGATGCCGGAGGCTGGGGTGCGGCAGATTTATGCAGCCATCGTCGCCGACCTTTCAAAGCGTTCGACGGCGCTAAGGGCGGCCATTGCCAAAGGCGACGCAGATGAAATCCGGCGCATCGGCCACGCAATCAAGGGAGGCTGCGGCATGGCCGGCGCCGTGCAGGCGACCCGGCTTGGAGCGCGGATCGAGGCCCTGGGATTGGCCGCAATGGCCGGTCAAGGGGGTGACGAACTGGATAACAGTGCCCGGCTGCTGAGCGATTTGAGCAACGCCGCCCGGAACCTGGAGCGTATGCTGGAAGCTGAATTCCCTGCGTAATTTGCAGTGAAATCCGGGGGTAGCTGCTCAAGTGGAACGACCGATCACTGTAGTTTTGGCGGACGATCATCCTGTTGTCCGCATTGGCGTGACCAACATGCTGTCTGCCAAGGACGGCTTTGAAGTGATTGGCGAGGCCTCAGACGGCGACGAGGCCATTACCCAGACCCTGGAACTGCAGCCGGACATTCTTTTGCTCGACGTGCAGATGCCGCGACTGCCGGGCCTGGAGGCCATGCGGGCCATCATGCACGGCACGCCCACGGTCAAGATCCTGCTGCTCACATCGACGATAACGACCCAGCAGATTATTGAGGCGCTGCACATTGGCGCGCGCGGAATCGTGCTGAAAGACGCGCTGGCCGGCCACCTGCAAACGGCCATTCGCACCGTCTTCAGCGGCGATTACTGGATCGGCGGCAAGCGGGTGGTGAACCTGGTGTCGGCGTTGCATGAGCTGATGCAGCAGGCAGCCGTGCCCCAGCGCAAAACCTATGGCCTTACTCCGCGTGAGCTTGAAGTGGTGGGCAGCATCGTTGAGGGATGCAGCAACCGCGACATCGCCAAGCAGTTCAGCCTGAGCGAGGAAACGGTCAAGCGGCACCTGTCGAACATCTTCGACAAGACCGGCGTCTCCACGCGGCTTGAGCTGGCGTTGTTTGCCATTGCGCATCACCTGGTTGAGCCGCAGTAAGGCTTCGATCAATCCGCCCAAAGGGAATAAATCCCGCGTTGCTCCAGTTCTATGCAGTGAAGGGAGCAACAATGAACAAACTCATCAAATGGCTAACGACTCCTCCTACCGACGGCCCTCCGTCGATACTGCTGCTGCGCCTGATGGCCGGCGGCGTTTTCTTTTGGGAAGGGCTCTTGAAATTTGCCTACGTCAACCAGGGCGTGGGCAGGTTTACCAAGCTGGGCATTCCGTTTCCAGCGCTCACAGCAAACTTCATTGGCGGCCTTGAGATTGTCGGCGGGCTGATGATCTTGAGCGGATTTCTGACCCGGCTCATCGCCATTCCGTTTGTTGCGGAGATGATCGTGGCAATTCTCGCAACCAAGATTTCAATTTTTCTTGGGACTTCGCCGCTGCCTCTTCCGCCTGCGCCACCCAGGGTGGGAATGTGGGCGGTGCTGCACGAAATCCGCTCAGACTACGCGCAGATTATGACGACTGTCTTTCTGCTGATCAACGGGCCGGGCAGATGGTCGGTGGATGCGGTTCTCCACCGCAAGCGCCCAGGCGAGGCCGCGGCAAGACCGGCGCAACCCGGCGGATTGAGCCTGCCCGGCATGGCAGCCGATTGAATCCAACGCGCTTGAGTGGTTCAAACGAACCATCGATTCCCATTTAATGAGGTGTACACTGACGGTGTTGTGGCCAATTCCCCTGGCGATACCGGATCGTTCGCAGAGCTCGCGATGCCCCACTTCGCAAGCCTCTATAACCTTGCCTTCTGGCTCACGCAAGACCGCGCCACTGCCGAAGACCTGGTGCAGGAAACCTACGTCAAGGCACTGAAGGGATTTCCCTCGTACCACCAGGGAACGAACTTTCGCGCCTGGATGTACCGCATCCTCCGCAACACTTTTCTCACGACGCAGGCGGGACTGAAAGCGGCCGTCTCGCTTGACAGTGACGACGTGAGGGTTGTGGAGCCGGCCACGGACCAAACGCCTGAAGTGTTTTTTCTGACGCGGGTAGAGCAGGAAACGATCAGGCGGACCCTGGAGAAGCTACCCATGCATTTTCGCGAGATCATTTTGCTGTGCGACCTGGAAGAGATGAACTACAAGGAGGTCGGTCTCGCGCTGAGCATCCCGATTGGAACGGTGATGTCCCGGCTGTTCAGGGCGCGAAAAGCCATGCGCCTGCTACTGGCGGCAGCCAGCCAGGGGGCTAAAGCATGAGTTGCGAACTTTGGCGGGACTGGATTGACGCATATCTCGACGATGGCTGCACTCCGGAAGAAAGCGCGGGCATTGAAGACCACCTGAACACCTGCACCGCGTGCGCGGCAGAGGCTCTGGCCCGGTTGCGATTGAAGAACGCCACCCGGATCGCCGCTGCGGATCGATTCGTTCCCGCTCCCGATCTGAGGCTGCGCATTGAACAATCCATTCAG
>Ga0118677_10016375_pt1 | contig 10164 bp, 9 predicted proteins | sample AliMusrvi5mmetaG_FD_86154 | JGI IMG/M metagenome (GOLD analysis project Ga0118677, IMG submission 86154)
CCCCTCCCCGCCCCGTGCGTAACGTAGGCCAGTGCTTCCTCCATCGCTGAATTCCCTCAAGCTTCCCGATCTCTGGCAACATCAGGCGGTCGATCATCTTCGTGCCGGTGCGGATGTCATCGTGAGCGCCCCCACGGGTGCCGGAAAGACTTACATCTTCGAGCTGCTGCATGAATCCCGCAGCATCACCGGCCAAAGTGTTTACACGGTGCCCACCCGGGCGCTGGCGAACGACAAGTTCGCCGAGTGGAAGGAGCGAAAATGGGACGTGGGCATCGCCACGGGCGACGTGTCGGAGAACATCCATGCCCCGGTGCTGGTCGCCACGCTCGAAACCCAGCTCGAGCGCCTGCTGCGCGGCGAAGGCCCGGCGGTGCTGGTGATCGACGAGTATCAGATGATCGCGGATGCCAACCGCGGCGCGAGCTACGAGGGGGCCATCGCCCTGGCAGGCAAGGAAACGCGCCTTCTGCTGCTCAGCGGCTCGGTGGCCAATCCCGATGATGTGGCAGCGTGGATGCGCGGGCTCGGGCGCAAGGTGGAAGTGGTGCTGACCAAGGAGCGCCCCGTGCCGCTGGAAGAGACGGCTTGCGAGACGCTGCCCAGCCGGATGGCCAGGAATTTCGATGGCTGGTGGCCCAAGCTGGCCGCCTCCGTGATGCTGGCCGATCTGGCCCCGCTGCTGATCTTTTCGCCGCGCCGCAAGGACGCCGAAGGCATCGCCCGCAGCCTGGCCAATGAACTGCCTCTGGGCGAGCCCATGAACCTGACGCCGGAACAGAAGGCGGTGTGCGGCAAGGAACTCTCGCTGCTGCTGGAAAAACGCATCGCCTACCACCACAGCGGGCTTTCGTATGCCGCGCGCGCCGGGGTGATTGAACCGCTGGCCAAGTCCGGCCAGCTCCGGGTGATCGTCGCGACCATGGGCCTGGCGGCCGGCATCAATTTCTCCGTGCGCAGCGTGCATGTGGCCGCCACCAAATTTCACGACGGCCTGGCGGAGCAGGTGCTCGCTCCCGATGAACTGCTCCAGATGTTCGGCCGCGCCGGGAGGCGCGGGCTGGATGAGTGCGGCTACGTGATCACCAGCCGCGACAGCCCCACACTTCATGACGCGCGGCCCGCGCGGCTGAACCGCTCCGACCTGCTGCCGTGGCCCATGTTCCTGCGTGTAATGAAGCATGCGTCGCTACGCAACACCGACCCGTTCGCCGCAGCCACCAAGTTCGCCGCCCGCCTCTTTGCCAAGGTGCCGCCCGCGCTGGGTCTTGAGCCGGATGAACCCATGGTGTCACTCGCCTCGCCCTGGCAGGCGCATGAAGGCAGGGCCGCTTTCGGGCTGGAGGCCATGGAGCCGCAAATCTTCAATACCAACGGCCTCTGGGAAACTAAGCGCACCGGCCGCGAACAAGCCGTGATGCTCGGCCAGGCGTGGCTGGCCTCCGAGGAGCGCCAGGGCCAGGCCCTGGCGCAGGCCGCCTTTGTCGGTTCCCTGGGCAAAGGCTTCGCACGGGTGTTCAAACAGGGTCTCACGTACGGCCTGGAGGTCGCCCTGGGACCGCCCATTGCAGACTTCCCCGACTGCTTCAAGCCCACCAAGTCGCTGCGCAAGTTGCTCAAGCTCGCGCAGGGAGTCGAGGATGTGTCGCTTGACGAATTTGACCACAAGCATCAGCTCAAGGTGGCGCGCAAGCTCGCGCCTGAGTTCACCCATCTCGCGGGGCCGCAGCCCGCGCCCGATGAGCTTCCCGCCTTCATCGAATACATCGAACGCGAAGGCATGCTCATGGCCCGCTACGACCTGACCCGCGTGCCCGTCGAGGCCTATCAGGACAAGGCCGGCCACTTCATCCTGCAACCTCTCGAGCGCACCATCCCGCGCGCCAGCGCCACGGACATCTTCATTGGCGACGGTGTCGAACAAAACCCTGCCCAGCATAATCCGAAGCCCGGCTCCGCAATCCATGCCTGGCGCTCGCTGGAATTGATTGATGCCAGCGGCTGCCCCACGCAGCGCGGCGAAATCGTCAGCTTCTTCCAGCATGGCGAAGGCCTCGCCATCGCCGCCGCCCTGGAAGATGAAACTTACCGGGTGGACGACCTTGTCACCCACATGGCCAACCTGCGCGCGGGGTTCCGCTTTGAACTGCCGGGCTTCTGCGCGAGCGAACGCCTGGGCTCCGTGTGCAGGCGGGCTTACGGTTTTATCAACCACCACGGGTACCTGAACAACGGCCTGCCCATCGACTATGGCGAGGGGGCGGCCGAGATCATTGAGGCGCTCATCCACAGCGAGCGCCGCGCCGCGCCCGAGACCAACCGGGGTTTCGCCGAGGGAGACGTGTCGCGCGCATATATCGAGTGGCTCAGCCTCATCCGCCATATTACCCATGCCCCCACCCACCCCTGGGCGCGCTGGCAGGAACTGCAAACGGAGTGCGCCCGCGTCCTCAAGAAACACAGCAAGACCATGCGCCACCTGTTCCACCTGGAGTTGCCGCCGCTGACCACGAAGCAGCGTCATGGCAAGCCCAGGCACGTTTTGTTAAAATAAGGCAGCCCAGCCGCTCCCTGGCGGGACTTCTTTAGAGAATTGGACAAATCCATCTCCTGGCTATAATGCGCCCCCCATGCGCTACGCCAAGCCTCTCACCCTCCTGCTTACCGGGACGTTTCTGTCCCATGTTCACGCTGCTGACGCCGTCAAAGCCGACTTCGACAAGAACATCAAGCCCATTCTGGAATCGGCCTGCGTGCATTGCCACAGCGAGAAAAATGCCAAGGGCAAGCTGCGCATCGACACGAAGGAGCTCATGATCAAGGGCGGTGAGAACGGCACGGCCCTGGTTGTCGGCGATCCCGAAAAGAGCCCGCTCTACAAGGCCCTGACCCTGGCTATTGATGATGACGATGTGATGCCGCCCAAAAAGGAAGGCCTGCTCGCCAAGGAGCAGATCGCGCTCATCAAGGACTGGATTGCCCAGGGCGCACCCTGGCCGGCGGGCGTGGTCTTGCAGCAGCACTCGCGCATTGATTTCGTGAAGCACATCCAGCCGCTGCTGGAGCAGAACTGCGTGTCCTGCCACAATCCCAAGAAGGCCAAAGGGAAATGGGACCTGAGCACCAAGGCCAAGGCCTTTGCCACGGGTGAAAATGCTCCCAACATCGTTCCCTTTAACATCGACAAATGCGCGCTCTACAAGCGCACCACCCTGGCACCTGATGACGATGACGCCATGCCGCCAAAGAAAAGCGGCGGCCCCCTGTCCAAGGCGGACATCGCGCTGCTGCGCGGCTGGATCGAACAGGGTGCGCCGTGGCCCGACGCCATCAACCTCGTGGCCAAGGAGAAGAAGGGCGGGCCGGTCAACACACCGGACACCCTTGAACTGGTCAAAAAGATCCGCGCCTTCATTATCGCCACCTCGAAAGAGAAGGCCGAGGCGGACATGAAAAACTATGACAACAAGATCCCCAAGACAGGTGTGCCCTACCACATGGTCACCATCAAGGGCGGTGAATTCATGCTTGGCAGCCCAGCCACGGAAGCCAAACGCGGCGAAGACGAAGGCCCGCAGGTGAAGGTGAAGGTCAAGCCGTTCTGGATGAGCGCCTACGAGACGACCTGGGACGAATACCAGCCCTTCATGATCAACACCACCGACCGTAACAAGGACGGCTCGCCCAAGGTGTGGAAGGCCGATGACAAGATCGACAACCTGGTGAGCCAGCCCACGACCCCCTACACCGAAATGAGCTTCGGCATGGGCACCGACGGCTATCCTGCGATCAGCATGACCCAGCATGCCGCCAACAAGTATTGCCAGTGGCTCAGCGCCCAGACCGGTCATTACTACCGCCTGCCCACCGAAGCCGAATGGGAGTATGCCGCCCGCGCCGGCACCAAGACCGCTTACTTCTTTGGCGATGATCCAGCGCAGCTGAAGGACTATGCCTGGTTCTTCGAGGACGCGGAGAACTTCCAGTATTCCAAAGTCGGCAAAAAGAAACCCAATCCCTGGGGCCTCTACGACATCTACGGCAACGTGGTGGAATGGTGCATCGACCAGTACGACGCCCATGCCTATGCCAACTGGGCCGCGCAGGCCAAGAACGGCGTGATCGACGGCAGCCAGTGGGTGCACAGCAAGACCCCTTACCCGCACAGCGTGCGCGGCGGATCGTATGACGACGATGCCGACATGCTGCGCAGCGCTTTCCGCCGCGGTTCCGAAGCGGCCTGGAAAGCCCAGGATCCCCAGCTCCCCAAGAGCATCTGGTACCACACCGACGCCAAGTGGCTCGGCTTCCGCATCATCCGCCCGCTGGAAATCCCCTCAGCGGAAGAAATGTTCGCCGCCTGGAACAACGGCGTGTCGAAAGAACAGTAAGCTCCGCGAGCGCAGCGTCGAAGAAGGGTGTGGCGGGCAGGCTTTGATGCCGCGCCCAGCTTCCCCTTGCATCCTCCCGCACACATCGTTTTCTACGAGGTGGTCACTCCTGTCCTCATCCTCTCGGAAGCACCCATCGTCCCTGCCTCGGCGGTATTCCTGCCGGAGGAAGGGGCGGAGGTGCAGTTCCTGGGCATGGTGCGCGGCAGCGAGGATGGCAAAGTCATCACCGGCATCGACTACAGCGCCTACCTGCCGATGGCGGACAAAATGCTCAATGACCTGGCGCAGCGCGGGCGCAGCGAGCACGGCCCGCACCGGCTGTTCATCCAGCACCGGCTGGGCTTCGTGGCGGCAGAGGAGCCTTCCATTCTCATACGCGTGGCCACAAAGCACAGCGCGGAGGCGTTTGAACTGTGCCGCTGGTACCTGAAGGAGATCAAGACGCACGTTCCCATCTGGAAGCGCGCCGTGTTTGCGTGACCGAGCAGGAGGGGCTGCCGTTTTACGGCCGCCGCCGCACCGCCCAGCCCTCAGGACTGCGGCCTTTGCGATTCGGTGACCTTGCGTGGCGCACTTCGTGGGTGTTTGAAGGGAGCCCTCCCGCCCACGCTGCTATGGCCTGCGATTCCTCCTCGCCGCCAGCATGTCCCGGGTACACTACGACGGTCAGCAGGCCGCCTGGCCTGATCCAGTCCAACGCCAGCGCCAGCGCCGTCAGTGTGGTGGCGGTTGCGGTGATGCACTGCTTGTCATGACCCGGCAGCCAGCCCAGGTTGAACACCACCGCCGCGAGCCTGCCCCGTGCTTCCGCCGGCAGATGCTCCGCGAGATGCTGATGGCCCGCATGAATGAGCGTGCACGCAGCGAGCACCCCGGTTTCAAGAAGGCGGGCACGGGTGGCGACCAATGCGGCCTCCTGCACATCAAACGCAAACACCCGCCCCTCAGTGCCCACCAAACGCGCGAGAAAGAGGGTGTCATGGCCGTTGCCAGCCGTAGCATCGACAACCCAGTCCCCAGGCTGCACACGGTTTTCCAGCAGCCCATGTGACCAGTCAACAGAAGTGGGCAAGGCGTAAGGGTCGGCAGTCATGAGGGCCTCCACAAATGCCGCAAGTGCATGCTTTCACAAGAACCTTGAAGGAGCCTGAGGCTAATCCGACTTGACCCGTCCCCGCTGCTTCTTGAGATCGGAACGCTGATGCTTGTGCTTGAGGATTTTCTCCTTCAGCCCCCGGGGGCGCTTGCGGGTCTGGCGCCGCTTCTTCTCGCGCTCGTTTTGCTTTTCCAGTTTTGCCGACTGGCGCTGTTCTTCAATCTTGTCGCACATTTCCCAGCGCGCCCAGGAACGATTGGCAGACTGCTGGCGCTCGCGCTGGCAGCGGATCTCGATGCCCGTGGGCAGGTGCTTGAGCTGGACGGTGGACGAAGTTTTGTTTATTTTCTGCCCACCTGCGCCTGTGCCGCGTACAAAGCTTTCCTCCAGGTCCTCCTCGCGAAGGCCCAGGCGCTCCATCCGCTGCGCGAGTTCAGGGTCAGTATCCAACATGACTATGCCATTACATTGTAAGTTCGTTTGAATGATTCTACCCGTGCAGAGTCTAATTTTACCATAACCATTTAACAAGACTCCAATTAAATTACAGAAACCTGAAATATCAGGCAATAAAAGACCAAAGATTGTGGTATTGTTTTTTGGAAATTACCTATGAGCCGGTTCCTCTCACCATTGCTGCTCCTCGTTTCAACGGCGCTTTTGCCCGCAGAGGAACAGGGCCGACTCGTCTGGCAGCCCGTTTTGGACTACCAGATGCACGCACCGGCAGGTACCCAGACGGCGGAGGCCCCCGACGGCACGCACCGCATCAATCCGTTCGTCTCGTACACCCACATAGGCACTGATTTCGGCTTTCATGGGCCAGGTGAAAGCGGCATCACCTGGAGAGACGGCAACCTCTGCCTGTCGTTGCGAGAGAGCCAGGACTGGGCCGGCATGTGGCATTCACTGGCGGGCCAGGCGGTGGAATCCGGTGAGGTGCTGAATTTTGCGCGCTGCTACCCCGCGCTTCTGGTGCCCGCCGTGCAGCCAAGCGTGCAGCAGGTGATGATCAGCGCCAGCGGCAAGGGCCGCCTGAAGCTGGAGATCAAATCCGCAGGACAGGAGACGCTGTGGACGCATGAGTTCGAGGTGGACAACGTGAATCCGCGGCCCTTCACTGAGATCGTTCCTGCGCAGGAGTTGCAGGCTGCGAAGTTTCTCAACTGGACGGCAGAGCCCGGTTCCGACCTCTGCCTGACAAACCTGAAGCTGGGGGTGCAAATGCCCGCCCTGTCGTTTGACCGCTATGTACTGCTCACCTCCTATGCGAAGATGGCGCGCTGCTATACGCCTGAACTGGGCTTCCTGAAAGATCGCGCGCACATTCGCGACGGCGACTTCAACAGCATTCCCGCCACCGGTCTCTTTGCGCTGGCCACGGCGGTGATGAGCCAGCCGGACGTGGGCATGGTCAGCCCTGACGCAGCGCGCGAGGTTCTGCGGAAAATTTGGGGCAGCGTGGCGGCCGTTTCCACGGCCCGGGGCCTGCTGCCGCACTTTGCCAAATTCGTCAACGGCAAGCCCGTGATCCATCCCGGCACGGAGTACAGCACCATCGATACGGCCATCTACTATCAGTCCATGTTCATGGCTGCCCAGATGCTGGATGACAATGCCATGTCCAAGGCGGTGCTCGATGCCGTCAAGCGCGTGGAATTTGCCAGCCTGCTGCTGCCTGACGGCGCGATCAGCCACGGGCTGCGCGACGACGGCCGGACGATGCTAAGGTTCGGCTGGCGCGACTGGGGTGGCGAAACCGCGCTGGTCATGCTGCTGGCGCGCATGGCGGGCACCTCCTCATCCCCCGAAGTGATGCGGTCCACCGGCAGGCCCTGGCAGGGCACCGGCTTTATCGCAGAGGTTCAGAGCCTGTTTTATCCTGACTTCGATTCAGCGATGCCGGATGCCGTGAGCAAAGTGAACTGGCGCGAGGCGCGGTCGAACCTGCTCACACAGCAGAAGAACTACTTCCCCGGCTCCATGCCCGGCGGCATGGCAGCGCATTTTGGACTCTATGGGTTGAGCGCGGGCGAGGGAGCCTACGGCACCTCCTACGAGGTGGAAGGCGTGGATCTGCCCGCCCAGACACTCATTGATCCGCATTACATCCTCATGTCCGGTGCCCTGGAGGACAAGCCGCAGATTGTCTATGCCCTGCTGCACCGCATGGAGCGGGCAGGCTACCTCACCCCCTGGGGGATGGTGGAGAACATTCGTGCCGATGGCACAGGCTTCCTGCCGATGATCAGCGCATTGAACGCCGGTTTTGAAACACTGGGTGCCTATCATCTGCTGGCCAAATCCCGCCACCAGGAAGACGGCATTTACAAGGTCTCACGCGAGAGCACAGAACTTCGGTTCGCGGCCAGGTTGTTCTACCCCGGCGAAGTGGCGAAGAAGGAGCCGGACACCACTCCCCCCGCCAGGGCGTCGGGATCGTAGTGGGACGATTCAATAAAGCGCAGGGCCTCCCAGGCTGAAAGAAACGGCCGGGCGGCTGCTTAGTTACCATTCAACGGCGAATCAAGCGCCGCCAGCGCCCGAATCTGAACCTTCCACTGCCTGGGACCAAGCCATGCTGAAGATCCTCGCCTCTGCCAACCGTGGTCACACGTTATGCGACGGCGTATCGCGGCGCAATTTCCTCAAGATTGGCGGCCTGGGTGCTGCCGGCCTGTCATTGCCCAACCTCCTGGCACTCGAAGCGCAGGCAGGCATTCGCAATTCACACAAGTCGGTGATCCTCATCTACCTCGTCGGCGGGCCGCCGCACCAGGATATGTTCGACCTCAAGCCGAACGCCCCGAGCGAGGTGGCCGGACCACACAAGCCAATCGGGACGAACGTGCCGGGCATCGAGATCTGCGAACTGTTCCCGCGCATGGCCAGGATGATGGACAAGTTTACCATCATTCGCTCGCTGGTCGGTGCGCAGAGCAATCACGATGCGGCGCAGTGTTACACCGGTCACGGCGGCGGCGAAGTCGCCCCAGCTGGCGGCTGGCCGCAGTTCGGCAGCGTCGTGAACAAGCTGCAAGGGCCGGTGACTCCCGCCATTCCGCCGTTCGTGAGCATGTGCTACGAATGCACCCATGGTCCCTACAACGAGCCCGGCCCCGGCATGCTGGGCACCGCCGCCTCGTCGTTCCGGCCGGTGGGCGGCCAGGGTCGTGCGGACCTGACCTTGCAGGGCGTCACCTGCGACCGTCTCAATGATCGTGTGCGGCTGCTCTCCAGCCTCGACAGCTTCCGCCGCGACGCCGACGCCAGCGGCATGATGGCCGGCATGGACACATTCACTCAACAGGCCATGGGCATGCTCACCTCGCCCAAGCTTGCCGAGGCACTCGACCTTTCCAAGGAAGACCCGCGCACCGCCGCGCGCTATGGCACCGGCGACACCGTCAAACGCATCGACGAAAACGGCGCCCCACGCGTCCCGCAAAGCTTCCTTGCAGCCCGCCGCCTGGTCGAAGCCGGAGCGCGCGTCGTGACCGTGAACTACAGCAAGTGGGACTGGCACGGCGGGCCCAATAACGACATCTTTTCCCGCGAACGCGAGGACTTCCCGATTTTTGACCAGGGTATCACCGCACTGGTCGAGGACTTGCACCAGCGCGGCCTGGACAAGGACGTGACCGTGCTGGTGTGGGGTGAGTTCGGCCGCACGCCGCGCATCAACGCACAAGGAGGGAGGGACCACTGGCCGCGCGTCGCCATGGCCTTGCTCGCCGGCGGCGGCATGCCCTCCGGCCAGGTCATCGGCTCCACGGACCGCCTCGGCGGTGAAGCGGACAGCCGCCCCGTGACCTTCCCCGAGGTCTTCGCCACGCTGTATCGCAACCTCGGTATCGACGTCAACACCACGACCGTGACTGACTACAAAGGCCGGCCATACTATCTCGTCGAAGGGGGTGCACAGCCGATCCGTGAGCTGACCTGAGGCCCCCCTGCTGTCCAATTACAAGCAGGGGAAAGCGATCCACCCAGGCCGTCAGGATGGCGGCTCTTGTCTTTGTGATTCCACGTCAACCTCGCCTGCACAGGCCGGACGATGGGAGGCGGCGGTGATGGCCTCCCACAGAGCCGCGCGCAAGGACAGCTTGCCCAGGTTGCGGCGAGGCAGGCTGTCGATGGCGGGCTCGCGTCGCAGCAGAAAAACGGGCATCACCATCAGCAGCGTCCCCAGCATCAGCCGCAGCACCCACTGTGGTGACATATAGAGCATTTTCTATTTAATTTGTCGCTCAGGAGGGCAGTATGAGGTAAGCTATGGCATGAAGAGCTATAGCCTTGATTTGCGGGAACGCTTGGTGGCGGGCCGCCAGCGCGGTCAAAGCGCCGAGGAGCTGGCCCGTGTTTTCGGAGTCTCCAAGCGCAGCGTGGAACGCTATTGGAAGCGCCAGATGGAGGAAGGGACGTTTCAGGCCAAGGCACGTGGTGGCTACCGTCGTTCCCGCCTTGAAGGGCATGATGAAGAGTTGCGCCAGTGGATTGCACAGCAGCCTGACTTGAGCCTGGAGCAGTTGCGTGAACGCTTGCTTGAGCGGCTCAGCATCCGCATCGGCACAACAGCCCTCTGGCACCGGTTGGAGAAGCTTGGACTGAGCTATAAAAAAAACGCTGCACGCCGCCGAGCAAGACCGGCCTGATCTGCAGACGGCCCGCCGG
>Ga0118677_10016376_pt1 | contig 10164 bp, 10 predicted proteins | sample AliMusrvi5mmetaG_FD_86154 | JGI IMG/M metagenome (GOLD analysis project Ga0118677, IMG submission 86154)
TTACCACCCCAATCAATGGGGTATAATTCAGATGGTCTGTTCATCTAAGGGTTAGGATTCAAGATTTTCATTCTTGCCATAGGGGTTCGAATCCCCTACAGACTACAAAATTTTAGAACAAAGAAATTTTTATAAAATATGGCAAACCATAAATCAGCTATTAAAAGAGCTAAGCAGAGTGAAGTTCGTCGTCTGCATAACAAGTATTATTCGAAAACCACCCGTAATGCTGTTCGTTTATTGCGTGAAACTACTGAAAAGGCTGCTGCTTCTGAGCTTTTACCAAAAGTAGTTACCATGCTCGATAAACTGGCAAAACAGAATGTGATCCATAAGAATAAGGCATCCAACCTGAAATCAAGTCTCGCATTACACGTTAACAGTCTGTAATTGCTCGATTAAAGATATTTTCGGAAGCTCATCCTTAGTCGGGTGGGTTTTTTTTGTTATTCTTCATTTTTTGTAGTAAATTTGATTGGATACCAGGCAATCATTTAATCAATCTGAAATGGAAAACTATAACAGAATGAATATCAAAGATTGGGCCCTTGAAGACCGTCCGCGTGAGAAACTTTTATATCGTGGAATATCTTCACTTTCGGATATAGAACTCATCGCGATATTAATTGGATCCGGGAATCATGAGGAAACAGCTGTTGAGCTCTCTCGCCGGATCATGGAGTATGTTAAGAATAATCTCAATGAATTAGGAAAACTCAATGTTGAGGATCTTAAATCTTTTAAGGGAATTGGTGACGCGAAAGCTATCTCGATTATTGCAGCGATGGAACTTGGCAGACGCAGAAATCATGCCTCCGCTCTCGAAATGGAAAAGATTACCTGCAGCAACGATGTAGCCCTTTACCTTCGCCCTTTTATAGGTGATATTCCCCACGAAGAATTCTGGGCTGTATTCCTGAACCGGCAAAATAAGGTTATTGACAAGCAACGCTTAAGTCAAGGAGGTCTTACAGGCACGGTTATTGATGTAAGGCTTGTACTTAAAATGGCCATTGAGAAACATGCAACCTCACTTATTTTTGCCCATAACCATCCATCAGGGAATCTGGATGCCAGTGAAGCAGATCGTAAAATTACAAAGCAATTGAAGGAGGCAGGTACGATTATGGATATTCCTTTGCTTGATCATCTAATAATTACTCAGAGTGGGTATTTTAGCTTTGCAGACGAAGGTTTGTTATAATATATTTTCTATTTTCGTGCAAAAATTTCTATGATACACATACTTGGCAACAGCAACTCCCTACTTAACCAATTTATTGCCGAAATCAGAGACGAAGTCATACAGAAAGATCCTTTACGATTCAGAAGAAATCTGGAACGCGTAGGGGAGATATTTGCTTATGAAATCAGCAAAGAGCTGGTTTATAAAACCAGAGAAATCACAACACCGCTGGGTGTTGCCAAAATTCCGATGCCTGAGCAGCAACCTGTTTTGGCAACTATTCTGCGGGCAGGACTTCCGCTTCATCAAGGTTTGTTAAACTACTTTGATAAAGCTGAAAACTGTTTTATTTCGGCCTACCGTAAATATGGTCCAGAAGGAGATTTTCAGATTGAATTCGAATATATTGCTTCTCCACACATTGATAATAAGGTTGTTATAATGGTAGATCCTATGTTGGCCACAGGATCTTCCATGGAGGTAGCTTACCATGCCTTACTCGAAAAAGGGAAACCAAGTCATGTTCATCTTGTTTCGGTAATTGCAAGTCAGCAAGGGATAGACTATGTCCAGAAGATGCTTCCTGAAGACAAAATCACGCTTTGGGTCGGGGCTGTTGATCCGGGGATGACCCCTAAATCGTATATTGTTCCTGGTTTAGGGGATGCAGGAGATCTTGCTTTTGGAGAGAAAATTGACTCAAAGGAGAGTGTTGTCCAATCTCATTTCTAACCGATGCACTCCACTCTTAATGGGTCCGTGCATCTTTCAAGCATTTCGCGGACTAAAAACCCATTAATGGGATGACGTTTATCAGGTGCTATTTCATTCAAAGGAACAAGCACAAATCTTCGTATCTCCATTTTGGAATGCGGTAATGAAAGATCAGGTGTATCTAATTGAAGGTCATCATAAAAAAGAAGGTCGATATCCATAGTTCTGGCTTCGTAATTTGCATGATTATGGATTCTTCCCATTTCAGATTCAATGGCCTGGGTTCGCTGCAGAATCTCATGTGGGGTAAAATTGGTCACTGTATTGATTACCTGATTCCAGAACAGCTCAGACTCGAATCCCCAGGGTTCAGTGACATAAATCGATGACATTTTTTCGATCATACCAATTCTATCCTGGATCAGTTTCCTCGTTTTGTCAAATATTTTTGACTTATCTCCCACATTACCACCTAAAAGGAATAAAACTTCGGCCATTATTTGTAAATTTGCATCTTATCATAACAACAATTATAATGATAATTCAGAAATAATCGAATTATCCCCACATTCAAAACGAAAATCTTGTATGAAAATCTTCTGGAAAGCTTTTTTTGCTTCACTTTTAGCCATCGTTATTGCATCATTTCTTATGATTGTTCTCCTGGTTGGAATTATCTCGGCTGTTGCCTCTTTTAAAGACCAGACCTTCACGCTTAAGAATCAATCGTTACTTCTCCTTAAACTGGACGGAAAGATTGTTGAGCGTAAGTCGAATAATCCTTTTGAGGACATCGAATTCCCTGGTGTTAAAATGTCTTCCACGGTAGGATTGAATCAAATTTTAAGTTGTATTGAAAAGGCAAAAACAGATGAACGGATTAAAGGGATCTATCTTGAGCTCTCTGAAATTAATTCAGGTTATGCTACCATAGAGGAGATACGCAATGCATTAATCGAATTTAAAACTTCGGGAAAGTTCATCTATGCCTATTCGGATATGATTTCACAAAAGGCCTATTATCTTGCCACTGTATCGGATAGTCTGATCCTAAATCCAATGGGAATGTTCGATTTTCGCGGTCTTAATGCCGAACATACTTTCTTTAAAAAGGCACTCGATAAATTTGGTATTGAAATGCAGGTTGTAAGAGGAAAAAATAATAAATTCAAATCTGCTGTTGAGCCGTATTTGTTTGATAAAATGAGCGATGCCAGTCGTGAGCAGACCAGTGTTTATCTTAACAGCATCTGGATACATTTATTAAAAGGTATTTCGGAAAGAAGAGCAATACCGGTTGATAGCCTGAACCATTATGCAAATGAAGTAATGACCTTCCAGAAAGCTGAGAAAGCGTTGAAATATCGGTTTTTTGATAATCTAAAATATCGTGATCAGGTTTTAACCGACTTCAGAAAACTCACCGGACTTGGTACAAACGATGAAATCCCTGTTGTGTCTGTCGGAGAATATGATCGGGTTCCTAAAATAATTGAGGCCGGTGGATTGGCAAAAGACCGTATAGCAATAGTCTATGCTGAAGGTGAAATCGACACGCAAACAGATGGTCCCTATGCAATCGATTCAAAGGAGGTATCTAAAGGTATTCGCGAGGCTCGCACCGATTCAGCAGTTAAGGCAATCGTAATTAGGGTGAATTCACCCGGAGGTTCTGCCTATGGCTCCGAGGTCATCTGGCGTGAGGTTGTATTGGCACAAAAAGTTAAGCCGGTTATTGTGTCTATGGGTGATTATGCTGCATCCGGTGGATATTATATTGCCTGCGGAGCTGATGCCATTCTGGCTAATCCAACCACAATCACTGGATCAATAGGCGTATTCGGTACTATTCCCAACCTGAGCGGATTACTTTCGGATAAGATTGGAATAACATTCGATAACGTATCGACTAACGAACATTCCGGTATGCCTTCTGTAACCCGCAAAATGACACCGTTTGAGAAAGATTTGATGCAATCCTACGTAGAGTCTACTTATGCAACTTTTGTAGATCATGTAGCTACCGGACGTAAAAAATCGACAACTTTTATCGATTCGATCGGACAGGGACGTGTTTGGAGCGGGGAAAACGGAAAGCTTAATGGACTGGTTGACGAATTTGGCGGTCTGAAAGAGGCTTTAAAACTCGCTGCTATGAAAGCGAAGATCCAGCACTACAGAATTAAGGAATTACCAAAACAAAAGGATACTTTTGAGGAACTTATGAAAAGCTTCTCAACTAAAATGCAAAACAGCATTTTGCAGTCAAGATTGGGTGAATCATACCATTTGTGGGAGAACTTTTCACGTGAAGCCCATGCAAACGGTATTTATGCCAGAATGCCTTATAATCTGGAAATTAATTAGATATTATAGAAGTGAAGTATCTGATTCTTAAATTATTATCGATATTTTATGGTATTCTGGCAGGCTTGCGAAATGAGCTGTTTAATCTTAGAATACTCTCTTCAAAGGAATTTGATCTGCCTGTAATTTCGGTTGGAAACATTACTGTCGGAGGGACCGGTAAAACTCCGCATACTGAATATATCACAGCCCTGTTGAAACCTAATTTCAGGGTGGCCGTTTTAAGCCGGGGTTACAAACGCCGAACAAGAGGTTTTTATATCGTTCAGCCAACCTCAAAAGTACGGCAGGTGGGGGATGAGCCCTTGCAGATTAAACTAAAATTTAAGGAAGTAATAGTGGCAGTTGACGCCAACCGCGTCAGAGGCATTGAGCGACTTCTTAGCCTACCCGAGAAACCAGGAGTAATTCTTCTTGATGATGCTTTTCAGCACCAATATGTTACTCCAGGAATCAACATACTTTTAACTGATTATAGCCGCTTAATTACCAAAGATTCCCTTTTGCCATATGGCCGTTTGCGCGAATCTGCCACGAATAAATCCAGGGCCACCATTATCATTGTTACGAAGTGTCCTGCAGAGATAAAGCCAATTGACGAACGGATAATTACCAAAGAACTCGAAATCAGGCCTTATCAGAATTTGTATTTCTCAAGGTTTAATTATGGTCCACTTTTACCGGTATTTCCTGATGATATTACTTCTCCCTATTTCGAGCTTGTTGAAGGAATAGCGGTATTACTGATAACCGGGATTGCCAATCCGGCGCCACTGAGAGATTACATTGGTCATGGATCGCACGATATTCACGAGCTGGATTTTCCGGATCATCACCAATTCACTTCCAAAGATATTAACCGGATTACATCCAAATTCGATTCGCTGTCAAAGGGAAGAAAAATGATAATAACTACAGAAAAAGATATGGTGCGATTTCGGGACATGAATGATGTTTCGGAGGTAATCCGCCAAAATATGTATTATATCCCTGTTGAGATTGGATTTTTAAACAATGCAGGGAAAGATTTTGACCGAAAAATATTAAGTTATGTTAAAGAAAATAAGAGCAACTTCAACCTTTATTCAAAAGGCAACAGGATTTAATGCAGAAATAGGGGTTATTCTGGGAACAGGACTTGGAGGGCTTGTAAATGAAATTGATATCGTTCAGACTTTAAAGTACAGCGATATTCCCGATTTTCCCATATCGACAGTGGACGGCCACAAAGGACAGATGATTTTTGGAAAATTAGGTGGTAAAAATATTGTTGCGATGCAAGGCAGGTTTCATTTCTATGAAGGATATGATATGAACGAAGTTACCTTTCCGGTAAGGGTAATGCATGATCTTGGAATTAAAACCCTGTTTGTTTCAAATGCCAGCGGTGGTCTCAATCCAGAATTTAAGGTGGGTGATTTGATGATGATCGTTGATCACATTAATATGTTTGGAAGGAATCCTTTGATGGGACCTAACCTAAGCGAGCTCGGAATCCGGTTTCCTGATATGAGTCAGGCATATGATCTGCATCTCAGAAATCTTGCCCGCAAAATTGCTTTGAAGAATCATATCGATCTTAAGGAGGGTGTTTATGTTGGCGTTTCCGGTCCAACTTTTGAAACTCCCGCAGAGTACAAGATGTTCAGGATTTTAGGTGGCGATGCTATCGGTATGTCGACAGTACCGGAAGTAATTGTTGCCAGGCATATGGGAATGAAGGTTTTCGGAATATCAATAATTACCGATAGTGGTGTTCCCGGCGAGATCGTTGAAATTTCACATGAGGAGGTTCAGGAGGTAGCTATGAATGCAGAACCAAAAATGAGTCTGATTATCAAAGAATTAATTACCTTTCTTTAATTTTCTTTCTGTCAATTTTCGATCATGAATTTCCGTAGCGTTATTTTGCTTTGTTTATCTGTGTTTTTTAATGTAATACTATTAAGCAGATGTAGTGTTTTTAAACCGGTTATGCCAGCTGAAAGTTATAACGCAACTCCTCAAAAACCTCAAACTTCAATTATCAATTTGTATGCTGACCTGGAAGTCTCCAGGTTGGAAAAACTCCTGAATGAGCATTTAGATACGCTTATTTATCAGGATACCAGCTTTACCGACAATAATGTTGACAATCTAAAGTTTAAAGCATGGAAAGTTGGTGATGTTAAACTTGGCTTCGAACAAAATGAATTGAACTGGGAATTGCCATTGCGCATAACCTTCCAAAAGGCGATGACCCTTTTCGGATATAATATTCCGCTTGTTGATTCCTGGGAATATACCGGACAAGTCAAACTGAGGTACAAAACCAAAATGACCATAAACCGTGATTGGAGTATTAAAACAAGCACGGCATCAGATGGATACGTCTGGACAAAAAAGCCGGCAGTAAAGATAGGAGGGATAGATATTCCAGTTACCATAATTGCTAACCTGCTTTTGCCTGCCCGCCTTCAGTCATTTTCCCAGCAGATTGACGAAGTAATAGCTTCTTATATCGATTTTAGAGGTTATGCAGAGCAAGGGTGGAATATGTTGTTCAATCCATTTAAAGTACCAGGCGATTATAATGCCTGGTTGTCGATTACCCCGTATTCGGTTGCTCTGGTGCCGATCCAGGGATCGGCAGGGCATATCAGGCTGGGTGCAGCAATTACATCCGACGTCGTGTGTTCGCTCGACAATACTCCATTTGCAGGAAAGATTACTGCTTTGCCTACTATCCAGCAGTTAAAGGAGCCGAGTGACACGTTTAAAATCAATTTGCTGACAGACATCCCTTATTCAACAATCAATCGCAAGATTAAAGAAGAAATAGGTGATTCATTATTTGTTTTTGGCAACCGGAAAATCAGGTTCGAAACATTCCGGGTTTATGGAACCAACGAAAAAATGGCCGTAGAGACCAGAGTGTCAGGAAGCATCAATGGAGATCTCTATCTTACCGGAATTCCTTATTTTAATGCTGAAGATACTACACTTCGGATCAGGGAGCTGAAGTTTGATCTTAAGACGCGAAATCTGGCCATGAAATCTGCGAAATGGTTGTTTAATGGTAAAATTGAACGAGCGATTACCCGTTCTGTTGCTATTCCATTTAAATCAAATATTTCCGGAATTGAGCAACAAATTAAGAGCGTTTTTTACCATTATCAGTTGGGTTACGGATTCGAATTAAATGGCAGACTTACCAGGCTCTCTGTCTCTGAACTTTATCTGAGTCCCGAATCGGTGAAAGCCAATGTTATCTTCTCAGGAAAACTTTCATTGGGTTTAGGGGAATCACGTTCCATTGCTTCTCCCAATAAATAAATATCGTCGTCAAAGGGATAGTGCACGATTAAGAACAGTTCAAATTAGGCTTTTATGGGGATTTTTAATTTTTGCCCTACTACGAGATTTTTTGCGTTTTTAATATTATTCAGCAATTTTATTTCCACATCCGATACCCCGGCAAACTGTTTGGCAATAGTATAGAGGCTATCTCCGCGGCGAACTGTATAGAATGTATAATCGCTGGAAATCGAATTTTCAGTACCGATCGCCTCGATTGGTTTATGGGCAATTTCTGCAGAGGCTGCTAGTTTTGAGGGTTTTTTTGCCTTTTGAGAATCCGATGCAGCAAGCGGCGATTTTGCACTTACATAAATAGCCAGTTTTTGACCGATTTTGATCCGGTTATGACGAATATTATTCCATTCGCACAGATTGCTTGTTGAGATTTTATACTTACTGGCAATTGCCCCGGGATTATCCCCTTCCTTAACTGTATAATAAATCTTACTCTTACCTTCTGTATTGAAGTAACGTCCTCCCCGGTCTTCTTTCACTAAAACGATTTGATTATTGGGGAAATATTTTTCTCGGTTATAGGCAAAAATCTGTGATTGATTATCAATAAACGGTGAGATCCTATCAATAGGCAATTTAAGTACAAAATGTTTGTCCGATTTGGCCGGAATAACATCACGTTTGTATTGTGGATTTAACTGTCTGATTTCCAGTATAGGAATATTAAGCACAGAGGATATTTGTTCGAAATTCAGATAGGAGGTTACCACGATTGTATCGGTCAGAATCTTAAAGGAAGGCTGAACCGGGAAGAGATGATGATCCTTTGAATAATTCATCACATAATTGGCTGCAATAAAGACCGGAATATAACCCCGGGTTTCGCGAGGAAGCTTGGAATATATCTCCCAGTAGGATTGTTTTCCCCCTGAGCGGCGTACAGCTTTGTTGATGTTTCCCGGACCGCAATTGTAGGCTGCAATCACAACGTGCCAGTCGCCATAAATGGCGTAAAGATCCTTGAGATAACGTGCTGCAGCATCGGTTGCCTTGATCGGATCATTTCGTTCATCCACATACGAATTGATTTCAAGTCCGTACATCTTGGCGGTTCCGTGCATAAATTGCCACAATCCTGAGGCTCCGGCCCTTGATACAATTTTAGGATTTAATGCAGATTCAATAATTGGCAGATATTTTAATTCCATGGGGAGATCGTACCGGGCCAATGCCTCCTCAAAAAGCGGAAAGTAATAATTGGTTAGACCCATCATAATCGATACAATCCCTCTTCGTCTGTTAAGATAAAAATTGATAAATTTCTTTACCGATTCATTGTAGGGGAGAGGAATATAGGAATCTAAATTTTGAAGACGGCTGATATAGACCGAATCGGGCAATTCTTTTTGTAACGTATCAGCTGCAAGAGCTTTTTCTATACTATCAACAGGAAATGCATTTTGAATATACCAGGTGTTGACCATTGAATCCAATTTGTCTGACAGGACATTGTCCATGTTGTCGTTCAGCAATGAATCTGCCGGATGGCATTTAATTGAATCAAGGCTTTTGATTTCTGCAGGGATAATTGATGAAACAGGGTGTTTATCATCAATTTGGGCATACGTATTGAAGGTGGATATCAACAACGCCAAAATCAGGATTACAGTTTTAAATATCTTCATGTTTTTTCCGTTTAAAATTTAATTGCCAGATTTACACCTAACACCATGGTCTGGTTTCCCAAACTAACAGGAGCAGGTTCAATTCTCATACTAATGTCATCACTGATGTCAAAGTCAAAAAGATTGGCATCGACACTTGCATCGATAATGCTCAAAACATGGAGTGCAGCTATTCCAATGATCGTTAAATCCCTGTTTCTGCGATAAAAGTCTTTTCCGCTTTTTAACTGGGAAGAAATATAAGTATAAGTTGACGGATTATCGAGACTGATGGAGGGGTTTTTGATCAGATTATCCAAAAACAGCCGATCATCAGGTTTCAAACTTGCCGCACTTGTATGCTGTGCAACAATCCGGTAACCCTGAAAAAAATCTTTATAGTTGTTATTATTCCAACCCAGAACATAAATCAATCCTGCATAGCCGCCATAAACAATCGGAAGTTTCCAGTACTTCCTGTTGTATATCTGACCTAAACCAGGGAAGAGTGCAGCATAAATCGAAGCTTTTTTTGGTGACCGAACCACCTTTACAACAGGTGCAGTCACCTTGAGACTATCGCTCGAAATTACAATCTGCTGGCCTCTTACATCCAGATTTCCGGTAATTATAATAAAAAAAATTGAAAGTCCTGCAATAATGGTTTTCAACATGCCAAATTTAGCTGATTCTCAGGAATTCAATTTATCAAATATTCCAATTATTCGCTCAAGATCTTTTGGATCGTTGAAGGGAATTTCTATTTTTCCTTTCCCGAGTTCATTAATCTTAAATACTACGCCGGTATTGAAATATTTAGTAAGGTGATTTTTTAAATCACGGTACTCATCCGGGAAAGGGGTAGATTTTTTTACCTGCGGTGTTCCTTCTCCATCTTCTGAACTGATTTTTCTAACTATATCCTCGGTTTTACGGACA
>Ga0118677_10010523_pt2 | contig 10162 bp, 10 predicted proteins | sample AliMusrvi5mmetaG_FD_86154 | JGI IMG/M metagenome (GOLD analysis project Ga0118677, IMG submission 86154)
CTTTTGACACCTTTCTGAATCAAACCAATAACTAAGGGAAAATCAATAAGCTGAAAGGGGTGTTACCAGCTTGTTTTTTCCATTAAAAAATGATGTTCCTATTTGTTGAAAAAATGTATCTTTGCAAAATGATTCGAAAAGTGAAAAATATTCTTTGGGTAGCCGTTTTTTTTATGATCCTCTCTTGTGGCGATTATCAGAAAATAGTCAAAAGTACTGACTATGAGTTTAAACTGAAGAAAGCTAAGGAGTATTATGAACATAAGGAATACGCTCGTTCCTCACAGCTTTACCAGGAACTCGTCAATATTTATCGTGGCACAAGTCGCGCTGATCAGATTTATTATTACCTTGCAAAGAGCTTTTACGGGCAGAAGGATTACGTACTGTCGAGTCATTATTTCAGGCAGATGTTAAAGGAATTTCCGCGTAGTCCCTTTAATGAAGAGGCACAATTCCTTATTGGATATTGCTATTTTCTGGATTCGCCAACTGCAAGACTAGATCAGAAAACAACTCAGGACGCTATTGATGCCCTTCAATTATTCATAAATATTTTTCCGGGAAGTACACGAGTTGCAGAAGCGAATAAGCTAATTGATGAATTGAGGGAGAAATTGGTATATAAGTCTTATTTGTCCGGAAGATTGTATTACGACCTGATGGATTACCGTGCTGCAGTAATTTCGCTCAATAATTGTATAAAAGAATTTCCCGACTCAAAATACCGCGAAGAGTTAATGTATTACCTGCTTAAGGCAAAATATCTTTTAGGTGAAAACAGTATCGATGAGAAGAAACGGGAACGACTGAATAATGCATTGGATGAGTATTTTACATTTACGGACGAGTTTCCTGAGAGTAAATATCGTAAAGAGGCTGATCGGTTTTTTGCAAATACAAAGAAGTTGATGAACCTGAGTGATGAAGAGATAAATAAAATACAAAAATAAAAATGGATTATAAAAAAACAAAAGCACCGGTAAGCACAGTGCCAAGAGATTTAAATGAATTGGAAGCATTTACTGGCAATATCTATGAATCATTAATGGTAATTGCAAAACGTGCAAATCAGATTAATGCCGAATTAAAAGAGGAGTTAAACACTAAACTTCAGGAGTTTGCCTCTTTTACCGATAATCTTGAAGAGGTTTTTGAAAATCGTGAACAGATTGAGATTTCACGGTACTATGAAAAACTGCCAAAGCCAACGCTTATTGCTTACGAAGAATTCAAGGAGGGACAGATCTACTACCGCAACCCTACTAAGGATAAAAAATAGCAGGTCACGTGTCATTCTTGGATATTATTGAAATGATCATCCGGAATATTGTCATTAAAAATTCTTAGAACGGATGGAATTCCAGGGGAAGAAAATAATTCTGTGTGTTTGCGGATCTATTGCGGCCTATAAGGCTGCATATTTATTAAGGGGATTAGTTAAGCTGGGCGCAGAAGTTCAGGTTATTATGACCCCTTATGCCAAAGAATTCATAACTCCTTTAACCCTTTCAACCCTCTCGGGGCGCCCCGTTTTGAGCGAATTTTTCACCCGGGATAATGGTCAGTGGAATAGTCATGTCGATTTAGGTCTTTGGGCAGATCTGATTCTGGTTGCCCCTGCAACAGCATCAACGTTAGGAAAAATGGCAAATGGCATTGCTGATAATCTATTAATAACTACTTATTTATCAGCAAAATGCCCGGTTATTATTGCCCCTGCGATGGATCTGGATATGTTTCAACACCCATCAACACAACGCAATATCGAATTATTAAGGTCGTACGGAAATTTGATTATAGATCCTGCCTCTGGAGAACTTGCCAGCGGCCTTGTTGGAAAGGGTCGAATGGAGGAGCCTGAACTAATTCTTGAAAAGATAAAAACTATCTTTTCTGAAAAAAAAAACTGCTGAATAAAACCTATCTCGTCACAGCTGGTCCGACTCATGAAAAAATAGATCCTGTACGCTATATCGGGAATTATTCTTCGGGCAAAATGGGATTTGCAATTGCCGAAAGATTGGCAAACCTGGGAGCAAAGGTTATTTTAATCACCGGGCCCGTATCTCTTCATTGTGATAATCCAGCTATTTTAAGGATCGACATAACTTCAGCCCTTGAGATGTATTCCCAATGTCATCACTATTTTTCACAATGCAACGGAGCTATCATGGTGGCCGCAGTCGCTGATTTTGCTCCTGTTATCATTGACAATCAGAAAATTAAAAGAACTTCTGAGAATCTTATTCTGGAGCTTCATCCTAATCCGGATATCGCTGCTTCCCTTGGACAGATAAAAAGAAAAGATCAGATTCTTGTAGGTTTTGCGCTTGAAACCAGCAATGATGAGTTAAAGGCAATGGGAAAACTTCATAGCAAAAATCTCGATCTTATTGTTCTTAATTCATTGAATGATAAAGGTTCAGGATTCCAGCACGATACTAACCAGATCCGAATACTGAATAAATCGGGGGTGATTTTCACTTCTGGTTTGAAACAAAAAATGGCAATTGCTGTTGATATTGTAGATAAAATGATCGAAACCGAAGATTTCATCTCGGGATTGTCCTGATTTTTGTATTTTTATAGGAATTATAACCCATTTTATGACAAGAATCTTCCTCCTTTTCGCATTGATCTTTTCTGCCGGAATACTGAACGGGCAAGAATTCAGGTGCAATGTCAGTGTTTCGAGTTCGAGGGTCGAAGGGACAAATAAACAGGTCTTTGAATCAATGCGTACTGATATTTACGAGTTTATGAATAACCGTAAATGGTCTGATAATGTGTTTAATACGGACGAACGAATTGAATGTACAATATTTATCCAGATAAACCAGCAGATTTCCTCTGATGAATTTAGTGGAACTTTACAGGTACAGTTAAATCGCCCGGTCTTTAATTCTTCTTATAACTCACCATTGTTAAATCTGAAGGATAATGATCTGCAGTTTAAATATGTTGAATTTCAGCCAATGGAATTTGATGAGAATTCCAATTCGAATCCGTTGACAAATATTTTGGCATTTTACGCCTATACAATTCTTGGCTTTGACTATGACACTTTTTCACCCCTTGGTGGAAGCGCGTATTTTCAAAAGGCACGGGCAATCGTAAACCGGTCGCAGAACGCACGCGAAAAAGGGTGGCGTGCCTTTGAAGGAAATTTCAACCGGTTTTGGCTGATTGAAAATGTAACCAATCAATCTTATGGACCTTTCCGTGAATTACTATACCGGTATCATCGCCTTGGTTTGGACCTGCTGGCTGAGAAGCCTGATCTTGGCCGTTCAGAAATTGCTGATGCGCTAAAAAATATGCAGCGGGTTTATCGGTCCAAACCCGATACTTACATCAATCGTATCTTTTTTGATGCCAAATCCGAAGAGCTTGTCAATATCTTTTCTAAGGGAAGCATGGACGAAAAGGGTAGGGTAATGTCAATTCTTACCGAATGTGATCCATCCAATTCGGGTAAGTATGAGAAGATATTGGATCAAAAGATATTTTAATCTTTATATTTACTGAATGCTGACACGTTTAAGAATTCAGAATTATGCTTTAATCCGGGAGCTTGATGTTGATCTTAATCCCGGATTCTCAATTATAACGGGTGAAACCGGAGCCGGGAAATCGATTCTGCTCGGAGCGCTCTCTTTGATATTGGGTCAAAGGGCCGATTCTGCTGTGCTTAATGACAAATCGGCCAAGTGCGTTGTAGAGGCTAGTTTTCGTGTCGATGGTTTGGGTCTTGAGGAACTGTTTGCAGTGAATGACCTTGACTTTGACGATTTTGCGATCTTCAGACGTGAGATCAACCCTGCTGGTAAGTCGCGGGCTTTTATTAATGATTCTCCTGTGATGCTTAAAGTAATGCAGGATATCGGATTTAGGCTTATTGACATCCATTCTCAAAACCAGAATCTGGAGATTAATGATCAGACCTTTCAGATGATGGTGGTGGATATTTGTGCCGGAAACCAGACAGATCTCCTCTCTTATAAAAGTCGGTTCAATGAATACCGGCTTCTTTCATCCCAGCTTAGAGAAGCTGAACTGGAGATTGAAAAATCGAAGGCAGATCTTGATTATTTTCAGTTTCAATTCGATCAGCTGCATAAAGCGTTGTTAGTTGAAAATGAACAGGAAGAACTGGAAAAGGAACTGGAGTTGCTTACGCATGCGGAGGAGATTAAATCCGGCCTTTCGAATGTTACCGAATTACTTAACGGAGAGGAGGCCTCAGCGCTTAACCAGACCAAAACAGCTATTGGATTGGTTACAAAAATGGTCAATTTTCTTCCGGATGCCAAAGGTTTTGCTCACCGTCTTGAGAGTTTATACGTTGATCTCAAAGACATTGCTCAGGAAGTTGCCTGGATCGGAGAAAAAGTAGAGTTTGACCCTGATCGGATCAGAGGGATCAACGATCGTCTTGATTTGATTTATTCACTACAGCAAAAGCACCACGTTCAATCTGTAAAAGAACTTATTGAATTGCGTGATGCCTTCGAACAAAAAATTGTTGCAGTTACTTCCGGAGAAGAAGAATTATTTCGGCTCAGCAAGTTGAAGGGAGAAAAATATGGGGAGGTAGAACTACTGGCACAGGCATTATCTGCAAGGCGGAATCTGATTTCTGCAGAGATTGAAACCAGGGTAATCAGCCAGCTTTATTTGTTAGGAATGCCAAATTCCAGATTTAAAGTTGAAATATCACCAGTTCCAACGCCGGGAAATAACGGGATGGATTTGGTAAACTTTCTTTTTACCGCAAATAAGAATGGAGTGCTTTGTGAAATCTCAAGGGTAGCTTCGGGCGGCGAAATGTCTCGTTTAATGCTGGCTATTAAGGCATTGATATCCAGGTCGAAAGCATTGCCTACGATTATCTTTGACGAGATCGATTCGGGCGTATCTGGGGATATTGCCGAACGGATGGGAATTATTCTGAAAGAGATTTCATCCGATATGCAGGTTATTAATATTACGCATCTTCCCCAGATTGCAGCCAAGGGTGATCACCATTTTCTGGTGTATAAGCAGGATTCAGCAAATGATACAACCACACGATTAAAGCGTTTAACGAAAGCTGAAAGGATTGAAGAGCTTGCCAAAATGCTCAGTGGTGAAAATATTACTGCCGCGGCAATTCTTAATGCTGAAGAACTATTAAAGTAGATTTAACGATAATTCTGAACATTTTTACTAGTTAATGGTTATTAGTATGAGATGTTTTGCATAAATATTCATTTTGTTTTTTGAAGGTTATATTTATGCATTAATTTATTAATTGAGAACCTTATGGTTTTCAGAAATTATTATTAGATGGCTTATAATTTATTGAAGGGGAAAAGGGGTATTATATTCGGGGCGTTGAATGAAAGTTCGATTGCCTGGAAAGTTGCAGAACGGGCGCATGAAGAAGGGGCTATTTTTACCCTGTCAAATGCACCTATTGCACTTCGAATGGGTGAGATACAGGTTTTGGCTGACAAATGCAATTCGATTGTTATTCCGGCTGATGCTGCAAATGTTGAGGATCTTGAGGCATTGATTATTAAATCAGTGGAAGTGCTTGGGGGGAAATTGGATTTCATCTTGCATTCAATCGGGATGTCTCCTAACGTAAGAAAAGGAAGACATTATAGCGACCTGGATTATGATCTGCTTAACAGAACACTTGATGTATCTGCGGTATCCTTCCATAAAGTATTGCAAACATGCAGAAAACTCGATGCAATCAATGAATGGGGTTCTGTCCTGGCATTATCCTATGTTGCGGCTCAGCGGACCTTTTACGGCTATAACGATATGGCCGATGCTAAATCATTGCTCGAATCAATTGCCAGAAGTTTTGGCTATATCTACGGAAATGAACGTAAAGTACGTATCAATACGGTCTCACAATCACCAACACCTACCACTGCCGGAAATGGTCTTAAGATGTTTGGTAATTTGCTTGATTTTTCTGAACGGATGTCACCACTTGGAAATGCAACGGCAGATGAATGTGCCGATTATTGCGTCGTCATGTTTTCTGATCTGACCAAGAAGGTGACGATGCAAAACCTTTTCCACGACGGAGGATTCTCTTCGATGGGGATGAGCGTTAGTGCAATGGAACAATACAATAAAGGCTTTGAGGAGCCAGGACATAAATTCGACTAATAATTCTCTTAACGATAATAAAAAAAGCGCTTTTGAGGCGCTTTTTTTATTATCGTTTGTGCAGACCACACTCTTTTGTGTCGGGATTTTCCCAGTACCATCTCCCTGCCCGGATATCTTCACCCGGGAAAATGGCACGCGTACACGGCTGACACCCAATACTTGGAAAGCCTTTATCGTGCAGTGGGTTATACGGTATCCCGTTAGATTTAATAAATTCTGTTACTTCCGCTTCACTCCAGTCAATCAGCGGATTCAATTTAATCAATCCGTTATTTTCATCCCATTCGATCCGTTGCATATCATGACGTGTTACCGATTGCTCGCGACGCAGGCCGCATATCCACACCTCCAAACCTGAAAATGCGCGCTTTAAAGGTTCTATTTTACGGATATTACAACACAGCTTTCGGTTTTCGATACTTTCAAAGAAGAGATTAATTCCTTTTGTATTTACCATGTTTTCGACATGAGCGGCTTCGGGAAAATAAACCTGCATACGAATCCCGTATTTGTGGTTTGTCCTGTGAATCAGATCATAAGTCTCAGGGAATAGCCTTCCGGTATCAAGTGTAAATATTTTGACACTTTTGTCGAGCTTACATACAATTTGGGTGAGCACCTGATCCTCCAGGCCTAAACTACTCGACAGCGCTATCTTGCCTTTATAATCGGTCAGGAAACCTTCTAAAAGTTCCTCTGCAGTAGCCTTGCCATATTTTAGATTTAACGCTTCAATTTGTTCTTTCATTATCATTCAATTTTATCACTCTGACAAAAATAGTTTAAATAGTAATCATTGTCGAATTGTCATATTGTAAAATTAACACATTACCGAACCTCTCATCTTTAAGTTTCTCCTTCATTACCTCGGCAGCGAAAACAAGAACTCCAGTCCTCCATCTTTCCGTTTCCGTGCTGAAATCTCCCCTTTAAAGCTTATAATCGCGTTCTTTACAATAGCCAGCCCTAAACCGGTCCCTCCCTGTTTCCGGGAGCGTCCGGAATCAACTCTGTAAAATCGTTCAAAGAGTCTTGAGAGGTGCTCCTCCTTCACTCCGGGACCATTATCAGAAAATGAAAAATAGTGAAACGAATTGTCTTCGTGATATTTGGTGATTGAAATGGTGATGTTGTCTCCTGCATAATTGACCGAGTTCTCCATGAGATTGCGGAAGACCGAAAAAATCAGCGAGTAGTTTGCGTTGATGATAAGATCATCCTGAATCGTGCATTCAACCTGGATGCTCTTTTGCCTGATTTGGTCACTAAAACTCTCAATGACTTCAGTAATCGCCTTTTTTACCTGGACTTTTTCCCGGACATAAAGTTCTGAATACTCCTCGATCTTATTTAAAAGTGAGATGTCATTGACCAACTGAGTAAGCCGTTCCGATTGATTGTAAGCCTTTTCAATAAAATAGTGCTGTTTACTAAGGGCAAGGTCCGGATTGTTTAATACGGTTTCAAGGTATCCTTTAACAGAAGAAATAGGAGTCTTAAGTTCATGTGAGATATTCGAGGTAATTTGTTGCTTCATTATGCTTCTGCGCATCAATTGCGTCTGGTCAGCAATTAAAATTTCGAAACTTTTATCCGGGAATATAATACACTGGATATGGAAATGAAACTTATCTTTTTGTATCGAATATTCAATACGTGGCAATTCATTCAACTGATAGGTCGTGTTTTCTGCAATTGTCTGGTCGATAAAGCGGTTCATCTCGCCTAACTCATCGGCAAGGAAAAGATTCTCAATTGCAGTGGTGGTCTCTTCTGAAATGATATTTATGTAAAAGATAAAATGACTATTATTCAGTATTGCCTTTTTGTCGGCAGAAAAGAAACCCACTCCTTCGTTCAGTACGAACAGGTGGCTGATTAACTTCTCTTTTTCGAGCATCAGCTCTGTTTTCGTTTTGCGTAGTTGCTTGTATAACAGAATGATTTCACGACTTATTAATCCCAGTTCATCATTTGGGAACTGGGTGTCCTCGTTTATATTAATATCCCCCTTACGTCTGACCTGCACTGCAAAATCCTTTAGTTTTGTGATCGAATCAGCGATATGGTTTGCGATATATCGAAGGAGGAATCCAAAGGCAATAAAGAGAAATATTAAAAACAGGATAAAAGCGGTATCAACTTTTAAAAAGGCCTTGATCTGGGTATTGTAAATGAATGCAGCCCTGATGATATAATTAGGATACGATTTGGCAAAATAGATATATTTTTCGTTTGTAGTTGCGGATAGACGGATATTCTCACCAGACCCCTCCTTAAGCGCCTGTACGATTTCTGGTCGCTGTTTATGATTTTCCATGTGCCTGTAATCGGTCATTGTATTATCATACAGCACAATGCCCTCCGGGCTAATTACACTTATCCTAACTTTGGAGGCAGGAACCAGAACTTTGAGGCTGTCAAGTCTAGAAAATGCGTTATCCCTTAAGATGGAGTGGTGTTCAATATAGCGATTGGTCAGGTCGGTATATTCGTTTAAATTGGTTTCAATTTCGCCTATTCGGTAGTGGTGCTCCCGCTGATTCTGATAAAGGATAATTGAGAAAGTAAAAATGCCAAAAAGAAGTAAATAGTAGAAAAATAATTTCCACTTAATCGTTTTTTTATCGAAAAACATAATTACACATTAATCTCACATTTCAAAATAATAGCCGAACCCCGGTTTATTGCGGATGTAACTGCCGTATTCTTCCATTTTGCGTCTCAGCCTCGTCATATTTACATCGACGGTACGATCTGTGACGATAACATCACTTTCCCAGATTCGGCGCAGGATCTCTTCTCTGGAAAAAATCCGTCCCGGTGTCTTGGCTAAAAGGGAAATAATCTCGTACTCCTTTCGGGTAAGTTCAATCTTTTTATCGCCCAGAATAAGCCGTTTTGTTTCCAGGTCAATCGCTAATTTCCCCATACTCAGTAAAGTGGAGGCCACTTCGGCAGGCGAGACTTTGGCTCTTTTTAAAACTGCCTTTACACGAGCCTGTAACTCCTTGATTGAGAATGGCTTTATGATATAGTCGTCGGCACCCAGGTTGAATCCGGTGAGCATATCATTTTCAGCATCCCTAGCAGTCAGAAAAATGATAGGAACATCAAGATTGAGCTCTTTTCTGATCCTTTGAGCGAGGCTGAACCCGGATATTTTTCCCATCATCACATCCAATATCATCAGGTGAAATCCGGTAAGATCCCTCTTTAATGCCTCCTCAGCCGAAAATGAGGTTTCTACCAGATAACCTTCACTTTCGAGATTAAATTGTAAAATTTCATTGAGATCCTCTTCATCTTCAACGACGAGGATCCGAAATTTTTCATTCATAACTATTTATCTTTGTTCTACTTCTTATGTTTTACAATTTCACCATTTACAACAAATGATATTGATTCAGCGATATTAGTCGAGTATCCTGAAATTCTTTCAAATAGATTGATAATGATTAGGATATTTGCTGCAACAACTACGATTTCAGACTGATGCATCATCTCTGTTAGCATTTTTGAGGCTATTTCCCTGCACTCTTCCTTTATCTCTTCTGCTTTAGTTGTAACCCGTTCAGCAAATTCCAGGTTGTGTTCTTTTACCAATTCCAAAACGTCTGAAAACAAAGCCTTAGTTTTTTCTCCAATCATTTCAAGTTTAAGTTCCTGAACAAGCTTTTGGTAATCCTGAAGCGGTTCGATCCGTTTGGCAATGCTGACCGCATGATCGCCAATTCGTTCAAGATCGTTGTTTATCTTTAATGCTGAGATAATGTATCTTAGATCTGAAGCAACTGGCTGCTGGAGGGCAAAGATTTTCTGACACAACTTATCAATCTTTACATCAAGATTGTTTATGTATTCATCGTTCGCAATCACCTTCTTTGCCAATGCCAAGTCTGACGTATTCAATGCCTGGATGACATCAATAACCTGATGATTTACCTGTGAACACATTAGCTTTACTTTGTGAGCAAGTTTATCG
>Ga0118677_10016379_pt1 | contig 10162 bp, 10 predicted proteins | sample AliMusrvi5mmetaG_FD_86154 | JGI IMG/M metagenome (GOLD analysis project Ga0118677, IMG submission 86154)
TCGGTGCGCCGTATCGCGCAGAGTCTTGACGGCCAGAAGGTGGCGATTACGGGGAGTGAGGTGAATTACGGCCCGGTCATGCTTCGTCTGCTTGGGAAGCATCAGCTTGAAAACTGCGCGACGGCGGTGGCGGCGCTGGAAACGCTCGCCACCTGCAGTCCGTTGGCCATTCCTCCGGAGGTGATCCGGGCGGGGCTGGCGGAGGCGGACTGGCCCGGACGGCTGCAAATCCTTGGACGCGATCCGCCGGTGCTTTTGGATGGCGCGCATAATCCTGATGGCGCCCGTACCCTGGCTGTGGCGTTGAAGGAATTGTTCGGAAAAAAGAAGATCGGCCTAGTCTGGGGGATGTGCGACGACAAGGATGCCCTCGGATTCGCGAAGGCACTGGGGGCCGTTGTGAAGCGTTGTTGGACGGTACCCCTCGAATCCGAGCGAGGTCTGGCGCCTGAAACGTTGTCACAGATCGCCAGGACGGAAGGATGGTCGTCCGTCTCCACAACCCTGTCCCATGCGATGAAAGAGGCCGACACCTGGGCTCGTGAGCACGACGGCGCCGTGTGCATCGCCGGTTCACTTTTTCTTGCGGGAGAGGTGCTGAAGACTATGAAACGTATCATCGAGGTGAACAATGAAACACGAAAAAACCATTGAGATCCTGGTGCGGGGGGTCTGTGTGAAAGAGGGGCAACTGCTGGTTTGCCGGAGCAAAGGCGCGGCCAATACCTATCTGCCGGGAGGGCATGTCGAATGGAAGGAAAAGGCGGCTGTCGCGTTGCGGCGCGAGATCAGGGAGGAATTGGGGATCAAGGCCATGGTGAAGGAATTCCTCGGTGCGGTTGAGCACACCTTCATCCAGAAAGGCAGGCGGCATGCCGAGATCAATCTGATGTTCCGGATGGAAATTCCGGCTTTGGCGCCGGGGTGGGAGCCGGAGGCCTGCGAGTCCTGGATATCCTTCGCCTGGATACCGCTCACGCGGCTGGGTCATAATCACCTTGAGCCTTGGCCGTTACGGAAACTGGTTCCGGGATGGATGGGGAACCGGGTAAAACCGGGGCGCTGGGGAAGCACGCTTTGATCAATAACAGTTTTTCATCTAGGCTTGCGTTCGCAGTATTTTTTGACATCATTCCTCCATGAATTCCGTGCCTCAAACCGGTGGAAAGGCCGTCAGTGACGCCGAGCGCCAGGCGGCCGAGCAATCAATCGCAGTGCTGGATTGTATTCTTGACCCGATTTTCCTCGTCTCCACGGATAGCGGTCTGATTACGCACTGTAACAGTGCGGCGCTGCGCTGGTACGGGAGTCGGCGCGAGGAACTGGTTGGACAGTCGTTCAGCATATTCTTCGACAATCACGATGACATACGCCGGGACGAGTTGATCGAGCGTGTGCGTGTTCATCGCTACGTTTTCATGGAACAGAGTTTCGTGGAGCGGAGCGGCCGTCGTGTACAGGCCGATTTGTCGGCCTCCATGTTTCGATGGCAGAACCGGGACGTCATCCTGGTCAATCTGCGTGATGCCGAGGAACGCTTGGCCGCGCAACGCATGGAAGTCCAGATGCGCGAGACGGAGATCCGGCTCAAAACCATCGAGGATTTGAGCCATGACATTAATAATCCCTTGCAAGCGCTGCTGTTGAACGCGGAAGCCTCCCGCGACGCGACCTTGCGCGGGCACGTTGAAGAGATTGCCAATGTGCTGCGTAAAATGCGCGAGGATGAACAAGTCCACGCGCCAGTTCCGCGCGGTGAGGCCGTGGATACAGACGGTCCGGCCGGAACCGTGGAGGTCGCCGCAGACCCGAAGCGCATCCAGGTTGCCGATGATGCGGCGGGCATTCGTGCCGCCATCCGCATGATGATTGAGCGCCGGTTTCCTGATATCAGCGTGGACGTTGCGGCCGATGGTGAAGAGTCGCTGGCCCTTTTCAAGGAGAAGCACCCCGCCGTCATCATTCTGGACATGGTGATGCCCAAGGCGGGCGGCGATGTTGTGTTCCACGAAATCCGGAAATACTGCCGGCAACACCACTGGGAGGAACCCCGTATTTTGTTCTGTACCGGCTATGTTCCTCCCGCCGATATCACCGCCGAACTGGCGGCGTCAACCCGTCACGTGTGTCTGCTCAAGCCGGTTGCGACTGCGGAGCTGCTCGCGACCGTGGCCGAACTCCTGCCCGCCGCCAAGCCGCCAGTGTCGTCATGACTTCAGCTTTTCTCCGGCCATTGGGCCTCGGCTGAAATTGAAATACCGCCGCGCGGATTAAAGGTTCCGATGACCTTGATCCGGCGCGGCTTGATGGCCTTTACGATGTCATCCAGGATGCGGTTGACGACCTCTTCGTGGAAGGTGTTGTGGTTCCGGAAGGAAAACAGGTAGAGCTTCAGCGCCTTGCTCTCCAGGCAGAGGCCGTCGGGGACATACTCGATGGCGATCTCGCCGAAGTCGGGCTGGTTCGTGATCGGGCAGCGGCTGGTGAATTCGGGGCAGTCGAACCGGACGACATAATTCCGCTTTGAATAGGCGTTCGGGAAGGCTTCCAGTTTCGCCTTGTCCGGAGAATCCGGATACCGGGTGGCGCTGTGTCCGAGCAGGGTCAGTTCCTTGATGGTTCTCTGTTTCATGGTTATTTCTCCGTCATGGTCCATACACCCGTCCATTCACCCTGGGGCTGGGTCTGCAAAAGTTGGCATCGCCGCGTGTAGGCCGCCGCGGGGGCGTCTTGCGCCTCGATCGAGGCGAAGAGCGTAAGCGCCTCGTCCAGTTTGCCGTCATAGTATTTTGCCAGTGCCCGCGCAAACACGTCCAGCACCTCCCGGCGGGCCGCATCATCTTCCGGCGTCATGGGCTCATAGACGCGGACGGGTTCCTTTCGGCCGACCACCTGCACCCGTGAGATTTCACGGACGGCGATGGTGTCGTCCAGTTGCTTCCGGGAATTTTCCGAGATCAGCAGGGAAGTTCCGAACTGTTTGTTGATTCCCTCCAGTCGCGCGGCGAGGTTGCCGGCATCGCCCAGGAACGTGTAATTGAACCGCTGGCGTGAACCCATGTTGCCGACCACGACGGGGCCGCTGTTCAGGCCGATGCGCTGGTAAAGCTCCGCGCCGATCTGGGCCTTGTATTTCGGGTTCAGTTCGGCGAGTTTGGCCTGGCACTCCAGTGTGGTTTTGACGGCGAGGATGGCGTGATCGTTCTGGGCCAGTGGGGCGTTCCAGAATGCGATGATGGCATCGCCCTCATATTTATCCACCGTACCACCGTTGGAATAGATGATATCGGTCATGGCCGTCAGGTAATCGTTCAGGAGCGCCGTCAATTCCTGGGGATTCAGCCTTTCCGAGATGCTGGTGAACCCCTTCACATCGGAGAAGAAAATGGAGAGTTCACGAAGCTCCCCGCCGAGCTTCAGGCGTTCCGGATGCTGGACCAGTTCCTCGATGACCAACGGGCTCAGGTACTGCTTGAAAGCGCCCTTGATAAACCGTTTCTGTTTGCCCTCGGTGGCGTAGTTCCAGGCCAGAGCGCCGATCAGCGCCGGGAAGATGGCGAGCACGAGAAAGACGACGGGAAGCCAGAAGCCATGGACATAGGCGAGGCAACCCAGAAGGGCGGGGAGCGGGATCAGGAATACAAAGATGAGGATGTTCTGCCAGGCGTGGCGGCCAACACGGATGGCCACGGCACCGCCGCAGGCGAGGAGCAATGCCAGCAGGAGCGAACACCAGCCGGCCGCATCGCGCATGAAATCGCCCGCCAGGAGATTGTCGAGGAACGTGGCGTGGATCTCCACGCCCGGATAGGTGGAATCCATCGGGGAGGGCCGCAGATCCTTGAGCCCCGGTGCGGTGAAACCCAGGAAGACGTAGGCGTTCTTGAAAAAGGAGGGGTCAACCAGGGGGGGCTTGCCATCCCGGATCAGCAGTTCGGATTCGATGACGCCGGAGACGTTGACAGTCTTATGCGTTTTCGAACCGCCCCGGTAACGCAGGATGGCCTGGCCGCTTGAATCGAGATGCATTTGGATGTGCCGGTGGTTGATGCCGAACCAGGATTCGTGGAGTGTCAGGGAACGGTTCGTGGAGGCCGCCAGATAGGCGCCCAACCCCAGGGAGGGGATGATCTGTCCGTCAAACAGGCTGAAGGGGCGTAACCGCCGGTAAATGCCATCGGAATCAGGATTCCCGAAGACGGTTCCCAGAATCGCCGAATTGGTTGCCACTTCCGGGATGGGAAACAGGGCCCGCGACATCTTGAAGGGGTTGTTTTGCGCGGGGTACTGATCCTTGAACCTGATGCCCGGGCGGGGGACATCCGTTGGCCAGTTTGTGGAACTGCCGGTCTCGTTGCCGACGAAGATCGTGCCAACAAATGCCGGGGTTTTCCGGATGGCCTCTCCGAGCGCGGCATCCTGATCCAGCCGATCCGAGGGTTCACTGAAAATGACATCGAAAGCGACAGCCTTCGCCCCGGCACGGCGGCAGAAGTCCAGAACGGGGCCATACACTTCCCGCGGCCATGGCCATTCCCATCCCTGTTTCTTGCCCCAGTCCAGGCTGCCTTGGTCGAGGAAGATCAGTCGAATCTGGTTAGTAGTCTCTTTCGGGTGGGCGAACCAGCCTGCTTCAAAATCCCAGACCCGGTATTCCCAGCGGTCAAGCGCCCTGGTTTGCCACAGGAGGCTTGCCAGCAGAGTGGAAAGGAGCCCAACTCCAAACGCCTGCAAAAGGCGTTGGCGCGTCAGGCTCGAAGATTCCCTGCCATCATCCTGAGCCATTAGAGTCCCCGTATGGTTTCCGTGAAGCGGGCCTGCCGCATGGAGGCGCCGTACTGGACGGGGGTGGTCGTGATCGTCTTGGCCAGTTCGGCAATCCGGTCTTGTGGGGCTGGATGTGTCTTTGCGAAGTCATGACCGCCCGGTTTCAGATTCTTCTCCATCTGCCGCAACATGGAGACCAAGCCGTTGGGAGAATATCCCGAGCGTTGCAGGATGGTCACCGCAGCCTTGTCGGCCTGGAATTCGAATTTTCGGGCATATCCGCTGTTCATCACGGTGGAGGTGATGTCGGAGATCGAACTTTCAAACGTCTTGGTCAGATCGGCAAGATCCTTTCCGCCGAGGTTCTTGGCGGCCTCCGTTCCGAGAATGGTGGCAGCGGCGGTCAGGCGGCTTTTGTCAATTGCCTGGAGCCCGTGGTTGAGCTGGACATGCCCGATTTCATGGGCCAGGACGCCGGCCAGCTCGTCCTCCGTCTTGCAGCAGCCGATCATGCCGCGCGAGACGAGGATGAGGCCGCCCGGCGCCGCGAAGGCGTTGATGTCGGGCGTATCCATGATCAGGAAGTGGTACCCCCCGAATGTCTCTGGGCGGTCCGAGAACAGAGCCAGGTACTGCCCGAGCGTGTTCAGGTAGGTGGTCATGACCCGGTTGTCATAGGGCTTGTTCTGCGACAGGATCGTGGCGGCCACCGTGCGGCCGATATAGTATTCCTGTTCCGGTGTGATGGACTCGAACACCTTGCCGACGGCCGAGACGCTTTTGGTGATGGATTGGGCCTCATCGGGGGTGATGTAGCCGGCGCTGACGCCGATGCTGGTGCCGACTTCAGCCACCTTGTCGAGGGTGTCGCAACCGGCCAGGACGGTGCAAAGAATCAGGGGGATGAGGAACGGGCGCTTCATTTCACACCTCCCTGGGCATTAAGCTGGCCGTCTTTTACGAACTCCTGGATTTGGGCCGCGGGGATCTTGATCTTCTCCATCTTGTCGACCCAGGTAAAATCAATGTCCTTGTGGCCGGCCTTGAACTGGGCCTCGACATCGGAGTTAAAGCCTTTTCCAGCGAGGGCCATTTCACCGCTCGAGGCGGAGGTCTGGGCGCCTGCCCCCGACTTCATGACGATATCCTTCTTGGTCAGCGCGGAGTTATGGACCCAACCCGATTGCCCGGCAACGGAAACCTGGAGCCAGGCGCCATTTTCGGATTGGATGGCAACCTTGTCGCCATAGGCGAGCGAAACTACCACTTTGCCGAGAAACGACGGGGTTTCCCGGATGTCGGCCTTTCGAACCTGAACACTCATGACCGTGGCTGCCGGGGCGAGCGTCGCCGCCGACATGAGCCCTGCGGCTCCTATTACACACAACAGGCGTTTCATCTTCATCCGAACTCCTTCTTTAAAAAGCCAAAACCTTACCCCAGACCGTCGCGATTCGCAAGTGGGCGCCGGATTTTCTTGCCCCACAGGCTTCTTTTTCACTATATTCTAACGATTCCAACGAGGGAACAAGAATAGTTTTTCAGGAAATAATTGGGAGACAGCAACATGGATTACGGTTTGACGGAAACACAGGTGATGATTCGTGATCTTGCCCGGCAGATTGCACAGGAGAAGATCAAGCCGATTCGCGAGCATTATGACGAGGCGAACGAGTTTCCCCATGAGATCGTCAAGGTTTTTGCCGATGCCGACCTGTGCGGCGTCTATATCGGCGAAGCGTATGGCGGTATGGGCGGGGGTATCATGGATCTGGCCGTCTGCGTGGAAGAACTCTCCAAGGTCTGCAGCGGTATCGCGCTGGCCCTGGCCGCCACGGCGCTGGGCACCTTCCCGATCATCCTGTTCGGGACGGAAGAGCAAAAGAAAAAATTCCTGCCCCGAATCGCCTCCGGCAAGTCCCTCGCGGCGTTCGGATTGACAGAGGCCAACGCGGGCTCGGATGCCGGCGGTATCAAGACCACGGCGGTCCTCCATGGCGACCACTACGTGCTGAACGGCACCAAGCAGTGGATCACCAATGGCGGCGAGGCGGACATCTACACGGTGGTGGCCATTACCAACAAGGCCAAGGGGCCGCGCGGCGCTTCGACATTCATTGTGGAGAAAGGTACGCCGGGGTTCACCTTCGGAAAGAAGGAGAACAAGATGGGGATTCGTGCCTCGGCAACCCGTGAATTGGTGTTCCAGGATTGCCGCATCCCGAAGGCCAACCTGCTGGGCAAGGAAGGCATGGGCTTTATCGTGGCGATGAAGACACTGGATAGTTCCCGTCCCGGAGTCGCCGCCCAGGCGCTCGGAATTGCCGCGGGTGCCTTGGATGAGGCGGTTGACTACAGCCGCCAGCGGCGGCAGTTCGGCAAACCCATTTGTGCGTTCCAGGGTGTCCAGTTCATGCTGGCCGACATGGCCACGCAGGTGGAAGCCGCCCGCGCCCTGGTCTATGCAGCCGCCCGCTACATCGATAGTGGCGCGAAAGACATCAGCAAGGTGTCGGCCATGTGCAAGCTCTTTGCGTCCGACACGGCGATGAAAGTCACCACGGACGCCGTCCAGATCCTTGGCGGGTATGGCTACATGAAGGAGTATCCGGTCGAGAAAATGATGCGCGACGCGAAGATCACGCAGATCTACGAGGGAACCAACCAGATCCAGCGTGAGGTGATCGGCCTGGGTCTGATCAAGGAATCCGCCGCCGCGAAGAAATAACTTTTCCGGGCGCAGGAGAGGGGATTCGGGTCGGCAGGCTTTCCAAGCTCGCCGACCCGAATAGTTAATTGCCATGGCCGAGTCTGAAAATATTCTCCGGCAAATCCGGATGTTTGTAACCGATGCGGATGGCACCCTCATGGGGCGGCGCCCGGAATTCGACCAGTACCGGGCTTTCCGCGCCAAGATCAACGACCTCCGCCACACCTACGGGGCGATTTGGGTGGTCTGCACGGGACGCAGTCTGGGCGGCTACAAGCGCATTTTCAGGCCCATGAATGTGTTCGGGATCAAGCCGGACTATGTGATCGCCCGCCATGCCTATATTTACGAGTGTAAGCCCTGGGGCTTCCTGCCGCATTGGATTTGGAACCTCCGCGTTCTCTGGCTGCAGAGGAGGGATGACTTGGCCTTGCGCCGGGCCATGCCCAGACTGCGTCGGGCTGTCCTGTCGCGCAACCCGTTTGCCAAAGTGTCCTATTTTAGCCGGGAGCGGTTGACTTTTCGCTTCGAGGATGAGGGTGCGGCCAATTTCGGGGCTGAGATTCTCAAGACCGAGGCGCGGCCCTATCGATACCTGCAAATTTTCCAGACCCCCGGCGAGGTGGATGTCCGGGTCATTCCCTTCACCAAGGGTTTGGCGGTCAGCGAACTGGCGCGCCACCTCAAGGTGGAGAATTCCCGGATTCTAGTGGTGGGTGACGGACATAATGATATCAGCATGATGGAGATGACTCCGCCCTGCCACACCGCCTGTCCCGCCAATGCCGCCGCCGAGGTCATCGAGGCGGTGCATCAAACCCACGGCCATATTGCAAGCGACCGAAGCCTCGGCGGGGTCATGGAGGTGTTGACCGCGTATGAAACGGGATGCGTCAATGACAAGCTTCCGGAAGGCTGGATCGGGCACAACCGGTCCGGCCACGCGCCCCGCAAATCGCCCGGGATTCGCGGGCTTGGCACGCTCGTTATGTTGTTTCTGGTCGTCTACACCACGCTGTTGGTTCTTTGCTCCTTCACCAAGTTTCCCGGACGGAAGGCGATCATGGCGCCGTATACCAAACTGATCGTGGAAATCGGCTTGGTTCTTGACCATGTGAGGAAATAGAGACGTATGACGACGAAAATCGGATTTGTGGGCGCCGGAAAAATGGCCGAGGCGATGCTGGCCGGCCTGATCGAAAAGCGGTTTTCAATGCCGGACGAGATTCTCGCCTCGGATGTCAGTCAGGACCGGCTGGCGGATCTCAATCTGCGGTACGGGATCAGGACAACCGGGGACAACGCCGTTGTCGCGGGTCATGCGGCGGTTTGCGTGCTGGCGGTGAAACCTCAGCAACTTGATCAGGTCCTTCGCGGGTTGGCGCCGGTCATCACCGCCGGGCATCTCGTGGTCTCGATCGCCGCCGGCAAGACGACAGGACTTCTGGAATCGCTCCTGCCTGCAGGCCGTGTGGTGCGCGTGATGCCCAACATCGCCTGCCTGGTTGGCGAAGGGATGAACGTCTTTACCCGCGGGACCCGGGCGACCGCTTCCGATGCGGAGATGGCCACCCGCCTGCTGGACTGTTGCGGGCGGACCTTGGAACTTCCCGAGCCGTTGTTCGATGCGGTGACCGCCCTCAGTGGTTCCGGGCCCGCCTTTTTTGCCTATCTCCTCGACCGGCTTGTGGACGGTGCGGTGCGGGAAGGCCTTCCCCGCGACCAGGCCCTGTTGCTTGCGGAACAGACAATGGCGGGGACGGCGCGATTGCTCATTGAAAAACACATGCAACCCGCCGATCTGGCCACAGCCGTGACCTCGGCCAAGGGCACCACTGCGGCGGGGCGCGAGGTGCTGGAATCACCGGAAACAGCCGATATACTCGGGCGTACCATACAGGCCGCCGCCAGGCGAAGCCGGGAATTGGGCCGTGCCTGATCCCGCGAATTTGATGTTGGAGGAACCCTCATGGCCAGAACAGCCCCCCAGACCGCCACCGCTGAAACCATGTCGCGCCAGCAGCGCGAAATCTCGGTTTCGGAATTTTTTCTAAAAAACCGCCATCTGCTCGGATTTGACAGTCCCCGCAAAGCGCTGCTCACGGCAGTGAAGGAAGCCGTGGACAACTCGCTTGACGCCTGCGAGGAGGCCGGAATTCTTCCCGAAATCAGCGTCGAGATCACCCAGACGGGGGACAAGCGTTTCCGGATGGATGTGACCGACAACGGCCCTGGAGTTGTGCGCCAGCAGGTGCCGCTAACCTTGAAGCCCGGCGCCAACGTGTTGGAGTTGAGACGGAGCGGGAGTGAGCGAGGCCGACTTCTGATCGGTCACATTGATGTAATAAAATCCCATGACTAACGAATCAGGTCTGGCGGGACGGCGGGTGCTTGTCACGGGGGCGACCCGCGGGTTGGGTGCAGCGCTTGTGGCGGCATTCTGGGCCGCAGGGGCGCACGTTACGGGTGTGGCGCGTTCGAGGGAAAGCCTGAGTCGATTGATGCACGGCCTGCCCGAGGCAGGGGACCAGGAGTTCGTGCCGATTGCCGCCGATCTGGCCGAACCGGAGGCCCCATCGAGGGTGGCGCAGGCGATGGCCGAACACTGGGATGGGTTGGATGTCCTTGTTAACAATGCGGGTATTCAGGGACCGGTGGGTCCGCTCGAAACCAACGCCTGGCCGG
>Ga0118677_10008982_pt2 | contig 10161 bp, 8 predicted proteins | sample AliMusrvi5mmetaG_FD_86154 | JGI IMG/M metagenome (GOLD analysis project Ga0118677, IMG submission 86154)
GAGCGGCACTGCCTGGCGCTGCCTGTTGGACCCCATGAGAGCACGGTTCGCGTCATCATTTTCAAGGAAGGGAATAAGAGATGCCGCAACGCTCACGAGCTGCTTGGGAGAAACGTCCATGCACTCGACTTCCTCGGGGGAAGCCATCACGAACTCGCCGCCTTTTCGCGCGGAAATCAGCGAATTTTTAAAACGGCCCTTCTCATCTATCGGGGCATTGGCCTGCGCGATGATGTATTTTTCTTCATCAAGGGCGGTAAAAAAGCTTATGTGATCGGTGACCCTGCCCTTTTCAACCTTACGGTACGGCGTTTCGATGAACCCGTAGCCATTGACGCGTGCATAGGTTGACAGAGAGGCTATAAGGCCGATATTCGGGCCTTCAGGGGTTTCGATCGGACAGATGCGGCCGTAATGCGTCGGGTGCACGTCGCGCACTTCAAAGCCCGCCCGTTCGCGGGTGAGGCCGCCTGGCCCGAGAGCGCTCAGGCGCCGCTTATGCGTTATTTCCGAAAGCGGATTGGTCTGATCCATGAATTGCGAGAGCTGGCTTGAGCCGAAAAATTCCTTAATGACGGCAGAGACCATTTTGGAATTCACCAGATCATTGGGCATGAGCGTTTCAATTTCCTGCAGGCTCATGCGCTCCTTGATGGCGCGCTCCATGCGCACCAGGCCGATGCGGTAATGGTTTTCAACAAGTTCGCCGACGGTGCGCACGCGGCGGTTGCCCAAATGATCGATATCGTCGATCACGCCGCGGCCGCTCTTTATTTCGATCAGCATCCGGACGGTTTCAAGGATATCCTCTTTTGTCAGCACCTGCATGTCAAGGGGGCTCGCGAGATTCAGCCGGTGATTGATCTTAATGCGGCCGACCTCGGTAAGCTCATAATATTCATGGTCGAAAAAGAGCTTATGGAAAAAAAGATTGGCGCTTTCCTGGCTGGGCGGATCATTGGGCCTGAGGCGCTTGTAAATCTCAACGACTGCCGTATCCGCTGATTTCACCTTGTCAAGGAGCAGCGTATCCCGAAGCGAGGAGTCCACATGCAGATTGTCGATAAAAAGAATCTTAAACGTCTTAATTCCCCGCTGCATGATAGCAGTCAGCAATTCATGGGTAATCGGCTCATTGCAGGCAGCCACTACCTCGCCGGTAGAAGGATCAAGCACCTCTGCGGCGATAATCTTGCCCTCTAGCTCTTCAGCAATGGCGGGGATAAATTCAATCCCCGCATCGTGAATTTTTTTCGCCAGGGCGCGGGTTATTTTTTTATCCTTTTTAACAATGACGGCTTTGGTCTTTTCATCAATGATGTCGCCGTGAGCGCGGCTGTCGGCAAACAGGGGGGAACGAATGGTGCGCTTGATTTTGCCGTCCGCGACACTGACATCGTCAACCGTGTAGAAGTAGCTCAGCAGCTCTTCGTCGTTAAGGCCAAGGGCCTTCAGCAGCACGGTGACCGGAAACTTGCGCCGCCGGTCGATGCGCACATAGATGATATCCTTGGGATCATATTCCAGATCAATCCAGGAGCCGCGGCTCGGAATCAGGCGCGCGGAATACAGAAATTTGCCGCTTGAAAGATTTTTGCCCTTGTCATGATCAAAGAAAACGCCCGGCGAGCGGTGCAGCTGGCTCACCACAACACGCTCCGTGCCGTTTATGACAAACGTGCCCGTATCGGTCATCAGCGGGATTTCGCCGAAATAAACCTCCTGCTCCTTTATGTCACGGATATTTTTCGTTTCCGGGTCATAATTGACGAGACGGATGAGCACCTTCAGAGATGAGGCATAGGTAAGCTCTTTCTGGCGGCACTCGTCGATATCATACTTGGGCGTGCCAAGGCTGTAGCTGACGAATTCCAGCGAGGATGTCTCATTGTAGTTTTTAATCGGAAAAACACTCTTAAAAACCCACTGCAGACCGCTGGTAGCGCGCAGCTCGGCCGGCACGTTCTGCTGCAGAAAACTCTCGTAGGACTTTTTCTGGATATCAATGAGATTAGGTATCGTCATGATATCTGGTATTTCCTTGAAGTTCCTGCGGAAGCGCAGTTTATGTGCACCAATTTTGCTCATGCAACACCCCATAAATGTAATGAAAAAGGGCAGCACAAAAGTTCTGCCCAATCATAGCGCCAGTTGCGACGGTATTTAGCGAAAAATGGTAATTACTTAACCTCAGCGGTTGCACCGGCATCTTCAAGCTTCTTCTTGATATCCTCAGCTTCGTTCTTGGCAACGGCTTCCTTCACCGGCTTGGGGAGCGAATCAACAAAATCCTTGGCTTCCTTCAGCCCAAGGCCGGTCACTTCGCGCACGACCTTAATGACATTGATGCGTTTTTCGCCGGCGCTGGTCAGGATAACATCAAATTCCGTCTTCTCTTCCGCGGGAGCCGCGGCCGCGCCGGGTGCCGCCATTGCCATGGGAGCTGCAACTGCAGCCGCCGATACCCCGAACTTATCCTCGAGCTCCTTGATCAGGTTAGCAAGTTCAAGCACTGTCATATTTTCGATGAACTTGACCACTTCGTCTTTCGTAATTTCTGCCATTGTCATGACCTCCTAAAACGTTTAACTGTTACATGGATTCAGGTTAATTGCTCTTTGTATCTTTAATGGCCATCAGCACTCTCAGGAATTTGCGCGGAATATCAGAGAGGACGGTCACAAAACCCGTAAGCGGTGCTGCAATCGTGCCAAGCAACTGACCAAGCAGGACTTCACGGCTCGGCAAATTCCCCAGCTGCTCAATCGCCTTTTGATTGAGCACCATTTTATCTAGCATTCCCGTTTTTACCTTGAGCGGCGTATCGGGGTTTTCTTTCAAAAATTTGGTGATAACCTTGGCCACCATTGCGGCGTCACCGTCGATAAACGTCACGGCCGTCTGCCCCACCAGTTGCTCGTTCAGGGGCTCAAACACCGATTGCCGGGTGGCCAGCCGCATGAGGGTATTTTTTGAAACCTTCATTTCACATCCCGCTTCACGAATCTGCCGGCGAAGGCTTGTCACCTTTTCAACATTGAGTCCCTTGTAGTCAAGCAGTATCAGGCCTTTGGTATCCTGTACCCGCTTTGACAAGACTGCTACTGCTTCTTCTCGTTCTCTTCTACCCACGGCTGTCACCTATCAAATTGGTAAAGGGTTACATTATTGCTATTGCAGTTTTATGCTTTTACTGATGCGACATCCACCTTAATGCCGGGGCCCATGGTGGAGGTCAGCACGATATTCTTGAGATAGTGGCCCTTGCTGGTGGCCGGCTTCAGCCGGTTGACGGTATCAATAAGGGAAATGATATTGTCAAACAGCTTCTGGCTGTCAAAAGATTTTTTTCCGACCGGCACATGGAGATTGCCCGCCTTGTCGGTCCTGAATTCGACCTTGCCCTTTTTCAAATCCGCGACCGTATCCTTGACATTCAGCGTCACGGTCCCGAGTTTCGGGTTTGGCATAAGCCCGCGGGGCCCCAGCACCTTTGCAATGCGCCCGACAAGGCCCATGAGGTCAGGAGTTGCCACGGCGCGGTCAAAATCGGTCCACCCGCCGGAAATCTTTTCAACCAGATCCTCCGCGCCGACATGATCGGCGCCTGCATCACGGGCTTCCTTTTCCTTGTCGCCCTTGGCAAATACCAGGACCTTGACCTCCTTGCCGATGCCATGGGGAAGCAGTACGGTGCCGCGCACCATCTGGTCTGATTTGCGGGGGTCCACTCCCAGCCGCAGCACCAGCTCGACCGTCTCATCAAATTTAGCGCAGGTCACATCTTTCAGAAGGCCGATGGCATCCATCAGACCATAGCGTTTTTCGCGGTCAACCCTCTCAAGGGCCTGCTCATACTTTTTTCCATGTTGTGCCATATCAGTTCACCCTGACTCTAAAAGCATTTCATTAGTTAGCTATTTCTATACCCATGCTGCGCGCCGTGCCCTCAACGATGCGAACCGCCATATCCACGGTATTGCAGTTCAGGTCGGGCATTTTGGCCTGGGCGATCTCCCGCACCTGCGCGGCCGTCACCTTGCCGACCTTGTTTTTGTTTGGCTCGCCGGCGCCTTTTACGATACCGGCGGCTTTTTTCAGAAGCACCGAGGCCGGCGGCGTTTTAGTGACAAAGGAAAATGACCTGTCGGAATAGACCGTAATCACTACCGGTACTATCAGACCTTCCTTATCGGCGGTGCGCGCATTATAGGCCTTGCAAAACTCCATTATATTGACTCCGTGCTGTCCGAGCGCCGGACCGACTGGCGGGGAGGGATTGGCCTTTCCCGCGGGAATCTGCAGCTTAATCTGGGTCATTATCTTTTTCGCCATAAAAAATCCCTTTTCTTTTGCAGCTTGCCTTTTAATTAATTTTTTTGACCTGGGAATATTCAAGCTCAATCGGAGTCTGGCGTCCGAATATACTCACAAGCACTTTCAGCCGGGCCTTTTCAGGCTTCACATCCTCTACGATACCATTGAAATTTGCAAACGGCCCCTCGACAATGGCGACATCATCGCCCTTTTCAAAATTCATCATTACCTTGGGCCGCAGTTTTCCTTCTTTAATCTTGCCGATCATGTCATCGACACTGTCGTCAGGGATCGGAATGGGCTTTGTCTTGCCGCCGATAAAGCCGGTAACCCGGGGGGTATTGCGCACCAGATGCCAGGTCTCGTTGTTCATATCAACCTGCACGAGCACATACCCGGGGAAAAATTTCCGTGTTGTTTTTTTTACCTGTTTGTCCCCTTTTTTTCCGCGGACGATCTCCTCCACATCTTCGGTGGGGATAAGGACATCGCCGAAGGCCTCCTCCATTTTGTAGGCTTTGATACGTTCATCAAGCATTTCCTTGACCTTGTTTTCATAGCCTGAATACGTATGAACGACATACCACTTTTTCGCCATGGAAGGCCCCTAGGTCAGAATTGAGTTTACAATTTTGGAAAGGCCGAGATCCACAATCCCCAGAAAGCAGGCTACAATGATAACGATTATCAGCGTAACCGAAGTTGAGGCAATCGTCTCCTTGCGGGGCGGCCAGGTTATTTTCTTCAGCTCAACCCGTACTTCGTGGTAGAACTGTTTAACTTTTTCCAGCAGAAGTTTAAAGTCCAAAGCTCAATCCTTTTGCTTGTTGGTAAATGGCAGGCCAGGAGGGATTCGAACCCCCAGCCCTCGGATTTGGAGTCCGATGCTCTAGCCGTTAGAGCTACTGGCCTATACCATAATGTACGTTCGGCGCTATCACCCTATTTACCCTCTTTATGCACGGTATGGGTGTGGCATGAGCTGCAGTACTTCTTGAATTCGAGCTTGCCGGTCGTCTTCTTTTTATTCTTTGTCGTATTGTAATTTTTGCGCTTGCACTGCGTGCAACTCAGCATCACTATATCTCTCATGGCTTAGAACCTGTTCATATATTACGCGATTATATCACTGATAACGCCGGCGCCGACCGTTCTGCCGCCCTCGCGAATTGCAAAACGCAACTCCTTCTCCATTGCTATCGGCGTGATAAGCTCTACTTCCATCGCCACATTATCTCCCGGCATGACCATCTCCACGCCCTCGGGAAGCTTTACCATCCCCGTCACGTCCGTCGTCCGGAAATAAAACTGCGGCCGGTAATTATTGAAAAACGGCGTGTGCCTGCCGCCCTCTTCCTTGCCCAGAATATACACCTCGGCCTTGAACTTCGTGTGCGGCGTAATCGAGCCGGGCTTCGACACTACCTGTCCGCGCTCCACATCGTCGCGCTTGGTCCCGCGCAGCAGTATGCCAACGTTATCTCCCGCCTGGCCCTGATCAAGAATCTTTCTGAACATCTCAACTCCCGTGCACACCGTCTTCTGCGTGTCCCGGAATCCCACAATCTCAACTTCCTCGTTTATCTTCACGATACCGCGCTCGATTCTGCCCGTCACGACCGTGCCGCGTCCCGAAATCGTGAACACGTCTTCCACCGGCATCAGGAACGGCTTGTCAATATCGCGCACCGGCTCGGGTATAAAATTGTCGCAGGCATCCAGAAGCTCCTGGATGCAAACATACGCCGGATCCTTTAAATCCTCAGGGGCCTGCATGGCTTTCAGCGCGCTGCCCTTGATGATCGGCGTATCATCGCCGGGAAATTCATATTTGGTCAACAGCTCCCGAATCTCAAGGTCAACCAGCTCAAGAAGCTCGGGGTCATCCACCATATCTACTTTATTCAAAAAGACGAGCATGCTGGGCACGCGCACCTGGCGGGCAAGCAGTATGTGCTCGCGCGTCTGGGGCATGGGGCCGTCCGCGGCGCTCACCACCAGCACCGCGCCGTCCATCTGCGCCGCGCCCGTGATCATGTTCTTAATATAGTCAGCATGGCCGGGGCAGTCGATATGGGCATAATGGCGCTTTGCCGTCTCATATTCGATATGGGCGATTGAAATCGTAACGCCGCGCTCTTTTTCCTCGGGCGCCTTGTCGATCTGGTCAAAGTCCATCTTCGCGGCCATACCCTTCATGGCCAGATACCGCGTTATGGCAGAGGTCAGCGTGGTCTTGCCGTGGTCGACATGCCCGATGGTTCCTATATTTACATGCGGCTTGGTTCTCTCAAACTTCTTCTTTGCCATGTGGTCCTCCTGTTTATTGTATTTCAAAAAATTTAATCTTGATATGGTCGATGATTCATGTCCTGCTATTGCTCAAGCATATGGAGCCCACGACCGGGCTTGAACCGGTGAACCTCTTCCTTACCAAGGAAGTGCTCTACCAACTGAGCTACGTGGGCCTATTGCCTTACATTGCATGGAGCGGGAAACGGGATTCGAACCCGCGACCCTCAGCTTGGAAGGCTGACGCTCTAGCCAGCTGAGCTATTCCCGCCCATAAAAAAATCCTGGTGGTGAGGGAAGGATTCGAACCTTCGTAGGCATCGCCAGCAGATTTACAGTCTGCCCCCTTTGGCCACTCGGGTACCTCACCGAAATTCCAACAGCCTCTAGTTGTAAGCTGGCGATGGGATTTGAACCCGCAACCTGCTGATTACAAATCAGCTGCTCTGCCATTGAGCTACGCCAGCATAATCGTATAAGTATATCAAGATTTAAAATTGTCTTCAATAGAAAAAAACGTTTTAAACTACAGAGGTCAAAAAAAATTTGTCTTTCAGACTAACGCGTTCAGCACTCACGCCTTCGTTGGGGAAGGCCGGCAGAAGCCAGCAGCAGGAATTATTTGTGCGGTTTTTATATGCGCTCATGAAGTACATACTTCCTGCGGGCTGGGGTAACAGCTCTCCTTCAAGAGACCTCCCTCTAAAGGGAAAAAAGAAATTTATTCCAAGATATTAAAATAGTCAATATTTTTTTTAAGGAAATTTAAATTAAACGGTTTGGCTATATAAAAATCTGCACCCGATTGCATCCCTGCAATCTGGCTGGAGGTTTCACTTTTAGCAGTTAAAAGTATCACAGGAATATGGCAAAGTTCCTTGTTTTCCTTGATGCTTTTAGTTAATTCAAATCCATCCATTTTGGGCATCATGATATCTGAAATGACCAGATCAGGGAGATGTTGGTTTACCATTTTTAAACCAATCTCGCCATCATAGGCAGTAATTATTTTATAATAATTGGTCAGGCTGTTTACTAAAAAATTATTTAACTGAGGGTCATCCTCCACAATCAGTACCACTTTATCAGGATCTGGTAATATTGTCAATTCATTCGGAGCATCAGATTCATCCCCGGAAGAAAATTTTTCTGAAATGATTAGGTGATCATCGGGTATGATCGGGTCTGCAAAATCTTTTGGTTCAAAGACTGAGCGGTCGTAAGGTAAGATAAAAGAGAAAGTAGCACCTTGATCCGGTTTACTTTCCATACTTATTTTGCCTTTATGAAGTTCGACCAGCGATTTGGTAAAGTTAAGTCCTATTCCGGTTCCCGAATAATCGGGTTGTCTTCTCCCTTCTGATTCAATTTGTTTATACCGGTCAAAAATGGTTTCCCAATCTTTTTCTTCTATCCCTGTTCCACTGTCCTTAATGCAGATTTCCACAAAATTAGTCCCTTGCAGTCCGACACTTTGACTGTACCGTAAACCTGCCTTTTCAACGGAGATCTTTCTAATGATCAGCTCTATTCTTCCCCCCTTAGTGGAGTGTTTAATGGCATTTGAAAGGAGGTTGCTTAATATTTTCTCCAGTTTATCATGGTCAAACCAGAATATAAAGCTATTCTCCTCCACAACATCGATTCTGATATCCTTCTCACGTGCATACAAGCGGAAGAGCTCCACAATCTTAAGTACTGACTCGTTAACATTCCCATTTTCAAGCCATAAGGTAAGAGACTCGCTCTCTATTTTCTTAAAGGTCAGCAATTGATTGATCAATTTTAACAACCTGTCTACATTAATATCCAGGCTTTGCACATATTCTCTAAGCTTTGGGCTCAGTTTCTCCTGCTGCGAAAGCTGCGTTACCAATCCATATATAAGTGTTAACGGGGTTCGAAGTTCATGCGAAATATTGGTGAAGAATTTTTGTTTCATTCCATTGATTTCGCGCTCCCTCAGATGTTCATAGTGCTCATTCTCGAGGTTCTTTTTATAGATGAAAGTTTTTATCCATAACCTGAAGATTAACAAGGAAATCGAAGCTAAAAAGGCAATATAAAACATCCATGCCATGTACGAAAACCAAGGTGCAGGTTTAACGTGAATAATCAGCTCTGCCTGGTTTTTAGCCCATTCTCCGGCACTGTTTTTCGCTTTTACTTTGAAAATATAGGTCCCCCTCGACAGATTGGAGTAGGTTACCCTTCGCTGATTCCCCACATTGTACCAGTCCTTGTCAAATCCATCGAGCATATAGTAATATTGCAAAGTTCCGGACGATAGAAAATCAAGTCCGACATAGTCGATACTAAAAAGTTTGTCTTTATAATCAAGGGTGATTTCCCGTGTATAGGGCAAAGCCTGTGTTAATATTTTGTTTTTATCTCCGGGAACAACCAATTTATTTAAAATGTACAATTTCTCCAGGATGATTTCCGGCGATTCGATATTCCCCGAAACCATCTCGGAAGGTGAAAAATAGGTCAGGCCCGAATTCCCGCCAAAATAAATAACCCCATCCTTCCCTTTAAAGGATGACTTTTCATGAAACTGGTAATTATTTATCCCCTCCTGAATAAAAAACGTCTGAACGCTATTGTCCCCTGTATTAAACCGGGCTAACCCGGAAGAGGTGCTCAGCCAAAGATTACCATTGCTATCCTCCTCAATACCAACAATATCACTACTTGGCAATCCCTCAGATATACTAAAATTCTTAAACTCCCTGGTCGCTAAATTATAGGAGAACAGACCGTAATTATAGGTTCCGAGCCACAGATGCTGACCATCCTGACAATGTAAGGTAATTGAATAATCACTTCCGAGGGGAACTCCCCCTTTTATCCCCTCTAATTTTCGTATCTTAAGTGTATGGACATTAAGGTCAAAATTACCCTTCCCAAAACTGCTAAACAATATTTCATCATTTTTAAACCGGATGATTTTGGTGATATTATCCCCGCAGGAGTCAATTTGTTTGATCAGGTTTCCATCACAATCAAAAACCAGCAATCCCTGTCTGTCGGTTCCGACGAAAATTTGTTTGGATACCTGTAAAATTGTAACTACGCCATTGTTAGGTTCGGGTACAGCCAGGGTTTTAAAAATCCTCTTTTCAGGATAAAATATCTGAAGTCCGTAATGAAGTCCAATCCAATAATGGTTAAGAGAATCGATGTAAATGCTCCGTAGATAAGGATAGCCTAATCCGCTGTTCTGTTGGTTAAAGTTCTCAGAAGTTTTGGTTTCAGTATCATAAATATAAAAACCGTTTTCACGCGTTGCAATGACTAATTTCCTGTTTTTATCCTGAGTAATTCCCGTTACAAATTTATTTTTAGTGATCTGATTCAGAAAAGGATCAAAATTGAAATTCTTTGCCTGTTTAAAGCATACGTCTAGTCCCACATCGAAAGTGGCCAGCCATACATTACCTGAACGATCTGTTAAACTTTCAAGGTAAGTATTTGAATGAATGCCAGATGAAACATCATTTGAATAATATCTTTTTATTGTATTTCTTGACTTGTCATAGACATAAATAC
>Ga0118677_10016380_pt1 | contig 10160 bp, 10 predicted proteins | sample AliMusrvi5mmetaG_FD_86154 | JGI IMG/M metagenome (GOLD analysis project Ga0118677, IMG submission 86154)
TGCCGCGGCTCTAGACCGATGAACGAAGATTTGTTATGATAAATGTCGCAAGAGTGTGCGGAGAGTGCGCGGCAACAAAGCCGGCAAGCGTAAGCTTGCCGGCTTTGTTAACGGGACTTTGTTTGTGAAGAGTGGTATTCTTGGAAAGGGACTGATGTGATGGGCAGGTATCTGGGACCGTTTTATCTGACTCTGGCCGCAAGTATCTGGGGCGGAGTCTATGTTGTAAGCAAAGTGGTGCTGGCGTTTTTCCCGGCGCTGGAATTGGTCTGGATCCGGTATTTGGTGGCATTGGCAACCCTATGGATTTTCGGTCTGGTCAGAGGGGAATCGTGGCGGATTCCCCAGAGGACAATTCCCCTGGTAATTGCGATTGGCCTGGTCGGATATTTTGTTTCGATATGGGCGCAATTTGCAGGCACTCATCTTTCGTCGGCCCAGATGGGATCGGTGATTACGGCTGCTACGCCTGCTTTCATGGTTGTATTTGCCAGGATGATCCTGAAGGAGCATATAACGGCGCGCAAGGGGTTTTCACTTTTTTTGGCTACTGCCGGCGTTCTTTGTATTGTAGGAATAGGCGATATTGGCGATGCCTCACGCCTGGGAGGCATGGTTCTGGGTCTGGCGGCGCTTACATGGGCGCTTATGTCGGTTCTTGTGAAAAAAGTGCCTGCAAATTGTTCCCTGCTGGTTGTGACAACTTATGCAATATTGGCGGCAACAATCGCCATGACGCCTATTGCTCTGGTTCAGGCGCGCCCGGAGCATTTGCTGCTGCTGACGGAACCCATGATGCTGGTATCGGTGCTTTATATCGGCGTTGTTTCAACAGCCGGGGCTTTTTATTTCTGGAATAAGGGGCTGCAGTTGGTTGACGCCGGCAGCGGAGGGCTTTATTTCTTCTTTCAGCCCCTGGTCGGAACCCTGTTCGGCTGGCTGATTTTGGGCGAGCAGGTCGGATGGCCTTTCTGGCTGGGCTCGGCATTGATTGTGACCGGGGTTTTGCTTGTCATCAAAGAAAAATAATTTCATTTATCCTCTTTTTTTTCTTTCCAGGAAAGTCAGTGCCGCGAGTGCGGTTTCCTCCATTACCTGAGCGCCGACATACAAAGCCCGCTCGTCAAAGTTGAAGAAACCGCTGTGAAGGGGTCTTATGGGAATGCTTGTATCGGCGCAGCCAACAAAGAAATAGGCGGACGGAACTTTTTCGGCGAAAAAGGCGAAATCTTCGGCCCCGAGTACAGGTCTGATATCGGACTGGACGTGCCCGGCGCCTAAAAAGCGGCTGGCAGCCAGCAATACGAAACCGGTTTCATCCGGTGAATTCTGCAGGCTGGGATAACCGAACTGATAGTCGAGTTCATATTCCCCTCCGTACCCGTCACAGATTCCCTGGATCATGCGGCGCATTTTCACAGGAATGTCCTGGCGGACTGATTCGTTCAGGGTTCTTACAGTACCTTCGAGGATGACTTCTTTGGCAACAACGTTATACCTTTCTCCACCATGAATTGTGCCGATATTGATCGTCGCAGTCTCACGGGGGTCGGTCTGCCTGTGAATTATGCGGCTCAGGGCAGTCAATACGTCCGAAGCCATCATGATGGAGTCGATTCCCTGATGCGGCGCGCCGGCATGCGCGCCGGCGCCGGACAATTTCAGTTTAAACCTGTCAGAGGAGGCCATCATCGTGCCACGACAGATGCCAACATCTCCATAAGGCAAATCCGGCCAGAGGTGCATGCCGAACATCATGTCCACTTTTGGGTTTTCGAGGATGCCGTCCCTTATCATTAAAGGGGATCCTCCGTGTGGAGCGGCTTCTTCGGAGGGCTGAAACACAAATTTCACGCTGCCGCGCCAGGCGTCCCGATTTTCCTTCAGGGCTGTGGCGGTTCCAAGCAGCATGGCCATATGTCCGTCATGCCCGCAGGCGTGCATTACGCCGGAGTTGCGTGAACAGTAAGGAATGATATTTTCTTCTTTCACCGGCAGAGCATCCATATCGGCTCTCAGTGCAACAACACCACCGGGTCCTTTGCCTTCAAGGGTTGCCAATATGCCGGCGTGTCCTTCAAAGGTTTGCGCAGGAATGTTCAGTTGATGCAGCTGCTGCAGGATAAATTCGCGCGTATTGTGTTCCTGGCCGCTTATTTCAGGATTTGAGTGCAGAGTTCGCCGCCATTCGATCATTTGTCCAAGTTCTTTGGGTAAAACCGTAGCCGCATTCATAGAAAGCGCCTCCATGATATTTGCATTATGTCTTAAAATTAAATGGTCAATAACTATTGTTGCAGCAAGTGTTATATGGGAAAATAGTATCACAGATAGCGGGCTAATAAAAGGCATCTCCGTATGATTCAAGCATTAATGGCGCTCAAAAGGAATAGCCCGGAAGTTGTCGAACATAAATACGAACCCATCGAATCCGGAGGTGTGAAAGTGAATATTCGCAAAGCTGTATTGGCTGATATCGAGGAAATTTATGACCTGGTTAACTATTATGCCGAAAAGGAATTGGTATTGCCGCGGTCACGGCATTCCATCTTTGAGACGCTGCGTGATTTTACAGTTGCAGAAAAGGACGGGGCATTAATTGGAACCGGGGCTCTGACCCTGGCATGGGACGGGTTGGCTGAGGTAAGAGCCCTGACCGTTTCCCCGAAAAATCTGCGGTCAGGAGTAGGGCGGCAGATTGTTTCTGCAATAATGGCGGAGGCGGGTCAGCTTGGGGTGAGCAGGTTGTTTGTCCTGACGTATCACCCGGAATTTTTTACAGAGTCCGGGTTCAGGGAAATCAGTAAGGAAGAGCTGCCGCATAAGGTTTGGCGGGACTGTATCAATTGCAGCAAGTTTCCAAACTGCGACGAAAAAGCAATGATTCTTGAGTTGAACCGGGGCGGTTAGTCCACCCTGAGGTCAAGTGCGCCGCAATGCGGATAGAGTATAATCTGGCTGCAACGGAACAACGCGATCCTTTTTCCGGTTGCGTCAGTCACTGTCGCTGACCAGACCTGGGTGGAACGTCCGATGTGTTCGGCAGTCGCTTCACAGTAAAGCGTTCCTTCTCTGAGAGTTCCAAGAAAATTGCTTTTGAGTTCAATCGTGGTGAACCCCTGGGCGTCTGCGGGAAGGTTGGCATATGTGCACCAGCCGCAGGTGGTGTCTGCCATGGCAATGGTGGCGGCAGCATGCAGATAGCCTGTTGGCGAGAGGTGTCTCGGCGTTATTTCCATGCGGCTGCGGGCCCGGGTCGGTTCTATCTCCAGAGCTTCCAGCCCCAGAAAATCAGTCAGATGTCCTTTGCTGCGGTCATTCAGTTTTTCCAGTGTCACATTGGGATTCAATTTTTTTCCTCCTTTTATTCAAAACTAAAACTGGATGCGGGTTCAGCGCTTGTTGAAGTATCTTCTAAATTTTGCAACTTTTTTACAATTGCTTGCAAGACATAAAAGTCTGTGCTATATTGTGTACAAATATCATACGGCGCAAAAAAAGCAAAGAGGCTTGCGACACGGAAACGTTCGCAAGCCTTGACTGTTTCCGGCGTGGTTTGAGCAAAGAGGCTTGAGGGCGATGATGATTGTTCCGGGCCTTTTTCTCTATTACGGCAGCGTTATCGTATGGCAAAGGGAGGGAGGGGTTAAAGCGGATTGCAAACGGAGAATGAGAAATGCTGAATGAGTAGGACAAGTACTCATTCAGCGCGGGTAGCCAAAAAACCCTGGCCGGGCTGATTGAACATACCCATCTGTAATTCTAACAGAGCAGCGGTCGTTTTATCAAGAGTTTCGGCATGAAGAAAAGGAGTGGGATATATGCGTCAGATAGCTATTTATGGTAAAGGCGGCATTGGAAAATCGACAACCACGCAAAATACGGTGGCGGCTTTGGCGGAAGCCGGGAAAAAAGTCATGGTTGTCGGGTGTGACCCTAAAGCAGACTCAACAAGGCTTCTTCTTAACGGATTGTGTCAGAAGACCGTTCTGGACACATTGCGGGATGAAGGCGATGACGTCGATCTTGATGACATTCTGAAACCCGGATACAAGGGAACCATGTGCGTGGAGTCGGGCGGGCCGGAACCGGGAGTTGGCTGTGCAGGCCGCGGCATCATCACGTCAATCAATATGCTGGAATCGCTGGGTGCATATACGTCGGATCTCGACTATGTGTTTTACGATGTTCTCGGCGACGTTGTCTGCGGCGGGTTTGCAATGCCGATCCGCGAAGGCAAGGCGCAGGAGATTTACATCGTGGCTTCCGGGGAGCTGATGGCGCTTTATGCTGCCAACAATATCGCCAAAGGCGTCCAGAAATATGCGACCACCGGCAGCGTCCGCCTGGCAGGGATCATCTGCAACAGCCGTAAAGTTGACAATGAGCTGGCGCTGCTGCAGGCTTTTGCGGAAGAAATCAATTCCCACCTGATTCATTTCGTGCCGAGGGACAATATAGTTCAGAGGGCGGAAATAAACAAGAAAACTGTCATAGATTTCGAACCGAAAGCCGAGCAGGCTGACGAATACCGAAATTTAGCCATGGCCATCCATCAGAACAAAAGCTTTACGATTCCCAAACCGATGCACCAGGACCGGTTGGAAGAGCTGATGATGGCTCATGGAATTCTTGGCTGATCTAAGTTGATTTAAAGGAGGAAGAGCAGAATGTATCTGATAAAAGCAGTCGTACGGCCCGAAAAACGGGATGAAGTCCTGTATGAGTTGACTTCCGCCGGATTCAATGCGGCAACCGTGGTGGATGTCGTAGGACGCGGCAAGCAGAAAGGCATAAAAATCGGCAACATTGTCTATGATGAAATACCCAAAGTCATGATCATCATTGCGGTAAAGGAAACAGATAAAGACGACATTGTGAGTGTCATCATGCGTACTGCAAAAACAAGTGAAAAAGGATCCTTTGGCGACGGCAAGATTTTCGTCAGCCCCCTTGAGGAAGCGTATACGGTATCCACTGGCGCCAAAGAGCTGTAGGAGGGTACTATGAAAGAGATTATCGCTGTTGTCAGAATGAACCGGACCAATGCGACAAAGAAAGCGCTCATAGAATCAGGCGCCGCCGGTTTCACGGCATTGAAAGTCCTGGGGCGCGGCAAGCTGGTGGAAGACAAAAGTGTCATTGCCGAACGCAGGGCCAACATGATGGAGATGGCTATCGGTGAAGATGCCAAAGAAGCCGAAGCTCTCATTGACGGATTCCTGGACGGACAAAGACTGATCCCCCGCCGCATGTTCCATATCATTGCCAAAGATCAGGATGTGGAGCCGATCGTTCAGGCGATCATGGGCGCAAACAGGACAGAAAACAAGGTTGGGGACGGAAAGATCTTTGTTTTGCCGATAGCGGATGTCGTTCGCGTCCGGACAGCGGAGCGCGGCGAAACCGCACTGTAGAAGGAGGGGTATTTCCATGTCAATGACGGAAAAAGAACTTGCCGGTATATTGGAGAAACTCCCCGGCAAGGTGCAAAAAAATCGCAGCAAACATATTTTGATTAAAGATTCCTCGCAGCCTGCGCAGGAAATAGAGGCGAATACTCGGACAATACCAGGTATCATAACAAACCGGGGATGTGCCTATGCCGGCTGCAAGGGTGTGGTGCTCGGCCCGCTCAAGGACATGATTCACATCGTGCACGGCCCGATCGGCTGCAGCTATTATGCCTGGGGGACGCGCCGCAACAAGGCAAGGTCGGCGGATCCCAGCGAAAATTTCCTTAATTATTGTTTTTCGACCGATATGCAGGAGAGCGATATTGTTTTTGGCGGCGAAAAAAAATTGGCTGCAACAATTGACGAAGTGATGAAGATTTTTAATCCAAAGGCAATCACAATTTCCGCCACCTGTCCGGTAGGCCTGATCGGCGACGATATCCAGTCGGTGGCCAAAGCTGCGGAAGAACGCCACGGAATACAAGTGATGGCATTTAACTGCGAGGGATACAAAGGCGTGAGCCAGTCAGCCGGACACCATATCGCCAATAACATCCTGATGGACAAAGTGATCGGCAATTCAACGGAAGAAACCGCGCCCAAGCCTTATGCCATCAACATCCTGGGAGAGTACAACATCGGCGGCGACAGCTGGGAAATCGAGCGTGTGCTGAAAGAGATCGGCTATCACGTCGTTTCGGTAATGACCGGGGACGGGTCCTATGAAGAACTGCGACTGGCGCACACGGCGGAAATGAACCTGGTGCAATGCCACCGCTCCATCAATTATATTGCTGAGATGCTGGAAACAAAGTACGGCACTCCCTGGCTGAAAGTCAACTTTATCGGGATCAAGTCCACTGCGGAGTCGCTTCGCAACATGGCGCAATATTTCGGTGATGAGGCGCTTATCCGCAAAACGGAAGAGGTGATCTTGAGGGAAATGGCCGCAATCCAGCCGCGGATCGATCAGTACCGCAAACTGTGCGAGGGCAAAAGAGCGTTCTGCTTTGTTGGCGGCTCCCGCGGCCACCACTATCAGGGCCTGTTTGCGGAACTGGGCATCGAGACCGTGCTGGCAGGCTACGAGTTTGCCCACCGCGACGACTACGAGGGCCGCCAGGTTCTGCCGAACATCAAGACGGACGCCGACAGCAAAAACATCCCCGAACTTCATGTCGAAAAAGATACCGAGCGTTTCCGGGTCAAATTGTCACCGGAGATTGCGGAGGAATTGCGCCGGAAGCTTCCGCTCAGCAATTATCACGGCCTCAATTTGGACATGCAGGACGGAAGCATCATAGTGGACGACCTGAACCATTATGAAACGGAAGAGTTCATCCGATTGCTGAAACCGGATATTTTCGCCTCGGGAATCAAAGACAAATACGTCGTGCAAAAAATGGGCATTCCGGCAAAACAGCTCCATTCTTACGATTATAGCGGCCCCTATGCCGGATTCGGCGGAGCGGTTAATTTCGCCAGAGATATCAGCATGGCATTCGCTTCTCCCACCTGGAACTATATTATCCCGCCTTGGCAGGATCAGCCCCTGTTGGAAGGACAGATAAACGAAGGAGGCGCCGCCTGATGTTGGATGCAACACCGAAAAAACTTTCCGAGCGTTCCAGTGGCGGCATGATCAACCCGGCAAAAACCTGCCAGCCGATCGGAGCAATGTACGCGGCGCTGGGAATTCACCGCTGCCTGCCGCACAGTCACGGGTCCCAGGGTTGCTGCTCTTACCACCGCATGCACCTTACCCGTCATTTTCGGGATCCGATTATGGCATCAACCAGCAGTTTTACCGAAGGCGCCTCGGTTTTTGGCGGCGGCGCCAATCTGAAAACCGCCATCAAGAATGTGTTTGAAATCTATAATCCGGATGTAATGGCCGTTCATACGACCTGCCTGTCTGAAACCATCGGTGATGATTTGCCTACGATTATCAAGCAGGCCGAGGTGCCGGAGGGTAAAGTGGTTTTTCATGCCAACACGCCGAGCTATCAGGGTTCGCATATCACCGGCTTTTCCAATATGACCAAAGCCATGGTCACATATTTTGCCGAAAGTTCATTGCAGGAAAAGGAAGACAGGGTCAACCTGATACCCGGTTTCGTGAATCCGGGAGACATGCGGGAAATCAAGCGCATTGCCGGAATGATGGGCATTTCTTACACCATGTTTCCGGATACGTCAGGTGTTGTGGATTCACCCATGACAGGCACATTTCAGATGTATCCGCGGGGCGGCGTGACGATATCGGAGCTTAAGAAAACCGGTGATGCCAAAATCAGCCTGGCACTGGGGCGCTTTGCCTCTTCGGCGGCAGCCGAACTGTTGCAGAAAAAATGCAAGGTTCCTGCTGTAACTTTGCGGACGCCGATTGGAATCAAAGCCACAGATGCATTCGTTATGGCAATGCGGGGGGCTTTCGCCGCCGAAGTGCCAAGAGCATTGGAGGAAGAGCGCGGTCAATTGGTGGATATAATGACTGACACGCATTTTCATTTTCATGGGAAAAAAGTTGCCGTGTTTGGAGATCCGGACATAGTTGCGGCAATGACGGAATTTTTACTGAGTCTCGGCATGAAACCGGTGCACGTGCTCACCGGAACGCCAGGTGGAGCTCTGGGGTCCGGAATGTCAGGGTTTGAAGAAGAAGTGAACGAGATGCTTTCCATGACCGGAATCAGTGCAAACGTGAAGTCTGCAGGCGATCTTTTCACCATGCATCAGTGGATCAAAAATGAACCTGTGGATCTGATCATCGGCAACACATATGGGAAGTTCATTGCAAAAGCGGAAGATGTGCCTTTTGTGAGACTTGGTTTTCCGATTCTTGACCGCAGTGTGCATTCGTATTTGCCTGTGGTCGGTTACCATGGCGCAATGCGTCTGATAGAGATGATCAGCGGCGCGTTGCTTGACCGTCAGGACCGGGACGCAGCGGATGAAGATTTTGAGCTGGTTATGTAAAAAATCAAATTCCAGCAGTTTGCTTTAATGAATGCTTATAAGGGGAGGTGACAGTCATGGGCGCTGAGCCGATTCTCGAAAACCGCAGGGACTCCATTATTCATAAGGGGCGAAAAAAACAGACCATCCGGTGTGAGGCGGACAGCGAGGCTGGCTGCGTGAGTCAGCGCGCCTGCGTATATTGCGGCGCGCGGGTAGTTCTCAATCCTGTGACTGACGCACTGCATCTTGTGCATGGACCGATCGGCTGCGCCAGCTACACATGGGATATCAGGGGCAGCCTGAACAGCGGCGCCGATTTGTACCGCAACAGCTTTTGCACCGACCTCAAAGAGCATGATGTCATTTTTGGAGGGGAAAAGAAGCTGAAAGCCTCTCTCGGGGAATTAATCCCGAAATTTAAGCCGCCGCTGGTTTTTGTTTACTCCACCTGCGTCGTCGGTGTGATTGGCGACGATCTTGAGGCAATTTGCAAAGAGGCTTCCAAAATCTATGGGATACCTGTAATGCCGGTGCAGTCCAGCGGCTTCATCGAAGGAATCAATGAATGCCAGATCTGCGGCACCACCTGGTCCCTCAATCACGGACACCTGGCCATTGTCAGCGACCCCCATGCCGACACCTTCCTGGAGGCGCTCTCCGAGTCGGTCGAAGGGGACAACTTCTGCTTTGCCGCCGCGTAACCCAGGCTCCCTGAGTAGTCCAGTCCCCCCTATGAAATAGGGGGGAAGCTGAACGAAAGTGAAGCAGGGGGGTGCTTTGCGCCGGGAGACGGACCCCCCTGTCTCGCTACGCGAGCCTTCCCCCCTACTGCGCAGGGGGGATTTCTGCTGAACCTAAGGTGGCGCTTTTCAAAGAACTTGGCTGATAGTTACGGCGAGGGCTCCAGATTGATATCTGGAGCCCTTTTTGCGTTTGTCGTCAGAATCCGGCGGGGTGCCGGATCACAGCACTACCTTGAGGTAATCGGAGGTGACTTTGCGTTTTTCCTTCTCCACCGCGTTCACATCGACCTCGACGAAGACCTCGTCGGGGGTGACCTTGAAGAGCGGCTGACCCTTGGAGACGATGGTGCCGTCGGCGGAGGTCATCAGGATCTTGTCGACGGTCCCGGAGAAGGGGGCATAGACCTTGTTGAACATCTTCATGACTTCGACGATGTAGAGCGGCTGCCCCTTGTCGAAGTGCATCCCCTCGTGAACGAACGGGGGCATTCCCGGCGCTTCCTGCCCGTAGTACATGCCGCCGCTGACCGCCACGATTTCGTCGGCCTTGGTGGCCGGCGGCGGGACCAGGATCTTCTTCATGCGGGCCTGGAGGTCCGGATCGGAGAGCTCGGCAGGGATGGTGACCTCAAGATCCGCCTCGACCCGGAAATCGAAGAATCGTGCCCTGTCCGCCACCACGAAGAGCAGGCCGAGCAGCTCATTGCCGGCCTCGAAGCCCAGGTGTGCGGAACGGATGCGCGCCCAGGCCTCGGCATCGTAGCCGCCCTGCGGGGCCTCCAGCGCCAGGATGTCGTCGAGCTTGTAGTACTCCTCCTTCTTCAGGCCGAAGACCCGGCGCAGTTCTACGTAGAAGCGGATGGAGCGGCTCAGCAACTCGTGGTCATGCTGCCAGATCACCTCGGCGGCCGGCCGCTGGGGGTCGTAGGCCATGTTCAGGTAGTCGTAGGTATCGCTGAGTACACCGCGCGGATTGCGGAGCCACGACAGCCGGCCGTTC
>Ga0118677_10015119_pt2 | contig 10159 bp, 9 predicted proteins | sample AliMusrvi5mmetaG_FD_86154 | JGI IMG/M metagenome (GOLD analysis project Ga0118677, IMG submission 86154)
ATTACCTCACCGGTTTCAAGGAGAACGTCATCATGGGTCACCTCATCCCGGCCGGGACCGGTTTTGACACCCATCGGAACATCAAAGTGGTATCGATGGGCGGCGAACCGCTCCCAGATCCCATCATCCCCGAGATTGAGCCTGCGTTGGCCTAACGACGAAAATATTCAGGCGGCGGTGTTCCACGGGACACCGCCGCTCCTTTTCCATCCCATGTCAATCGCCACCAAAACCGGAGACGACGGCAGCACAGGCCTTCTTTTCGGGCGGCGCGTGGCAAAGACCGATTCGCGCATCGCATGCAACGGTGACGTGGATGAACTCAATGCCGCCTTGGGACTCGCCAGGGCAACCTTGCGCGGCACAGAAGGGGATCCATTGATCAGCGCATCCATTCTTATAATCCAGAAGGAACTGGTTGGCCTGATGGGCGAGATCGCCCTTGCGCCCGAGGATCGGGAGCGCCATGCGCAGGCGGGATATCCCTTGGTCACCGCTGAAATGGTTTCGGGCCTGACAGCAATCATTGACGACCTCGAGTCGAACCACAAAATCTCGTTTCACCACTGGGCCACCCCAGGCAACACGCTTGCGAGCGCTGCCCTGGATGTCGCCCGAACCGTCTGCCGCCGCGCCGAGCGGAGCGTCTTTGCATTGTGCGAAACGGATTCCACCTTGAATTTTGAAATCCCGCGGTATCTCAACCGCCTCTCAGACCTTTGCTGGCTCTGGGCCAGGTGGATGGAGACCGTTGAAGCTGAAAAACTGTCCACTCAACCAACCGTAAATAAATAACCAACCGTAACGTGAAGGGAACTCGAAGATTCGAAATTGCCCCTTGCGTTCAACCAGGGACGCGTGGATACTACGCGCCCTTTTTCAAAAGCAAACAGCACGCCCTATGTCGACAGAATTAATGACGGAACTTCTCGAAGCCGGAGTCCACTTTGGTCATCAGACCAAACGCTGGAATCCAAAGATGAAGCCGTACATTTTTGAACAACGCAACGCCATTTACATCATCAACCTTGGAGACACTGTTCGCCAGCTTGATGCCGCTACAAAATTTTTGAGTGATGTCACTCGTCGTGGTGGGAAGGTGCTTTTCGTGGGCTGCAAGAAGCAGGCTCAGGAAGCGGTCAAGGAAGCGGCACAGGCATGCGGCCAGTTTTATGTGAACCAGCGCTGGTTGGGCGGCACTTTGACCAATCTCACCACCATTCGTAAAAGCGTTGCCCGTCTTAAATATATCGAGGAAATTGAAAAAGCTCCTGAGTATTCCAAGATGGGTAAAAAGGAATTGTCGGCTCTTCGTCGGGACGGTGAAAAATTGAGCCGCAACCTTGAAGGTGTTCGCGACATGGTCAAACTTCCCGATGCGTTGATCATTATCGATACCCCGCGTGAAGGCATTGCCGTCGCTGAAGCCCGCCGGTTAAACATCCCAATCGCTGCGATCTGCGATACCAACGCCGATCCTGAACTTATTAATTATCCGATTGCCGGCAACGATGACGCGATTCGCGCGATTCGGATTGTCCTCCAGAAACTGGTGGATGCGATTGTTTCAGCGCAAGGTGAAGGCGCAAAGCGCGAGCAGGCTCAACTTTCTGCTGTTAGCGAATAACCCCCCTCTTTCATTAAACCGGGCACCCCTCTCTAAAACGGTCGGGTGCCCTGTAATTTTTAATTCAACCTATTTTTATGACTGCTATTGACCCACAGCTTGTTAAACAGCTTCGCGAAAAAACCAACGCGGGGATGATGGATTGTAAACGTGCCCTTACTGAAGCCGGCGGAAATGCCGAAAAGGCCGAGGTGATTCTTCGAACCAAAGGGATTGCCAGTGCCGGTAAAAAGGCGACGCGTGCCACAAAGGAGGGAACTATCGCCTCCTACATTCATCTGCAAGGCAAGGTGGGGGTATTGATCGAGGTAAACTGTGAAACCGATTTCGTCGCTAAAAACGAAATATTCCGCAATTTCGTGAAGGATCTCACCCTGCATATCGCCGCAGCTCATCCCTATTATGTTTCCCGTGATCAAGTTCCTTCGGGTGAACTTGACAAGGAACGAGAAATTTACCGGGGCCAGGTCAAGGGTAAACCCGAAGCCATCATCGAGAAAATCGTTGAAGGTAAGGTCGATAAATTTTACAGCTCGATTTGCTTGATGGATCAGGCTTTCATTAAAAATCCCGACCAGACCATCAGCGAATTGGTGACCAGTAAAATTTCCGAGCTCGGTGAGAATATCGTGATCCGTCGCTTTACCCGGTATATGATGGGCGAAGATTCCGCAGAGGTTGCTGCTGAGGAATAGGATCCTCTGTTTTAACCAAAATACGCTCTCGGATTGAGCCGCATTTTGAGTCCATCTCCCCACCGGTTTCGCTTTATCCATTAAAATGATTTTTAAATCAGTGGTAGATCTGATTGGGGGAACTCCATTGGTCGAGTTGTCTCAAATCACCAAGGGACTGGAGGGGCGGATTCTAGCTAAACTGGAATATCTCAATCCAGGCTTTTCAAAAAAAGATCGAATTGCGCGTCAAATCATTTGCGATGCTGAAGCGGATCATCGATTGAAACCGGGGCAAACAGTTGTCGAATTGACCAGTGGCAATACCGGGACGGGGTTGGCGATTGTTTGTGGGGTCAAAGGCTATCCTTTTGTCGCGGTCATGTCGAAAGGGAATTCAATGGAGCGAGCTCGTATGATGTCGGCCCTCGGAGCCGAGGTGATCTTGGTTGATCAATTGGAAAGCTCCAAACCCGGCCAGGTTTCAGGTGGAGATTTAGAACGAGTCGAGATTGAAACCCGTCGCATCGTTTTAGAACGAAACGCCTTTCGAGCCGATCAATTTCAATTGGCTGGAAATTTTCGGGCGCATTACTTACATACTGGTCCCGAATTTATCGCACAATCCGAGGGGGAGATTGATGGGTTTTGTGATTTTGTGGGAACCGGAGGTTCCTTTGCTGGATGTGCTGCGGCTTTCAGAGATTATAATCCTTCAATCAAATGTTTTGTGGTTGAACCGACCGAAGCCGCAGTGCTTGCCGGTGAACCCGTTATTTCCCCCAATCATTCCATTCAGGGAGGCGGCTATTCAATAGCGGATTTACCCCAGTTGCACTCGGTGCAAATTGACGGTTATTTAAAAGTTTCAGACCAGGAGGCGGTTTTGACCGCCCGCCGTTTGGCGAGAGAGGAGGGGCTGTTTACCGGGTTCTCTTCCGGAGCCAATGTTGCAGCCGCTTTGCAGTTGTTGCGTCATTCGATGCAGGGAAAGACGATAGCGGTTTTACTTTGTGATTCAGGTTTGAAATATTTGAGTACTGATTTATGGGAGTAATCGTGAGGTTCATTTTTTCCACTGGAATCAAACACAGCGTATTCAATTTCGCCGTTTAGGGTGCAGAGCTCTTAAATGAAGAGCGGTCCCCAGGAAATGCTGGAGATCGTCCTGAACGATTATATCCTCGGTTAATTTAAAGGAGATCTTTTCATGGCTTTATATCTAGGTTTCGACAGTAGCACCCAGGGATTGAAGGCGGTCATCATCGACCCGAATCGTGGCGAGATTATCTGTGCCAAGACGGTTAATTTCGGAAGAGATCTCCCTTCTTATCAGTGTCCTGGCGGTTTTCTGGAAAATCCGGAGCCGCTGGTGAAACATGCCGACCCGCTCCTTTGGTTGGCGGCACTCGATCTGGTTTTGCTACGCCTCAAAGAGGACGGAGCCCCTCTCGATCAAGTAGCCGCCATCGGTGGAGACGCTCAGCAACACGGCTCGGTTTATTTGAATGCCAAGTTTCCTGGGATTCTGGCTAAATTGGATCCCCTGTTGGATTTGCCGACGCAACTTGCCTCGGCGCTTTCGCGGGCGACTTCACCGATCTGGATGGACAGTTCAACGGGTCTGGAATGTGCCGAGTTAAGCGAGGCGGTCGGGGATCGTCTCCAGACCTCCACAGGGTCGCCCGCCATTGAGCGGTTTACCGGTCCGCAAATCAGGAAATTTGCCCGCACTGAACCCGATGCTTATAGCCGAACCACGCGAATTCATCTGGTTTCTTCTTTCCTTTGTTCGGTTCTTATCGGAGCCGACGCCCCGATTGACAGCGGGGACGGAGCTGGCATGAATCTGCTCAATCTTGGAACGATGGAGTGGGACGAGGCGATCGCCGAAGCCACTGCTCCGGGATTGCTTGCGAGGCTGCCACGGATTGCTGCAACGCCAGTCGTTAGTGGGGGACTCGCTTCTTATTTTGTCAAATACGGACTTGCAGCCGGAATCCCTGTGGCGACCTGGACCGGTGATAACCCCGCCAGTCTGGTCGGTTTGGGAGCGGTGAGTCACGATACCGCCGTAGTAAGTCTTGGCACGAGCGATACTTTTTTTGCTTCGATTAACCCTTACCGAGTAGACCCAGATCGCTTCGGACATGTGTTTGGTCTGCCTTCAAGCGGGTTCATGTGCCTCATCTGTTTTAAGAATGGTTCACTCGCCCGTGACCGGGTACGCGCTGAGGCCTGTGTCGATTGGGCTTTTTTTGGAGGCGACGCATTTAAGAAAACCGAGCCTGGCAATCAGCAGCGCTGGGCGCTCCCCTGGTTCGAGCCGGAGATCACTCCCTGGGTGCCACAGGCCGGGCTTCGAGCCAACTTTGATTTTGCATCGGCTTCAGCCGAAGTGCAAATTCGCGCCATCGTCGAAGCGCAGGTTTTGAGTTTGCGTCAGTATTCCCAATGGATAGGTGATTTCAAGACCATCCGAGTGACGGGTGGCGGCTCGCAAAGTATGGGCATTCTACAGACCCTGGCTGATGTATTCAATGCAACGGTTGAAACGATTTTTACCACCGATTCGGCCGCTCTTGGTTCGGCCATGATTGCGGCGCATACTGCAGGGAACATCTCTTATCAAACCTTGGCCGCGGCTTTCAGTCCGGCCACCCAAACCATCCTTCCAAGACCCCATGCTGTGCAGATTTATAAAGAGAGTTTGGTCGCCTTTCAAAAATTTGAAACATCAGCTCAATCCCGTTAACCGATGAACATTTCCATTGCGTGTTGAGCCCCCTTAAGGAATTTTAAACTCGATCATGCCATCGTTGAGGGAGTGCTTGGATCGGAAAATCAATTTAACAATAACTAAGGTTTTCCTGTTCGCGTTTTCGGTTCAACTTCAAAACTGCAGAGGATAAAAAATATGAAAAGAGTATTATCCGTTTTTATGGCAATGGTTATCACAATTATGCCTGCAGAAATTCTGATGACATCCGCGATGACGAGCGGCATTTATACCTACTCTGTTACTAATGGTATGGCGACTATCACGGACTGTAATTCTTCCGCAAGCGGTGCTGCGATAACGATACCATCCAAGCTCGGCGGGTATCAGGTGACGGCCATCGGGGAGTGGGCTTTTAAGTATTGCAATCAACTTACCGGCATCACGATCCCGGGAAGTGTGGTCGATATCGGGAACGCTGCTTTTTATTGTTGTGGTAACTTAAAGAGAGTAACCATCCCGGATAGTGTTACATACATCGGCAGCGGCGCGTTTAACGGTTGCAGCAGCCTGCCGGGTATAACATTGCCAAAAAGTATTAACACCATCAGTCCGTCGATTTTCGTTGGCTGCTTAAGCTTGGCAGGCATATTAATTCCGACGAATGTAACGAGCATAGGTGATAATGCCTTTAGCGGTTGTACGGGCTTAAAGAGTGTAACAATGGGCAGCGGTGTGATTAGTATTGGGTTGAATGCTTTTAAAGACTGTACCTGTTTAACAGGTATAATCATCCCGGAAAGCGTCGTAATCATCGATCCATCTGCGTTTAGCAACTGTATCGGCTTGAAAAGCGTAACCATCGGCAACGGCGTTATGAGCATCGGGGATCACACTTTTAGTGGTTGCACCGGTTTGAAAAGCGCGATAATCGGCACCAGCGTTTTAACAATTGGGTCTGATTTGTTTGATAACTGCAATAGCTTAGCGAACATAACGATGAGCGATAATGTAGTGAGTATTGGGTCCGGAGCGTTTGACGATACAATGTGGTATAAGAATCAACCGGACGGGCTGATATATGCCGGCAAGGTAGCATACCGTTATAAAGGCACAATGCCAGCAAATACATCGATTGTTTTAAAAGCCGATACTTTGGGGATCGCCGGTGGAGCCTTTGACGGATGTACGGGGCTTACAAATATCACGGTTCCGGATGGTTTGATGAGTATAGGCGGTGAATCGTTTGCCGACACCGCATGGTTTAATAATCAACCTGATGGTCTTATATATGTTGGGAATGTCGCAGCGTGTTATAAAGGCACCATGCCGGCGAACACAACGATTACCTTGAAACCCGATACGATAGGTATCGCCGACGGTGCATTTGGGGAAATCAGCGAATTGATAAAGATAAATATTCCCGATAATGTGAAGTTTATAGGATTATGTTCATTTGTAAGTACCGGCTTAACGAGTGTAACCATACCGGAAGGTGTTACAATTATTGGGGGAGAAGCTTTTGGCAACACCGACCTTACAAGCGCAAAAATCCCAAACAGTGTGAAGATCATAGGGGAGTATGCTTTTGGTCATTGCTCCGATTTGCGAAATGTGACAATCGGTAGCGGCGTTGTCTGTATTGGTTCTTTATCGTTCTATCAATGCTCCGCCCTTACGAGCGTAACAATCCCGAATACTGTAAAGTATATGGGCATGTGGGCGTTTGGATATTCCAATGAAGGTACTATAATGCCCGGTTTTTCTATCAACTGTTCCGCATATTCGGCAGGGTTAACATACGCCAAGGATAATGGACTCAAATATTATGACCCGCCGACGCCAGGTTCCCCGAAAGCCGTTTCCGCTTCTTACAACAGCGTCAAAATAAGCTGGAACGCGGTGAGCGGAGCAACCGGCTACACTGTTTACCGTTACAACACTTCCACGAAAAAGTATGATAATATCAAGGTTACTTCGGCAACAAGTTATACTGATAACGGCAGAACAACAGGAACCGAATACACCTACAAGGTAAAGGCCTATAAAACCATAAGCGGCACAACGATTTACGGCAACACGACAGCAGTGGTCAAAGGTAAGCCCGTACCCGCAACACCCGGCAATGTCAAGGCTATAAGAGCAAGCAGCACAAGCATTAAGATAAGCTGGTCAGATGTAACAGGCGCAACGGGGTATGTGCTCTACAAATACAACCCGACAACCAAGGTCTATGCCCAGCTCAAAGTATTATCTGCCACATCTTATATCAACACCGGTTTAACAAAAGGCGTGACCTATTACTATAAAGTCAGGGCATATAAGACAGTAAGCGGAGTGAATATTTACAGCAATTATTCTACAATAGTTTCAGCCAAGACATCATAATCTGAAAATATAATTCCTTATAACAGGCAAAAAGATGAATCTAATATTTAACTTGGGTATTTATCAGTTGAATTGAACTACTTTATAGTGATTGACTTGGAATTGGAGGAATATGCATGAAGTTCCTGAAAAAAGCTCTGGCAATACTAATCACAATGCTTATGTTGGTTTCGGTTTCTGCGGCATGTACGAAGAAAGAAAACGCCAGCAAAACTACAATTATAACCGAAAACACAACTTTGAAGACTGAAGAAACAACTGCTGGCCCTAAAGAAACTGATACAAATATTTTGAAAATTGCGCAAGCAAAAGTAGGCGATATCATTCAGTTCGGCAATTATGAGCAAGACAACAATTTGTCAAATGGCAAGGAAAAAATTGACTGGCGTGTTCTTGCGGTTGAAAACGACAAAGTTCTATTGCTTTCTGAGAAAATATTGGATACAAAACCGTACAATGAAACGGATGAAGATGTCACATGGGAAACGTGCTCCCTGCGAAGTTGGCTTAACGAGGAATTTTATAATAATGCATTCACCGCAAGCGAGAAAAATGTAATAATAACAACAAATGTTATAAACAAAGACAATAAGACTTGGGGAACGAAGGGCGGGAACGATACAAACGATAAAGTGTTCCTTTTGAGCTATGAAGAAGCTGAAAAGTATTTTTCAAATAAAAAGGATGGTATATCGAAGTATACTGAATATGCAAAAAGCAATGGGCTTGATTTTTGGGGGCCTGAGTGGGTGCCAGACTGGTGGTTGCGTACTCCCGGTTATAGTCAGAAAAGCGCCAGTTGGTTTGAAGAAGAACCAAATAATGTAGGAGAATATGGTTACTATAAAAACAAAGGCGATCGACCTGCTTTATGGATTAATTTGTAATAATATGAAAATCAAATGTGGTATAAATAAGAATGAAAACTATTAAAAATATTTTGTAAACTTTGGTAAGCAGGACATTTGGCGAGGCTTACTTACCGCTTACAATAATGGTTTTTCTGAGAAAATGGTGTCAGTTATAGTTTGACGAAGAGTTCTTTTCATAGTAAAAGTATTTTGCAATAAACTTTAAGGGGGAGAAAAAAGATGAAACAGATTTCTAAACGGCTTTTCGGTGCTTTCTTGGCGACTATTATGTTAGTTTCAATGGTTCCAACCAGTATTTTCAAAGTTTCTGCGACCGTTGCTGCGTTACAAAGCACAATTTCAACCGGCGACATTATCACATTTGGCTCGTACCCGCAAATAAAAGTGATAAACGCATCCTTAATCACCGCACTTAATGCCCAAACTCTACAGGCTGACAACACAGTTACCTACGGAGGTTCAAAATATAAACGCGTTTATTTTACCCAATACACCCCTTATGAGTATAATGATTCGGCAACAGCCGATAATAGTAACCAAGACAACAATGGTTACTATATCAACACCGTATACTGGTTCAAATATGAGCCGATACAGTGGCGTGTTTTGTCGAACAAAAACGGTGAGCTTTTTGTAATGGCGGATAAAATATTGGACTCAATGGCATACAATCAAGTGGATACAAAAGTCACTTGGGAAACCTGTACCATGCGTTCTTGGTTAAACAATGATTTTTACGATACTGCTTTTAATTTAATCGAACAGCCGAAGATAGTGACAAGTACCGTGGTCAATGCCAATAGTCCGTTAGGCATAGCGGGAGGGAACAACACGAAAGATAAGCTGTACCTGCTTTCATACGCCGATACCATTAACCCCGCATATGGCTTCAGTTCAAGTTGTGACACTTATGATGCTGCCCGCCGGGCACAGGGAACTGATTACGCGAAGAGCAGTGGGCTTGAAGTTGGTTCGAATAGTTATTATTTAAAAAATGGCAGTTGGTGGTTGCGGACTCCAGGCTGTGATGAAGATTGCGCCTGCTATATCTACATCAATGGCCTTATCTCCTATGGCAACGACTCCTATGTCGACTATACCAATGTCGGTATTCGTCCCGCTATAAAAATAAATCTGTCATCTCTCATCTTGGTATCTTCAATTTCCCTCTCAAAAAATACGGCGTCTTTGCAGACAGGTAAAACACTTCAATTAACCGCAACAGTCAACCCCTCAAACGCAAACTATAAAGCTGTTGCTTTGAAGACCTCCAGTTCAGCAGTTGCCGCGGTTTCCTCAGCTGGCCTTATCACCGCAAAATCAATAGGCAAAGCAACAATCACTTGCACAGCCAAAGATGGCAGCGGCAAAAAGGCAACCTGCGTAATAACAGTAATTCCAAAGACACCCGCAACAGTCAAGGCAACCCGAGCAGGCAGCACAAGCATCAAGATAAGCTGGACAGATGTAACGGGCGCAACCGGATATGTGGTTTACCGTTACAACCCAACAACAAAGTCTTATGTTAACATCAAGGCTACAACAGCGACAAGTTACATAAACACAGGACTTAAAAAAGGCATTACTTATACCTACAAGGTTAAGGCGTATAAGATTGTGAGCGGAGTGAATATTTACAGCAATTACTCTACAACGGCTTCAGCAAAACCGTACTAAACTTAACAACAGCGTTGCTAAACCTCTCATGTTGCAGGTGAGGTAAGAACGGGGCAAACGCGGCCGCCTTATATGCAGCCCTACGCGGTATAACGAAGCTTGGTATGTCAACAGTTATTCGGACAAAAAAGATAAGGTGTTTGCTTTAAAATCTCTAGGGCTGAGGTAGCCAAGAGTGCTATGGATTCGCTGATTATTAAAC
>Ga0118677_10016381_pt1 | contig 10159 bp, 6 predicted proteins | sample AliMusrvi5mmetaG_FD_86154 | JGI IMG/M metagenome (GOLD analysis project Ga0118677, IMG submission 86154)
GGGGCCAGCCGAGGCGGTGCCAGTGGTCGACGTGAAACGCCACCGGCACGAAATCGCGCCACAGTCCCGGCTGGTCGCGCAGCGTCGCCAGAAACCGCTCCGCCGGCGGGCAACTGCTGCAGCCCTCGCTGGTGTAAAGTTCCAGCAAGGTCGTCTGCGTCACCCCGCTGGAAAACTCGACGGGGCGCGCGTCCGCCGCGGACAGCCGCACGAGCAGGCCCAGCGTCACACCGAAAAACAAAAACGCCCTCATGCCAGACAGAGTGTCGGGGAGGGCGTTTTATTCCAAGTCAGGGCGCAGCGAGCCTGCGCCCCACCGTTTCGGAAACGGCTTACTTCCAGTCCAGCACGAGGCGGGTGAAGTAGAGCGTGTCGAGGCGCTCGACGCCGGGGCCGGGCTTGCTGGTGTAGTCGTTGCTCACGCCAAGGCGGAGCTTCCACTGCGGGTCCGCCAGCGGCACTTCATAGAACGACTCGTGGGTGAAGTGAAAGTTGCTGAAGTCCGAGAAGGCCGGCGTGTAGGTCAGGCGGTCGACCAGCTTGGACGTCTTGAATTCCCACTCGTGGTTCAGCCCGAAATCGAGGCCGGCGCTGTTCAGCGTGGGATGCGCGGGATTGCCATAGGCCTCGTAACGATACGAGACACCGGCGCGGAACGTCAGCAGGTGCTTGGCTTCCTTGAGGTAATCATAGCCCAGGCCCACCGCGGCGGTGTTGTAGAGGGTGATGTCCTTCACGCGGTCGAAGCCGCCTTCGTCGCGCGCATACCACGAGGTCTTGCCCGAGAAATTATCCTGGTAGTCGATGCCGGCCGAAAACTGGTCGGCGGACTTCACGCCGTCCGTCACCTGGCGGTTGTAGGACGTGAAGAGCTGCAGGGTGTCATCCGGGGTCTTGAGCGTGGCGCGGAACGCCCCTGCCGTGCCCAGCTGCTCCGAATTGCCGGTCTTGCCGGAGATGTCCACGGTCGCCTCGTAGCTCCAGTGGCGGCGGAGGGACACGACAAGCGGGTCTTCCTGGCCGACCGGCCACGTCGCGGCGACCTTCGCCACCTGCGTGGAGAGCTGGCCGTCCGGGCCCGTGATCTTGAGCGCGCCGCCCTCGGTGAGCAGGCTGCCCTGCAGGACCGTGCCCGAGGACAGGCGCACGACCACCGGGGCTTCCGTCGCGATGCTGGTGACCTCGGACTGCTTGACGGTGATGTCACCGGCATAATCCGTCGTCAGATAGACGCTGCCGCCGTCGATCTTGGTGACTTTACCGACGAGGCGGGCACCGTTCTTGGTTTCGACGATATCGGCCGAAAGGCGCGAGGCGCCCACGGCGGCGCAGGCAATTAGGCTGACGATGCGGACAGTCTTGAGGAGGTTCATGGCGGAAATGAAACGGGGAAAAAACCTCTTTTGGAGCGAACGTGTCAACAAAACTGTCCGGGCGGCCCGATTTTGACAAATTGCGCGCACCGCGGCTCGACAAGCCCCGGCCGGCGGCGTTGTTTCGACGGACAGCCGCCATGTCCGCGTCCGTTTCACGCCCCGCCCTCATCGTCGCCGACCACTGGCGCGACTACGAGCTGCTGGAATGACGAATGGGATGGCTTTTACCACCGCAGCGAGTCCGGCGGTGGCCGATGGGAATTCCGCCGTCCCCTGCCCGATCACTGGAAAATCAGCTACGGCCCGCTCACGTTCAAAATCCACCCTACCTCGTTCAAACACACCGGGCTCTTCCCGGAGCAGGCGGTGAACTGGGACTGGTTCAGTGCAAAAATCAAAGCGGCGCGGGCCGCCGGCCGCGAAGTCAGCGTGCTCAATCTCTTCGGCTACACCGGCGCCGCCACGGTTGCCGCCGCGGCGGCGGGTGCGACGGTGTGCCACGTGGATGCCGCCGAGGGCATGGTGAAATGGTGCCGCGAGAACGCCGCGCTCAGCGGCCTGGCCGACGCGCCGGTCCGCTATATCGCGGACGACTGCCTGAAATTCGTGCGCCGCGAGATCAAGCGCGGCCGGAAATACGACGCGATCATCATGGACCCGCCGACCTACGGCCGCGGCAGCACGGGTGAAATGTGGAAGCTTGAGGACCACCTTTGGGAACTGCTGACCGAGTGCCGCGGGCTGCTGACGGACGCGCCGCTGTTCTTCCTGATCAACGCCTACACCGCCCGCCTGTCGCCGACGGTCGTCGCCAACCTGCTCGCCGAGCTGATGGCCGGCCGCAAAGGCGCGATCACCGCCGGCGAAGTCGGTCTGCCCGTCCAAGCCGACGGCAAGGTCCTCCCCTGCGGCATCTACGGCCGCTGGGAGGCGTGAGCGGCGGCTAGTTCGCCGTCATGTGCGCGGCGAGGAATTTGTCGACCTGCTGATACAGCTCGAGCCGGTGGTCGTAGGTGTAGAAGCCGTGGCCCTCGTTGTGCTTGCTGACGAATTCGTAGGTCTTGTTGTTCCGGTCCAGCGCGTCGCGCATCAGCCGCGCCTGCTCGAACGGCACCGTCTGGTCGTCCTTGCTGTAAACCAACAGCAACGGGATGTTGATCTTGTCGGCGTGGTTCACCGGCGAGATGTCGGCGAGGTCCGCGGCATCCTTGATGGGATCGCCAATCATCTCGGCGTTCTCCTCATCGCCGAATCCCTCGGTGACCGTCCGCTGGTATTTCAGGATGGCAACCCAGTCCGTCACGCCCGCCAGGTCGATCGCGCAGCGGTAGAGGTTGGGCTCGCGGACCGCGCCCATCAGGGCGGAGTAGCCGCCGAAGCTCCAGCCCATGATGGCGATCCGATGCGGATCCGCGATGCCCTTGGCAATCGCCCATTTCGTGCCGTCGGTGATGTCGTCCTGCAGCTCGCGCCCGATGTGGCGCTGGCCCTTCACGAAGAAATCCTCCCCGTAGCCGGGTGAGCCGCGGTAATTCATCTGGAGCACGGCATAGCCCCGGCTCGCCAGGAACTGCGCATCGTTGTGGAAGCCCCAGGAATCGCGCCCGAACGGCCCGCCATGCGGGAACACCACCATCGGCAGGTTCTTCGGCTCCTTGCCCGGGGGCACGGTCAGGTAACCGTGGATGACGAGCCCGTCCCGGGATTTGTAGCTGATCGGATAAACCTCCGCCATTTGCTCCGGCTTGATCCAGGGGGACGTCGCGAAGAGCTGCTTCAGCTGCTTCTTCTCCAAGTCAAAAATGTAGTAGCTGCCGGGATCCCGGGCGGACCACGAAAAGATGACGAACCGTTTCAGGTCATCGCTCATTTCCACAATGCTGTTGACCTTGTGCGGCAAACCCTGATCGAGCGCACCCTGGATCGAGGCCAGCGTCGGGTCGAACCAGACCACCTTGGGCACGTCGGTGACGTATTGGATGCCCAGCAGCTCGTGGGTCCTCGGGGCGAACACCATCCGTTCAATGGAGTGCCCGTCCGCCGAGATGCCGTTGCGCAGGATGTCAAAGTTGGCGTGACCCACCATCATCTCGCCCAGCTTCTGGTTTTTCAGGTCATACTCATACACCCCCCACATGCCGGTGGGCGTCGGCTTGGTCACATACAAGGTGGCTCCATCCGCACTTATGCCCTCCAAGCCCACGGTGCGCTTGATGTGCTCCAGCCCCGCCAGCCGGTGCCAGGGGGCATTCTCACCTTCGCGATAGATGACGGCGCTGTAGCCCTTGTCGTATTCCGCGCCCACCCGCACCACGCCGTCCTTGTCCGTGCCCCAGCCAATGACCTTCCCGGGATTTTGAACGATTTGCACGTAGTTGCCCGTCCGCGTGTCCATGTTGATGACGTTCGGGTTGTAGATGTAGTTGAAGCCGTAGCTGTAAGCGTGGGGCAGTTGGTCAAATTCGTTCAGCAGGATGTGCCCTTCGAATTCACCCTTGAATTCGCGGAACAGGATTCCGCCCGTGGCCAACCGGTTTTGGTCACGCTTGTCGAGTTCCCGGGCCTTACCGAGCAGGCCGGCATATTTGCTGCCGTCGCGGTTCATCCCCGCCATATAGCCGTAAACCACGCGGTCGTTGGAGATCCACCGGGGATAGACTGCGACGAAGTTGTCCGTGCCCTGCACGCCCTTGGTCTTGCCGGTGTCGATTTCCTTGAAGGCGAACGCCGCCTGCAGGTCGTCAAACATCGAGTAGGCAATGAACTTCCCGTCCGGCGAAAGGGTCACCTGGCGGATGGCCGGCAGGCGGGCGAAACTTTCCATCGGCACCTGCACCGGCGCAGCCGGCGTGGCGGGGGCCGGCGTGGCCGCGGCGGCGACTGACGCGGCCGCGAGGCCGGCGATGCTCAACAGGGAACCAAGACGGTATTTCAAGCGCATGGGGTGAATCGGGTTGGGCTACGAAAACGCTGGGGCAGTTTCTCAGCCGGCGGACCGACACGGAAGCTTTTTTGTCGGCTTTTGCGGGCCCGGCGATTGATTGCTGGGTCATGCCCTCGCTGCCCGAGACCTACTCCACCCGCGCCCACGAGCTGCTCGTGCACGCCCAGGCCAAGAACGCCCCCACGATCGCCCGGCTCGCCCCCATCATCGGCGCCAGCGTCGCGCGCGGGGGGATCCTGCACACTTTCGGGAGCGGTCACAGCGACGTGATCGCCCGCGAGATCATCGGTCGCGCCGGCGGCCTGGTCTGCGTCAACGGCATCATCGACCCCACCGCCGGCTTCATCGAGAATCTCGTCGGCTACGGCACCGCGCTCGCCGCGCGTTACGACCGCCAGCACCAGCTGCTCGCCGGCGAGACGATCATCGTCATTTCCAATTCCGGTAAAAACAGCGCGCCGATCGAGGTCGCGCTCTACGCCAAGCAAAAGGGCCTGCACGTCGTCGGTCTCACCGCCCTCGCCATGTCCCAGATCCCCGGCGACACCCTCATCGAGGTCGCGCCCGGCGTCAGTTCCGGCCCGACCTCCACGCTCGTCGGCGCGATGCTCCTGAATCTTCTCATGCTCGCGGTGATCGACTGGCTCAAGGCCCACGGCCATCCGCTGCCCGTGCTGCGCAGTCAGAACATTCCCGGCGCCATCGAACACAACCGCGCCGTCGGCGAAAAATACAAGAATCGCCTCAGCCGCCAGCTCGCCTGAGCAACTCCCCGCCATGAGCTACAAGATCGGCGTGGACGGCGGCGGGACCAAGACGGAGTGCATCCTGGTCGACGCCACCGGCCGCATGGTCGCCTGCCACGTCGGCGTCGGCTGCAACCCGAGCGTCGTCGGTCCCGAAGCCGCCGCGTCCATCCTGACGGCCGCGCTCGACTCGCTGCGCGCGCAAGCGGTCGCCCATCAGGCGGGCAATTCCCAAGGGCTGCCGTCGCAGCGGGACTTTCTCATCACCTACACGCTGCTCTGCATGGCGGGCAGCCGGGGTTTCTGGGACGAGTTTGCCGCGGCTCTCACCGGTTTCGGCCGCGTCACGGCCGTGGACGACTCGCGTCCCATCCTCGAACTCGCCACCTCGGGCCGGCCCGGCCTCGCGCTGCACGCCGGCACCGGCTCGTTCGTCGCCGCGCGGGCGCCGGATGAGTCCGTGCACTTCGCCGGCGGAGTCGGCTGGCGCTTCGGCGATCCCGGCAGCGGCTACGATCTTGGTGCGCGCGCGATTGCCCGCGCGGTGCTTGAAAAAAGAACAGAGAGCAAAGGCATAGAAGAGATGTCGGTTCTATTAGATGCAAGGCAGGCACTTGCAAATAAAAAGGTATTTTTTGAGAAGTCCAAAGCATTGGCAATGTTAGAAGAGAGCAAATATCAAGAAGTGTTTTCAAAATCAGAAATAAAAACATCGGTTTCTACTAAAGTCGCTAATATAACCAGTTATATTTTATCACTTGGTTTTGTAAGTGACGTTTTCACATCATTTGAAAATGGTTTAGCGAAAGTAGGTATTGGTCATAAGCAACAAACATGGGACGATATTTTAGAAGAAGAAGTAACTAAGTCAGACGCACCAGTTGATATTAAGGCAATTTTGGAAGGTACCACAGGTAAAGAAGCCAATCCTGCTGATTTGCTTAAACTGCTTTCCAGAAATAATCAAATGATAGGTGTAAGTGCTGTAAGAAAAATGGCAGGGAACGATTTACTTGCAGTAAGTCCACTTTTAGGAATGTTTCATGTTGAAGGTGGCATAGTATCAAAATATAGTGTTGGTGTTGATCCATTTGCAACAAATTCAGATGGCAGCTCAAGAAGTACTGCCAGCCAGATGGGGTCAAAAGATAATTTTACAGCTTCGGTTGAAACTGCCTTAACATTAGATCCAAATGCTTATGCTGATAAGGCCGCTTATGATGCACGTTATGACGCTTCAATTAAAGCTGAAAGAGAAACTGGAACGCGGTTAGCTTATGAAACTGTTGACCTGTTTGCTCAACTTGAAGCTGTAATAAAACGATTTGCAGATAAGGGTATTATAATAGGGGAAATAAATAAAAACTTGGCAGATGACGAAAAACGAGCAAGCATAGTAAAGGCTGGTTTTACGGTTATTGCCTCACCAGCAGGACTCAGGTTTGATAAAACACATCAACTTACTGGTATGGTTGATGACTCTCTTGAATATGAAAGATTAATGCGCGAAATTAAAGCACATCTGAACTTACCTGCCGATTCTAATTTTGTAGTGCCTGTTGGATATGCTCAAAAACTTGCAGGTGCATTGCATGAAATTGCTTTTGGTGGAATGTTTGCACAAGATGGAAAAATTAACGAAAAAGGTAATAGTTTTCTTGGTATTGTTACAAAATCCGTTAACGACCCAAAGATTGGAGTATTAACGCAAGCTGATGAACTTGTTAAAACTATAAAAAAAGATAAATTGAGTTTTTGGAAAGTTGGAACAATGCGAGATTATAACAAAGAAGCTCAGCTTGAAATTGCAAACAACTTAAACGATAAAGTAAAGGAAATAAATGCGTTATTAACAAAACCTGGTCAATTTACACAAGATGACCTTTTAAAACTTTCAGAACTCTCTGCTGATGCACAGTTTTTATTTATGAAATTGCACCCACGACTAAAAGTGAATGAGGCAAGAGGTTTAAGGGAAACATTAAGCGTAATTGATAAGACTTTGACAAGTAATATGGTTAACCCATATATTCCTCAGCAGATAGCGTTGGATAACGCGGAAGCCGACCAATTGCGTGCTTATAAAGAAGGTAAAATTGCCCCTCTTAGAGTTAATTTTAACATACCATTTTTTAGAAGTGGTTCTGTTGTAAAGTTTTCAGGAGTGGTTTCTAAAGATTTCAATGTTTCAATAACTGGTCCTCAGGGTCAATTGGTTGGCAAAATATTCTATGGAGCTTTAAGTTGGACTGAAAGAATTCCATATCTTGGAACTCCACTAAAGTATATATTCTCTCCGTTTGGCAATGAAGCACAGAGCAGGGCACAAATTGAACAGTTGAAACTTGAATCAACAAAGAATATGTTTCAAAAAGAAAAAGAAGCGAGCAATCTTGATGCTTCAAGGCGGGAAATAGTATTGACCGAAGTGGCAATAGAAAATGCTTTGGTTCAAAATGAGGGATATCTTAAACTATTAAATGAAATGCAGGCCAAAACAGGTGGTAATGTAAAAACAACTGTAAACGGAACGCAATACTATACATCTTCTCCTGAACAACAGGCAAAGTATGATAGTTTAGAATTAAGAAAACAATTCATTGTAAATAACATTAGCTATTTGCAGGCACTGAAAGATAGATTTGAACTGCGTGCCATAATGACTGGTATTTCTCAAGTTCGCAGAGAACAAATAATTGCAGAGAACAAAACTGCCCAGAATGGCAATGTTGAATTTAAATTTCTATCCAATGAATATGAGCCGGCGGCTGATCCAAATTTATTGGCGCTTCAAGCAATAAATAGAAGAATTCGTGATTTAGCGGTTCAGGCGCAAAGTGGGATGTCTTTTAGTTTTGCAAACGTGTTTTCATCTGATGAGCGTATTAACGAGGACCCCCTTCATCCAAATAATTTAGGCAAGAAGGTGTATGCTAGTGTTACCATGACCTCTTCATACAATGCAAGTAAAGCATTTGATGCAAAGCGCGCGATAGTTGAAGGCGAATCGCAAGATAAGGTTGCTCTTGAAGAAGATAAAGCAGAAGCATTGCGTTTATGGGGCGATTTTTATGAGAATTGGGTTAAATATCTAATTTACAGTAATGACGGCAAAGAAGAGCAGTTGTTAAAAGAAGCACTGGAGAACGGTAGAGACATAGATAGTTATATGTCTTTTGTTAAGGGGTTAAAAGAAAATGCTGCTTTAGCACAAATACCTTTAATTAATCATCTTAATGCAATTGAAAAAAGATATGGCAAAGTTGTTGCTGATTCTATTGTAGCTCCATTTACATTGCCTACATCTGTTGGGCAACTTCCTGTTGTTGAAACATACAAAGCAGGTAACATGGCAGAGAAAACAGTGGCAGAACAAGCATTAGAAGACGCACTAAAAACATCAAACGACAGGGCATTCTATGAATTGCTTGCAACATTTATTCCTGCTCTTAGTACAGAAATAAGTAAATATGGCATAAGTTATGGAGCAGAATTTACATTAAATGGCAAAATATTTACTGATTTTTTTGTTGCATCAAAAGAAAAAGATTTAGCAGCTTTGCGTAAAGGCGCGCGTAATAGAGAAAAAGAAATAGATTATTTAAGATATTCTGAAGCAATGAAAAATGATTTTGATGAAATGGAAAGATTAACAGCTGTGATTGCGGCAACGAAAAATAAGATGGATGAAGAACGCAAAGGTGTTGGTACCAAAATGAGTAATATTGATTATATTAATCAGACTGGAACAACACATGGTGGAAATATATCTGCATTAATAGCCGCTCTAAAAGGTGCTGAGCTTGCTAGAGCTGTAGCTTTGCGTAGTTTTGTTGATAATTTTAATAGTTTAAAACAAATTGCGCCAGATTCAAGCTTTAAATTAAAAGCAGAGGGTATTGATTGGAATAAATCACGCATAGTACAGCCAGTTTTAAGCAAAGAAGAAGAAAAAGAATCCAGGGATTTTGCTGCTAGTATAGAAAGTATTGCTCAAAAGAATGCAAAAGAAAATAAAGGTGAAAAGGCAAAAGGCAAGGATAATGTTGTCGGTCCAAATGTTTCTATGGCATTAAAAAGTGCTAGTGCTTATGTTGATATAGTAACAGGCAAAAAAGTTATTCTTCCTCCAAATGAACGTGAAAGGAATATGACTGGGCATAGAGATTCTCCAATTATGATATTAGCCGCAAATAAAATAATAAGCGGGCTTGGTCTTGATCCAAATGATCATTCTCTTGTAATAAATGAAATTGCTCTTGGTAATTTTTTGCATGATTTATTTACCGTACTTGGAAAAGATGTTGATCCTGAAGTTTTTCCTGAAGTTTTAGGAGCAGCTACAGAAGGTGTAACTGCTGCATTAAAAGAAGCTGGAGTTGGTGGAGTTGATGATTTACCATTTAATTTTGAAGTTTTTATGGGTTCTTTCTATGAAAATAATCCAGAATATTTAAAACTTCGTTACAATACTGCTGCCAATGCTGTAAGCGATCAAAACATTGCTAGAAGAGTACAACTTTCATTAATGTATACACTTGAGTTGCTAAGTAACAACGAAAATAAAACCTTGCCAAAAGGTGATTTAGAATTGTTGGTTAAAGCCAAAATTAAAGAAGACACAAAGAATTACAAAAACTTAGTTAGAATGCAAAGAGGCGAGTTACTAACGCACGATGAAAGAATGGATGTTTTCACTTTTCTTGCCGATAAAGGAGAAACAACAAAGGTTCGTTTTTTTGCAAATATAGAGCCACAAAAATATCAGGAAATGAAAGTAGCGGCAATGTCTGTTCTTGGTAATTTACGTGGTGTATCAGCGGTACTTCAAGGTATGAGGGGTGATGAATTTAATATACACGGCAACCTTGTAATAGAGAGTATGTTAGATTCTTTAATTGTTTTTGGATTTATGGAAGATATGACGCCGCAGGATCTTAAGGAAACTGGGCAATGGCTTTCTGATTATGTTTTAACCGATGCCAAAGCATTCTTAGAAGAGAAAGACGACAATAAAAAACTTGAATCGTTATCAGAATTACCGGATGGAACTTTCTTAAGACATCTTATTGAAGAAGCTGGCAAACATGCAC
>Ga0118677_10016382_pt1 | contig 10159 bp, 4 predicted proteins | sample AliMusrvi5mmetaG_FD_86154 | JGI IMG/M metagenome (GOLD analysis project Ga0118677, IMG submission 86154)
AGCTGGCAGGGCGCGAATTGGGGCATGGGCACGCTGATAATTCCGTTAGAGTCCGGGACGAGGTCATGGAGGACGACCGCCGGCTGGGCGAGGAAGTCGAGGCAGGGGAAGGAATCGCCGGCAGGCAGAGCGGGCGGCTTTTGCCGGAGGATCGATGGCAGGAGTGCACCCAAGCCGGTTTCACCTTTGCCCGAGCCACCGCCCGGACCGTGCTGGATTTCCTGCTCTAACGTCTTCTCGGTCCAGCGGTTGACCAGCAAGCCGGGTCGTGGCAGGAGGGAGCCGGGGAAGGTCTTGGCGGAGCGGCGTTCGAGGATGTAGCGGGTTTCGCTGTCGAGGGTGCGGCCGGTCAGATAGTCGCAGCCGGCGAAGGCGGGCGAAATCACCGGTGGCAGCGGCGGCGCGGGCACAACAGGCGACGCCACCGTTACCCTCAACGGCTTTCCTGGAGGCGCGGGCGGCGCAGCAAATGGGGCCGCGGTCTGCAACCTGGGCTCGTTGTGGATCACCCGTAGCACGTTGGTGAGCAATGTCGTTGCCGGCGGGGCCGGCGGGTCTGGCGGAAGCGGCGCGCAATTTGCGGACATTGGCGGGAACGGGGCCAACGGCGGGGACGGGAGATCCGGCCTCGGTGGGGCGCTGTTCAATAGCGGGCCGGTGGCAAGCCTGGTCAATTGCACTATTGCGTTTAACTCCGGTAGCGGCGGGGCCGGCGGCTGGGGTGGTTACGGTGGGGGCTATCGCGGCGTGGTTGGTAATGGTGGAGCGGGCGGCGACGGCGGCTCGGGTTTTGGCGGTGTGGACGGGACGTGCGACCTCATCAACTGCACCGTAGCCTGGAACCTGGGCCAAGCCGGTTCGGGCGGCCGCGCCGGCGGCGCGCTCAAAGGCAATCCTGGTGCTCCCGGAACCAGTGGGACCGCCTATGGGGGTACGGCGTGCGGCCCGTTGGTGAACACACTGATCGCCTGGAACACCCCAGCGGGCGGTGACACCTTCCCGGACCCCAAACTCGGCCCGCTGGCGGACAACGGCGGTCCCACGCTGACCATGGCGTTGCTATCCGGCAGCCCGGCCATTGATGCTGGCAATACCTCACTTGCGCCCGCGACCGATCAACGCGGGTTCCCGCGGCCATTCTCGCTGGCGGCGGACATCGGTGCGTTCGAGTTTTGGCCCACCTTGCGGGCCAGTCTAAGGGAGTCTGGCGGAATAGATATTCTGGCCTACGGTATCAGCGGTCAGACCTGCCGCCTGCTTGCTAGCAGCAATTTCTTGAACTGGATGGCGTTTGCCACCAACCAAATCGGCACCAACGGAACGACTCTATTCTACGACAGTCTCGCTCCAGGCAGTGCCTGCCGGCTTTATCGCCTGGTGATGCCCTGACCATCGACGTGAAGGATACCCATCAACCGCAAGCAGAGAGTATTAAACCACCCGCCCACGACGACACCAAATGAGAGGGAGCTGTCTGCCATGAACACGAAACCCAAAACCGCCTTTCGGACGCGGTCACGGATGCAGGCCGGGCACCTGCAAGCGATCCAAGTGCTGCTGCTACTGGCCGGATCCGTGCATCGAACGCTCGGAGCGGCTAGCGACGTGGACCTGTCGTTCGACCCGGGCGCGGGCGTCAACAACAAGGTGAACGCGATTGCGACTCTGAGCGGTGACAAGACGCTGATCGCGGGGAACTTCACGCTGGTGCATGACGCGCCCATTAGTTATGTGGCCTGGCTCGACGTGGACGGGAACACGGATATGACGCTGCGGGCTGCGATCTATGATGACGGCCACGCGCACTGGGAGCCTGGGGTCTATTCGGTCGCGGTGCAACCAGACGGCAAGATCCTGCTGGGCGGGAGTTTTGCCACCCCGAACACGAGGCGCAATATCGTGCGGCTGAATACCGACGGCTCGCAGGACAGTTCGTTTTCGGCAGGGGCATTGACGGCGACGACGGACATCGTTGATAGCCTCGCACTCCAAAGCGACGGCAAGATCGTTCTGGGCGGGCGTCACTCCTCCGGGGATGGCCTGATCATGAGACTGAACGCCGACGGTTCGGTGGACGCCTCCTTTGGCGGCGCCACCCTGGGGGGCGACCCGCTGCAAAACGCCGCGCGGCGGATCATCCAGCAAGCCGACGACCGAATCCTCGTCGGAGGGGAATTCATGACCGTCAATGGCGTAGCCTCCGCGAACCTGGTGCGGCTCAACACGAACGGTTCGGTGGACGGCTCGTTCTCGGCCCCGGCTGCGAATTCCACGGTCTATGCTTTGATACTCGTCGCAGACGGCAAGATGGTCATCGGGCGAGCCTACGATGTAGTCCGCTTGAATGCTGACGGATCTCTTGATCCCGCTTTTGCAGCTTATCGGAGCGGATACCAGATTGCCGCGCTGGCTCGGCAAAGCGATGGCAGGATCCTCTGTGGTGGTTATAACGGTACGAAGATCGCCCGGCTCACCGCGGATGGCTCGCCGGACGCCACGTTCAGCGCTACTCTGGGTGTGACGAGCGGGGATTACCCTTCCCTTCACGCGTTGGCCATTCAAGCCGACGGCAAGGTCCAGGCCGGGGGGTGGTTCTTCACCGTCAACGGAGTTGCGCGCCAGGCCGTCGCGCGACTCAATGCGGACGGCTCACTGGACGGCTCTTTCCTAAACGGCCCGGCGGGGGTGTCCGGCGAGGTGAAGAGCCTTGCCCTGCAAGACGATGGGAAGGTCGTGATCGGAGGCTGGTTCCAGCGGGTCGGATCCGCCGCGCGGAACAGGATCGCGCGGCTCAATGCCGACGGTTCACTGGACAACGCCTTTCTTGAAGGGCTGAGCGGAGTAAGTTCGGCAGTCCTTTGTATAACGCTCCAGAGCGATAACAGGATACTCATTGGTGGGGATTTCACCTCCGTCCATAGCGTGGCCCGGGGCAGAATTGCCCGCCTAAGGACTGACGGGTCGCTGGACAGCGGTTTTCTCGGCACGCAGGCCGGCCCGAATCTCGCGGTCATCTCGATCGCTGCGCAGCCCGACGACAAGGTTCTTATCGCGGGCTCGTTCAATCGGTTCAATCTAGCCCACGTCGGCAACATCGCCCGCCTTAATGCCGATGGTTCGCTGGACTCCTCGTTTCTGGCGAGGATCACACCGGGCGGATCGGGAGCGCCTCATCTCATTCTCCAGCCGGACGGGGAGATTCTGGTCGCGGGCGATTTCATCGCGGTCAATGGGGTGGCACGAACGAACCTGGCCCGGCTCAATGCCGATGGTTCGCTGGACAGCACCTTCCCCAACGGAAGCTGGCCAGCCGGGCTTGGTGCTGTCACGGCCATGGCTCTGCGGAGCGATGGCCGGATCGTCGTCGGAGGACAACGCGTCGTAAACGGGGCAGCGCATCCTTATGTTGCCCGGTTCAATTCGGACGGTTCGCTCGACGGTTCATTCGCGATCAATCTGGATGGTCCTGTCTGGGCGATCGATGCGTTGGCCCTGCAAAGCGATGGCAAGGTCCTCGTGGCCGGTTGGCCGGGTGGAATCGTCGGAGTGGCGCGAACGAACCTGGCCCGGTTGAATGCGAACGGGTCCTGGGACAGCTCCTTCGTGTGCAGCCAGTCTCTGCCGGCTGACGGGATCGGCGGCATTGTTCGGCAGCCCGACGGCAAGATTCTCATCGGTGGGAGCTTCGGCGTGGTCAACGAGGTCGTCCGCCCCAACGTGGCCCGGCTCATGGGAGAGAATAGCCCGGTCGAGATGCTGGCATCGCCCCAAAGCCAGACGGCTGAGGTTGGGACTGGAGTTGACTTCACGGTGGCTGCGACAGGCTTTCCCGTACCAGGTTACCAGTGGCGCTTCAACGGCACCAATATCCTCAGTTGCACGAATTCCGGCCTTGAGCTGACCAATCTCCAATTCCCCCAGTCAGGTGCCTACTCCGTGGTGGTCAGCAATGCGCTCGGCGCAGTCACCAGTTCACCGGCCATGCTCAATGTGATTGCGGCAGTCGAGCGCAGGCCGGCTGAGGGCGTCCAAGTGAGGGGCGAAGCCGGGAGTTTGTTGAACGTGGATTACGCCAACTCCCTCAGCGCCACACCGAATTGGCTTCCATTGGACACAGTAAGCCTGGTGAGCACGTCAGAATATTGCTTCGACGCGTCTAAACCACTCCCGCCGCAACGGTTCTACCGGGCGTGGCAGACGGGAACGCCAAGCGTGATTCCGTCTCTGAGCCTGCTCGGCATCGCTCCGGCCATTACGTTGACCGGCACCATTGGCCACTCTGTGCGTCTGGATTACATCAACCAGTTTGGCCCGACAGATGCCTGGGTCACGCTGGCCACGGTGAAGTTGACCAACACGTCGCAGCTATACTTCGATACCTCCGCGCCGGGGCAACCGCCAAGGCTCTACCGCTTGCTTCAAGTTCCTTAACCACTGACAGGAAAAGTCAATATGAAGAACTCAGTTCCTTTTACAGTCATCACCTTGCTGCTGACAGGTTCCAGCCTCCCCGCGGCCACGCACTTCGTATCGTTAGGGAGCACGAACCCGACGCCGCCCTACACTAGCTGGGTCACGGCCGCCACGAACATTCAGCCGGCGGTGGATGTGGCGGTGGCGGGCGACGAAGTCGTGGTGAGCGACGGCATCTACGCCACGGACAGGGCTCTAAGCTACTCGCTGGCCGATCGGGTAGCGGTGACGAAGCCGTTGACCGTGAGAAGCGTCAACGGCCCCCAGGCCACGATCATCGTCGGTTACCAAGACCAGGCTGGGTTCTATCCGATGACCCGGTGCGTCTATTTGACCAACGGTGCCAGCTTGTCCGGTTTCACGCTGACCAATGGAGGTGCTTATCTCAAGAGCAGCGACATTCCGGACCGCTCCAAGGCCGGTGGCGGGGTATTCTGTGAATCATCCGGCTGCATAGTGTCCAACTGTGTCATCAAGGGGAACGTTGCATTCTCGGGTGGCGGGGCCCGCAACGGGACGCTGAACCATTGCACGCTCAGCGGCAACTGGGGTGGTGATGGAGGTGGAGCCCAGAATAGCACGCTGAACAACTGCTACCTCATCGGCAACTCGGCGGCTGGCATGGGCGGCGGAGCCTCGGATTGCACGCTGAACAACTGCGTATTGACGAGCAACTCGGCCAGCGGTACCAGCGTGAGTGGCGGGGGGGCCGCTAAGTGCAGCCTCTACAATTGCACGGTGATCGGGAACTCGACGCCAGGCTACGGCGGCGGAGTCGTTGACTGCACGTGCCTTAACTGTGTCGTGTACTCCAACACCGCCGCCCAATGGGCCAACTACTATTCGGAGTATTCCAGCGAGAATTTGTACTGTTGTTGCACAGCGCCATTGCCTGCGAACGGCTCAGGCAACCTCACGAACGCGCCGCTATTCGTGGATTACGCCCAGGGCAATCTACGACTGCAGTCCGGCTCCCCCTGCATCAACGCCGGGAACAACGCCTACGCGTCTGGGGCCAACGACCTTGACGGTCGCCCGCGCATTGTGGGCGGCACGGTGGATATGGGAGCCTACGAGTTCCAGCCGGGGGTCAGCGGCGCCTTCCTCGGCTGGCTCCAGCAATACGGCCTGCCCACGGACGGCTCGGCGGATTACACCGATCCCGACCACGACGGTCTGAACAACTGGCAGGAGTGGGTGTGCGGCACCAATCCCACCAATGCGCTCTCGGTGTTGCGCATGGTTGCAGCGCTTCCCACAGGTACCAACGTAATCGTGACCTGGCAGAGTGTGGCGGGGATGAACTACTTCCTGGAGCGGAGCGGGAATCTGGCCTCCCCGTTCACCCTGTTGGCCACGAACATTCTCGCGCAGGCGGGCGGCACGAGCTACGCCGATACCAGTGCCAAGGGCGCCGGGCCGGTCTTCTACCGCGTGGGCGTTCGAGCGTGGTGAGGGATATGCAATTATCCCTAAAGAATAGGCTTATGAAAAAGGCATTCACACTTCTCGTTCTAATTGTCATCCCGACGCTGGCATTTGCGCAGGGGCAAATAGCTATAGCTAACAGCGCGACGTCCTTGGTGCAGCAGCAGACGACCTACCAAGGCTCCACGAATGTCCCCGTTCCCGTGGGCGGGGGTCACGTTCAATTTCTAGCGGCTCCGGATGGCACGCCCTTCACGCCGCTCGTCGCGTCTTGCGGTTGGCCAAACTTCAGGAGCATGGCGGAGTTCCTGGCTGCAAATCCGGGCTGGAACGCCTATGACATCGTCCCCATCGGGCCAGTCCCGGGGCGGTTCGTTGGGCCCATTGTGACGGTTTATTCCCCCCTCACTCCAGGGGGGAATATTGAGTACGTGACCATTGGCTGGACAGGGCCCTTCGCCACCTTCGATACCGCTTTGGCTGCGAGCAGGTCGGGCAACGCCTTCCTCGGCGAGTCAGCCCTGGTCACGGGTGTTGCGACTGGCGATCCAACGACCATACCGCCGGGAATTCCTACCTTGATGAGTGCTTCGTACCCCGGGATGACCCTGTGGTGGCCACCTTTGGACGTTTATTTCCGGGGGTTCACGGCTCAGCCGACGAACCAGACGTTGGCTGTGGGTGCCACAGTCACTTTTTACGTGGAGGCCGACGACGCTTGTCCGCTGCCGTCGTACTACCAATGGTACTTCAATGGGGTGAGTATTCCGCGGGCCAATAGCGCGAACTACCAAATCTCAAACGTGCAGCTTAGGAATACCGGAGCATACTGCGTGGTGTTAAGCAATGCCGCCTGGCTTGGTCCCTGGTTCGGAAGTGTGATCGTAAGCTCGAATGCCATCCTCACAGTCCTGGCGCCCCCGAGCATCACTCAACCGCCGCAAAGCCAGACTGCCTATGAGGGTTCGACGGTTGACTTCCAGGTGAGCGCGACCGGTTCCGCTCCCTTAGGATATCAGTGGTTCTTCAACACCAGCCAGGCGCTCGCAGGCGACACCGACTTCGTCCTGCAATTGACCAACGTGCAGGCGGCTCAAGCCGGTGCTTACACGCTAGTAGTGACGAACGCCGTGGGCGCGCTAACGAGCCCGCCGGCAGTGCTCAGCGTGATTCCGCCTGTTGGACAACGGATCGTCCCGGGTCTCGTGCTCCTGGGCCAACCGGGGAGCCTGTTGACCCTGGAGGATGCTGACGCCGTGGGGCCTGCGTCAGGTTGGGTGACCCTCGACCGCGTAACACTTGCCCATACGCCCCAGTGGTATTTCGACGTGTCTGAGCCGCTGCCCCCGCAGCGATTCTATCGGACCTGGCAGACCAACGGCCCCAGCGCAATTCCGGCTCTTAGCCTATACATGGTCCCCGCCGTCTCGTTGACGGGTAGCATTGGCCATTCGGTGCAGGTGGATGCCATCAACCAGTTTGGCCCCACAGATGCGTGGGTCACGCTGGCCGCGGTGACGCTGACCAACACCTCGCAGCTCTATTTCGATACCTCCGCACGGGGGCAACCGGCCCGGCTCTACCGGGTGGTTCCGTTACCATGAGCGGGGTTACTACCATCTCGAGGCAGCGTCCCTATTGGCTCACCCAACAATGACAACACCAAATGAGAGAAGCAGTCCTTTATGAATACAAACGCAGAAAGCCGGCAGTGTTGGAGGACGAAAACGGTATCGGTGAGGTGGCGGACAGCAGCTCCAGCCCTCTGGGTTGCGATCTCGCTAGGGCCGGTTCTGGCCGCGATTCAAGCCTCGGCTGACCCCTACACTGTTCTCCACCGTTTTAGCGGCGGCGATGGCCAAGCTCCCGATTCGGAGCTGGTCCTGTCAGGCTCAACGTTATACGGGACTACGCTGCTTGGCGGCGGTCCGGGTGGCGGCACCGTATTCAAGATCAACACGGATGGCACCGGGTTTGGCCTTCTCCATGCGTTCATCAATTCAGGCGCGCCATCGTGTCTCGTGCTGTCGGGCTCGACGATCTATGGCGGGGGCGGGAGGTGCGGCGTCTTTTCGCTTAGCACGGACGGCACTGGCTACGGACAATTGGCTTACCCCAGTAGTGTCGTGGGCTTGGTACTCTCCGGCCAAACTTTATATGGGACGACCGGCGGCTCGGACGACTATGGCGCTGTCTTCAGCGTCAATACCGATGGCAGCGGATACACGTCGCTCAAGGTATTCAACGGCAGCGACGGGAGACAGCCATTTGATCGCGTGCTACTGTCCGAGGGGATGCTCTATGGGACCACGGTCGTTGGGGGCGACTTTAATGACGGTACGGTATTCCGGTTGGGCACCGACGGAGGCAAGTTCCAACTCTTGCACAGCTTCAACGACACCGACGGCGCCAGACCTTATGCCGGCCTCCTGCTATTCGACAACCTGCTTTACGGTTTGACTGCGTATGGGGCCTATGGGTTTTACAGGATTAACCCGGATGGCACCGGCTTCACCGTGTTAAAGGGCTTTGGTGCTTCGGACGGCCGAGCGCCTTACGCTCGGCTGGTGGCCTCAGGTGGCAGGTTCTTTGGCGCAATGGAGCAGGGAGGCAATCTCGGCCTGCTGTTCATGATGAACCCCGACGGCAGCGACTATACTGTGCTCCACTACTTTAATGGCGACGACGGAGCCAATCCCTCGGCGCCCTTGGTAGTGTCCGGCGGCAAACTCTACGGGGTGACGCAGTATGGAGGGACGGCGGGCAATGGTGAGTATGAAGGTTATGGGACCGTGTTCAGCTTCTCGCTGGCTCCGCCTGTGATCACGGCGGGGCCGGTCGGTCAGACCGCCGCCAGTGGAAGCATGGTGGACTTCACAGTCCAGGCAGGCGGGTGCCCGGTATTGGCGTACCAGTGGTTCTTTTACTCCACCAACGCCCTGCCAGGTGCGACCAACTCAGTTCTGCATTTGGGCCCGTTGGTGCCGTCCGATTCCGGTCCCTATACCCTCGTGATCACGAATGCTTTTGGCGCGGTGACCAGCGCCCCGGCTCTACTGGACGTGACGGGTGAAGCGCCGACCATTTTGGTGCAGCCTTCGAACCAGGTCGTTGGCGTCGAAGCTGCCACCCAGTTTTCGGTGGTGGCAGGGGGCTCCCCACCCTTTGGCTACCAGTGGTTCTTCGATCTTACCAATATTCTAGCCGGCGCCACCGGCCCCAGTTTATCCCTCACCCACGTGCAAACCAACCAAGCCGGGCTTTATACAGTCCTGGTCACCAACTTGTTCGGGGCCGTGACAAGTTCGCCGGCCTCTTTGAGCGTAGGATCTGCAACCGCCATCAATCCGACTGAAACGGCATTGCGCGTGGCGATGGCAGGCGGAGGAAGGATTACCTTTGCCGGTGACGGCACGATCACGCTGGCCAGCACTATTACCAATGTAGTTGACACTACGCTTGATGCCAGTGGCCGCCAGGTAACCATCAGCGGCAGCAATGCGGTGCGCGTGTTCTACATCAATACCAACACCAGTTTCACAGTGCTCAACTTGACCATCGCCGACGGCAAGAGCCAAGGCGGCTCAGCTATCTTCAACCTCGGCGGCAGTGTGAACCTGACCGGAGTCTCCTTTCGCTCGAATACCGCCGTTAATATCAATGTTCCGAACGATGGCCTGACCACGCAGGCCAGTGGCGGGGCCATCTTTAATCGCGGCGGGACCGTGGCCGCCACCAACTGTTCCTTCGTGGGCAACGCCGCGCAGACCTTAGGGTCGCTAATGCCCGCCGAGGCATGGGGCGGAGCCATCCGCAATGAGGCCGGACTAGTGGATCTGCGATCGTGCACTTTCGTGAGCAACCAGGCCTCCGGCAGGGCAGGCGATTTCGGTGTGTTTCCCTGGCTCTCATCGCCGGGTTTTGGGGGCGCCATTCATAACAGCGGTGCTCTGACGTTCGACCTCTGCACCTTTGCGAGCAACTCCGCGAGCGGCGGCAGCGGGTACGAGGGCATCGGGTCCCATCTTGGTGGCTACCCGGGCAGCGAAGGTTCCGGTGGTGCGATCCTCAACGAGGGCTCGTTGACGATTGATCGAACCACTCTTAGCGGCAATAGTGCCACGGGTGGAAACGGCGGTGCGGGCGCCGCTGGCAACGTCAATAACAATCAGTTGTACGGTTGGCCTGGAGGGACTGCCGGTACTGCGAAGGGCGCCGGGATTTGCAACTTGGGTTTGTGCTGGATCACCCGCAGCAC
>Ga0118677_10016383_pt1 | contig 10159 bp, 11 predicted proteins | sample AliMusrvi5mmetaG_FD_86154 | JGI IMG/M metagenome (GOLD analysis project Ga0118677, IMG submission 86154)
ATGCTGACCCGACGCGGCGATTTCCTTCTGATGGGCCACAGGTTTCCACGCTTGACGGCCTCCAAGGCCGCTTCCAAGCTTTCGGAGGTTTTGCGTTTTCTGGAGGCGCTGCAACTGTAGGGCCCGTTTTCGGGTTACCGTCTGTTGAACTCCTCTCATCACCATGATTCATCACCGATTTTTTATCCTTTCTCTTATACTGATCGCCGCTTCCGCACCTATGAGGGCTGCGGATGAGGTCATCAACGGCATTGCTGCCGTAGTCAATGATGATGTCATTACCTATTCACAGGTGAGGGAACTCGTGGCTGCCCAGGAAAAATCCGCCGCCGAGATATACCATGGTGAGGAACTTCAGCGGAAGGTTCACGAGATGTTAAATGCCGCGGTGAAAGACCTTGTTGATCGCTCGCTTATCCTTCAGGAGTTCAAGAAAAAGGAGTTTACTCTCCCAGACTACATCATTAACGACAGTATTCAGAGAATCATCAGACAAGATTTCGGAGGCGACCGGGTCGCATTCGTCCGAACGCTACAGGCGCAGGGCTACACTATGGCACGTTTTAGGGAGGTTCAGAGGGACAAGATGATTGTTCAGGCAATGAGACAGTCAAAAACCAATGACAACATCATCGTTTCCCCTCTGAAGATAAGTGAGTACTATTCGAGGAATCAATCGGGTTACACTACGCCCGAACAGGTGAAATTGCGAATGATCGTCCTCCATGAGGGTACTGGCACAAACGGAGATGCCTCCGCCGATCCTTCGGTCAACAAGAAGCAGATGGCTCAAGAGATTCATGACAAACTAGCCGGTGGAGCAGAGTTCGACCGGCTTGCCCAGATGTATTCGGAGGATTCTACCAACGAATCCGGTGGTGACTGGGGATGGATCGAGCGAAAAACACTGAATGCAGAGCTCGCCAAAGCAGCCTTTTCCCTAAAGCCAGGCGAGATCAGCCCCGTCATACTGCTCGACAACTCCTACTATATACTGATGGTTGAGGCCAAAAAACCCGCCACCACCAAGCCGCTTCACGAGGTCCGGCAAGAAATTGTCCAAAAGCTGCAGGAGGAGGAGAAGGTCAAGGCTCAGGAGCGTTGGCTGCAGTCTTTAAGAGAAAAGGCCTACATCAAGATCATGTGAACAAGGAGGGGATCGTGGCACGTGTAAGTAGAAGAAGCGATTCCCGATTCAGTATACCGCCACCCCTTCTTGCTGCTAAGCTGAGCAGCGACCATAGTCCTTTGAATCTCTTATGACGTTGCCCGCAATAGGATTGCTAGCAGGAGATCCGTCTGGTGTAGGGCCGGAACTGCTTCTCGAGACACTCAAGCATCCGCCATGTGGAGTGCGTCTCGAGATAATAGGAGACCCTTCCCCCGTCACTCCCGGCTTTCCTGGAAGGGAGGGTGCTTTGAGGGCACTAGCTTCGCTAGAGGAGGCGGCCCGGCGTGCGATGGCCGGAGAGCTTTCGGCCATAGTCACGGGGCCCGTTAGCAAGCGGTATTTGCACGAAGTCGGATTCGCCTTTCCGGGACAGACGGAATTTTTTGCGGACCGTGCCTCGGTTGAAAACTTTGCCATGCTTCTTACAGGAGGTCCTCTCACCGTGGCCCTCGTGACTGTCCATGTGCCGCTCAAGGATGTGGCAGGACGACTTACAACTCCCGAGATCGTGCGTGTTGGTTCGCTTCTCTCAGACTACCTTGTTCGTCGTGGAATTGCCTCACCACGTATCGCTGTTGCGGGACTAAATCCCCATGCCGGCGAGAATGGTTATATCGGGGATGAGGAACTGAACCTGATTTCGCCTGCGGTTGATATGCTAACGAGCGCCCATCCATGCTCTATTTTCACAGGCCCCTTCAGTCCGGACACTATTTTTTGGCGTGCCGCCGAAGGGGAGTTTGATGCTGTTCTGTGTATGTATCATGATCAGGGCCTCATTCCCCTCAAGCTACTTGGCTTCCACAACGGGGTGAATGTGACCCTTGGTCTACCCTTTGTCAGAACTAGTCCGGACCACGGTACAGCCTATGAACTAGCCGGAACTGGACACGCCCGCCCCGACAGTTTTCTAGCCGCCGTCAACCTCGCGGCAGAGTTAGTTCGATAAGAACCGAGAATTCAGAAAAACTCAAAATCTGATAAATGGGAAACGGGGCTTTGAGTGAAAGCTTTTTAAGCATGGAGATGCTAGCGGATCCGAATTCCCCGATTCGTTGGGTCACTGGGTTAAAATCCTGACTCGCATCCCAACGTTTTTGATTGATAGAAAGGGTCTCTCAGTTTGCTCTTTGTGGGTGGAACAATCACCAATCAGCGAACTCATTGCCATCCGTCGCCAGAAACTCCAGTCGCTCCGCAAAGACGGAATTGATCCCTACGGCTCGGCTTTCGAAACCTCCGGCACCGTAGCCGATGTGAGGGATGCGTTTGAAGAGGGACGAAGCGTCGCCCTAGCCGGCAGAATCACCGCCTACCGTGATATGGGTAAAAGCCGATTTCTCGATATTTCTGATATCAGTGGCCGCCTGCAGGTTTATCTCAACACAGGTGAACTTGATGCCGGCTCACTAGCTGTAGCGGCGCAGATCGATATTGGAGATTTCGTGGGGGTGACAGGGACGTGTTTTACCACGCGTTCGGGCGAGTCGAGTGTGAGGGCAACTCGGTTGGTGATGCTGGCAAAATCACTTCGACCCCTTCCAGACAAGTGGCATGGTGTACAGGATTCAGAAACACGTCACCGGCAACGTTATCTTGACCTGATTTCCAATCCCTCCTCACGGGCCGTTTTTCTTCAACGAACTGCGATCGTGCGGGAAATCCGCAGATTTCTCGAAGAGAGGGGATTCCTGGAGGTCGAGACACCGATGATGCAGTCTATTCCTGGAGGTGCAGCTGCAGAGCCGTTTAAGACCCATCATAATGCCCTCGGAATGGATCTTTATCTACGAATTGCCCCAGAGCTTTATCTCAAGAGGCTTCTTGTCGCAGGCTTTCCGAAAGTCTTTGAACTCAATCGCAGCTTCCGCAACGAGGGAGTCTCTCGACGTCATAATCCAGAGTTCACGATGCTGGAGGCCTACTGGGCCTTCGCGGATTTCCAGATAATGTCGGTACTCGTGGAGGAGTTAATATGCAATCTTGCCGTAATGCTCGGCAATGCCGACCATCAGATTTGTCATCGTAATTCAGACGGAGCGGTCACTCGCACCATAAATCTTTCGCGTCCTTGGAAGCGCGCCACTTACCGGGAGCTGATCGAAGAGGCCGTTCCGGGTTGGTTTTCCCTGGACAAGTCAGGGAAGGCACTCCGTTGCGGCGAGCTTCAGCTCGACATCTCAAACTGCCCCGAGGAATTCGAAATGACCCAGCATGTCTTTGAAAAACTGGTGGAAGAGAAGACGATTGATCCGTGCTTTGTTACTCAAGTGCCAAAGGAGTTGGTGCCGCTTGCTCGCCTGAACGACTGCGATCCATCAACCGTGGATGTTTATGAACTCATCATCAACGGCCAGGAAATTTCTCCAGGATACTCCGAACTGAATGATCCGGATCTCCAACGAGAGAGACTCAACGAGCAGGCTGGGGGGGAAAAGCAGAAGATCGATAATGAATTTCTCGACGCCCTTGAGTATGGCATGCCGCCTGCAGGCGGTATCGGAATTGGTGTGGACCGGCTCGTGATGCTCCTAACCGGAGCGGAATCAATACGCGAGGTCATTCTTTTTCCCCATCTGAAACAGCGCCATTGAGGATCCGAAATTCGAAACTCGATCGTTTCCATAACAGGGTTAGTAAATCAGAAGACCTAATGACCCATAGCCTGAACATCGAGTTCTCTCACCGGACCTTTGATTCAGAGTGAAATCTTCCGAACGTCCTACTGGCTCACCCGACCCTGTGTATTCGGGTCCTCTTGGGTTATTTCCGGTTCCGTATTCGCTCGGAATATTCAACTTTCATTGGTTTAGTTTCTACAATTCGGTCTGCTTTCAGATCATCGGGGGCGCACCGATTGTGCTTCTGGCAAAAGATCTTGGGGCCAGTTCCACCGTTTTGGGAGTGATGGCTTCCTTTATGCCGTTGATGACGATGCTGCAACTCCCAGCGGCTCGCCATCTCGGCAACCACAGCTACCGATCATTCGCATTGATGGGATGGAGCCTCCGTTCAGTTTTCATAGCCACGTCGGCGGTTGTTCCACTTCTTCTCTTTATTTCAAAGGAATTACGTCTGGTCATTTTAGTCGGAGGCCTTTTTTTCTTCTACCTGTTGCGTGGAATTTCCGCAGCCGCATTTCTGCCATGGGTTGCCAATATCGTATCCGGGGAAACGAGGGGTCGTTTTATTGCCATCGACCATTCCTTCATGCATGCGGGAGCATTTCTGACGATGCTTCTAAGTGCCCTCCTTCTGAGTGGGCGTGTCGAACCGTGGCGCTACTCCTTGGTGCTCTTCGTTTCACTCTCAGCAGCAATGGTCAGTCTCTACTATATGAGAAGAATTCCTGACGGAAGACACAGCGTGGAGACAGCAATCTCTTCAGAGCCGGTTCTCCTACGCACCATGATCGCGAGAAAACCCTTTCGTAACTCGATCCTGTTCAGTCTATTATTTGCAACAGTGGCCGGTGGGTTGGGAGTCTTTCCGGTAGAATATCTGAGTGTTCAAGCCCGTTTTTCACCGGCGTTGATCAATGCACTGACTTCAGCAACATTCCTCGCTCCACTTCTTGTGTTGCAGATGCTGGGACACCGTGTGGATCGATTCGGAAGTCTCCCAACGATCAGGAACTCAATTTTGCTCTTCACTGTCGTTCTTGGAGTTTGGTTTGCAATGTCAGCTGGGGCCGTTAATCCCTCCTGGGAGCTTGTGCTAGTGCTCAATTTTCTAGGAGGGATGGCACTTGCCGCGTTCAATATGGCCAACCTTCATCTAGCGATGGCGGTAGTCCCGGAGTGCGGGAAAAATCATTATTTTGCTGTCACCACCGTGATCACCGGATTCGCTATGGGGGTGGTTCCCGTCCTCTGGGGCTGGCTTCTCGATTCACTCGGTGGTCTGGATTTGCACGGTGGTTCATTACACCTTACGCGTCACAGCATTTACTTTCTGGGAGTAACCGTCCTCTGCGCCGTATCGCTCATGTTCTCAAGGATTCTAGTTGAACCCTCACCCGCCGCCCGAGTTCGAGAGTTGAAGAATTGGGGGGCATAAGAGATGTTGGCGTTTCAAGTTTTGATGCCACCCCCTGTTCAAGGGTTTTAACCATACCATACCTTCATGTCCTCGAGTCTTCCGGCACCCCTTTTTCTAGCGGCGCGATACCTCAAGCCAAAGCGAACATTTCTGGCCGTCATCACCTTGATATCCGTCCTAGGTGTCACACTAGGTATCACCGTACTGATTCTCGTGATGTCAGTCATGACAGGATTTGAGCGCGAGCTTCAACGCAAGGTTATCGGTTTCGACGCACATCTCTTGGTGACCAACAACGGTCTTCTCGACCAGTGGAAAAACCTCGCTGACAAGGCTTCCTCGACCCCCGGTGTAGTTGCCGTCGCACCATTTGTTCAGGGGCCGGTAATTGTCGAGTTCAATCATCAGCGACTTGCACCCAAGATCCGCGGAATCGAACCGGCTCTGGAAAATAAGGTCAGCGACCTCTCTAGGTTCATCATCGCTGGAAAACTCGATCTCACGGGTGACGATGCCGTGCTGGGCTCTGAACTAGCGCGGACGCTGGGTATTAACGTTGGGGACACCATCACGGTTTATTCCCCGGGTAACCTTGGTGCGGTTCTTGAGAAAATCGACAAACTTAAAGACAAGACTTCCTCCAAGGCATCGAGAGGTTCGCAGGATGAGGAGATCGATTCCCTCCGTCAGTTGGTTCTCCCGATGGAACTCACCGTGACGGGAATTTTTGAGAGTGGGCGTTATCTCTACGACAGTGAATTCCTTCTAGTGCCCATGCATATCGGCCAAGAACTCTACGGTCTTGGCGACTCTGTACACGGGCTGGCTGTGCGGACAGATAATGCAGACCGAGCGGCTGAGACAAAGGAAAAAATGATGAAGATTCTACCGGCTGACCTTTCCTGTGTAACTTGGATGGATTTGAACAAGGAGCTCTTTGACGCCATAGCAATGGAGCGTCACGTGATGTTTTTTCTACTAATGTTCATCATTCTTGTGGCTGCATTCGGCATCATGAACACGCTTATAACAGTGACGGTTCAGAAAACCCGGGAAATAGGGGTTCTCAAGGCTCTAGGAGCAAGGACTTGGCAGATTGTTTCGGTTTTTCTTTTGCAGGGGATGGTTGTTGGAATCATCGGCGTGGCTAGCGGTCTCTTCCTTGGAATGACTCTGATAAGGTGGCGCAATGAAGTCAGTCAATTCCTGGCATCCGCACTCGGTGTCGAGATATTTCCTCGTAGTGTCTATCAATTCAATGAGATCCCCGCTGAGGTGGTTCCTGCAGATGTTGCCCTTATCTGCATCAGCGCATTTGTGATATGCTCATTAGCGGCACTTATCCCAGCATGGATCGCATCACGTCTTGACCCAGTGAAGGCATTGAGATGCGAGTGATTTTATTCTCAATGCAAAGGATAAAGGGGGATAAAGATTCAGATATCTGAAGGAGGTGATGGGGTAAGTTACGGATTTCTACGGCACTGCCTTCCAATTCTTACCCCATCAATTCTAGGCGGAAGCCGTCAACGAGAAGAAGTAATCCATATAGCAGACCTGCCCAACATGCGAGATTCCAGTGCCATCGCACCGAGCAAACCCAACTGATCATATCGCGGTGCAGGTAGGGCATTCCCACAAAAAACAACCCGGCTAGCGCCCAGGAATAAGCAAGAACAACAAGTGCTATCTTGAGTACCCCGCTTTGGAGGAAAGTGGCCTCCAGAACGGGGTGCGCAGCAAGCAGCAACAGCATTCCCAATGATCGGGAGGAAAGGAAATCAGGGACGAATTTCCAGAGTAGTATGCCCCCGGTCACGATCCCACCCACCACATAATGTCGCATCGGGGAGAACTCTCCGAGGTCGGTTGTTGAAGCAATCAGAACGGTCCAGATGACCCAGCAAGCCACCAAGAATGTTCCCCATGGACGGGATCTTGGAAAGGCTCGGGCCCAATTGATGCAAATAGATGAATGGCAGTAAGAACAATGCCGATCAGGACGGAAACAAGGGGGAGGTTGGGTGTTGCAATAGAAAGAGAATCCATGAACAGGGAAGATGGAGCAAAAATTGGTGGAGTGGAAGGATTCAGGAGGCTTTCGTCGTTTTCACCGTTCTACTTAACCATGCTTCCATCTCCAGCGCTTCCGAGGCGGCGTTCACCTCGGCTTCCTTCTTGCTGAGACCCTGACCATCTCCAAGTTCAATGCCTTCCCACACAACCCGACAGCGGAAAAACTTTAGGTGTTCTGGTCCGCTTTCTTCGAGGAGTTCATAGACCGGTGCACTAGGGGCGAGTGCTTGGAGGATTTCTTGAAGCTGCCCCTTTGGATTGATTTCCCCAGGAGAAACTTCCACCTCTGCTAGATCCTCGGCTGCCACCCGTAGAATGAATAGCTTTGCGGCCTCGATTCCGCCGTCGAGATAAATTCCGCCGACTAGCGCTTCGAAGGCATCCCCGAGGGTGGAAGCCCTGTCCCGCCCACCGCTCGATTCCTCTCCGCGACCCATCATGAGATGCTCCCCGAGACGAAGTTTACGTGCATGCTCCTTGAGTGCCGTTCTGGAGACAAGCCGAGTGCGAATTTTGGTGAGAGGGCCCTCGTTGAAGGAAGGGAAAGTGATAAATAGTCTTTCGGTAATTACGAGTTGGAGCACCGCATCACCGAGGAACTCAAGACGCTGATTATCAAAGGGGTAATCCTTGCGCTCTAGAGAAATGCTGGCATGTGTCAGAGCTTCAGCCAACAAGAGTGAGTTGCGAAACTTGTATCCTATTCGCTCCTCAAGTGGATTCATGAGATGCTCGGCCGCCAGTGTCGTCGTGTCCATGACCGGGAAGAGTAATGGGAGCATACGGGCATTTTGAAGTTCAATCGACTTATCTTCTTTAGAAGAGGGTATCGAATCGTCTTTTAAATGAATAAAGACGAGAGACTCCTTTATGCTCAACAAGCGCGGATGCTTGAAGAAATGCATGGCAGATTTTGGAGCGCACTTAGATGGGTGGGTGCATCTACTGGAGGGTATAAAAAAAGCCCCGTTGGCACCGATTGCCTGCGAATCGAATACCCGTATTAATACCCCTGAAAGGACAATGAAGAAGGGGTAAAAAATTGTGAAAGAGACAAAAAATTATTCTCTCATCGCTGAAAAAACAGAAAGCATAAAGGTCGTCACATCAAAAGGTGCCTCCACCCTAATGGATTAAGATTCCACATAGGACTATCTGAATCACTGAGGAGAGGGTTTTTTCGCCTGGTTTTTACCCTGCGTGTTATGATTTTCCTGGCCGGTTCGATTCTTGTTCGGGCCACTGTGATTGGCCTGCGTGCCGCGATTAATCTGGGTGTTCCTGTTGATTTGGTTGGCGAAGTTTACCTCTGCAGTCCTATTGACCTGCGAGGCATAATTGACTTGGGGCGGGCGATTGACTTGAGCAACGCCATTCCCATGCCAAGGGCCGTTACCCTGCCAGTTTCCATCCCCATCGGAGCCGCCGTAGTAACGACCATGATAGAAAGAGCATCCGTTACGGTAGTTCCAGAAGTTTCCACCATACCAGTAACCGTAACCATAGCCCGAATAATATGTAGGAGCGATTAGGACCGGGGGCGTAGCATATACGATATCTGGTCCTCCAAAACCTCCAGCGACGGGAACTCCGTTAGGGTCAATAGGAACAGCGCACCCGGCTAGGAGGAATACCGTGCTCGAAAGAGAAAGGAAGGCCAAGCCGAAACGGGGCGGAAGCGTTGGATTCATTATGGCAAAGATGGATATGTTGTCTCGATCTGTAAAACACGGTTCTAGAAATGTGGATTGAAAGCAAATTTCATTTTGCACTCTGAAGGACTAGCGGGTACGATATCCAACCACTGTATTTTGCAGGGCTCCGGATCGGTAGCTCAATGGTAGAGCAGTTGACTCTTAATCAATTGGTTGAAGGTTCGAGTCCTTCCCGGTCCACCAGCTTAAATGCTGGCTCTAGAGGCGATTGGCCTCCTTGATAAATTTTCTGGTTTGCCACTTGCTTGCCACTTTTCAGGTAGTGGCACGGTTTTTTCGGTGCTGCTCTAAACCTGATCGCCCCTCGCAGAAGCTCACCTCTGACTCTCTCTCGGCTGTCCCAGCGGAAGAAGAGAAGAAAAATAGAGGGCTGGTTCCAGTGTTCTCAAGTTGATTGTCAATTTTTATCGTGACTGGGGAAGTTTCTGTGTTAAATGACAACTGCCCCTTAACAGGCACAAAAATGACACACCCATACAAAACCTTCAAAGTGGTACCGAATCCCAGTTCGGAGGTAATTGCGGACATTACACCTTCAGCCCTTAAGGCTGCGTTTGTTCGTCATCTGAAAAGAATCACTGCCCGGAACCGAGCTCTCATTCCTGATGAAATCTATCAGGAGTTGAAAAGCGCACGAGCAGGCGCTTAACGATTGTAAACTTTGGTGCAGTCGTTGGGACAATGCCCGGCGACTGGCCGGGCTCAGAGCTTTTTTTCGCATACGAATTTGAGGACTCGGTTCTCTAGGAGGCTATCAGCCAGCATCTTCTTTAACTCTGTGTTTTCTCTTTCGAGTTCCTTCAGCCGTTTGGCCTCATTGACTTCCATGTGCCCAAACTGCTTCTTCCACCGGTGAAAACTCACTTGGGTCAGGTTATGTTCTCTGCAGACCTCAGCGATGCTTTGGCCGCCATCAGCCTGCCTCAAGATCCGGATTTTCTCTTCTGTCGTGTACTTCTTGCCTTTCATGTGTTTAGGGTTGGTTGCCCCAAAACACTAACACACCAACTGGCTCAAATCAGCTCATCCACGTCACGTCCAGAACTGCTCTCGATTGAGGCATTCGTCACGGAGGCGTCCGTGGAAGCTCTCCACGTAGCCGTTCTGCCATGGGCTGCCGGGTTCGATGTAGATCGTCTTGATCCGCTTCTCTGCG
>Ga0118677_10016384_pt1 | contig 10159 bp, 11 predicted proteins | sample AliMusrvi5mmetaG_FD_86154 | JGI IMG/M metagenome (GOLD analysis project Ga0118677, IMG submission 86154)
GGGCGCAGGGGGCGGATCCGCATGAGCAAGGGGTGGGGTTGCTGCGGGCCGATAAGCCGATTGTTATCGATATTTTTCCGCAGGATATGGCCTCCGGATATTGGGGGGATTTGACCCGCACCGTGGTGCGCGGCAAGGCTTCCGAGAAAGTGAAACGCATGTTTGCCGCTGTCAGGGCCGCGCATCGGGCGGCCTTGAAAACCGTGCGCGCGGGCCGGGTGATTTCAGAGGTGCATCAGGCGGCGGCGGTGGTGCTGGTCGGCCATGGTTTTCAGACAGGTACGGAAAAAGGGCGCCCGGTGGGGTTTATCCACAGCACTGGGCATGGCGTGGGGCTTGCGATCCATGAAAATCCGCCGGTTGCCGCATCGGTGAATCAGAAACTGGCGGTTGGACACGTCATCACCATCGAGCCGGGTTTGTACTACCCCGATGCAGGCGGCATGCGGATTGAGGACACCGTGGTGGTCACTGCGGCGGGGTATCGCCGGCTGTCTGCCTGTGAAATCCGTCTGGAAATATAAAAGTAATAAAGGAAGCGGTACAATAAAGAGCGGCAGCTCTGCGTTTAAAAGGTTAATTAGAGAAAGGAAGTGGTTATGAAGAATGGATATCTGATTGTCTTGGCAACATTAGCGGCGGTCGGCGGGGCGATGGTTTTAGGACGGTTTGTCATGCGCCACCACCATGGGTGTCAATTTTCCCCGGTATCCGGAGGCCATATCATGCGGGAAGATATCCATGATCCTCGATTTGCGGTTCCGCCGTCGGGCGAGAAGCATTCGGATCGCGTCATGATGATCGAACAGATGCTGGACACCCCGCGCGCGGCAAAGGAGTTGGGGTTGACGGAAGAGCAGACAACCCTTTTAAAGGCAAAAACCTTTGAAATGAAGAAACAGCAGCTCGAGTTGCGGCATCAGGCCGAAATGCTGGCGCTGGAGCAGGCGCAATTGATGTCGGAAGCCACGCCCGATGAAGCCAAAATCATGGCGCTCGTTGACAAGGCCGGATTGGTGCGTACGGAGGAAAGCAAGCTGCGCATATCGCATATGTTGTTGATCAAGAAAACATTGACCCCGGAGCAGCATGCCGCCCTGAAGAAAATGATACATCGTCGGGCGGAGCAAATCCAAAAACAAACAAATGGCGGAGAAGCGCAAAACCGTCAGGCGTGGAAGGGTCGCGGGGAAAATGAAGAACAGAAGATGCAAAAGCCACCGGACCGTGAGGATGACAGCGATGAACCTGTGCCGCCGCCGGCGCGGTAACCAGGCGGAATACGCTTGAGCCCAAAGGGATGCATGTCTATCATGCATCCCTTGTTTTTATACCGGAATGGGCAGATTTCCGGACATCAAGGAAAGCGAGTGCATACAAATGAATTCAATCATGCTGAAAGCAAAGTTGCATCAGGCCCGTGTTACGGAGTCCGATTTGAACTATGAAGGCAGTCTGGCCATCGACCGGGATCTGATGGATGCGGTGGGAATTGCCTGTTATGAAAAAATATTGGTTGCCAACCTTGAAAACGGCAATCGGTTTGAGACCTATGCCATTCCCGCTGGACGGGGTTCAGGCACCATCGGGTTGAACGGCGCGGCCGTTTTCCAGGGTGGGGTGGGCGACCGGGTCATCATCTTTACCTTTTGCAGCATCCCGACCGAGGATATTCCGGGGCACCATCCCAAGGTGTTGATTTTGAACGAAAAGAACCAGCCGGCAGGCCCGGTCCGCGCGCTGTCCACAGTGTAGTTTAAGGCTGCAGGAGTTTTTCGGATAGCCGGTGGAGGCGGCAACTCCAGTCGGTGTTTTCCGCCGCCACCGCTGCCACAACCCCGGCTTGTATTTCCGGGTGTGTGATTTTCCAGCGTCGGCCCTCTTGATCAATGGCCACAATGTCCATCAGCGTGTCCGTCCACGGCATGATGAGTTGTGTGCGTTGGTGCAATCCCGCGCCTGACGCTTTGCCGGCGGCTTCCCATCGTGTCCAGCAGCGGAAAAATGCGGGCTCCTGCTGCTCGGCTGGCAAGGCGGCCAGCGTTCGGCATTCTTCAGGTGAAAACATGTAACCGGCGATCGCCGGTAAATTCAGGCGTGGTCGGACAACTTCCACATCCACCCCGATTTCACGGTCACAGGCCAGCGCGATCAGAAGCTGGTCATGCGCATGGGAAAGATTGAAAAAAAGGGGCGCGCCGGCGTTTTTAAGGCGGGGCTTGCCATGCGGCGGCGCGGCCTCGAATTCCAGAGCCTGCGGTGGCTGGTTCAAACACGCGCCAAGAAGGAAACGCAATATCCGGCGTGAGGTGATCCACCGGACCTGGATTTGCGCATCGGTCAGCCGGTTGGCCCGGGCTTGTTCTTCGTCGGAAAGCACGCTCTGCCAGTCTGCCGGGGCGGCGGCATGGGCGGGAAGCACCATATGCCAGACATGGATTTCGCCCGGCGCAGGCAGGCTGGCTGGCGGGGTCAGGCTGGTGGATGGATTTTCCATGGCGCATTCCTCGAATATTTCACAAGTCGATCTTTACTACATCTTTGCGCAAGATAGAATAACTTTTAACAGACAAAGGAGGAAAAATCAAATGACGCTCTGGTATCAGCAGTTGGTAAAACCGCCCCTGACCCCGCCGGATTGGCTTTTTGCGCCGGTTTGGACTGTGCTTTATATCATGATCGCGGTTTCGATCATCCTGTTTTTCACCACACGCGCGAAGAAGCGCTTCTGGCTTGGAACGGCCGCAACCCTCGTCAACCTCACGGCGAATTTTCTGTGGGCACCCCTGTTTTTCGGGTTGCAGAACATACCGTTATCCGTGGTGGACATCCTCGTTCTGGATATGTCCCTTGTCGTCATGGTGCATGTGTACTGGCAGAACCGCAGGTGGGCCTCAATGCTCTTGTGGCCGTATCTGATCTGGGGGTTGTTTGCCTCATATTTGAATATCGCCATGTGGGTTCTCAACGGATTTCATAAACCATGATAATTTTTGCACTTGGCAACGGCATTTGATATTTTAAGGTGTCAATAAAAAGGAAGCAAAGAATGACTCCGCGTGAGATTTTCCTGGCGCGGTTGACTCGTCAGTCAACCCCCCGGCCCGCTGTTGGAAGCGCCACCTCGATTGTCACCATGGATTTGATGGACGAGGTCGGCGTCTCTTTTCCGGAAGCGCATCTGGATGCCGGCAAAATGGCTGCGCTGGCGGCGGCCGGACACACACGGTTGGGGTTTGACAACGTTATGCCGTTGTTCAGTGTGTGGCACGAATCCGCCGCACTGGGGTGTCAAATGGATTGGGGCGGGAGGAGCCGGATGCCGGACGGGCATCCTCTGCCCGGCGCGGACATGGACGCGGACCTGGTCCTGCCCGGAAATTTTATGGATCATCCGTCCGTCCGGGTCCCCTTGGCTGCGCTGCGGCTGTTGCGCAAATCACTGGGGTGGGATGTGGCCGTGGTGGGCAAAGTCTTTGGCCCCTGGACGCTGGGCTACCATGTCTTTGGCGTGCAGGAGTTTCTGATGGATACCCTGCTGAAGCCGGAAGCGGTGCGCCGGGCCATGCGGCAGCTGATTGAGGTGACGGTGAGGTTTGCCCAGGCGCAGGTTGAAGCCGGCGCGGATGCCATCACGCTGGCCGACCATTGCACCCGCGACCTGTGCGCCCCTGAGGCGTATCGCGATTTCCTTTTTGAGATTCACCGTGAACTGGTGGCGCGCATTCCCTGTCCGCTCATCCTGCACATCTGCGGGGACACCGCGGACCGGTTGCCTTATATCTGCGGGACGGGGATTGCCTGTTTCCATTTCGATTCCAAGGTCCCAGCCGCGACAGCCCGAAAACTGGCGGGAGATAAAATGGCCCTGATGGGCGGAACCAGCAACCTACATGTGATCCGGTGCGGCACCCCGGAGGCCATTGCCGCGGATGTGCGGGAAAAATCGGCTGCGGGCATTGATATCATCGGTCCGGAATGCGCGGTGCCGCTGGATGCGCCTTGGCGCAATTTGAAGCAGCTGGCGGACGACGTCAAGCGCTGTGTGTGTTAGCAAAGAGGAAGAGACAGAAAAAATGACATCCCGCGAACGTCTGCAGGCGGTGCTGAATTTCAAACCCTTTGACCGCCTGCCGGTCATAGAATGGGCGGGTTGGTGGGATAAGACCCTCAACCGCTGGTATCAGGAAGGGCTGGATCCGGCCATCACCGATCGCCAGCAGATTTACCGCACGCTCGGCATGGATGTGAACTATCAGGACTGGATCAACATCTATAAGCCCACCTTCCCGCCGTTCAAGCCGCAGCACGGGATAGGCGTGCTGTCCACCAACGCGGAATATGATGAAATCCGCAAACATCTTTATCCGGCAAACAACCCCGTGGACCGGAAGCGATGGCGCGAATGGGCGGCCATCCAGGCGCGCGGCGAGGGTTCGCTGTGGTTCACCTTGGATGGGTTTTTCTGGTTCCCGCGCCGGCTGATGGGCATTGAAAAGCATCTTTTCGCGTTTTATGACGAACCTGAACTGATGCACCGGATCAATCAGGACTTGGTGGATTGGTGTTTGAAAGTGATTGATGAACTGACGCAGATCTGTGTACCGGACTTTATGACCATTGCCGAGGATCTCAGCTACAACCATGGACCAATGTTGTCCAGGGATCTGTTTGATGAATTTCTGGCACCGTATTACCGGCAGATTGTGCCGGCCTTGAAAAAATGCGGCATTCCGGTGATTGTGGATTCCGACGGGGATGTCACGGAGCCGGCATACTGGTTTGAATCCGTGGGCGTGGACGGCATCCTGCCGCTGGAGCGGCAGGCCGGGGTGGACATTGCCCGGTTGCGTGCCGAACATCCGCGCATGCAGTTTATCGGGCATTTCGACAAGATGACGATGAACAAGGGCGAGGCGGCGATGCGGGCGGAGTTTGAGCGGGTGCTGCCGACCGCGGCACGGGGCGGATTTGTCGTGTCCTGTGATCATCAGACGCCGCCGGGGGTATCATTCAAGGAATATCAGCTCTATCTGGCGCTCTTCCGCGAATATGGCGAAGAGGCCGGCCGCCTCTCGCGCCGGTATCTGGCGTGAACGGGCTGGCGTCTGTTGAGGGGCTTGTCCATCCGCTTCTCTTTGCGTGACAATCAAACCGGTTGTGGTATGATCTGAAATAAGCGATCCGCTGCTCAAGGCGGTAAAGGAGGACGTATGGGAACTGAAGGCGAAAAGAAACAAGAAGGTTCATGCTGTGGCGGCACGGAAAACACCTGTTGCTGTCAAAACAAGAGCGTCATCTGGGTGATTATCGCGGTTTTGATCGTTGCCCTTGTGGCCTTCAAGGCCTGCGGCAAGTCTAAAACCGCGGCCCAAAAAGCTCCGGTGGTGCCGGCGGCTGTGCAGCCTGCGCCTGCGGTGAAGTGAAGACGAAGCAGCCTGTTCACCGTCCGGCGCAACAGCGTCATGGCGGTGAACAGGTCTGGATGATGACTGGGCGTTCATGCGCCGTGAATCAGTCGGCAAGATGCGCGCGTTCGATTTCTGTTTTCAAAAACTCCATGGCTGGCCGGGATTGCTGCAGGACATCCGCGATCCGGCTGAAATCCAGCAGCGGCACATCGTGGATCACCGGCCGGACATAAAGTGACGGCGGGGATAACGCAATTTTCAGCGCGGTGTTGTTTTCCATCAGGATGTCATACATGCCGAGCACGGATTCCAGTATGCCCGGCCCCGCATGGCCATCAGGCTGGCGGGTGACAACCGCATCAATCGCGATGGAAAAATCACAGCCGGTCAGCCGGTCATAAGGCAGGGTGTTGGAGAGGCCTCCGTCCACGAGGGTCTGTCTGCCGATGGTGACCGGCGCAAAGACGCCGGGAACCGCGATGCTGGCTTTAAGCGCGGGCAGCAGCGGTCCGGAGTCGAACACCACTTCATGGCCGGTCCAGAAATCCGTGGCGATGACGCGGCACGGGATCCGGAGCTCTTCAAAAGAGAAGACGTGGATTTCCTTGAGCAGGAAATGCAGGAAGGCATCAGCCTGCAGCAATCCGCCCCGGCCCCGCTCTAGTTTCACCATTTTAAGCCACTGGAGGATTTCCGATTTGCGCGCCAGCGCCTCCCTCAGCCGGTTTTTGCTGGCCAGCATATGTTTTTCAATGGCCTGGCGGATGTCGGCGGGAGCCTTGCCGGACGCGTAAAGGACTCCCACAATGGCGCCCATGCTGGTGCCGGCGATGACCGAGGGTTTGACGCCGCATTCATCCAGCGTCTCCAGCGCCAGGAGGTGCGCCAGACCGCGCACCCCGCCGCCGCCCAGTGCGATACCCACCCGTTTCATGGTCATCCTTGCGCCGCGCCGGAAATCCGGCAGCCCTGCGGCTACCGTGCTTTGGCGACGTGTTTCAAAATCGTCCTGGTGTCCAGCTTGCACATGGTCATGGTGGCGGCCAGGTCCACCAGGCTTTCCGGCATGCCCTGTGGTTTGACGGCTTTCAGCCGGTCCGCGAGCACCAGCGACATGGAGAGCGCGGTGCAGCAGTTGCGGATGAACTGTTTGCGGCACCCGATCGGGTCGGTCGGGTCGCCTTCGGTGCGGAGCATGTGGCAGTCGAATTCCACCACGCCTTTCCAGCCGCATTTCTGCAGCGCCCAGAACATCTGCACGGTTTCCTTCAGGCCTTCCGGTCCGATCAGCGGCGGGAAGTCGTTGTCGAACTGCGCCTTGATCTGGCTGCCGAAGTGCAGGAAGGAGAGCTTGCCGGCGCTCACCAGGAAGCCGACCGTGTGCACGGCGTTCAGCAGCGCCATGCTTTCATGCTGCAGCAGCTCCGGGTTCACGCCCCAGAATTCAGGGTTCTTCAGCTTGCTGCAGATGAAGCCGACGGCGTGTCCTGCGGTCGGCAGGAACATATGGCCGCGCGGCTCATTGGGCTTGGGCTCGATGGTGCCGCCGATGTAGCTCCGGAATTTGTTCTGCTTGATGTACTCATGCACGTGGTCCAGCCCGTCGGCCAGCCACGTGTACACATTTTTCCAGTCGACCGTGACCGGCACTTCAAAACCGTCGCGGGCCACCCAGTATGTGAAATATTTTGCGCCGAAGAATGCGCCGATGCGGATCGAGCGCTCCACCTTCCGGCGCGCGATTTCACGGATGCGCCGGTCCGGATTGGTCACGCCGCCGCGGCGGAAGATGGCATGCCCGTGCAGGCAGCAGGTGGAGGTGTTGACGGTCAGGCCGGCCTCATCGAGGATCTTTTTGATGGAGCGCAGTTTTTTGTACGTGTCGCTCTTGCGGTCGCGGTCGTCTTCCGGGTGCGCCGGATCCCACGGCACCAGGTCGTCATCGTGGAAGCTGGTCGCTTCAATCAGGCCGTCCTTGGCCGCCTCGGCCAGGAGTCTGGCGACATCAAGGGAGTCGATCTTTGGGAGCACTGCGCCGCCGAAGGGATCGCCCAGCGGATTGCCTACACACCAGAAGGGCATGGACCGCACGGTGACCGGACCGACATTGAACGCTTTGATTGCCATATAAACCTGCCTTTCCTGATTTGAAGACGCGTCGAAATTCCAGCGCAGGTTGATAATCCTAAGACAAGGGCCCTCTGCCTGTCAACCTAATGCCGGTTTTGGATCTTTGTTTTGCCACAAAAAAAGGGTCAATTTGCGTTTCCTGCTTGAAGAAGGGCCTTGATCATGGCGTAATATTGTTACGGCGGTTTCACGCCTCCCGACACAGGGTTTTATGCTGCCGGAAACAGGAAAAAATCCGGATGATGTCAACAGTCACAGCCGGCCGTTCGTCTGGGTGCGGGGTGTTTTTTTCGCACCCTGCCCGCCTCATTTTAGCCGGAATGATCATTCTTTTTTGTGCCGGCCCAAAAGCCGCGCGGGCCTCTTTGTCGGCCGCATCCGTGCCGGATGGTTCCGGGAACAGCTTGAGCAACGGGGTGCAGCGCGGCCTCTGTTTGATCGCCCAGGCCGGCGGCGTGGATGTCAGCGCGCATGGAAGCTTGACGCATTATGCCGGGTTCCTCGCCGCCACGCCGCTCCGTCCGGACGTTGACAGCGACCGGGACGGACTATGTGATGAATTTTCGGCTGATAACGACGCCGACGGCATGAGCGATGTGGCGGAGCTGGAAGCCGGCACCAGTCCCACCAATAAGGATTCGCTGCTCGCCATCACGGACATAAAGCTCGTCAACAGCCAGCGGTTTATCTTTTGGCAGGGTGGCCAGACGGCCACGCAATGGCTGATGCGGTGCACGCGGCTGACCGCCACGGGCGGGGATTGGGTGGTCATCCATACGAATCTGCCGCCCACGAATCCCGCCGAGGCCATGCTGGATCCGACGGCGGGAAATGGCCCCTGGTTTTATCGTATTATTGTGCCGATACCTTAGAAGGAATGATGCAAGCGAAAGGATGCATAAGCATGAAAACAAAAATCGCGAGTTTCGCAGCAGGCCTTTTGTCTGTCTGTCTGTCCGTGGCCTGGGCGCAGGTGCCGGAACTCATCAACTATCAGGGCCGGTTGGTTGACGGCGACACGCTGGTCAACCGGCCGGTGCACCTGCAGTTGCGCCTCTATGATGCCGCCACGGCCGGTGCATTGCTTTATGAGGATTCCAATACGATTAATGTGGTGGACGGTTTGTATTCGACCAAAATCGGGGACAATACCACCTATGGGACGCTCACGGGCGCGCTGGCCAATGCGCAGGTCTATGTGGAAGTGGTGGTGGATGGCACGCCGTTGCAGCCGCGCGAACGGCTGACGTCCGCCGCATATGCGCTGGTGACACGTCCGGGTGACAAAGGCCCTGTTGGTGACAAGGGTGCCACTGGCGAAAAAGGACTCACCGGGGACAAGGGCCTGACTGGCGATCAGGGTCCAGTGGGAAACAAAGGGCTGACCGGTGACACCGGTCTGCAAGGGCCCGTTGGCGACAAGGGCGCGACCGGCGAAAAGGGTTTGACGGGGGACAAGGGTCTAACTGGCGACCAGGGCCCAGTTGGAAACAAGGGACTTACCGGCGATACGGGTCTGCAAGGCCCGGTTGGCGAAAAAGGGGCTACCGGTGACAAAGGTGCAACCGGCGAGAAAGGTCTCACCGGGGATAAGGGGTTGACTGGCGACCAGGGCCCGGTGGGTGATAAAGGCCCAACAGGAGACAAAGGTGCGACGGGCGAGAAAGGTCTCACGGGAGACAAAGGCTTGACTGGCGATCAGGGGCCAGTTGGCGAAAAGGGGGCTACCGGTGATACCGGGTTGCAAGGCCCCGTTGGCGACAAGGGGTTGCAGGGTGATAAGGGCTTGACCGGTGATCAAGGGCCGATTGGTGATCAGGGCCCTGCAGGCCCGCTGGCAGGATCGAACAAACAATTGGTCTATAACGACAATGGCACGGCTGCCGGTGCGGAAATCTATTATGATAAAACCACCGGCAACATCGGCATCGGTACGGCAAACCCTACCAACACGCTGGCGGTCAATGGAAGTATCAAAGCCAGGGAAGTGCGTGTGACCGCAACCGATTGGGCGGATTTTGTGTTTGAGAAAAATTACCGGTTGATGCCGCTGTCGCAGGTGGATCAGTTCATTCAGGAAAACGGGCATCTTCCGGATATGCCTTCCGCACAAATGGCAACTGCGGGCGATGTGAATCTCGGCGAGATGCAGGTGAAGCTGTTGCAGAAGGTGGAAGAGCTGACGCTCCATGTCATTTCCCTGGATAAAGAGAATCAGCGGATTCGCGAGCGTTTGTTGCAGGTCGAAAAACCGAAACAGTCGGAGTCGTCCGGGAACTAGGTAAACTGTATTTACATGACTCAATTCCTTTATTTCATATGGTGGTCAGCGTGCGGTGGAAGCACTGTTATATGCCGTCGCTTGTTGCTGGGAATGTTGCTTGCCGGCCTATTCTGGATTTCCTCAGTTCCTTTGGAAGCTGCCCAGGCGCCAAAGGGCGACAAGATCAGCCAGATTATCCTTGCCCATCAGAAAGCGAAGCAACGGCCGGCGGGGTGATCTTAACCCGTTTTCTCGGACACGTGATGCGAAGTGATTTCATGTTTATACGGCAAGGTTCTTCTCGTAGTCAAGCGGCGAACAGTAGCCGATGGCGCTGTGCAGCCTGAAGCGGTTG
>Ga0118677_10009849_pt1 | contig 10158 bp, 7 predicted proteins | sample AliMusrvi5mmetaG_FD_86154 | JGI IMG/M metagenome (GOLD analysis project Ga0118677, IMG submission 86154)
GCCTTGATCTGATCAGCGATTGGGCCAATAGTTAGAGCGGGTGCCGCCAGGTTGACTCCAGCAGTTAACTGGGCAGCGGAATAATCGGCGACTTTCACCCCGCCAAGGCGGATCTCATACCGGCCCGTCTTTAGGCCGGTTACTTTCAGGTAATAGCCGTTCATTTGCTCGAAGATGGGCGCCCACTGTAAAATATTTTTGGCGTCTCCATCGGGAAAGAACGGCAGCGCGTTGTCTTTCTGTTGGAACTCAATCGCACCGCTTGAGGCGACCTTCAGCCCTTCAATCTGACAGTTCTTGTTTTGCACAACCTTGCTGGATGCGGCGTTGATTTCTACTGCGGCCACCAGTGTTGGGAAGCTCATGCCTTTGAGAATCTCCGCAGCCATCAGCGCCTGGCCCGGTTGCCCAGGATGAACCACGTCGCCGCCACCAATGCGGTTTTTCGGATTGATAGCACGCGCCTTGTCGATGGCCGCCACAAACGGGTGGAACTGGTCGATGAACAAGGCGTTGCCGTTAGTCGCAGCAATCTCCTTAACCGCACCTGAAAATTTTTCGAGATTCAGGATGTATGGCAGCACCGACGGACCTTCATCCATCACCTCGGCGGGCGTTGTGGTGCACCAGGCGACACGGATGTTGGAGGTCTTCGCCTGGTCGGCGATCTTCTTCATTGAGGTCATGAATTCCTTGATTTTGTTGGTCCCCGAGTATTGGGGCTCATCAAAATTGCTGCCCGGCCCGCCGCAGTCGTTCATGCCGAAATTGACGGTCATGGCGGTGGCCCCGCAGCCCATCACATCGCGCTTGAAGCGTTCGCCGCCGCCTCCCGCATTATCGCCGCCAATGCCGAGATTGAAAAATTTGATGTCCCAGGTGGGGAAGCGGGTAAGCGCCCAGGTTTCCACATAGGTGCTATAGAGGTGTTGTTCGGTGATGCTGTCGCCAATGATTGCGACCGTGTCGCCATTCTTCAAAAAAAAGTCCGCTGCGGTGCAGGGAAACGCGGTTAGCAACAGGCTGATGGCAGCGGTGGTGTATTTCATGGGATTGTTATATTTGTCAGACAAATCTGTTCCGATTTCTTTCTTGTTATTGTTATGGCAATTTGCCGTAGCAGTCCTCCGTGCCGAGATACTCCAACTGCGGCTTCTCGCTGCCGTCGAGGTATATCTCGTGATTGGCTCCACAGATGAGGTCACTTGTAACCGTTTCGGGGTTACCTCCGGCAATCCGGGGTACTTGTCGTAGGGCCAATGGTTGTATTAACATATACAATCTCAATTCCAATTATCGCTTCGGAAGCAAGATGCGGGCAAGCCTTCCTTGTTCATGAGATTGGGATTCGCATCCTGCCGCCACCCGAATCTAACAGCAACAGGCTTGAGCACAGCGTCGCTCCAGACAAGCACGCTCTTGCCGTCAATCACGGCCTTGGCTTCAACAAATTTCTTGTCCTCCCCTGCGATCGTGAAATGATCCAGCGGTTTACCGTCGCGGCTGACAAGGCCGCCGCCGGTTGAGTTGAATTGGATGCGGATCTTGGCCGGCCCTGAAGCGGTGGCGACTTCCATGGACTTGTAGATCGGCCCGGAATAGACCAAGCTGGATTTTCCGTAGGTCTTGGCGAGGGCCCAAAGGGCGAGGCGGTGGCCCACCTCCTTTTTGTTAGTAGCATGGCAGTCGGGGTAGCTGCTGATGTCATGCGTGACCACCATGCCGGTATTGGCAACATCCAACGTGGCCGTTTGAGCCTCCCACAGGCGTGGGGCCATTTCGACATCGTCGCTGTATTTGGATAGTGCCACTTGAACGAACAGAAATGGGAATTCGCCCTGTGCCCAGGCCTTGCGCCATTCGGTGATGAGAGTTTTCATCTTATCATGATAGAGCATGCCGTCTGCCAGGTTGGATTCTCCTTGATACCAAATCGCGCCACGGATGCCAAAGGGTGTTAGCGGGTGGATCATGCCCATCCAGCGGTCTCCGGCTGGCGGGGTGAACGGCTCACACGAGCAACCGCTAACGCTCGCGGCGATCAGACCGATGGGCACTTTGAGTTCCTTGTGAAGTTCGCGGCCGAAAAAATAGGCACAGGCGGAATATCCGTGCCCGCCACCGCGTTTAACCACGATGTTTTGCGGCGTGCATACCAGCCATTGGGCGCCGGCGATGTCATCGGCGGGAGTGCGTGGATTTTCCGGAGGCACTTCCATCAGCCGGATCTGCGGATAGTCGGCTGCGGCAATTTCCTTTTCATAATTGAGGCACGGTTGCTGGCCGGGATGAATGCCAACCGGCTTTTCCATGTTAGACTGGCCGGAACAAAGCCAGACGTCGCCTATCAGAATATTGCCGAGTGTGAGCGTGTTGGTTCCGGCCACCGTCATCTGATAGGGACCGCCCGCCGCCTGCTTGGGCAGCTTGACCGACCATTTGCCATCGGTGCCGGCGGTAGCGGTAACCGACGATTTTCCAAGGCGCACGGTCACTTTTTCATTGGGACTGGCCCAGCCCCAGACGGGGATAGGCAGGTCTCGCTGGAGCACCATGTTGTCACTTAGGATATGGGGCAGGCGCACATCAGCGGATACGATGGGGATGAGAGTGACGATCAAGCCCGCCGTTAGAAGGACCGGGTTGATGAACGAGTGGATTAAGCGGGTGGTTTGCATACGGGTGGCGGTGATGATGGATGTTTCTATCATTTGAGGGGTTGCGTTTGGGGCACTGTGGCAGTCAAGACGACCACGCTGGCCGGGAGCGGCTTGCGCCTGATTCCATAAGGGTCGCCGGGGGGATCCCCGGCAGGTTCTGCCTGGCAGATACCTCCCTCTGCTACCAGGATTATCAGGCACATAATAGCGCCACTCATTGCCAGCCCTATCATGGTGTGGTTTCTTGCCTGCTAGACTTTTTCATTAAGTGAGAGATGGAAATCGCGGTCGGATCATGGGGTTTTGGTGCCAATCGCGTTGGTTGTCCACTTAAACGCGCGGCTCAGTGCGTCATGCCACCGCTCAGCGTGCTTGTCGAGCCCCTTCTGATTGAAGTGCACGCCGTCATGCCGGTATTCCGCGCCTAGCAAATCGTCTGTATTTGGTCCTTGGAAGCAAATTTTTTTGGACCATGATAATTGCTGTCCCTTGGCGACCTCGGCTTGTGCAGGAGCCTGGGACCCCGGATGGAAGGACGCCTGTGCGACGAGCCACGGCACGGGATAGCCAGCGTCCTTGTTGAGAGCTTCACCGATTGTTTTGATGCGCTCGCAGTAGGTTTCGGCGGATGTATTGACCAGTGTGTCACTTTCTCCCTGGTGCCAGAGCACGGCACGAACCCCGTCCTTCCCGAAGGCTTGGACACAGGATGATAGATTCTTGTAGAGCTGGGTATCCGGCGGGAGCCAAGCCTTGACCTCGGTCCAGTTCAAAGAGGCGGAACGGAAACAGACGGGAACCTGCTGCGACGCGGCGATTCGGTCACCCAACAATGCCCACGGACTTCCTCCGCCGCCACAGCCACCGGGAATCGGATCCTGAGCGTGAACAAACGCCTTACCATTAAAATAGACCACTCGTTCATCCTTGGCCGTTTGTTGCGGATTGCCGAAGTTAGCGGAGTTGGACTGGCCGGCCGTGACGAACACCTCGCCGACGCCCACCTTGTCCACTAACTGCTCCGCAAGCATCCGGCTGCCCAGCCGCGCTCGCACCGTCAACTGATACCAGCCGCCTGCTGGCAAGGTAAGGCGGCCGGTGAATTTCCCGGAGACCTTCGGCCCCTTCGGCGTGATGGCGACCCATTTCACGGGCGTGCCACGTTTGGCGCCTGCTGCCAGGACGGTCATGGCTTCAATCACGTCGGCGCTTTCGCTGACGGTGCCTTCTATCAGGATAGCGGCCAGATCCCCCTTGCCGCGCTGGAACACCTGGCAGGAAACCGGGGATGTCAGAGCCAGGGAGGCTTTGGCGTCCTCAGCACGGAGAGTCCCGGCCAATCCAAGGCTGATCACAAGCCCCAGCAATGTTGCCGTTCTTATGAGCCGACTGTGTTGGGGAGCGCCGGCATCTTGCCGGCAATGTTCGGCATCTTGCCGAGCATTCTTTTGTGCATTAAGTGTCATTGGAGTATTCATATATAGAATTGTTATATTTTTTATAGCGGTGACGATTGCGATTCATTTTCAGAAGAGGCGATCGGCAGGATGCCGATCGCAGCCGGCGGGACGCCGGCGCTCCCCAATATCTATTTTGCGAGCATGTTGACAACGTCCTTGGCGCGGGCTTCCGGGGTAACTGATAGTTTTTCCAATTTACCTGCCTTGAGTACGCCAGCCACAGTGGTGCCGAATGGTGCGTGGAGTTTGAACTCGCAATCCCAGTCTTTGGGCCAAGCAGGGAAGAGCAGGATTTTTTTTTCCACGGTTTGCATAAGCATCTCCTGCAAGCCGACCATGGCCGAACCGCCGTGATCAAAGTCCGGCCGCTGGCAGAATCCGTGCGTATCATAAAACACCGGGTAACGCATACCAGATTGGCCGCCCTTTTCATGGTAGGGCCAGAGCAGTTTTCCCATGGCAAATTCACGAGCTTCCTCCGTTAGACCGAGATCAGCGGTATAAATCAGACTTTGATACCAGCAAAAATTGCGTTTCTGGCGCGGATGGTCGAAACTGAACTCCCAGGTGTCGCGAGCCAGTTGGAGTCCCGGCTTGCCGACTCCATAGACGTGAAACGGAAAGACGGGATATAGCTCCGGCAGTTCGATGTTATCCCAAGTGGATGCGGACTTCCAAGATTCGGCGGGAGCCAAGGTCTGATGTTCTCGCCGCTCGCGCAGTGGCAGCGGCGGCAACGTCTTGCGGAACGCCTCGCAGAACGCACGCTGCTCGGCGGTCAGCAGATTCGTCGGTAAGTCCACCAGTGTCTTGCTCAACGCCATCAACCCGGAGATGGTGCAGGTGTCATTGCGTGTCTCCTGATACATTTCGATGGCATTGCCGGGGAAGATTACCAGGTGCCCTTTGTCATCAAGTTCCTTGCCCGTTAGCTTTTTTGTTTGCGTCCGATAGAACTGGTCATAATATTTTAGATAGCCAAGCGCGATCGGTAGATAGGGACGGACGTCGGTGCCACCATAACTGCCTGAATCGAGCATCATGATGGCAAACTCCATGCCGCTTACTTTATGGTAGGTGAGATGCGCCATGCCGCTGTGGCCTTCGGGATTGGGTGACCAATCCGATCCATAGATACCCATCCCCTCGGGAAATACCAGTCCGTCAATTTTCCAGAAATGCTTGGCCCAAGCGGTCTGAAAATCGGTGCTGCGACGATAATACTCCAAGCCCACTTTAAGCAAATCGAAGTCGCCACTCTTGAGCATCGGCCAATAGACGAGCCGCTGGTTCTGTGCCATGAATTGGCAGTCAAACCAATTGCGCAAATCCGGGTTAGGCTCACACGCAAATGGACCGCCATTGAAAAGCGTCGGAAACTCACCGGTACGATTGCTGGCTAACAGTGCGCGGAATAGCTGATAGTTCCGCCCCGTCTGCCAGGCGGGATCGTCCGGCCCCTTGCCCGGATTAATCACGATACGGCTGCGGTCCCAGAACCCGAGCCACCAGGCCGCGCTCGCCTTCCAATCCGCCTGCGTACTCGCTCGCTTGGCTAGTTCGAGTTTTTTCACCTGCGTCTGCCATTCTTCGAGCGTGGCGTCCTGAGCGATGCGCAGTGACGCGTGCAGGTCGAATGACTTAAGCGGCTTGGCGGATTTCAATTTGACTGACTTGAACTCTCTGCCGTCATAGGTCCCCTGCCCTGTGCCATCGGCCACAAACCCTGAAGCAGAAAGCCGACCGCCCATTGTTCTGTTAGCCATCGGGTTGGGGAGCAACTTGGCGAACTCCTTGATATTGAACCTGCGGATATACTCGTTGCGGCCCTCGTCGATGGCCGGGCTGCGTTCCCACCACTCGATCGAGTCCCCATCGATGCGGCCCTCGCGAACCAAGGATCCGTAAGTCTGGCCTGCATTGTGGGGTGCCATAGCCAAGCCAGTCGGATATTCGACGGCCACCGCTGCCTCCAGCGGACGATCAGATTGGCCTTCGATGTGCACCACAGGTTGCATGGTGTCGATCCAAACGCGCAATTTGATAGGACTGCCGTCAGTTGTTTTTCCGCTCAGTATGATCGAGTTGCTGGCAACGTCCAATTCCTGGCGGAACTCCTTGGCCCATGCCACTGGCGTGAACTTCAGCCGCAGGCGACCGAGCTTGGTTTGCATCTGGGTGTTGAATCCCGCGCCCCGGTAACTCCAAGAATCCGGGCTGCCGAAATATATCAGCAAGTCATCTTTTTCCACCCAGACGTTGAGGGCAATGTTGCAGGCCCCGATGGGCATCGATCCGCGTGCATCAACGCTCTGGCTATCCCATGTGATTTTATAGGAATCGAGCCATGCCTGGTCAGGCGCTGCGCGTAGGGATGCCGAACCTAGCAGGGTAGTTGCTAATATGGGAAGGAGGTAACGTTTCATGTGATTAAGAGGAACTCGCTGTGAATTCGTGGTCAGTCTTGATGGACAAGCAGGTTCTAACGTGCGTTGTTTGAGCGAAAAAGGCACATAAATCTGGAGGTGGCGGTGTTACTCGACTAGGAGCGCCAAGTCGATATACTGGCCACCTCGTGTCTGATGAGTATGAACGGCCAGGGTGTTGGTGCCCTTTTTCAAGGCCTTGCGCAGAGGGTCAGTCACCATTTTCAATTGATAATTTCCGACGAATCCGTTCACGCTGAGAATCTTCATTCCGTTGACATAAACCTCGGTGTCTTCGTCGTAATAAATGACCACGCCGCCCTTCTTCAGATCCCCGCCGTCATAGTCAAAGGTCTTCCTGAGGTAAATGTCTGCGGTGGTCCAATCCGTCCGGACTTTGCCATCCCCATGACCGAACGGCGCAAGGCTGGTCTTCCACTTTGTATCATCAAAGCCTTCAGCAGTCCAATCGTCAGCCGGCTTATCAGTCATATAATGATAGGGTGCGCTCAGTTTTCCGTCCTGCAAGGCCCCCACAAGTACTTTCCATTTTGCATCTACCACAGAGACGACGGGTTTAGGGGCCACGGGTTCATTGCGTTCATAGGCCGCCTTGCGTGAAGTAATATCATGGAGTTTTCGGGCATCAAATTTTGGCCTGCGATCATAAAAATACAGTCCGTTGCGTTCCTGTTCAATGTCCGTCAATTGTGTGTAGCAAAAACCAAATAGATTCGGGTTATCGAGCAAGGCATCGATGGTACCTTGGTAGCGGGCGTAGAATTCATCGAGGGTTTTGGGGCCATTGCCATAGCTCCAGCCACCCTCGGTCGCCCAGCCGATGCCGCCAATCTCGCTGATCATGAAGGGCACGCCGAAGTCTGCCTGCGATATTGCGAGGCCGACATAGCGTGCCGGAGCAAGGGGGCCTTCAGGCGGACCGGAGAAATAGTCTAGCCACTTTTTTCGCAAGTGTTGAGGTTCGCCTGTGTAATCGTGGGCATCCCTGACCTCAGGGTTGGGTAGGGTATGCATCCAGCCGCTAGCTTCCAAGGCAGGCCGTGTCGGGTCGATGGCCTTGGTGATGTTCCATATCATCTGCTGGAGTTCTCCAGTGCCCTCGAAGTTTTCATTGAATGCGCACCAGCCGATAATAGCCGGATGACTTTTATCCCGCAACAGAATCTCGGTCCATTCATTAACGACGGCAGAGAACCCCTCGCGCTGATTACCATAACCCGCGTTGGGATATTCGCCCCATACCAGATAGCCCAGCTTATCTGCCCAGTAGAGGAACCGGGGTTCGAACACCTTTTGGTGCAGGCGTGCACCGTTGTAACCGCAGGCCATGCTCAGCTCTATGTCGTGCTTGAGAGCCTCGTCAGAGGGAGCAGTCCACAGCCCATCCGGATAGAACCCTTGGTCGAGTATCAACCGTTGGAACACCGGTTTGCCGTTGATGAGAATCTTGCGGCCGTCAATGGCAACTTTGCGCAGGCCGAAGTAACTCTGCAACTCGTCGAGCTTTGTATTGCCGCTGAGGAGCGTGAGCTTGAGGTCATAAAGGAACGGCAAACCGGGCTCCCAGAGTTTCTTTTCCTTGAGGTTGATGACCAGGCGGCCCTGCCACGAACCTGTGGTCCTGTCAGATCCGACCAATCGTCCGGCGGCAAAGGCTTCAGCGGATAGATTTAGATCCTTATCCGCACCGTTGATTTTCACCTCAATGATAGCCCGCGAGTTGTCAGGATCAGCAACGACCGAAATGTTTTCGATAAACGATGATGCCACGGCTTCCAACCACACGGGCTGCCAGATGCCGGTGGTTCGGGTGTAGAAGCAGCCCGCGCTCTGATCGCCTTTTGACTGCTTGCCGCCTGGCTGGAGGCCTGACCACAGGTTATCGAACACCTTCACCACCACTTCATTGGGTCCCGCCTTGAGGAATTTGGTGATTTCAAAATTAAATCCCACATTCCCGCCGGTGTGCATACCGGCGGCTTGGCCGTTAATGAAAACCCACGTCTTGTAATCCACGCCACCGAAATGGATTCGGACCCGCTTGCCTTGCATGGCCGGTGGCAGCGTGAAAGCGCGGCGGTACCAGACGTCCTTCATGTGCTGCGTCGTTGGTATGCAGAGACCTGACAACTTGCTCTCGGGGCAAAACGGGACGGTAATCTTGGTGTTGAGATCCTTGCCGTAGGTTAGACCGCGTGATTCGCCATCGGCCGCATTGTCAATCTCGAACTGCCACTCGCCGTTGAGGGACATCCAATTCTCACGTTGCTGGTCAGGACGCGGATGTTCGGGACGCGGCACATCGGCTGATAGGCCGAGACCTCCGGCAAGCACGATCACGCTGATCATCAAACTACATTTCATTGGGCGTTTCATAATAATACTGCTATAGACATGATTCCGCTTCCATGCCTCAATTGCTACCGTTAGGTTTTACGGGGGCAGGCATGGGAGGGGCTGGCTTGGGCGGGACGTACGCAGGCGGATGTGTGGCATTCCATTTATCCCACTCCTTGTTCATGGATTCCAGCATCTCCGGTTTTTCACTGGCGACGTTACTCAGTTCGCCGATATCCTTGCTCAGATCGTACAATTCCGGCACATTGGGTTTGGCATTAAAGCGAACCGCTTTCCATTGATCACGAACGATGGCATTTTGGCCGCTAAGTTTCCAGAACAGGTCACCGTGCGGCGAACCCTGTTTCTCGCCTCGAAGATAGGGCAGCACATTCAGTCCATCAATGCCTTTGGGCGGTGTCGTACCGGCTAAGGCTGAAAATGTGGGCATGAAATCCAGAGAGCTTACCGGTGCGGCGTATTCCTTCCCAGCAGGCAACGAGCCCGGCCAGCGCCAGATAAAGGGGACGCGTTGTCCGCCCTCATAGATTCCCCATTTACCGCCACGCAACTGCCCGTTGTTGCCGCCCTGTGAAATCCATCCGCCATTATCAGATACATAGATGACGAGAGTTTTCTCATCTAATCCCGATTCCTTCAGCTTCCTCATAATACGGCCAATCTCTTCGTCAAGTTCCGTGACAAGCGCGCAGAAGTTGCGACGCTTGACATCATTGACAGGAGAGTTGGTGAAACTCGGATCTGTAATATCAGAAAACTTGGCGGCAACAATGTCCTTACGGGCACCTTCCAGCGGTGTGTGAGCGGCATTGAAGGCAACTTCCAAGAAAAACGGTTTGTCGCTATGTCTGTCAATAAAGGCACAGGCTTCTTCGGCAAAAGCCACGGTGCTGCGGCGGGTTTCCTTCACCGGTTCCTCGCCACGGATCAAGGTGCCGGGGTTATAGCTCGTCTCATAACTGTAGAAGCCGAAGAACTCTTGAAACCCGCGCCGCAACGGGGTGTACTCTTTGTTTAGTCCAACGCCAAGATGCCACTTGCCAATCAGGCCGGTAGCATATCCCGCCCCACCCAATACGTCCGCGATTGTTTTGACATTGAGATCCAGACCCGATTCTTTCGACTCGGCCATGCGATTATTCTCCAGACAATACCGCTGTTGATATATGCCGCTCAAAATGGCTGCCCGCGAGGGACTGCAAAGGGCCGCAGTCGCATAACCGCTGGTGAAAC
>Ga0118677_10016385_pt1 | contig 10157 bp, 12 predicted proteins | sample AliMusrvi5mmetaG_FD_86154 | JGI IMG/M metagenome (GOLD analysis project Ga0118677, IMG submission 86154)
CAGCATATAGTGAATCATGTTCCGTGAATATTCGTTCCAAAACCATAATACGGCAACTTTTAGGTGGGTCAACCTAAGACCAAGAAACGGGTGAACACATTACCGGTGGTGGCACAGGCTATCGGCCATTTGAAAAGTCTGGTATCCGACGGAAAAGATGTTGAAAGGTCAACAAGAACACCATCAGCGATGGCTTGTGCTCGGGTGTAGGTAAAGATCGTGTTGCATTCGGCGAACAAATCATTTCTTTCCCTTGCAGTATTCATAAAGCACTCCATGAATTAACTATTACTAACCTAAAATCATTATGAACCTCCCGCTCTGCATGTACAGTTTTATTTGCACTTTATTTCACATTTATTACAATTATTCCGAATAGTTGCAATCGTAAGCCCCGTAATATATGATCTACCGAAAGGTGTTTAATTCCTTAAAAAAACGAGAAAACCAGGGGCAGGATATGGAGACAAAAACGGCAAAACGGAAATCAGGAGAAATTGTACAACTGCCAGTGATGACGGAAAGTGAATACATTGATGCAACGGAGTCGTGCGATGGGTTTTGCATATGCTGCGGTGAAATTGCGTTGGGTGTTGAACCGGATGCAAGCCAGTACCGGTGTGATTGCTGTGGAAAACATGGTGTGATTGGATTTGAGGAGTTACTGCTTATGGGGTATGTGGTGCTTACGGAGGAAGGTGAGGTTTGCGCTTAATTATATCACGTCGGCGGCAGCGGTTTTACGGCTATCACTACTAATTTTTGCAGAAGCTGCTGATTAACGACGAGATTGAGGGAGTTCAAAATGGGTCTACCTGATGGTCATTACCGAATAAAGTATAGAAATTTCTATGACGCGTGCGATACAGGGGGATCTGACATCGTAGCCGGTCCAATGACAAAAGTGGATGCTGTGCTATTCAAGGAAGACAGCGCAAAGCAGCACATCTATCACGGCATCAACTGCGAATATGATGTGCGAGTCCGCAAAAATGGCAATTGGCATCACATGCACCATGCGACCGGCGAAGCGACTGAGCACCGGACGCACATCACCATCTTCAACGAAAACACTTACAAACTGCCGGAAGCCATCAGCCTCAGCATGGAGCAGGAGCACGAAGAAACTCGCTTGATCGGCGAGCGCATGTCCAAAGAAGCTGGTTACGATGTAACACGAGGGAAGGGACGCAAGGAAGCCAAGTCCGGGTTGATGCAAACCAGCGTAAGCGCTACGATCAGGAATAACCGCTCAGCGGAACAGCATGACAAAAAGTTACGAGATGCAGCGTATGGGATTGAAGTCAGAACGGTTTCAACAAGGCAGGATCTGGAAAACGCACTCAGTTCGTCAAAAACAAAACCACCGGTAAAAACCCGGCAACTTTAACAGACAAAGGGAGAATACGGTTATGGGCAATATGTCTTATTGCAGGTTTGAAAATACACTGTCGGATCTCCAGGATTGTTACCAGAATATGGACGACTCATTATCAACTTCGGAAAAGCAGGCTCGGCTGGACATCGTTCAGCTGTGTGCGAAGATTACGGAAGAGTATGGCAACAGCTGCAGATTTGAAGTGAAGGAAAAGGACTATTCGCTATCTGAGTATAACAATGAGATGCCGGAAGAGCAGTTTGCAGCATACTGCGAATTTGAAGATACCTGCGAAGAAGCAGGTCTGGCGTCGTATGAGTTTGATCGAGCAAAAACGGTGCTGGAGGTTATCGGCTATGCGGGAGCTGAACTGTTCGAAAAGCTGGCGGGAGTGGCAAAATCACCGATTGTGAAACAGTGCCTGGAAAACGGAGTGATTTCTACAAGGAAGGAACTGGAATCCGTTTTATCGTCAACCAGCAAGAGTGCGGTGACAAAAAGCTTGTAAAGGTGGTCGTTCCGGTTTTTTATTGGTTCAGCTCAGACCGCGAAAGCAATACTAGAAATTGCTCGTTTCGCGGTCTGAGCGGGTTTGATGCAGTTGCGTAAAGCAAAAGAAGGGGCGGCTGGAAATGCTGTCATTTGTTGTATGTACAGTTTCCATGATTTGTGTACTGAGCATATAGTTTATGTGTACTGTATTTACCGCACCGACGCATATTTACAGACAGATCAACATGTTGCGTAACATCCGGTTGGAATTAACGCTTTTTTTTGATCAAATCACCATCACGGAACCCCACAGTGCTCACAGAGGATTATCTGTTCTGACGGGGATGTTCCTATTGACCACTTAAAAACGCTCGCCCCTGATTAGCCTCAGGAGTTGGCCAATTTCCGGAAGTGCCCTCGCATTTAGGTTTTCAAGCAATCCCTCATATTTCTGGATGCACGGGGCATTTTCTGTGAAAAGTGCTCCGTTGCCACAATCCTTTTGACCTGCCACGACTTTCAATATATTCTCACAAAATTATTAATGGCTCGAAAATACGGGAGTTTCAATCATGCTGACCGGTGAAAACAAAGGTAAGATTGATAAAATATGGAACACATTCTGGTCAGGAGGGATATCCGACCCATTACGGGTGATTGAACAAATTTCCTTTCTGCTGTTCATCAAGCGGCTGGACGACATTCATACCGCGCGGGAGAAAAAAGCCAACCGGCTGAACAAGCCGATTGAAGATCCGATCTTCGGGGCGGGCCAGGATAAACTGCGCTGGTCGCGCTTTCGGGAGTTTGAAGCTGAAGAAATGTTCACAACCGTCAGCCAGGAAGTTTTCCCCTTCATCAAGAATCTGCACGGCGGTGAGGATACTGCTTACAGTCGGCATATGAAGGATGCCATCTTCATGATCCCCACTCCCAGCCTGCTGGAGCGAGTAGTGGAGCAGATCAGTGATGTCCCCATGGAAGACCGGGATACCAAAGGAGACCTGTACGAATACATGCTTTCCAAGCTGACCACCGCCGGAACCAACGGCCAGTTTCGCACCCCTCGCCATATTATCAAGATGATGGTTGATCTGATGCAACCCAAACCGGATGACACTATCTGTGACCCGGCATGCGGCACCGCCGGTTTTCTGGTGGCTGCCGGTGAATATCTGCGCGATCATCATAATGACCTGTTTCACAATGAAGCTCTGAAAAAGCATTTCAACGAAATGCTTTTTTCCGGTTTTGATTTTGATTCCACCATGCTCCGTATCGCCAGCATGAACATGATGCTGCATGGCGTGGAGAATCCGGGAATCGAGCGGCGTGATGCCCTTGCCAGTAGTGCCGCTGATATTGAAGATGCCTTCACCCTGATTCTTGCCAATCCACCGTTTAAAGGTTCGCTGGATGAGGAGACCGTTGCCAAGGATCTGTTGCGCACAGTCAAGACCAAGAAGACGGAACTCCTGTTTATCGCTCTGATGCTGCGTTTGCTGAAACCGGGCGGGCGCTGCGCGGTGATTGTGCCGGATGGGGTGTTATTCGGCTCCAGTAAAGCGCATCTTGATTTACGCAAGGCTCTGGTGGACGGTCACAAACTGGAGGCGATGATCTCCATGCCGTCCGGTGTGTTCAAGCCGTATGCTGGTGTTTCTACCGGTATTCTGATCTTTACCAAAACCAATTCCGGCGGTACTGAGCACGTCTGGTTCTATGATATGCTAGCTGACGGCTTCTCGCTGGATGACAAGCGCAATCCAATTGAGCAGAATGATATTCCTGATGTGGTGACCCGCTGGCAGGGACGTAACCCCACCACAAATACCGATCGCACAGCTAAAGCGTTTTGCGTTCCGGTACAGGAAATCCGCGATAACAAGTATGACCTATCCATCAACCGTTACAAGAAGGTGGAGCACGAGGAAGTTGCCTACGAGCCGCCACAGGTTATCATTGCTAGATTGGAAGCTTTAGAGCGGGAGATTGCCGAAGAGTTGGCAGAGTTGAAGGGGATGGTGGGATGAGTCGTCTGTTCGCAATCGGAGACGTGACTTCAAGAGTCGATACTTGGGATCCGCTTAATTCAATGTCAAGCGAACCTTTCCATTACATCGACATCAGTTCTGTTGACCGTGAATTAAAGGCAGTGTCAGCAACTCAACTTATTATGCCAAGTGATGCTCCTAGTCGAGCAAGGCAAATAGTAAAATCCGGAGACATTCTCGTTTCCACTGTTCGACCAAACCTCAATGCCGTTGCAGAAGTTCCGGAGCAGCTTTGCGGAGCAACAGCTTCGACAGGATATTGTGTACTTAGGCCAGACCCCGAACAGATCGATTCGCGATATCTTTTCTTTTGGGTTAGATCTACTGTGTTCGTCAATGAGATGATTAAAAGAGCGACTGGAGCAAGCTATCCGGCGGTTTCAGATAGGATTGTAAAAGACTCAAAGATCCCTACCCCCCCACTCCCCGAACAAAAGCGCATCGCTGCCATCCTCGACAAGGCTGATTCTATCCGGCGCAAGCGGCAGGAGGCAGTACGGCTAACTGAGGAGCTACTGCGATCGGTTTTTCTGGACATGTTTGGTGATCCGGTGACGAATCCGAAGGGGTGGGAGGAAGTAACTATTCGTGACCTCGTTACAGAGGTCAAATATGGAACCAGTGATAAAGCAAGTTATGAAGGCAAATATCCGGTTTTGAGAATGAATAACATCACTTACTTAGGCGGTTGGAATTTTACCGACCTGAAACGAATTGACATGCCTGAAAAAGAATTATCGAAATATCTTGTACGGAAAGGCGACATACTTTTCAACCGCACTAATAGCAAGGAACTGGTTGGCAAAACCGCTGTGTATCGGCGAGAAAACCCGATGGCCTACGCTGGCTATCTTATCCGCATCCGACCAAACAAGCACAACAACAACGAGTTTATTGCCGCATACTTGAATTCAGCGCACGGTAAAAAAATCCTTGAAAATATGTGTAAGAACATCGTCGGGATGGCAAATATCAACGCACAGGAATTGCAGGATATTCCTATATTGCATCCCCCTGCAGAGCTTCAAAATCAATATGCTGCACTTGTTCATTCAGTCGAAAAAGCAAAAGAAAAGCTAATCACTTCATTTGAAGTAACAGACACCCTCTTCAGTTCCCTCTTGCAACGCGCCTTCAATGGAGAACTGTAACATGGCGAGCTTTCCAGTCTTACCTGAAGGTCAAATCGAAGCTCTTGCCAAATTGCTTGGTGATTGTGGTTCCGGGACTGACATAACGCGGGTTTTAAATGATCGTAGCTTGGAAGATAACTCCGGAGAATCGACCAAATGGAGGCGGCTGTATTCAGTCTTTCTTGAGTGTCAACGACTTGATAAATGTGCAAACCGGGTCATAGACTTCATCCAATCCTTTTTGATTCCCTCGCGTTTTGTTGGACGTATTCAGGATTTCGAAGATCATCGGCAGCACATCAACACAATATTTGCTTTCTCAGGATTGGAGTACGGAAAAGACGGAAAGTTCCACTACTGTAATGCAGTACAAACTCTTGATGAAGCCGAAGATAGAGTTAAAACGTTGCGAGCAAAATTTCAGGGAAGGCGTATTCACTCTGAAGTATTGAAATACTGTCAAGCTGAGCTACTACAAGACAATTACTTTCACGCTGTTTTTGAAGCATCAAAAGGGCTGGCTCAACGGATTCGGGAAATGTCTGGTTTGCAGATTGATGGAGCAGCTCTCGTGGATAAGGTATTTTCGGTCGAGCGGCCCATGCTTGCATTCAACTCACTACAATCCGAAACTGAGAAATCGGAGCATAAAGGATTTGCTTCACTGCTGAAAGGTTGCTTTGCTGCTGTTCGCAATCCACTGGCACATGAACCCAAAGTGCTCTGGCAAGGTGAAGATGATGCGGCGGACTATTTGTCTTTGATATCGTTACTTCATAGAAAATTGGATGAGTGTGTTGTTACCCGTTTCTAAGCAACCTTTAGATTAAATCATAAATAACCGCAATAAAATAGCTATAATATTTGATGCTATTGATATTTCCAAAAAGGGAAGCAGTTATGCCAATCAATATAACATTTAGAACACAATTATTAGGAGGTGTAAGTGAGTTTTGTCAGCAAAGTAATTTGACATTGATCAGCAACACACTGCATCTTGTTGAACTCATTGTTCTGCTAGCGAGATACAAAGAAGAAGGGGTAAGTCTATGCCCTAAGGTATACCTTACTAATGGTATGGATACGTTAAGTTCAATGCTCCCTGAAGGTGAAAGAATTAAAATTGGGATTACTAGCCAAGATGCTAAAGGTATCAAGCTCGCTATTAAAAAATGCGCACCCTTAGCTAATGGCGGCTGGTTGATTTACATTCAAGACGGAGTGAATAATATTGAATATGGTCTATTTAAGGGTTCTGGTAATCCAATATCCGTGTTGGTTGATGATGTGTTAATGGGCGAAAACGATGGAATTATTGTTGTTAAGGTTTTTCAAGTTGCCGAAGATTGCGTAGAAATAAAGGCAAATAATGGGTTGCAACATTATGTTTTTTTAAATCATCGAAAAGAAGAAAGTCCTCCTCCGCTACAATTTCTTGATAAATTGGTGTCAGAAATAACATCAATAACACCTGAGCAAGAAAGAGAGCCCTTGATTAGTTTTTTGACTAGATTGCTTTTTGAAACACTTCGTCAATCACATGGTTGTATAATTGCTGTTACTAACATGAATAAGCCCCCTAAATTTTTGTCGCACGATGGCGTTATCCTCGAACATCCAATTGATTTTGTTAATCTAATCACGGAACTAAAGAAAGGGCAGATTTCTTCATCATGTCTTGAGAGTAAAGGGTCATTATTGCAAGGAATGCTCAATTCAGATGGGATAATACTTTTTGATAATAAAGGCAGATTGCTTGGATATAACTGTTTTGTAAAAGTCAGCCATAAAAACGATATAAATGGCGGTGCAAGAAAACGAGCATTTGACGCTTTAAAGAATAAAGTGGGAAGTGGCCTTTGCGCTGTATTTATGCAGTCGCAGGATGGATGGTCAGAATTTAGGAGTGTTGAGAATGGACAATAATATTATGCTATGGCAACCCGAGAGCGGAGAGCTTATACCTAAAGGTGCAAAAACACCTGCGCTAATCTCTGAGTATGCAGCTCAACTCAGTGCAAAAGACAAAAAGCAAATTGTTGCTGCATTTGAGTCGGGTCACTTTGAAATAGGCCTAACATATCTTTGGGGTAAAACTATTACAGCACTCAAAAAGGAATTATCCACCGTAGGTGTTGGACTTCTTGGGGAAATGCTAGGCAAAACCGATGTAGATGAAGATGACAATGTTGAGGATGTGTTAACTACAAAAGATTCAATCAGACTTGCCGAGGAACTTGGAATCGTTTCGTCGACAGATGCGATGAGGTTGCGACATACACACGAACTTGTTACCCATTTTTCACAAATGGATATTAATGATAGTGAGTTGGAGGAAATTGATGAAACGGAGGCAATTTCATCACTTAAAGCATGTATTAAAAGTGTCCTCGGACGACCAAGGGTTGAAGTAGCTAAAAACTTCGTGGAATTTAGAGAGGCCCTTGAAGGAGAAACATTAACAAAGAGTGATCCTCGTGTTGACATGCTTATAAGCTCCCCCTATTTCTTTCATAAATTGACAGTTAGTGTTTTAATGAATGGGGCTAAAAAACAAGTCGGCGCAAACCTCGAGCACGTACTTGCAAATATTAATGTATTGATCCCTGCTATTTGGACTAATCTGCGCGATACTGAGAAGTGGCAGATTGGCCATGGCTATGCAGAAGCGTATGCTGATGGCAAAACAACAACCGTTGGCGGTTTGAAAAGTGCATTATTGAAAGTTAAAGGATTTGATTACGTTCCTGAAAACTTGAGAAGCGATACTTTTGTAAAAGCTGCTGAAGCAATTATATTTGCTCATGACGGATTCAACAATTTCTATAATGAATCAGCGCCTGTATTAAACCTGTCAAAACTTGGATCGTCTATTCCTACCCCAGCACTTCCAGCATGCATAACAGCTTTATTATGTGTTGTGCTTGGTAATAGATACGGAGTTGCAATGTCAGCAATTGGTGAGGCAACAAATATTTTAAGCGCATTGAGCGGTGACCGATGGAATTATTATATCAACAATGTTTTACCAAGTGACATGAGAATTTTAAATAAACTATATGACCATAAGCCATTCTCTAACTGGGTTAATGTTGTAAAAAAATACAATTTCACTGGACTACAGATAAAAAATAAAAGTGTTAGTCTATTATTAAAAGCATCAACAAATAATGACCACAACAAAGCAATCTCCGCGCAGAAAAAACTTATCGATGAATTTTATGGTAAATAGTTTTGATATCCTTTCTCGCAGTGCGGTGACGAAGGAAAACGGCAATGATTAATGATAATTATGATCGCCAACTCCTCGCCATGAACGACACTCAGTTGGAGCAATTTGTCAGAGAATGGGTAGGTCATAAAAAAGAAGATTATATTGAGGTGACACGCTTTTCTGGTGCCGGTGATCTTGGACGCGATGTGGTTGGGTTCCTATCCAATAAACGGCATGAAGGCCCTTGGCATAATTACCAATGTAAACAGTACGCGCAAAATTTGCCTACAGATAAAGCCGTCTGTGAAATAGGTAAAGTTCTTTATTACGCTTATAATGGTGAATTTACAGCACCAGATAAGTATTTCTTTGTTGCACCCCGTGGTGTGAATAGAAATTTAGAAGGACTTATCTTTAAACCACAAAAATTCAAATCTACATTAATTAATGAATGGGACAAATACTGTTCAAAAACTATCAGCAAAGGCTTACAAATTATGCTTGACGCGGGGTTAACTGCCTTCATAGAAGCCTACGATTTTTCAAAGATATCGAGAATTTCGCTTGATGATATTTTGATTGATAAACACATAAAACCAGTACTTTTTAATTGGTTTGGCGCAGACCCCGGCCCAGCGCCGCTAGGACAAGTTCCAACTGATATTCAAAAAGCAGAACTACCTTACATTAAACAACTGCTTGATGCTTATAGTGAGCGATCAGGTCAATCATTTGTAGACCACAAAGAAATTGAACGTCATCCTGAGCATGGTGATCATTTATCGTGTCAACGAGAGCGCTTCTATGATGCTGCGGCTTTCAAGCGATTTTATCGTGATAACACAGATCCCTTCGTACTCGAAACATTTGAAAAAGATATCCGACACGGCGTCATCGATACGTTAAATGCGAAACATTCTGATGCGTTGACCCGAGTTGATGCTGTTATGACGCAAGCAGCTGCCGTACAAGCTTCCGGACCTCTAGCGCAGTATGCGCGAGTTCCTGTAAAACAAGGTGTTTGCCATCACTTTGCAAATGAGGGAAGTTTTAAATGGCACCGATAAATGTCCAGGACAAACAAAATGAGACCTCGCTGTTCAATAGTCAACTGGAAACGGGAATGCGTGCGGTTGTTGTTCTTAATGCAGCTTACCCAGGTGCTTTCGATTTATCTCAGCTGACTTGGTTTGATCATTTAGTTGTCCATACAAGCGACATAGGAGGCCCGAAAAGCCTTCATCCAGACGTGCCACATCGCAGCGGTGAACTTTTAGTTCGTCGTCGTTTGATTGAAGAGAGTTTAACTCTAATGCGACGTTTACACCTGATTGATGTTTTAGCCGACGATCGTGGATTCGTATATCAGGCTGGCGATCAAGCGTATTCATTTGTCGGGCTGATGCGTTCAAAGTATGCCTGCGAATTGAAAGAACGTGCTGTCTGGCTCGCTGAGAATGTTTGCAGCTTAGATGAAAATGTAATGGAGAAACTTATCGTGGACAAATTAGGCCGATGGAATGTTGAGTTTCAACGTGAAGCATTATCTTCAGAGGCCCAATCATGAAAAAACCTTCCATGATTTTCAGACACCTTGAATTCACTGGACCAAATGTAGAACCGGCACGCTTACAGTTCAAGCCTGGTTTAAACCTTGTCTACGGAGCTTCAAATACCGGAAAATCCTTCGCAATGAAGTCAATAGATTTCCTGAATCGTTCTAATAGAGCGCTTGTGTTTTCAGTATGACTTTTTCTGTCGTATATATCTGCTATTCTCCTGATATCAAGAATCGGGAGGATACACATGAAAAAGAACAACATTCAATTACAAGCGGGCCTGAGCTTAAGCCAGTTTATTGCCAGCTATGGCACAGAGGAACAATG
>Ga0118677_10016386_pt1 | contig 10157 bp, 10 predicted proteins | sample AliMusrvi5mmetaG_FD_86154 | JGI IMG/M metagenome (GOLD analysis project Ga0118677, IMG submission 86154)
GACTACGGCAAGTCTCTCGGTGATTTCCTGGACGCCCAGGGCTCGAAGCTCGACCGCCGCACGACGGTGATCATCCTCGGCGACGGACGATCAAACTACGCCGAGCCGCGGCTCGACCTGATGAGGACGATCGGCGAGCGGGCCCGCTCGGTGATCTGGCTCAATCCGGAGCCGGAGACCTATTGGGGACAGGGGGATTCGAAGATGGACGCCTATCAGCGCTTCTGCACCGTGGCCAAGACCTGCAACAGGCGGAAGATCCCGTATTGTCCGGGCTGCGGCACCGCATCGGAGATCGGCGCGGCTGAGGAACTGGGAGTGGAACTTGTGAAAGTGTTTCCCGGCGACTGTGCGGGGGGGCCGAACTTCGTGAAAGCCATCCTTGGGCCAATGCCCTGGACTCGCATTATGCCCACCGGAGGTGTCGCCGCCACAAAAGAGAGCATAGATGCATGGTTTGAGGCCGGCATCACGGCGGCGGGAATAGGCTCAGGCCTGATTACCAAAGAGTTAGTGGAGACGGGCGATTTCGCCGCCATCAGCGCGAAGACGGTGTTCAGCGCCGGAAAGAGGGACATGCAACTGAGCCCGCAATACACCAGATAGAGCCATGCGCCCGGCGGTAACCAACGAATCTGATGGTCCCGCCGGAACGCCGCGCATACCATGAGCGCGACGGCAACCATTTCGATCAACGACGCTTCAAATCCCTTTGTATGGCCGCGATACCATTCTTCGGAATCCAACATCAGGGTGAGCATGTTCGGCGCCCACGAGGGCATGAACACCAACAGGCACAACGCCGCGCGTTCGAACGTCCTCGAGCGGGACAATCCCCGTCCCAATAGCGGCGCGACGATGAAATACCCGGCGAAAATGACCACGGCTTTCACCCAATCGTTCATCGGGACTTAAGTAACATTCCCTGAAATCCCTGTCAAACTATACACAGACAACGCCGTTTGCGCGCTTGTGAGCCGGGCGCAAATGCGTTATAGGATACAGCCATGGAAGGGACCGTTCTTGTTGTGGACGACGATGGCGATGTGCGGGACATGTTGTGTGCCGCATTATGCCGGTTTTATACGACTATTTGCGCGAGCAGCGCGGAGGAAGCGGAAGCGATTCTGCTCAAGCAGCCCGTGCAAGTCATTGTGTGCGACCAGCAGCTTGGCGGCGAACAGGGCCTATCTTTTCTGGAAAGGCTTCGCGACTCCCATCCGCTCATCCAGCGCATCCTGATCACGGGGCACACGGAACCGGACCTCCTGCTGAACGCCATCAACCGCAGCAATGTCCTGCGATACCTGGTGAAACCGGTCAGCCTTCCCGACCTGTACCAGGCCGTGGAGACCGCCATGAACGAATATACCGCCGCGCGTCAGAACCGGCTCGCGGCACTGGACAACGCCGACCTCCGTGATTCGCTTCGGAACATTCTTTCCCACCCGAACCAACCGGCCGCCCCGGAGCACGTTTCGCTCCAGGGGCGACTGATGCTCATACTGGGCTTCGCCGCCCTGGCCCTCGTGGCCGGAACCGTGGTATTGCTCGCGCTGTACTACCTGAAATCAGCGCTCGGAATCGATATTTTCGCCGCCCTGCATCTGCAGGATTTTCTTTAGGCCGACAAGGCGTGGAAGGTTTCCTTCATCCGGGCGATATAGGCGTCGAAATCATACACCCGGTTGACAAACTCGCGGCCCTGTTCGCCAAGGCGGCGGGCCACATCCTTGTGGCTGAGGAGATAATCCAGGCGCTCCGCCATCAGGCGGGTATCCATCCAGGGAATCAAGTAACCGGTTTCGCCATCGCGCAACCAGTCCCGTATTCCCCCGGCGTCGAATCCAACCACCGGCAACCCGTACCGTAAAACTTCAAGGCCAATCGTGGCGATCGGTTCGGGCCACACGGATGGCACCACCACCAGCGTGGCATCCGCATAAAACCCGGCCAACTCTTCCTGCGACACAAACCCCGGGAAACGCACGCGGTCTGACAACCCCAGTTCACGGGACAAGGTTTCACAATACGCCTGATGGGATCCGCTCCCCAGCACAACCAATTCGAAGGGTTCGCGGCATTGCTTGAGCGCACGGAGCAGGACATCCAGCCCCTTGCCTCTAATGATCTGGCCGGCAAAGATCACCCGGTTTCGGGCTGAAAAAGAGGGCGTAAACGGAGCCGGGCGCGGCAGAGGAATGGGAGGAAAAATATGAATGCGCTCGGACTCAAACCCCTGCCTGATCAATTCTTCCTTCATATATTCCGTCACAACAAAGTAAGCCGAGAAATCCTTGTTCACCCGAATGCAGTGTTGTTGTTCCCGGTAACTCACCCACGTGACGCCGAACCGGCCCCGGGAGCGATCCCGCGCGAGGAAAGCCATGCAGGGGATAAGACAGCACAGGCCCGCTTTCTTTGTGCATATCCTCCGGTTCCACGGGGAGTATTTGTAGCGCCGCATGCAATAAATATCATGGTCGTGTTCCATCCGGACGAGGGGAATCCCGCTTGCCACCAAGGCCTCAAGAACAGGCACGGAAATACATTTGTGGACATAGATCAGATCCGGCTTTTCGCTTTGAACCGCATCAGCCACCCCCGCTTTCACAACAGCAGAAGGCCCATCAAACTCGACAAACCGGGCCGATTCAAACAATTTCCCGAAAGTCTCCTCGTCACGCCCGCTTCGTTTCCAGAACAGCCCCGCCAACCGGAAACTCTCCCGAAGATACGGGGCGGTCACCATGATGTTCTGCTCGGCGCCAGCCATGCGCCCGAAGGTTTCATGGACAAATAGTATTTTTTTCAGAGTCAACCTTCACTTTCTTCTTTCCTTTATCAATAGAATCAATAATAAAAGGACGGCGTCAACACTATAACTATGAACATAACCAACTCATACGATCCTTCCATCCAGGTGATTTTGGGAATCCCCTTCCATAACGTCTCCTTTCCGGAAGCTGTGGAATGGGTACATCGCCGCATTCTGTCCCGAACTCCAGGCTACATCGCCACCGCCAATCTGGATTTCGTGAAGCAAGCCTGGGAAGACCCCGAATTGCAGCGTATATTACTGGAAGCCGATCTGGTCGTAGCCGATGGTTTCCCCATCGTCTGGCTATCGCGTTTGTTCGGGCCCGCCCTCAAGGAACGGGTGACCGGAAGCGACCTGGTTCCGATGCTGGCGAAGATGGCCGCCGAAAAGGGTCACAGCCTTTATCTTCTTGGCGGGGCACCGGGAGTGGGCGAAAAAGCCGCGGATTCACTGCGCAAACGGTTCCCCGGAGTCCGTATTGCCGGACAGTATTCCCCTCCCCTTGCCGACATCATCACGATGGATCATCCGGGTATTCTGGTGCGGCTGAAAGCCGCCAATCCGGATATCCTCCTGATCGCCTTCGGGGCTCCCAAGCAAGAGAAGTTCGCCAATTTCAACGTTCGCAACTGGTCCATCCCTGTTTCAATCGGTGTGGGCGGAACCTTGGATTTCCTGGCGGGAACACAGACCCGGGCGCCCCGGATTATCCAACGGTTGGCCCTGGAATGGCTTTGGAGAATGATGACGGCTCCCCGGCGGCTGGCAAAACGGTATGGGGCCGATCTGGTTTTCCTGCTGGCAACGTGTTGGCGCCTTTTGAGATTGCGTCTTTCACCGGATCACCCGGCGGAAACCGACGTCGGCCACACCCCTCAGGAGATAAATTCCCCGGAAATTCTTTGGGCCTCTTATGCTCAGGCGGCAAAAGGGAATTTGGCGCCCTTGTTCCTGGCGGCGGAAACGCAATCCATCGCCCTCGACCTCAGGGGGATTTCCTGGTTTTCAAGCACTGAACTCGGGGTGTTATTGCAACTGGCCAAAACCTGTCGCGGCCATCATCACCGCCTGGTTCTGTTCAACACGGGAACACGGGTCAAGCGTCTGCTTTCAACATGCCGTCTCGTGGACTATATCGATTTGGTTGCGTCCAAGCCCCAGGTTCACGATTTCCTGGTTCAACTCGCGCAGGGCGGCTGGGCGGCCAAGGTGGCCGGCAACGAACTGATCATCGAGACGCCGCGTGAGTTGACGGCCGCCAATGTGCAAGAATTCAAGGAATTGATCGAGCCGGAATTCGAGCGTACGCCGCCCTTCTCGGCATGGATTGTGGATCTCCAACACACGACATTTCTGGATAGCCGCCCTTTGGGGTTATTTGCGGAATGGCGGAATCTGGCCGCCAAAAGGAACATCGCCCTCAAGATCCGTCACGCTCGAAACACCGTCGCCCAGGCGTTTCGTATCGCGAATCTGGAACACTGGCTCGATTCGTAGATCGTTATTCCCCGGCGCTGAGAACGATCAAGGGGCGGTTCAACAGCACAGCCAGCATCATCCTGGAATCGCCAAGAAGCGAACGGAATCGGGCATAATACAAAGTGTTCGCCAAATGTCCGCCGGGCTCCACATGCTCCCGGTCATCCGAGTCATAGGTAAGCACAGCCGGAAAATACTCTTTCACCTGGGCCCTGAACGAATTTTCACAAGGGGATGATATCGGCCTCGCGCCGCATAACCAGAGATGCCCCGTCACCACTTTGCAAAGCCCGGGGAATAGATCCAGATTCAACGCTTGAAACAGTTTTCCCAACCCGGTTACCTTCCGCCCTGAACACGGAACAAATTCCAGAAGCGGCCCGACCCGCCCACCGGTCAAATGGACAGACGCCCTCCGAAAACGCCCTTTCCTGAATAGTTTTACAACGGGATAAAGCACGGCAAACGGCACGGCCTGAAGAATCACGATCAACACGGCGCACACCCATCCGAATACCGCCCGGATCGCATCCCCCGATTTGACCATAGGCCGCACATGGGCGACGAGCAGGGGATCGTTGATTTCGGCAACGAGTCCGCTTTCGGGATCGATGAGTCGGGATCCGACCACGATTTTTCCATGGATTTCCAACCCTCGCCCCACATAGGTTCCATCCAGGATCACACACTCGGACAAGTCGGCCTGCCGGTCAATAATGGCATGATTGCCGACCACCGCCAACGGCCCCACCGAGGTCATGGCTCCGATGCGACAGTTATTGCCGATTGCCACCGGTGGAGTGACGGTCACAGAGGGCGGCAGAATGACATTAAAGCCGATGCTGACATCACTCTTCAATGAGTAGCCCGCGTTGAGATACCGGGACGCATCCTCTCCCACAACGCTCATATTCAGGTCGTAGTACTCTTTCACAGAACTGATCAAGGACGGCCTGAAATTCAAGTCGGCAAATGGACGCCCCTCACGGCAAGCCCGGGGATCCTCAATATAGGCTTTCAAAAAATCCGGAGAGTCGCTTAACAGGCAATTCACCGCACCATCCAGAGAACGATCCACAAACACGCCACTGGGAACAACCGCCTGTGGTCCACCATCGGACAACCGGTGGAAAAAAACGGGGGTTCGGAGATAAAACAAACCTGCCGCCCATTGCCCTGGATTCCGCCTCAAGAACGCGTCGGGATCCTGTCCATCTTTCAGAAAACTGTAGGTGAGCGCGAGGCCCCACTTCTCACCATCGCCGGCATAGGCTTCCACAAATTCCGCGCCCTCTCCCAGAACAAGCCGGACATCCTTGATTCCCAGGTCAATGCATGCTTCAAACCAATATTCAAGGAAAGGACGATTTCCGACCGGCAATAAGGGCCAGGGAATATCTCCCAAGGTTGCCGCCCACGGCTGGATCAATCCGGTGTGAAGAACGGCTTTCACGGGCATATACGAACGGCTTCGTCGACTGAGTCGGTGATTTCAAAAATCTTGTAAGCCCGGGTAATCTCGAAGACCATTCTGACTTTTTTGGGCAAACAGGCAATCTTGAGATCGCCCCCGCGTTCCGAAACCCGCTTCAGCAGTGCGATCAGGGTGCCCAATCCGGAACTGTCCATGAACTCCACCATGGAAAGGTTGACGACCACATTCTTCACTCCCCCCGCCCTACTTAACCAGTCGACGAATTGATTTTTCAATGAATCAACGCTGTCGGCTGTCATATCCTCCTGCGGCGTCACCACCCCGACCGTCCCTCTTTGTTCAAACTGAACATTCATCCTAGTCTCCTTGTTTCAAAAGGCGCCGCGCCCAAGCAAAACGGCCGGCACTGTTTTCACCATTATGACAAAATCTCTCACCATGCTTTGACTGTGAATGTATTGGAGGTCAAGCCTCACCTGATCCTTGAAGGGAATCTCGGAACGGCCCTGGATCTGCCACAAACAGGTCAGTCCCGGTTTGACATGCAGCCGCTTGCGATCCTCAAGGGTATACTGAGCCACTTCCCGGGGAACCGGCGGGCGCGGCCCGACGATGGACAGGTCGCCCAGTAAGACATTGAGGAACTGGGGCATTTCGTCAATGCTATACCGCCGGATAAACCTCCCGACCTTCGTTATCCGGGGATCGTTTTTCATTTTGAAAATGACCCCGTCGGCGGATTCATTCTGCTTGATCAACGCATCCTTAAGTTGCTCGGCATTGCGAAACATTGACCGGAACTTGTAGAAACGGAACACTCGGCCATTCAGCCCGACCCGGTCTTGGGCAAAAAATACGGGAAATCCGTCCTCAAGAACGATCGCGAGGCCCACCCCGAAGAATAAGGGGGTCAGCAGGGCCAGCGCCAAACCTGAAAGCATGACATCCAACAGCCGTTTCACGGCATAGACGCTTCTCAAGCCGGCTTCCCAGAAGCCGATTTTGAGAATTTGGCTTGCCCGCAACATCGCCACACTGGATCGGGATGTCGGTAGATTCAACTCTTTAAAGAGAGCCGCTCGGGCCGTATATATGCTGTCGTTCATAGGGTCATCCACGTCATAGGGATTGTTACCCGGCTGAGTAACTCTTTGCAACTTCAAAAACCCCGATGTTCTCCTGATGCTGGCGGATGACCTCTATCCGCCGGGCGATGGCATGGATCATCTCCCACCCACGCCCATGCACATCGTTATCACTGACAGGATTCTTTCTGGCCAACTGGCCCTCCGAATCCCATTCCCGCCCGTTATCCGAAAACAAAATCCTGCATGACGATTCCCTCCGGCGCAACTGAAACCCTATTCTCGAACCCTCGGGAACGCGCCCATACATAACAACATTGGTTCCATATTCCTGAATCAGCAGGCGCACGGCATGGGCGGCCGATTCCCCCCAGCCGTCCGCCAAAAGCTGCGTTTCGCTGTCCCTGGCGAGGCTTGTCACCTCCGCGTTGGTTGGAAAAATCGCCCGTTCAAGAATGACTTCGGCGGGATCCAGGCAATGGATGATCATCGCGGTACAGTCGTCCCGGTCCAGATGGAAGCCATCCTGTTGAAGTTGATCCATCAGGCCGTCAGTAATCCTGGAAGAATCCTCACCCACGACCCGAAACAGGCCCGACATCACCCCTTCGACTCCGCAGGAATCGTCACGACTCTCCCGGCAGGCTTCTGAAAGACCGTCCGTGTATAGCAGCAAGGATGTCCCGGGAGTCGCCGGCACGGTCATGTCTTCAAGAACGTCCTCCCGTCCGGACCCGGCGATATCGAATCCGATGGGAAACGTTCTACCTCCGGACAATGGATTGATTCCCGAAAGGGTCTGTCCGCTCCAGCCCAAGGGCTCGGGATGCCCGCAATTGACACACTTCCAAGCCCTGGCATCGGGATCGTAAAGTCCCAGGAACAGGGTGGCATAGATTTCCGGGTTGGTCACATTCCTCCGGAATCGTTCCTCAATCTTCCGGTGCACCACGTCAATCCCCTGCGCCCCATAACCCAGCGCCACCTCGGTGATAATCACCTTCAATAATGAAGCCACCATCGCCGCCCCCACCCCATGCCCCGACACGTCTCCGACAAAAACGCAGATCCGCCCTCCAGGCAACTTGATCGCGTCAAAGACGTCGCCCCCGATGGCCATACTGGGACGGTACGTCATCCGTATCTCGAAATCCGGGGTGATCAATGGTGTGGTCGAAAGCAATTTCCGCTGCAGCGAGCCAGCCATCTTCAGTTCCCGTGACATTTTTTCTTTCCACTGTTTTAACGCATTATGGCTGCGCTTCAAATCCAGCGCGTTTCGGACTCTGGCAATCAATTCACGGGGATTAAACGGTTTGCGGATGTAATCGAAGGCGCCGGCATCAAACCCCGTTTCGATGTCCTCAATGTCGGCCCGGGCCGTCACCATGATCACCGGAATGTCACGGGTACGGGAATCCGACTTGAGAGTCCGGGAGACCTCATACCCCGTCATCACGGGCATCATGACATCCACAAGGATCAGGTCCGGAGCGCTGTCGCGGGCCAGTCGCAATCCCTGTTCACCGCTTTCCGCGAGCGCCACCTTGCATCCTCTGGCTGTCAGCAGCTTGCGCAAGTATTCCCGGTTCGGAAGCTCATCGTCTACCACCAGCACAGTCCCGTCTAAACGCTCTCCCTCGTTCATAATTCAGTCCCACAGGGTTTGAAGCACACCCTCACCCACTCCTGAAGCCTCTCCGCCAACTCCCGACAACGGCTGTAATCGCCCCGCTTCGCCCCCGCGCTTAATTCTTCCGCAACCACAGACAGCGTGGGGACACCGATCGTCCCCCCCATCCCGAGGAGGGAATGGGCCTCACGGCGGATATCCATCTCGCTCCGCTCTGAAATTGCCGACAAGAGCGGTGAAACGATCCCGCGGATATGCTCCTGGAAAAGTGTCATCAACTCCTCGTCAACCTCGGAGGAATCCACGGAATAGGGGCGACTCCGGGCGTCCAGATCGGTAATCATTCCCTGAAACATCTCCCTGGTTCGGGACTCCAATTCATCCGGATTCCACCACGTCATGACACGCTCCTTTTCAAAGATTTATCACCGGGCGACCAGGTTTCGAGCATTTGCCTCAATACCTCGACCCGGATAGGTTTGGTGATGTAGTCATCCATTCCCGCGTCCAGGCATTTCTCCCGATCGCCTTTCAAGGCATTGGCAGTCATCGCAACGATGGGCACCCGTTTACTCCCCCCTACCCGATGTCCTTCCTGCTCCCGGATCCGCCCTGTCGCTTCAAATCCGTCCATTACGGGCATCTGGCAATCCATCAGAATGATATCATACTCATTTGTGCCCACCGCCTCCACGGCTTCCTGGCCATTGCACACCGCATCCGTCTTGGTGTAGCCAAGCTTGCGCAGTTGTGCGAGCGCCACTTTGCGATTCACCTCGTTGTCCTCGACGAGAAGAATCCGTGCCGCCTGCTTGCCTGGTTCCTGAACGGCAGAGGCCGTCTTTTCCCGAACGGGCACGCGGGGAGCACGACTTTTTACAAAAGGAAGCAGGAACTGGAACGAGGAGCCTTTGCCAACCTCGCTTTGCACCCAAATCTCGCCTTCCATCAATTCGACGAGGCGCCGCGAAATGGCAAGCCCCAACCCCGTTCCCCCATGCTTCCGGGAAGCCGAGCCATCTTCCTGCCAGAAGGCTTCAAATAGCCGCGACTGAACCTGGGGTGACATCCCGATGCCCGTATCCTGGACCTCAAACTGCAACCAGACCCGGTCCTCTTCCTGGTGCTCCATCTGGACCCGGGCAACCACCTCGCCCCGCTCGGTGAATTTGACGGCGTTCGACAGCAGGTTGATCAAAACTTGACGCAAGCGTCCCGCATCGCCACACAACATCAGGGGCACATCCTTTTCAATGTGCGACGCCATCGCAAGATGCTTTGACTCCGCCTGTTTGGCCAGTAAATCCAATGCACCATCAATCAAATGCATCAGATCGAAGTCCTCATGGACGATCCTGACCTTGCCCGCCTCGATCTTTGAAAAATCGAGGATTTCATTTATCAGAGACAGCAGGGCGTCGCCGCTGGTCCCGATTGTCCGGACATAGTCGGCTTGTTCCGCGGTCAACGGAGTCTGCTCCAACAAACCGGTCAGCCCGATCACCGCATTCATCGGGGTACGGAGTTCGTGGCTGATGGTTGACAGGAATTCTCCTTTGGCCTTATTGGCGGCTTCCGCGGCCACCGCCAACTTGCGCGACTGTTCGATGGCCTTCTGCAATTCGCCATGCGATTCCTCCAGCCGCTGCCGAGACCCCTCAAGGTCCTCCATCACGCTCACCATCAGAACATGATCCTGTTCCA
>Ga0118677_10016387_pt1 | contig 10157 bp, 5 predicted proteins | sample AliMusrvi5mmetaG_FD_86154 | JGI IMG/M metagenome (GOLD analysis project Ga0118677, IMG submission 86154)
GACGATGGAGCAAACGCTGATGGACCTGATCTCCGACGATCCCGCCTGCCTGTTGTTGATCGATCGCAAAATGGAGATTGTGCTTGAGGTGACCCGCCGCACGATCGAGGCGGCCAAGGGTGGGGTGGACGTCTTCTGGATGGGCGAGGATCTGGGCACGCAGAAGGCGCAGGTAATCAGCATGGATATCTTCGAGCGACATTTTGCGCCTAAGTTCAAGAGATACTTCGAGATGGTGCATTCTTATGGCGCCCGGACCATGATGCACATGTGCGGTTGCGTCATTGCATTTCTCCCCCGCTTGATAGAACTTGGGCTTGATGTTTACGACGTGGTTCAACCGGCCGTGTCCGAGATGGACATCGCGGAGTTGAAGCGCCAGTTTGGGGATCGATTAACCTTCTGCGGCAGTGTTTGTGTCCAAACCACGCTGGCATTGGGGGCCCCGGCGGAAGTGGAGGCAGAGGTTCAACGGCGGCTTTCGTTGTTTCCGGACGGCGGGTTGTTCCTCGGACCGACCCACGCCATCCAGGTCGGCTCTCCTCTGGAGAATGTGTTGGCGCTCTATCGCACGGCGGGCAGTCTGCATGAAAAGATCGATGACAGGTTATTTGCAGATATTGGTGCTACAACTGAAGCTGGCGGGATAAATATGTCGAAGTTGTTTTAAGATCATCGTTTCAAGTTAGAATCACCTCATGCCTGCCAATACGTTCCTTGGTGTTTTTCTGCACGCAATCGGCGGAGTGGCGCATGGGAGCTTTTATGCGCCATTGCGCAAGGTCAGGCACTGGCGTTGGGAAACCAGTTGGCTTCTACAGGGGGTGGCAGCGTGGGTGGTCACGCCGTGGCTGGCGGCCGTATTAACCGGGACACGGCCGTTGGCGGTTCTCCTGCAAAGCTCCATAAAAAGCCTGGGGCTCGTGTACCTATTTGGCGTTATGTGGGGCTTTGGCAGTCTGACTTTCGGGCTAACCTTGCGCTACCTCGGGATGTCGCTCGGGATGGCTGTAGCCCTTGGGTATTGCGCGGCATTCGGAACCTTGATTCCGCCGCTGGTCCAGGGGACTTTTTTGGCTATGCTCTCAACGGCCGCAGGCTGGATGGTAATCGGGAGTATCGCTGTCTGTCTTTCAGGCATCGGGCTCTGCGGTTACGCGGGTGTTCGCAAGGAACGCGAACTGAGCACGATGGAAAAAAACGCCGCGATCTCGGAGTTTTCCCTGATCAAGGGTTACCTTGTAGCAACATTTTCAGGGATCATGAGCGCAGGATTCGCCTACGGCATCAAGTGGGGGCAACCCATTGCTTCCCTTGCCCGGGACTTGGGCGCCCCAGACATCTTTAAAAACGCCCCGGTTTTCATTGTGATCATGGCCGGAGGATTTAGTGTAAATTGTGCGTGGTGTCTCATTCTAAGCATTCGCAACCGTTCACTCCGGGACTACATTGCGATCCAAGCTCCCGAGGGCTCTTTTCCAGGAACCGGCAGCGCGGTGATGGTTGCCAATTACCTCCTGGCAACGGTTGCCGGCGTTATCTGGTACACTGGCTTTTTCTTTTATGGGATGGGTACGACAAAGATGGGACGGTATGATTTCTCAAGCTGGTCGATTCATCTGGCGTTCGTGATTGTGTTCAGTACCCTGTGCGGGATCATTGCTTTGGAATGGAAGGGTATCAGCCGCCGATCCATGCAATGGTTGTTTCTCGGTATTTTCATCCTGATATTATCGACGGTGATTGCCGGATTTGGAAACGCCACGGCGGCGCACTAATAAGGATTAGTGAGAATATGAACTCACGAGAACGGATTGGCATTATGCAAGACAATCAAAAACGAGTATTACGTCCGGGTTTTCACGCCCGGAAAGTTTTTTTTTCAGTCGTTACCGCTTCAACCTTGGCTTCCCTTTGTTCGCTCTCTGACAGCGTGAGCGCGACGCCAGCGGCGGTGAAGGATGTGCTGGCTTCTGAGTTCTCGAATCCCCCCGGGGCTTGCGCGCCGCAGGTTTGGTGGGAATGGATGAACGGGAATGTCACCCGCGAAGGAATCACCGCGGATCTCGAGTCAATGAAACGCGTCGGAATCGGCGAGGCGACGATGATGACTATTGGTGCCGGGATTCCCGCCGGGCCCGTGGATTACATGAGCGATTCGTGGCGAGAAATGGTCCGACATGCATTGAAGGAGGCCCAACGCCTTGGGCTTAAGCTGGGTACTCAGAACTGCGCGGGTTGGTCCAGCAGCGGCGGCCCGTGGATTAAGCCAGAGCAGGCGATGCAAAAAGTCGTGACCGCCGAGCAGCGATTGAAGGGGCCGGTCCATTTCTCAGCAGTCCTGCCGCAACCGGAAACCAAGCTTGGATTTTATCGCGACATCGCCGTGGTCGCGTTTCCGACGCCTTTGCTTGAGACGGTGAAAATGATCGACTGCGGGCCGGTGGTCACCAGTGGCGCAGAGCATTTCGACGGCGCAAAGATCGTGGACGGAAAAATTGACACGGAAGCTGTCCTGCCTCTGCCCACGAAGGAAAAGCCGCAATCTATCCAGATTGAATTTGCCAAGCCGTATGAAGCGCGCACCCTTGCCATGGTATTCGGGGGCTGGCCGTGGATGACCGGCGAGGGCGAGTTTCAGGTCTCGGACGACGGCCACGAGTTCCGCAAGATTTGCGGGCTGACGATCCGTGGCGGGCCCGGCACTTATGAATTGCCGAAAAGCATTTCGTCCCGTTATTTCCGCATCGTCCTGACGCAGGGCTACAACTCGGGGCAGAAAACGATTTCGATTGCCGAGGTGAATTTGCGGGCGACACCGGGCATTGACGGCCTTCAAGACAAGGCGGGATATGGAGCGGGCGGTTTCACGGGCGCGCCGGCGGGGGAGGAACCGGAGGGAACGGCGGTGCATCCGGAAAAAGTCATCGACCTGGCGGGGCATTGGGATGGAAGCGGCAAGCTGGAGTGGGATGTTCCAGCTGGGGACTGGACGGTTCTGCGCGTGGGCTACACGCCGGTGGGAACTCAAAATCATCCGCCGCCCCAGTCCGGATTGGGATTGGAGTGCGACAAGATGAGCCGCGCGGCAGCGCAGGCGCATTGGGATGGAATGATGGCGAAACTGGTGAAGGATGCCGGACCGCTGGCGGGCAAAACGCTGGACCACGTCCTGATCGACAGCTACGAGGTCGGTTGGCAGAACTGGACGCCTGCGTTTCGCGAGGAATTCCGGAAGCACCGCGGGTATGATCTTCTTTCCCATCTGCCGGTGTTTGCCGGCTGGATGGTGGGTGGGCGCGACCAGACGGAGCGGTTTCTCTGGGATATCCGGCGCACGATCGCGGATCTTTTCGCGGAAAATTACTACGACTATTTTGCGGTCATGGCTCATCGGGCGGGCTTGCAATTTCATTGCGAACCGTACGGCGGCGGTCCCCTTGAAAGCCTGCTCAGCGGCCGGAGTGCGGACCGGGTCATGGGCGAGTTTTGGGCAGCTTCGACGAGTCCAACAATGCCGTGCGGAGATTCCTCCAAGCTGGCGGCTTCAGTGGCGCACATTTACGGAAAATCGGTTGTCGGCGCGGAGGCGTTCACTTCGGAGCCGGGCAAATGGCAGCACAGCCCCGCATCGCTGAAATCGCTGGGCGACTGGGCACTCACACAGGGCATTAACTCGTTTTCGATTTTGTGCTTTGCACATCAGCCGTGGGCCAATCGCTGGCCGGGAATGACGATGGCGGTGTGGGGTTCAAATACGGAGCGAACCAATACCTGGTGGGAACAGAGCGCTGCCTGGATGCGTTATCTGGCCCGCTGCCAGTATCTTCTTCGCCAGGGGCTTTTCGTCGCCGACGCGCTCTACTTTCAGGGGGAGCAAACGCCGAACAGTGTCGTGCCGCAGCCTCTTGAGATCGATTTGCCCGCCGGTTACTCCTACGACTTATGCAATGCGGACGTGATCCTGAACCGTCTCTCGGTCAAGAACGGGAGGTTGACGCTTCCCGACGGGATGAGCTATCGGACGCTCGTCCTGCCGGCCACGGATGCGATGTCTCCGGCGTTGTTGCGAAAGATCAAGGAACTGGCTTATGCGGGAGCGATGATCGTCGGGCGAAAACCGATAAAATCGCCGAGCCTTGCCGGCTTTCCGAAATGTGATGCAGAAGTTAAACAGCTTGGGGAGACGCTTTGGAGCAGTAGGAAAATCGCTTCGGCCAATACACCGGCGCAACTGTTCTCCGCGATCGGACTCAAGCCCGATTTCGAGTCGCCCGGCAAGCTTCTCTATATTCATCGCACGGCCGGGAACCAGGAGATCTATTTTGTCTCCAATCAAAAAAAGGCGTATCAGGAGGTCGATTGCACCTTCCGGGTCAGCGGAAAGATCCCCGAACTTTGGGATCCCAATACCGGCAAGATCGAAAAGGCGCCGCTCTACGCGGAGGAAGGAGGGCGGACGCGCATTCCACTGCGCCTGGATCCCACTGGTTCGATTTTCGTCGTGTTCCGGGAGAAAGCGACGGGAGGGGATCATCCCGTTTCGATTGCCCGCAACGGGACGGATCTTTCCGCCAAGGATGCAAATCGGCTTGAAATTCTCCATGCCAGCTATGAAGCGGTTGAGGGTGCCGGGGCGGCGGATGTGACGGTGACCGTGGCGCGGATGGTGAGCCATGGAACGCTCAGCCTTCAGGTGGTCACCTCCACGTTCGGTGTGGATCCCGCTCCGTTCCACTTTAAGCAGTTGAAGGCGGAATACGCGTTCAACGGCAAGAAGGATGCAATCATTGTCAAAGAAGGAACCTCGCTTGATCTCCCGGTGGTTTCCGATGAATTGAACGGCGCGAAGTTTCCCGACTGCCAACTGGCCTCCGGGAGCAACGGTGCGCTGAACCTGGAGGCGTGGAAAACGGGCGCTTATGAAATCAAGATGGCCTCGGGAAAAACGATTCGGAAGGAGGTCGCTGAGGTTCCGGCTCCGATGGAAATCACGGGGCCGTGGGAAGTAACATTCCCGCCGAACTGGGGCGCTCCGGATCGGGTGACTCTCGACAAGCTCATTTCCTGGAGCGACCACGGCGATTTTGGAGTCAAGCATTTTTCCGGAACAGCGACGTATCACAAGACCCTTCAGGCACTGCCGCAATGGGCGGGCAAGGGGAGGCGGCTTTATCTGGACTTGGGAAAGGTTCAGGTGATCGCGGAGGTGAAGTTGAATGGAACGAATCTGGGGATTTTATGGAAGCCGCCGTTTTGCGTGGAGGTCACGGACAAGCTGAAGCCCGGCGACAATCTACTGGAGGTAAACGTCACGAATCTCTGGGCCAACCGGCTGATCGGCGACGAACAGCTTCCCAATGATTGCGTTCAGGAACGGGAAGGGCCGCACTTGAAAGCGTGGCCGAAGTGGTTGCTGGAAGGGAAACCGAGCCCGACAGGGCGGTTTACGTTTACGACCTGGCACCATTGGAGCAAGGAAGACGCGCTTTTGGAATCGGGTCTCCTCGGGCCCGTGACGCTTTCTTCGGCCGTCGAGGTCGCCATCCCGCCATTATAAAAAAGCGGCCTATCCCTGCTTATTAGACGCCCTCCTAGTTTGTGCCGAGGCCTTTGAGGTAGGTGCCAAAGCCGATGATAATCGTGGAGAGGATCAGCGCCGCGATGCCGGAGGTGATGAGGCGGTGGGCCTTGCTGCTGGAGCCCTTCCATTCGTGGAAGATCCAGCCCCACATGGTGCTGAAAATGATGATGCTTGCCATGTGAAGCGTCCAACTGGCGAATCCGAATTTGCCCATTTGCGTTTCGCCCATGGTGTAGAAGAAGAACTGAAAATACCAGGTGACACCCGCTAGCGCCGAGAAGAAGTAGTTGCGCAGCATCGGAATGCGCAGGTCGGCCACACTGGGTACAGTAAACGTGTCCGCGCTCCCCCCATGTTCGCCGCCACCCTCGCCGCCGTGATGAGCGTGCTCGGGTTTGACTTCTGCGGCGAGATATTGGTAACCCGTGCGATTTTTGAGATTGAGCAGCGTACACCAGATGAAGTTGGTGGTGAACCCGCCCAACAACACCACGACCAGCTTAGGCAGGCCCGACCAAATCACTGTGGTCCCGGCAAGCTCGGAGGCGTAGCCGATTGGCTTTCCCGCTGTGAGAGCAAAGGAAAAGCAGGCGCTCATGATGCCCGAAAATGTCGCCACGAGAATGCCCTTTTTGAAGTTAAACTCGGCGACCGATTTTTTTTTCTCCGCCTCGGGCATCTCCTTTTCTTTGGTCAGCCCGGCCAAGGCTGCGATGGCGATACCCAGCAGGCAGACAGCCACGCCCGCGAGGGTGATTTGTCCAGGCAAGGTCCCGGCAATCTGCGAGATGGTTTCGGGGACCGGAATGGAACTGATAAACGACTTGAGGATGGGTGGCAACAGCGTGCCGAAAGCCGCGCAATACCCAAGCGCCACGCCCATGCCTAACGACATTCCCAAATAACGCATTGTTAGTCCGAAGGTGAGGCCGCCCACGCCCCACATGGCGCCGAATAAATAGGTCCAGAAAAGTGTGCCCGCCGACTGGCGGCTGAGAACGCCCACCAGATCGTTGGTCATCAAACTGGCAAATAACCACGGGCAGATGATCCACGAAAAAAAACCGCCCACGAGCCAGTAGGTCTCCCAGGACCATTTGCGAACCTGCCGGTAGGGAACGTAGAACGAGCCGGAGGCAAGGCCTCCGAGCCAGTGGAAGAGAACGCCGAGGATGGGATTCATAGATTTAGCAGATGTGTACGGTTTCCATTTTTAAGAGCTGGCCCAGCTTTTTGATTTTGTGTGCAATGTGTCCAACCCCCACGGCGCAGTGGTGAGCGGGTCCCTGTGCATTCCATTCATTGACGAAGCGGCGGGCGCCGATACTGAACTTGTAGCGGCTGTTCGTATTGCCGATGTTCAGGATCGGTCCGGCCACGGACTCGCCTTCGGCAACCAAAAACTTTAACCGGCCCGCGCCCGATTCAACGACTGAAAGCAGGGTTACGGGACCGTGTTTTACCGACATTTCAACCGACAGGCCGCGTCCCACCTTTCCGTGATAGACGCTCAAAGGGCGCACCTTGGTTTTGCCCTCGGCAATGGCGGTGTGTCCCGGGCCATCGTGGCCCATCAATACGACGTCAGCATCCCAGTCCAGTGCATAGTATTCCGTAAACGAGCCGCCGGCGCCAAAGCCATCCATGATCTTCATGGCCTGCACGTTCTTGACTTCATATTCGCCCGCCACGGGAATCCCTCGGGCGGTCAGGAGCGAGTTGCCAAGGATGATCGAGCTGATGGCGTCCTCGTTCTCCGCATTGCCGCTGCCCATGTAATAGTAAGCGAGTGAGCCGAGGTCGTGTTGCTCGATCATGCGATCAAGCGCGACGGATGTGCGCGCCGCCCGCTCAAGCTCATCCTGCGGGCAATCCGACTGCACTTCAAACTGTTCGTGGAAGTGCGCGACCCGGCCGGCGATTTCCGGGGCCGTGATTTCCCGGCGCAATGCGGCCAGTTCATCCACTTCCAGGATTTCGACATGTCCGCCGAAATGCGCGCACTGGAGTGTGATGTCGGAGTAGACGTCGAGCATGCCGTTGTAGTAGTGCCCCATGAGTCCGAGCCGGTTGTGAAACATCCGGTGGGCCACGCGCGCAGCATCGATCCAGGCATATATTTCGTCCCAGCATTCCGGATCATCGTGCAGCCTGCCGGTAACCTGGTGAAAATCGATCCCGGTCCGGTGAAAGACATTCGCGATTTCAGGCACCGGGCAGGCGCCGCAATGGGAGAGCCACTCTCCGGTCATCGCTGTGCGGTCGCCCATTTGGTTGAACGTCCCGTAATCGATTGTAGCCTGTGGGGAGAGGTTGAGGATGATCACCGGAACCTTCGCGCGCTGCACCACGGGAAGGACAGTCGAGGAGAGTGCGTAGGTCGTTACATGGAGGAAAATCAAGTCGACATCCTCCTGGCGAAAGCGATGCCCGGCTTCAAGAGCCTTTGGGGGCGAGTCGATAAGACCGAGGTTGACGATCTCCACGCCACCGTGGCCTAGCTTCGCACAGACTTCTCCCAAATAACCTTCCAGGCGTTCCTTCAGGCCGCCGAATTGGGGCCAGTAAGTGTCGAGGCCGATCCCGAACAGGCCGATACGCACAGATGACATTTTTTTTGAACTCATAAAATACTGGTTACACAGGTCTTCGCGTTTTCTTGCAATATCCTGTCCGTAAAATAATTGCGGCTCCGAAATCCGGTGTGGCAATGGTGTATTTAGCTGAGGGGAAACCTGGTGATTATGCAAAACTCAAAATAGCTTGCACTTGTTTGGGATACCTCTACAAGTAGAAATCCTTCAAATTTCAGAAAATTAATTGCGATTTTACGACATTTTGAAATCCGCTCCCACAACTTGTCCTGCCGTCGGCAGCCCGGTCGATCTTTTTCATTATCTGCCGGTGGACGATTCCATACGCCTTTGGGAACTTTATGTTACAGCGGTGGGACGCCAGATATATGCCCCGGGCATGGAGTATCCAGCGAAGGGACACCCCACCATGTACGACTTTGAATGGAGGACAGGGAGAGTGCTTCCGGAATACCTTATGATTTTGATTACCGAAGGCGGTGGTGAATACGAATTCCGGAATATTGACAAGGCTCATTGCGTGCCGGGCGACGTGCTCCTGATCTGTCCGGGGCAGTGGCATCGTTACCGGCCTCTGCCTAAAACCGGTTGGGCCGAGTTATGGATAGGTTTGGGAGGCGAATATCTACACCGGCTTCGGCGCAAAGACGTCATTTTCACGAAGCCTTGTGTGTCACTCGCCGGGCACTTCACTCCGGTGCATGATTGCTTTCGTCGGATGATGGACGTGGTGGTCCGGGATGGCGGCAGTTGCAATCACCCCCTTCTTACCGTCGCCGCGATGGAAATTATCGTAATGATCGCAGAAGTTGCCGGAAGTTCCAAAATGGAATCTCTCAGCAATAAGTCGGTGGATCCGCGCCTGGCGAATGCAATCGAATTTATTTGGACCAGCAGCCATCGCCCCATCCGCATCAGGGATGTGGCGCAAGCAGCCGGCATGATTCCAAGGACGCTGGAAAGATATTTCAAGGTCGCTCACCCCCGAAGCGTCCGGGAGGAGATCGAGCTAAGCCGAATCTTTAGGGCAAGGAACCTGCTGCGGCAGACAAAGATGTCCGCCAAAGAAATCGCCTATACCTGCGGTTTTGGTAATTCGCGTCAAATGATTGAGGTCTTTCATCGGCTCGAGAAAGTGACGCCCTCCGAATATCGCAAGCGTGTATCGCAATAATCGCACCCGGGCGATAGTCACCGTCACACCCACGGCACCGCTGTTGGAACCCAACGATCCGACTTCGGAATTCGGTAAACTTCACGCAAAGGCGCTAAAGACACCCAAAAGAGAGATTTTGGTATGAGATCTTTTCTAAAATCGTTCACGAGATGGGTGAAAAAAGGCATATTTGGAAAGTCTCTCTTTTTGCAATCTTTGCGGCTTTGCGTGAGACCATTCTGCGAAATTCAGTATAAACTGCCAGTGAATATTGTCGCAAAAACGGAATCACTTAACCTTGTGTTTCAAGGTTAAGGGGCGCAACACTTACCCGTCATCCTCCTCATCTTATCCCGGAAATAGGTGTCTTTATTAACTAGTAAAACGACTCTAAATTGGAATGTAACAATCGTATGACGCATTGCACCGCAGGAATTAGGAAAGCAGCCATAATGGCAGTTATGGTGACCGCTTCGGCGGGATATGCCACGTCCAGCGCGTCGGAGAGCAAAAAAACAACCGCATTGACCCTTCCGGTGAACATTGGGGAGTTGTCAAAGAACTTCGTTCATCCGCCAGGGGAAGCGCGTCCATGGGTTTATTGGTTTTGGATGAACGGGAACATCACGCGCGAGGGGATTACCGCCGATTTGGAAGCCATGAACCGGGTTGGTATTGGCGGCGTACTCATCATGGAAGTCGCTGAACGGGTTCCGACAGGGCCTGTGCGCTCTTTGAGCCCGGAGTGGAGGGAACTGTTTAAGTTCGCAGTGACGGAGGCGGATCGTCTGGGCATGAAAGTGAACATGACGAATGACGCGGG
>Ga0118677_10012998_pt2 | contig 10155 bp, 9 predicted proteins | sample AliMusrvi5mmetaG_FD_86154 | JGI IMG/M metagenome (GOLD analysis project Ga0118677, IMG submission 86154)
TGCCTGAAGAGTTGTTAGACGCTGTGCGCATTCATGCAAAGCGCGTTGGTATTCCGTATCAACGCTTCATCCGGTTGGCAATTGAACGAGCAGTGAAGCCAAGTAAACACCCGCAACAAATGGACGGCAGCACCCAAAAGGATCAGTGAATGCAGGTACAGCTAAGTTCGGAACAAACATCACCATCAGTAACCAGTCATTTCACCTTATGGTAGAAAGCAATGAGGAGAGAGAGTTACTCTTATTTAACCTCAGCACACCATTCAGTGTCATCGAGAGCAAGTTGCCGGATGCTTTTCTGCTCTTAAACTATCTTAACGACCAAAAAATTTATCGTGGTAGGTTGATAGTAAATGAAAACGGAAATATCAGCTTCAAGGATAGCATTGACATGCAAAATATTGAAGGCAACATAGTTTTGATAGATACCATACTGCAAAGCGGCATAAGAGTGTTTGACGACAATATGGATGCCATTGCCTCTGTAGCTCTTACCAGGAAAACATATAAAGCTATCCGGAAAAAGTACGATAAAGAGGTTGCTATTGAGAACCACCCTTATTCAGCCAAATCAATACAGACACTTACAGGAGATATAGCCGGAGAAGATATCATGGCTCTCTGTTTTATAGTCATGATGGAGGCATCGAAATCAGCAAAGGATGACCTCAAAACGATCATGGATGGCATCAAGAAAATAAATAAAACGAAGGATGGTTGGAGGAAAATGCAGGAGCAATGCAAAGTTGCCTTTGTAGAGTTGAAAAGTGATTTAGATGATTGCAGTGAGTTGAGTGAGTCGGAGGGATTGCGTTTACAGATGGCAATGGACAGGATGAGTAAAATGATGCAGGCGTTATCGAACATTGAAAAAAAAATCTCTGAAGCGGACTCTACGATCATTAATAATTTTAAATAGTCACATCTGTAGACATAACATTGTGGAGTGTCACATTATGCTCAAATCGCAATATGTGCCTTTCCGAGTCACCTTAATCATTCAGTCTGTCAGTCAAAGCAATTTTGAACTCCTTCAATGATATACTTTTCACTTGCTCATCCCAACCATTTCAAGAGCAAATGCATACTCCTTATCAAACGGCCGCTATAGCTGCTCCAGGTATTCAGGGAATGCCTTTGTCCTGCTCTGCAGCAAATCTCCTCGAAAAGTTGTAACTTGCATATAATCCAGGTAGAGATGGTAAAATGTTGGCCTTGAATGAAGCACAATGATCATAGAACCGATTGGTATCATCCATACACCGTATAAGACAAAAGAGGAGTGTCCAATTCAACCGCCCTACTCCTCTGAATCCTCTGGCAGTGTTGAAGTATTTGCTGATTATGAGCAGGGTTTGAAAGATATTGAAACCTTTTCCCACATCTATCTGCTCTTCTATTTTGATCGATCAGGTGAGGTTGCCCTGGTACGCCCCACCTTCTTTGACGATGAGCCTCACGGCATCTATGCATCACACCATCCCAGCAGACCAAATGGTATAGGATTATCAATCGTAAAGCTGGTACGTCGAGAAAAGAATATTCTGTTCATTGAGGGGCCCGACATATTGGACAAGACACCTCTGCTGGATATAAAACCCTACTTACCTCAGTATGATTCCATCCCTGGCGCCTCTGAAGGTTGGACGGCTGGGAAAAAAAAGCGGCCAAAACCAGAAGGGAGAGAATAAATCTCAGGGTCACAGATTAGTTTTTTTCCCATTCTCAACTGCAGGTTCTTGTGCCGGATATTGAAAGAGCCGAAGCCTCTGATCTCAATGCACTTCATTGTTTTCAGCGAATCAATCATGCTGTCAAAGAGTCAGCTGCGATCCGAAGCAATGTGACTTTCATAGAGTGGATGGGAGATCTCTCCGCTTTGTGTCGAGATGACAGAGATGGGGGTGGGATGACAGAGTGTGGTGTTGAGATATACGGTAAGGGGCGGGCTTTGCTTTTGCTAATGGGTACCGCAGATGGGGCAGTGTGGGTCCTGGGTTACCGGTACTTTTCTTATTTCAGTGGATAGGGAATCGTAGGTGAGGAGGGTATTGGTCAGGGGTATTCCGATGGTGAGGAGGTATTTTATGGCTTCGATGGCTTGCATTGAGCCGATGACTCCCGGCAGTGCTCCGATTGGGCCTGAGGGGGTGGCTGCGGCCGGGATGCCATCTTCGTGGAAGACGCAGTTGTAGCAGGCGGTTTTACCGGGATGGACGGTCATGGTCTGGCCGTAGAATTGCCTGATGCCTGCATGGGAGTAGGGTTTATCCGCTTTATGGCATGCTTTTGCTATCAGAAATTTTGATTCAAAGTTGTCGGTTGCATCGATGATGAAGTTGTACTGTGCAAGAATGTCCGGTGCGTTTTCGGGGGTCAGGCGGAATGGGTAGAGGTTAAGGGTTATGCCGGGATCAAGGGCGAGAAGTCTTGTTTTTGCAGAGTTGACTTTTTCCTCGCCGATTGTTGCAGTGGTATGGAGAATCTGGCGCTGCAGGTTGCTGAGATCTACAGTATCGCCATCCATAAGGCCTATGGTGCCTATGCCGGCTGCTGCGAGATAAAAGGCGGCAGGGGAGCCGAGTCCTCCGGCACCGACTACGAGCACTTTTGACTGAAGCAGTGTTTCCTGACCTTTTTCACCGATTTCTTTCAGTGTCAGGTGACGGGCATAGCGCTCTTTCTGTTTGTCGTTCAAAGGCATGGTTGTAGTTTTACCGGGTGAAGTATTGTGCTGTTTCCGTCTGCAGGGCCGTTGTAGGCTGGTTCCCAGTTTTTAAATACCGGCTCGATGTTTTTCGCCCGCATTGCATTGCAGAATTCTTGGGCGCTGCGGTCGTCAAAAACATCAAACTGACCTTTTTCATTGTTATCGAGGTCGTGGTACCCGCCTACCGTGGTGCGGCTTTCTATGCTCATTCGGGTGATGCCTAGTCCGGCCATGCCGTCTCTGTAGGCTGCGCTCTCTCTGGTTGAGAGGACAAGTTCCACATCGGGCAGTGCAATGCGGAAGGCGAATATCATGCGGGCAAGAGAGTGATCGTCAACAGGGAAGGGTGGCTCGTAGCCGCCGGTTTGCGGCCTCAAGCGTGGAAATGATACTGATATGCCGGCACGCCAGTAGGTGCGTCCGAGATAGCGTACATGCCGGTAAAGGTTCAGTGCGTCTTCTCTTGGGTCCGACAGACCGAGCAGGACACCGAGTCCTACGGTTTTCATGCCTCCTTCGAGTGCTCTTGCCGGTGTTTCAAGTCGTTCAATAAAATCCTTTTTCGGCCCCCAGCGATGCAGGTTTTCATAACGCTCGCGGTTGTAGGTTTCCTGATAGATGGTGATGGCTGTGCAGCCGCTGTCGGCAAGGGCGCGGTATTCCGGGATACTCATCGGAAATGCCTCGACCGATATCCGTTGCATCTCATGTGCAGCGATGTCTACACTGTGCAGAAGATAGTCGAAGTCGGCATTGTGGGTGCGTTCTCCGGTGAGCAGGAGGATGTCGGTGATTCCTAATTGTTTCATGGCGGACAGTTCGCGGCGGAGCTCATCGGGTTCAAGACGTCGCCGTGGGGTTTTTCTGTCGGAGGCAAATCCGCAGTAGGCACAGCCGCTGGAACAAAAATTCGAGAGGTAGAGCGGCGCGTAGAGGGTCATGGTGCGACCGAAACGGCGCAGAGTAAGATCTCTGGATTCGGTGGCAAGGCTCTCAAGAGAAGTTGATAAAGAGGAATCAAGCATTGCGGCAAGTGTCGCGGAGTCCCTGTTGTCGGTAAGCCAATCCGGTAAACTTGTCATACCTTCGCTCCCAGAAAAGCTGAGAGAGGGCTTGTTGCAATGGCTAAGCTGCTTTTCGACATCAGTCCGGCTTTGAACGCTTTTCTTCCTGCGGAAACCGCTTCTGCAAAAGCTTCAGCCATTGCTGGCGGGTTGTCGGACACAGCTACAGCACTGTTGACGAGAACTGCTCCGCATCCCATTTCCATGGCAAGAGCAGCTTCGGAAGGGGAGCGCAGACCTGCATCGACAATAACCGGGATGTTGCTCTCCCTGATGATGATGTTGAGCATCTCGACTGTAGCAAGTCCCTGGCCGCTGCCTATTGCTGAGCCGAGCGGCATGACCGAAGCGCATCCAACCTCTTCCAGGCGTTTGGCCAGAACGGGATCGGCTGCTATATAGGGCATAACCAGAAATCCCTCTTTTGCAAGAATCCGGCATGCCTCAAAGGTTTCTATCGGATCAGGCATTAAATGCTGAGGGTTCGGGTGAATTTCTACTTTGATGAAAGGACTGCCGGAAAGTTCACGGGCTATGTTTGCCGCGCGGACAGCTTCTGCAGCAGTTGATGCACCCGAGGTATTCGGCATTAAGGTTATTCCCGGAACTGCCCTTAATGGGCTGAAGAGATCGTCGGCAGGCTGATCACGGTTGAAGCGGCGCAAAGCTACCGTAACCAGCTGTGCACCGGAAGCTCTTATAGCTTCGAGCATGACCGTTGCGCTGCTGAATTTTCCTGTACCAAGAATCAGACGGGAAGAAAAGGTATAAGAGCCTAATTGCAAAAAGTTCATAGGGATTGCGTCTGTCTATGCGGGTTAGCCTCCGCCGGCAAAAATCAGGATTTCAACACGATCGCCCTCCAGGAGGCGGTGTGCTGATCGTTTGTCGGGGCGTATGATCTCATCGTTGACCACTATTGCCACGGACTTTCCGTCTGATCCGATGATCGATAGGAGGTCGGTTACGGCAGAACCGGGAGGAACTGTCTGTTGTTTTCCGTTCAGCTCAATAGTGATCATTTGTAATATTTGTTCACGATTTTTTTGTTCTCAACATTCGCAGAGAGCGTTTCGAAGATCAGCTTCAAGGTCGCTGGCATTTTCCAGACCGATAGAGATGCGGACAAGGTTATCGGTACACTTTCTGCGTTCTCGCTCCTCTTGAGAAAGGGCTCCTAATGTCATTTTTGCAGGGGAAGCGATCAGCGATTCAACACCCCCGAGACTGTCGGCAAGCACAAACAGTTTGATTCGCGCAATCAGTGTTTCAACAGCAGGCAGTCCGCCTTTCAATGAAAAGGTCAGCATTCCTCCGAATCCGCTCATCTGCTGCTTTGCCAGTTCATGCTGAGGGTGGGAGGTAAGGCCTGGATAAAAAACCTGTTCCACTGCTGGATGCAGTTCAAGGAATTTTGCAAGGTGTAAAGCGCTTGCTTCATGTTCCTTCATACGGATTTTCAGGGTTTTCAGACCGCGGAGAATAAGCCAGCTGTCCCAGGGGGCCGGTATGGCTCCTGCGGCGCCCTGATAGTTTTTTATTTTTATATGCAGTCCGGTGTCGGAAGTGACGACGGCACCGCCGATGACGTCGCTGTGGCCTCCGAGATATTTAGTGGTACTGTGTACGACAATATCTGCACCAAGATCGAGTGGCCTCTGAAAATATGGGCTTGAAAAGGTGTTGTCTACCGCAACAAGAATGCCACGTTCATGGGCGAGTCGGGAGATTGTTCGAATATCAGAGAGCTGCAGCAGTGGATTGCTGGGGGTTTCAAGCCAGATCAGTTTTGTTTCGGGAGTAATGCATGCTTCATAACTTGCAGTAGATTCGCTTGCTGCATAGGTTGTGCTGACTCCCCATGGGCGCATAAGCTGCTCAAAGGTACGGTAGCTGCCACCGTAGATATCGGTTCCGGCAACGATATGGTCACCTGGTTTCAGTACCTGAAGTGCAGCAAGGGATGCTGCAACTCCGGAAGCGAAGGCCAGACCAAAGCGGCCGTTTTCAAGCAGAGCAAGCGTTGATTCAAGTGCCTTTCTTGTCGGGTTCCCGATTCTTGAGTAGAAGAATTCACCACGATGTTCCAGGTCTTCGCGTTCAAAGGTGGATGTCTGGTAAACAGGAACGGTTACCGATCCTGTCTGGGGGTCAGGTGCTTGGCCATCATGAATGGCAAGGGTTTCAAACTGCATCTATTGTTTATCGTTACGGATGTTGGTGTTATCGGTGACAAAGATAAGCGATATATTCATTTTTAAGCGAGAAGTATTTCACGTTGGCAGTCATATCGCATTATCGTCTTTGAATATGATCGATCACTTCAGCCAATCGGTCGATCTCATCCCTGGTATTGTAGAATGCCAGTGACGGGCGTATGGTGCCTTCAACTCCGAACCGTCGTAACGATGGCTGCGTGCAGTGATGACCTGTCCGGACAGCAATGCCCTCGCGGTCAAGCAGTTTGCCGACCTCTTCATTGGGCAGATTGTTGAGCACAAACGAGAGCACACCCACCTTGTTTCGGGCAGTACCGATGATGCGCAACCCCGGAATCCTGATCAGCTTTTCAGTCGCATACTCCGTCAACTCATGTTCGTAACGCCCGATATTGTCAAGCCCTATTTTACGGACATAGTCGAGCGCAGCCCCCAGCCCGATGGCATCGCCGATCGAAGGCGTTCCAGCCTCAAACTTTGCCGGTGCCTCATTGTAGATGGTCTCTTCAAAGCGAACATCCTGTATCATGTTGCCGCCGCCCTGCCAGGGGGGCATAAGCTCAAGCAGTTCCCGTTTACCGTAGACCACGCCGATGCCGGTTGGAGCAAAAATCTTGTGCCCTGAAAAGACAAAGAAATCAGCATCGAGATCCTGCACATTGACCGGCATATGGGCAACCGACTGGGCTCCATCAACCAGCACCTTTGCGTCAAACCGCTTGGCCAGCTCTATCATCTCTCTCACTGGCAGAATGGTTCCAAGTCCGTTTGAAGCCTGGGTAAGCGAGACAAACTTTGTTCGTGGCCCGAGCAGTCTGGTGTACTCTTCCATAATGATTTCGCCCCGGTCATTGACCGGCACAACCTTGATGCGTGCCCCTTTTTCCTGCGCAACCATCTGCCATGGAACAATATTGGCATGGTGCTCAAGGATGGAGAGCACAATCTCATCACCCGGCTGAATAAACTTCCGTCCCCAGGTCTGTGCAACAAGGTTGATTCCTTCGGTGGTGCCTCGTACATAGATGATTTCCGATGCTGACCCGGCACCGATGAACTGCCTGATTTTCTCACGGGCACCTTCATAGGCATCGGTGGCACGGGCAGCAAGGGTGTGTGCACCGCGATGGATATTCGAGTTGTCGGTGGCATAAAACTGTGCTACCGCGTTGATAACGCTGAGCGGCTTCTGTGTTGTTGCCGCATTGTCGAACCAGACAAGCTGTTTGCCGTGAATCTTCTGGTGAAGGACAGGAAAGTCCTTGCGTATGGTTGCTACGTCGAAGCCTTCAGGCTGGTGTATCGGAGCTTTTGGCTCACGCAGGAAGTAATAGGGCTCTTTTGGAGCGTCAGGCAGGCTGAACGGTAAAGGGCTGCTGCCGAGTGTTTCCGGACTCACGTTCGGCCATACCTGAGCCGGGGCTTTGCCCGGAAGTTCAGGAAGTGTCCTTGATGATGGGTGTATGAAGGGGGTTTCATACCGATTGAACGGGATGGTGGCAGCATCTCCGGATGAAAACGGTGTAACCTCACGCAATGATTGAAACACTGTCTCAAGATTCGGGCTGCCCTGCTCCTGTTCAAAGGTTCTATAGAGCTTTTCAGCATAGCACTGTCCTTCAGCAGGCCTGCCGTATGAACCCGGCAACTGTGGCAGCTGTTCCTTCGACGGATTGGGTGAAAAAGCTTCAGGGGTATGCGTCTCAGGGTTTATTTCAGGATGGTTTTCTGGTGTAGCCGCCTGATTTTGAGCGGCGGAATAAAGCAGTCTGAAAGAGAAATCGTCTTCTGCTGGAAGTCCGGCGTTCAATATTGTAAAAAATGGAACAATGCTTTCAGGATTATTTCCGGTAAAAGTTTCAGTTGTTTCCGGTGTTGGCGGCAGACTGCGCCGGATGAACTGGTCGAGTCCATCTGAACTGCCCGTGCTGTTCGTATTTTCCGAATAGTTCTGCTGCTCGGTCAGTTTATTGGCATGATGTCCCAGCGGTTCCTGCTTTTTTTCAGGTGCACCGGGCAGAAAATAGAAATCATGTTCCGGTTGCGCTGGAAACGCTTCAGAAAGAGCAGGAAGTCTTGGCTCCGTCGGCAGATTCTGCTGCTGAAAATCGACTGGCAAGCTTACAGGAGGGTGTTCACCGGCAAGATCGGTTTTATCATGTAAAGAGTCAGCAAATGCTGAAGGTGCTCCTTCAGCATCGGTTTCATATCTCGGAACAGAACCTGCTTCGGGCACTTCATTAAACAGACGGCTTGCAATCTGTGCAATCAGCACCGGGTTCAGCGCTTCACTTTCGATTCCCGTGATGTTTTGTTGCTCATATTCTCTCGACATAAGTTACAATGGTAATTTTATTTCGTTTTTGTTCCCAGCATGCGATGTTCGTAATCGTGATAGTAGCCCACTTCCACATTTTCAAGGATACCCAGAGCATCATCGGTCAGGACAGCAAGTGATGAATAGAGAGTCAGGAGATAGGATGCAACACCAAGCTTGTCGAGTCCCATAAGCCTTGCGGAAAGGCTTGGGCTGATTTCACCGGGTATTCCGGCCTGATGCAGTCCAACCACACCCTGTTCATTTTCGCCGACACGAACGAGAATAATGTTTGTTGTGCCTTGTCCTGACTTGTTGTTTTTGTTGACTTCAAGCTTGTCGCTCGGAATAAGCGGCACGCCGCGCCATGTAAGGACAGGTGTTCCGAACAGGTTGATGGTGGCAGGGGGAACGCCTCGCCAGGTGCATTCGCGCTCGAAAGCTGCAATGGCTTTTGGATGGGCGATAAAGAATGCCGGTTTTTTCCAGACCTTAGTAAGCAGATCATCAAGGTCATCAGGTGTCGGGGTGCCGTACCGGGTACTGATGCGTTGACCCGGATCAGCAGAGTGAAGCAGACCGAACTCACGGTTGTTGATGAACTCCCACTCCTGACGCTCTTTGATACCCTCGATAGTCAGACGCATCTGCTGCTCTATCTGGTTGTAAGGCTCATTGTAGAGATCAGAAACACGGGTATGAACACGGACAACGGTCTGAATAGCCTGAAGGGAGTACTCACGCGGCTTGTTTGAGTAATCCACGTATGTTTCAGGGATTTCGATATTTTCAGCAAAACCGGCAACCAGATCAATGTGTTTTTCACCGTGCGTGTTAACGGTGGAGCGTATTTTCAGGTACTCAGCGACTGTTTTTTCAAATGAGTCTTTCAGTGAAGGTGATTCCTTGAACAGCGTTTTAATATCGACACTCGACAGTGAGAAGAACGAACCAGGAGTAATGGTGCGGATGGTTACCGATGATGGCTTTTCAGAAACCAGATCCTCTTCGCCAAAGTACTCCCCTTCAGAAAGCAGAGCGATACGAAGGTCTTCTCCATGAAGTCCCTTGCTTAAAATCTCAACTTGACCGTGTGCAATAATGAATATCTTATGACGATCTTCGCCTTCGAGAATCAGGGTATTACCGAGTTCGGCCTCTTCAAGTACAAATTTTTTAGCTATGCTGGTAATAATTTCATCCTCAAATGATGCGAAAAGAGGAATGCTTTTCAGTGATTCCGGCTTGAATGATGGTGTCCCCTTATGAAAATTGATGTCAATTCGTTCGGGTTTCTGCAGTTCGATTTTTGTCCGGTTCACACGGTAGGTACCGGACGAAACATGAACCCAGGGAAGGAGTTTGAGGATCCATCTCGGGGTTATGGACATCATCTGGGGAGGAGTCTTGGTCGTATTCGCCAGATTTCTTGCGACGTGGGTCGTTACACTGCGCTGCAGCAGACTGTTTGATTCCTGTTGTGAGTTTGGCATGGTCTCTTCCTATGGTTTTTAAAAATTAACTGCTTCATCATCAAAATGGTAGAGCAGCGTTGAGAGATATCGTTCGCCAGTATCAGGCAGTATAACTACAATACGTTTTCCCTCGTTTTCTTCACGCTGAGCAAGCTCCAAAGCCGCATAAACAGCTGCTCCTGAAGAGATGCCCACAATAAGGCCTTCAGTGCGGGCCAACTCGCGACCGGTGCGCATGGCATCTTCATTTTTTACTTTAATGATTTCATCAATAATTTCGGTGTTGAGAATTTCCGGAATAAAACCGGCACCGATACCCTGAATTTTATGAGGTCCAGGCTTGCCGCCGGAAATAACCGGAGAATCGAAC
>Ga0118677_10016390_pt1 | contig 10155 bp, 8 predicted proteins | sample AliMusrvi5mmetaG_FD_86154 | JGI IMG/M metagenome (GOLD analysis project Ga0118677, IMG submission 86154)
CAACCCCTTCGACGTCCTGCTTTTCCTCGACGAGAGGATCTACAAGTCCTGGTGGTTCGAGACCGGGACGCCGAGCTTCCTTATAAAGCTTCTGGGCCAGAAGCCGCGGTCACTGCCCGAGCTGGACGGCCTGGTTGCCGGCGAGGAGATCCTGGGCTCCTTCGACATCGAGGACCTGAGGCTGGAGACGATGCTTTTCCAGGCGGGCTACCTCACGATAAAGGACTCGTCGAGCGACCCCGAGGAGGGTACCAGGTACACCCTCGGCTTCCCCAACAGGGAGGTGCGCGCTGCCTTCAGCCGCAGCGTGCTGGCGATGCTTCGCGGGGACGATGGTCCGCCAGCCGACACGCTCCTGAGGTGCGCCATCGAGGTCGGCGACACCGAGGCCCTCCGCACGGTGGTCCACTCGTTCTTCGCCTCCATCCCCAACGACTGGTACCGGAAAAACCGCCTCTCCGAGTTCGAGGGCTACTACTCCAGCGTGGTGTACGCCTACTTCGCGTCGCTGGGCTACGAGGTGATCCCCGAGGACGTGACCAACCGGGGCCGGATGGACCTGACGGTGAAGGCGCGGACCGGCATCTGGATCTTCGAGTTCAAGGTGAAGGGCCTGGACAAGAGCGGCGACAGGAGCCCGATGGCCCAACTGCGGGAGCGGGGCTATGCCGAGAAGTACCGGGCCGACGGCCGGAGGGTGCGCCAGGTCGGCATCGTGTTCGACCCGGAGACGCGGAACATCGAGGCCTGGGAGACGGACTAGGCTGGCAACTACGGGCATACAACGCGGAACCCGATGTTGTTTTGGTGGTAGGACGGGTTCCCAAAATTTCGGTGGGCGCTGTCACAGGAAGTGGCAATGCTGTCGAAGGCGCCACCACGCGAGACATGTGCGGTTCCTGAAGCCGGGCCGGTGGGATCAGTCTGCGCTCCGCTCGGATAGCTCCCGGACCAGTCCCAAACCCATTGCCAGACGTTCCCCGCCATGTCGTGGAGCCCGAAGTTGTTGGCCAGTTTCTGCCCGACGGCGTGGGTCATTCCGCCTGAGTTCGTGTCATACCAGGCATTTGGCCCGACGCTTCCGATGTCACTCGCGTTGCCCCAATAATAGTTCGTCGTGGTATTTGCCCGGGCCGCGTACTCCCACTGCGCCTCGGTGGGCAGGCGGTAGCCTGAGTTGGCCCAGGTGGCCGTCACTGTCGCGCCGGTTATCGGGTAGCCCGAGGAGGGCACGCGTCCGGTTAGCGTATACACCGGTTGCAACCCATCGGCCGTGCTCAGGCTGTTGCAGAACTCCACAGCGTCGAACCAGGTCACCTCCTCCACCGGACACATGGCCGCGTCGGTGTTGGTGCTGAAATGGCTCGGGTTTGTCCCCATGATCGCCTGGTACTTGCTCTGGGTGATGTCGTCTGTCGACATCCGGAATGCCGAGAGGGCTACGCTGGAAGTCCCGTTGTTGAAGGAACCGGCGGGTATGAGTTGCATAGAAAGGCTGTAGGTCGGCAGCGCTGTCCACAGGGTGAACAAGGCAAGTGCCGCGTCAGGGGTGTAGGCGGCTCCCACCGCATAGGTGGTGCCGCTGCCATCCGCCGCCGTGTTCCAGCCGGCGAAAGTGTAGCCTGAACGTGCCAGGCCGCCTGAGTTCACCGCCAGGGTCAGGCTTGTGCCCTGGGTCTTGGTCTGCGTGGCAGGGGCCGTCCCGCTGGTCGCGCTATTGGCGTTATAAGTCACGCTGTAGGTTGTTAGTGCAGGTGGCGTCGTTGTCACCGTCACCGTGTATGCACGCGTCAAGCCATCAGTCGCGGTCACTGTGTATATCGCCTGCGTCGAAAAGTCATTCGCCACGCCCGACACCGGGCTGACGCTCGCTCCATTGTGGATGATGGTCGGGACAAGCGTGGTCAGGTCAGTCCCATACGGGACGATCGCCGTGATCTCATCCGTTGCGGTGGCTATGCTTCCAACAACACCCAGACTGGAAAAACCAAAAGCCGAGATGGCTTTGGCAGTGTTTGAGCTCGGGGCCGAGGTCGAGGTCGAGCTCGAGTTCGGGGTCGATGTGAAATACGTACGGCGTTCCCACGCCGGCGCGGTTGGATTTGTGCAGCCCAGAAGGACAAGTCCCGTCACCATGATGAGGAATCGCGAAATCCATCGCCGTTGTATCATCATCTGGGACCTCCATGGAAAACCTGTCCATAGAAACGTTGCAATAAACGAGCCATAATGTCCAAAAAGGACAAAATATTTAAGTAATTGTGCAATTTCTTATTAGAATGGGAGTTAAATGAGTCACTGAATCTGGGTCAGGCCTTCGGCCTCTCGAGTTCCACGGTGACGAAGGCATAGCCACTGTCTGGATTCCGACACCTGTCGTCGTTGGGACAGTGCGCGACAGGACAAGCGCCCATTTCCGCCGGCCGCAAGGCAGGCATCTTCTCGGGGATGAACAACCTCAACGACTTCACCATCGACGCACGGGATTCGGCCATCCGCACCCCTACGACGTCCTGCTTTTCCTCGACAAGGGTGATTTCCCAAGCTGGTGCCCGAGGATGTGACCAACCGGGGGCGGATCGACCTGATGGTGAAGACGCGAACCGGCATCTGGATCTTCGAGTTCAAGGTGAATGGGCGGGATCGCAGCGGAGACAGGAGTCCGCCTGTCCAGCTACGGGGAGCGGGGCTACGCCGAGAAGTACCGGGCCGACACCCGCCCGATACATGAAATCGGCATCGTGTTCGACCCGGAGACACGGAATATCAAGGACTGGGAGACGGAGTGGCCTACGGCTTTCGCCGGGTTTTCCTTATGGATGAATCACTAGAATCGCCGGATCGCCCGGGTTCCGGAGGCGCCATCTTTGTAGTAGGCAGGGCTGAAACCCTGAGTGGGGCTTCCCGGATTTTCCGCTATGCATGCAAAACCCGCCGCCCAATCTGGGACATCATTGTACTCCGTGGAACTCCAGTAATCGCCCCATTCGAAGGTCGCAAGAAGATCCGTATGTTCCTTGTAGACTGCGAACATCAACCCAAGCTCATCTTTCGAGGGCAGGAACCAATCGCTGTAGCCGCCGATATGGGAGTTCGTGCACTGAGTTGCGGCACATTCCGTGGATGCTCCCAAAGCAGCAGCCACTATCAAATCGGTGTTGGCCTTGCCTGTGCCAATCGTAGTTCCAGACGCACCAATCACCACATATTCTCCATTCCCATTCCAGGTGATACGCGGATCGGGGATGTTGCAACCACTACTGTTGCGTAGTTCATTCTGGATATTGTCGATGGGCTGATCGACAGGAGCCGATTCCAGATACCGCCATGCAGGTGAACCCGAATAGCTTCCCTTGTCATAGAACACCAACCCACCCGCAGGACCGGTTTCGCCAACGACGTAAGTCTTCACCGGTGCCGACGGTGCCGTGGAGGCCGACGGAGTCGTTGACATCGTGCAACCCAGAACCACCAGTCCCATAACCATGCCGAGAAACACCAAAATCCCAAGCTTCCGTTTCATGCAGTGCCTCCAAGGGAAAACTTTTCACCAAATTACCTGCAATATCCGGGCCATCTGAGCGAACAACAGCCTCGTTCCTAATTAATTCTCCAATTGTTTATTTCAGTTGTAATTAGCCGAGTTTGGAAAACCTGGAACCTCTGTCCATCACTGGTTAAAACCGTGGCCGGACTGTCGGGCACTGTCCCAATTCCGACAACTGTCGTCGTTGGGACAGTTGTCGGTGGCTTTAGCTCACTTAACCCTCACCAGAACCATTTTCCCGTTCGTATTCCCGTTTCCGGAGACCAGTAATTTGCCATCAGGTTGCCATGCAATTGATTGGCTGAATCCGGTCAACACCGCCGTGCCCATGTCCATCGTAAGCGCTCCCGCAGTTCCCAATCCCGATTTCATGGTTCCATCCTGGTTCAAGAACAGCAACCTGATTTTCGCATAATTTGAACCGCTGGAATCCCCAACGGCGCCTGAGACGACAATCGAGTCGTCTGGAAGCGTGGTCACCGCTGTCGCATATGTGCTGGAGCCGCCATACTCGAACACCTTGGCGCCGTTCGTCCCAAAGGTCGAGTCCAACAGTCCGTTGGAAGTCAAGCGTGCGATGGCGTAGGAATTGTAGGACTGGCCTTGAATCATATTCGCCTCGCCGACCAGGATTATCCGGCCGACAGAGTCGACACACATGCCCCGAGCTTCCGCCAGATCAAGTCCCAGGGCAACGCTCGCCCGACCATTGTTGCCGAAAGTCGTATCGAGATTTCCGCCAGTGCCGTATTTGGAAACCGCGAAAGCCCTGTTTCTTTGGTTGCTCGCACCATTCTGGGTCCATCCGCCAAGAAGGATGGAACCATCGGACAGAATGCGGACACCTGCCATCGCACTGTCATATCCGCCACTCACCAAGCCGAAATCCGTCGTCACTATTCCATTCACGCCAAAACTGGTGTCGACCGCACCGTATTGGGTATATCGGATCATCGAAAAATCAAAACTGGAGGATGGGCTATAGGTGTGACCGGACGCCACGATTTTGCCATCGGACTGAAGGGCCAAACCATAGCAATAACCTGTCAGATTGCCAGAAACGAGACCGCCGGAGCCGAAACTTGTATCCGGTGTTCCATCGGCGAGAAACCGCCGGACTCCAAACGATTGGAAATTATAAAAACCAGCCGCAAGGATTTTCCCGTCGGGTTGAATCAAGACGGAGGTAAACCAGCCGGATGGGAATCCCACCGCCACGACGCCATTTGTGCCGAAGGTGGCATCATGCAAGCCATTTGGCAAGAACCGGACCAGGGATGTACCCGCCACGACTATCTTGCCATCGTGCTGGACCGCGATCGCCGCACCGATGCCGGTCTGCGAGTTGAGGACATTGCTACCAAACGCGGTGTCTTCAAGCCCTAGAAAAGGATTAACCACCTGCACGGCGCTGGTCGCGCTGCCGGCCCGTCTTCCGTCGGCACCGAATGCCGTCACGTCAATGCGGTAGTACCCCGGGATCCAGGTGTCATCGAACGCGAACTGCGCTCCGGCACCACTCGATTCACCATTTACGTACCAGATGAAGGTCGAGTTCACGCCAGCCTCGGCGATGGTCGCGTTGAGGCTCAAGGTCTGATTCGTGAACTTTTTAGCGCTTGCCCCGGAGATGCTCACTGTCAACGGATCGCCCATCTCGGGGTTGACGTTCACCACCACCGATCCGCCAGGGTTGTTGATGTCGGCAAAGGTGTAGCTGCCGGTCGTGGCTTGGCTCTTGACGATGCGGACCACCTCGACGGCGCCCATCACCAAGGCTCCGTTGTCCTTGAGTTTGAGAGTGAGTGTATGGTAGCCGGCGGCGATATCGGAGGCAGCGAAACTCGCGCTTCCCGAAACGGCGTTCAATGTGAAGGCAAGGGTCCTTGCAGATCCGTTCGAAGGAATCAGCGTCGATTCCACCTGGGCGGTTTGGACATCGGCAGCTGTCCAATTCAAGGTCAGGTTCAGGGTGCCATTTCCCGTGAATGGGACCACCGTGATGGCCAAAGTGCTGGATTGGTTGCTGGATATAAGAACGGTTCCCGTGCCCGAACCGATGGCCGTGCCAGCCGCGTTCTTCGCGGTTACGACAATCGACCAACTTCCGAAGGCCAATGCATTGATGGTGAGAGAACCGGAGGTGCTGTCCTGGCTGAAGGTCGCCGTACTAGGGCCTGTTCCGACAACGGTGTACAGGGCAGGGGACATGTCCAAGGCCGGCAGAAGTGAACGGCTGACATTGTCGTTTATTGAGATCGACAGACTCCCATTCACCGAAGATTCCAAAACGGGACTACTGCAACTCAAGACCACCACTCCAATAGCCATACAGAGAAACACCAAAATCCCAGACTTCCGTTTCATGCGGAACCTCCAAGGGAAAAACTTTTTCACCAAATTAACAAGCAATAATCAGGCCACCTGAGCTATCAGCGGTCAAATATTTATTTAATTTTCCAATTATTTATTACAAATGTAATTAGCCGAGTATTAATAAACTGTGTCTTCTCTCCATCAATGGGAAAAAACGTGGCCAGCCTGTCCGGTACTGTCCCAATTCCGACAACTGTCGTCGTTGGGACAGTTGTCGGTGGCTTTGGACGGAGTGTCATCAACTGGATGGATTCTTCAGAAGGATCGCACGGCCTTCACATTGCCGTTGGAGTTGCTTTTCGCCTTGGTGCCGGATGAGTTTGCATCGACATTGAAGCTCCGTACGCAAACTTCAACAACACTGCTAATGGTCACTTCCGAGGAGGTCCAATAAAAACCAGTCGAAAAAACGCTGCCAATAAGGGGCCGGTTGTTGTGCAGCATGAGGAGTTCATCCTTGCTGGGCAGATACCAGTCACTGTAGCCTCCACCGTCGTAGGCCCGCGCCAGATCTGCCGCGTAGGTGCTGCCGCTTCCGTTCTGAGCGATGATGGCGTCTGTGTTGGCTGAACCAGCCCCGATGGCGGTAGATGTCCCCACTGCCGCGGACTGTTTGGCAACGATCGCCCAGTTGATCGCCGCGCTCTGGTCGACGGTGGCCACGATGAGACCATGCTGGACATCGGCGGCATACCCAGGATCGCCAGGCTGGAGGATATAGCCTATTTTACCACCGCTATAATTGTCACCAACAGCCAGTTGACTTCGCGGTGTGACCGTCACCATGTAGGTACTAGTCGAGCCGTCCTCAGCAGTCACCGTATACGTCGCGTTATTGGAGAAGTCCTGCGTCGTGCCTGATGCCGGACTGACGCTCTTTCCGGTGGTGGTGATGGTTGGGGCAATTGCTGTCACAGTCGTCCCTATCGGCACATTCATGGCGATGGTCTTGGTGCCCTCATCGATTGTACCATCAGCGCTGGTCAGGGATGTGAGATGGAGACTGAAGGTCGTGATTGCCCTGTCGCTGCTCAGGGCCGCTGGAGTCACTACTGCCAGTTGCGACGATGCCGGATTTGTGCAGCCCAGTACGGCAAAGCCAATCGCCATGGTGAGAAATCCGAAAAACCTTACTTGCTGTTTCATATCGTGCCTCCGTGGAAAACGTATTCGTACTAAAAGACGAAGCAACAAGCGTTCCACAAAGCCCGAAAATCGCCTTAAATCTGAAATAATTTTTAAGTGCTCATTGCAATAGTAATTGTCTACCGCCCCAATGGGTGGGAAAACAAAACGCCGCCCCGCGTTTTCGGACTCGCGGGGATCATGACTGTCCCAAATCCGACAGTTGTCGTCGCTGGGACATTTCCACCAATGAAAAACGGGGGCTTTCGCCCCCGCTCCAATGAAGCAGCCGTGATGCTTAGAAGGTACGCACTGCCCGAATGCCGCCTAGAGAGTACTTACCTTGTTCATGGCAACCATTATCCACGTTCTCTCCACAAAAGCAAACCTGGGGTCAATGACATTGTCCCACTCAGAGGAACTCCAATAGTACCACGTTTCGTGGAAACCCGGATCCACAGTCGCCAGAGGGGAGGTGAACATCAGATGCAACTCGTCCTTCGACGGCAGGAACCAGTCGTCGAGTCCCCCTATCACCAGGTCAGCACAATTCTTGGCGGCATAGGGAGCAGCGCCCGGTCCTAGTGCGGCTACGATCATGGCGGTGTTGGCGGCTCCGGTTCCGATGTCGGTGGCGACCGCGCCCGTCTGTATCATTGCATCCGCCATATCTGCCCACATTCCCCGTACCTGGTCAGAGGGTGCGGCCTCCAGGTAGCGCCACCCAGCTGAATAGCTGCCCTTGTCGTAGATGATGAAACCACCGGCAGGGCCGCGGTCCAGGATGGCATAGTGACGGCAGTCAGACATTGTCGGGACCTCTCCTAGAGGGTCGACCGTCACCTCAGTGCCCACAGAATCTGGCGGCAAGTCTGACACGGTGGCCTTTGGGCTGCCTGACGCGGCAGACACCGACGGATTGGAGCAGCCCAGGAAAACCAGTCCGGTGGTGACGATGAAAAACAGCAGGGTCCTCAATTTCGGTTTCATGTGTTGCCTCCAAAAAAACCTCTTCAAGAAAACGATCGCACTATCAGCAACACCGAGGCCAAGGCCAAAACCGAGGCGGAGTTTTCGCATTTATTTATTTAAGGCCGGGATGGCGATTTCCACCGCAAATGTCCGATGCCCACTATCCCACGGTAAACAAAACCGTCAAGGTTCAATCATGGGGATGGAGGAACTCCCGGACGCATTCCACCACCAGGGCGTGGTCATCCTCCTGAGGCAGGCCAGAGACCGTCACTGCACCCACGATTCCCGTCCCCTCGAGGTGAACCGGAAAGGCTCCGCCGTGGGCCGAGAACTCGAGCGGACTCACGCAATGCTTGTCCTCCATACCCAGACCCGACAACTTGAGCCGCACACCGACGAGGAAGGATGAATGGCCGAAGCGCTCGACCACCCGTGCCTTGCGGATGGCCCACTGGTCGTTGTCCGCAGTGGTGCCGTCGAGGGCGCAGTGAAACAGCTGCTGGCCAGCGCGGCGGATGTCCACCGTGACAGCCAGGCTGCGGGAGCGGGCCTTCTCCGCAATCGCCGCGCCGAGGGCGATGGCCTCGGTGTTGGAAAACGTGGGGAAGTGAAGCTCAGCCTCCTGGGCGACAATCTCGGCGACGAGCGATTCGAGTTCGGACCTTTCCATGGTGTGCCTCCAGTTTCATGACAAAAACATTATACCAAGTCGGGGCGATGCATTACACTATTCGTATGACACTCTACGAAACGCTCGCGCCCCTGTACGACAGCCTTTTCCCCATCAGCCCGAAGGCATCGCCCTTCCTGGATTCCCTCATCCCTGTTGAGCGAAGATCGCAGGAGCCCCGGGCCCTCGACGCGGGCTGCGCCACGGGCGCGCACGCCCTCGGCCTCGCTGCCCTTGGATGGAAGGTGGTCGGCATCGACTCAGAGGCTGCCATGATCGATGCCGCCCAAAAGTTGGCCCTCAAGGATGGATTGAGCGAGAAAGCCTCTTTCCTCGAGGCCGACATCCTCGGCATCGAGGAGCGTTTTGGCAAGGGAAGCTTCGACCTCGTCATCTGCCTCGGAAACACGCTGCCCCATCTCGGCAACTCAGGCGCGGCCTCTTTTCTCACACAGGCCCACGCGCTGCTCGCTCCCGGAGGCGTCATTGTCCTGCAGACCCTCAACTTCAGCATGCCGGGCATCGGGCCTGGCTATGTCTTCCCGAAGATCACGGCAGGAACCGCCACGATGAAGCGATGCTACCGATCTCCTTCCCGCGACCATCCCGAATCGCTGCGTTTCGTGGTCGAGCTGGTGTCCGACGGAAAGTCACGGCTGGGCGAAACCCACCTGACGCCCCTCGGCCCCAAGATGATCGGATCCCTCTTGGGCGACGCTGGCTTCAAGCCACCAGTGCGTCATTCCGGCTGGGATGGCCATCCCTTCGACGAGGACAGGGACCTCTACTGCCTGACCGTCGCCGCATCATGATCGCCCTCGGCCTGGACATCGGGACCACCACCATCGTCCTCGTCGCGCTGGACCTGGAGACGGGAAAACTGGTCTCATCAGCGTCCCTCCCCAACCTCCGTGTCCCCGATCCCGCGTCATACGCCCACCTCCAGGACGCCGAGGCGATCGTCGCGTCCGTCAAGGCATTGCTGGCGAAATGGGGCGGAGGGGCGGCCTGCCTCGGCATAACCGGCCAGATGCACAGCCTCCTGTATCTGGACTCGCGGGGCAAGCCGGCATCGCGGCTCCACACCTGGATGGACGCGCGGGCGGCCGTGCCCGTCGGTGGCAAGCTGCCCCTACACCAGCTTGAGGAACGGTCGGGCAGGACCCTTCCCCCCGGCTACGCGCTGGCCACCCATTACGCGCATCGCATGGCGCTCACCCTGCCTGAATCGGCGGCGCGCATCACGGGCATCTGCGAGTTCGTGGCGGAAGCCCTGGTGGGAGAGCCGCTGAAGGCGAGCGACGCTTCCTTCCTCGCATCCTACGGCGCCTGGGACGCCGCCTCCGGGCGCTTCGACGACAACTTCCTGCAGGAGCTTTTGGGTCCCGACCCGCCAGCCTTCCTCTCCCTGGCGGCGCCGCTTTCGGTGGCGGGACTCATGAACGGCCGTGTCCCCGTGGCC
>Ga0118677_10016391_pt1 | contig 10154 bp, 8 predicted proteins | sample AliMusrvi5mmetaG_FD_86154 | JGI IMG/M metagenome (GOLD analysis project Ga0118677, IMG submission 86154)
GGTAGGGGAGCACCCGCGGGAGATCACGAACGACGTCGGGCACCCGAAGAGCTTCTTCCTCGACCGCGCCGCCCGGGAAGGATTCGTCCTCGAGACCTGCATGTATTTCCCGTTCACGACGGCGAAGAACCTGGCCGGCTTCGGGGCGCCGCACTCGACGCTCATGCGCGCCTTCCGGCGGCTCCAGATGATCCTGGTCCTCGCCTGCGACAAGGCCGTTCCGGGGAACAGGGTCTCCGTCGACCGGGCGGGGAAGCCGGTCGTCCACTACCGCTTCACGAGGGAGACCGTGGCGGCGCTGGTCCGGGCGACCCGCGCGTCGGCCCGGATCTTCTTCGCGGCGGGGGCCATCCGGGTCCACGCCCCGTCGGCCGACCCGCCGCTCGTCGAGCCGGGGGACTCCGCGCGGCTGGACGAGCGGATCTCGGAGCGGCACTTCCTGCCGGGGAAGATCTCGGTCTCGGCCGCTCACCTGATGGGCGGCTGCGGGATGGGGCGGGGGCCGGAGGACTCCGTGACCGACTCGTTCGGCCGCGTCCACGGCCTCCCGTGGCTCCGGGTGGCCGATTCGAGCCTCTTCCCCGACTCGCTCGAGATCAACCCGTACCTGACGATCATGGCCCTGGCCGACCGGGTGGCGGAGGGGGTCGTCTCCGACCTGTCGGAGCTCGGGGCCGGCTCCGGCTGATCCCGGGGCCGGTCGAGACGGTCCGGCCCCGCCCGCCCTACCTGAAGAGCCCGATGAGGGCCCAGGTCCCCCAGGCCATCGCAGCGGACGCCGGGATGGTGACGATCCACGCGACGACGATGTTGCGGGCCACGCCCCACCGGACGGCGGAGAGGCCGTGCGTCGCACCCACGCCCATGATGGCCCCGGTGATCGTGTGGGTCGTGGAGACCGGGATCCCGGCCCACGTCGCCCCGAAGAGGGTGAGGGCTCCGGCGAATTCCGCGCTCGAGCCGCCCACGGGCTTTAGGGGCGTGATCCGCATCGACATCGTCCGGACGATCCGCCAGCCTCCCGAGAGGGTCCCGAGTCCTATCGCGGCGTGACAGATCAGGATGATCCAGAACGGGATGTGCTCGCCCTTGAGCTGTCCCACCGAGACGAGGAGGGCGAAGATGATCCCCATCGTCTTCTGGGCGTCGTTCCCTCCGTGGCCGAGCGAGAACGCGGCCGCGGAGACGAGCTGGACCTTCCGGAAGACCCGGTCGACCTTGTCGGGTCTCCAGCGGTGGCAGAGCCACGAGACCGAGAGATAGAACCCGAACCCCAGCGCCATCCCGAGGAGCGGCGAGACGATGATGAAGACGGCCGTCTTGGCGAGGCCCGCGACGACCAGGCTGCCGGCCCCCGCTTTGGCCATCGCGGCGCCCGCGAGTCCCCCGATCAGGGCGTGGGACGAGGACGAGGGGAGCCCCCACCACCAGGTCAGGAGATTCCAGATCGTGGCGCCCACGAGAGCCGCCAGGATCAGTTTCGGCTCGACGATCCTCGGGTCCACGATCCCCTTCCCGATGGTCTTCGCGACGTGGGTCCCGAACGCGAACGCCGCCACGAAGTTGAAGAAGGCGGCCCAGACGACCGCGGCCCGGGGCGACAGCACCCGCGTCCCGACGACCGTGGCGATGGAGTTCGCCGCGTCGTGGAAGCCGTTGATGAAGTCGAACGCGAGGGCCAGGAAGATGATGAAGAAGACGAGGGTCACGGCACGGCCAGCAAGCGGCTAGGACGCCTTCATGACGATCGTCTCGATGACGTTCGCGACGTCCTCGCAGCGATCGGTCGCTTCCTCGACGTACTCGTAGATCTCCTTCCACTTCATGATGTGGATCGGGTCCGTGGAGGTCTCGAAGAGCTTCCCGATGGCGATCCGGTTGACCGTGTCGGCCTCGTTCTCCAGCCGGTTGATCTCGACGCAGGCGTCGAGGATCTGCTTGGAGTTCTTCAGGTCGCCGAGGAGGACGATGGCCCGCTGTACGGCCTCGGTCGACTGGACGATCAGGGAGGTGGCCGCCTTCAGCTCGGAGGTCGGGGCGGCGACCTTGTAGAGCATCAGCCGGGCCGCGGTCGCGTCGATGAAGTCGAGGACGTCGTCGAGCGCCGCCACCAGCACGTGGATGTCCTCCCGGTCGATGGGGGTGATCCACGTCCGGTTCAGGAGGTCGTAGGTCTGGTGCGCGATCTGGTCTCCCTGGTGCTCGAGCTGCTTGATCCTCGCGACCTTCAGCTCGATGTCCCGGAAGTCCGTCGCGAGGGCGTCGAGGGCCTTGGCGGCATCCACGATCACCTGCGCGCTCAGGTTGAACTGGGGCAGGAAATTCTCCTCTTTCGGAAACAATCGGAACACGATCCCCTCCGTCGAGCCGGCACGATATCAGACCGCCTTCCCGCTGACGTCCTGCGGACCGGGAGCCTCTTCCTCCCCCGGCGTTCCAGCCGTCTTGACTCGGGCGGCCGGGAGTCTGCTATTCTCCGCGGTCCGATCGGGCACGGTGGGAGTAGCTCAGTCGGTAGAGCATCGGACTGTGGCTCCGATGGTCGCGGGTTCGAACCCCGTCTCTCACCCCATTTCACCGGTCGGAACGGCTCTTTGGAAAGTCAGGAGCGCCCGTAGCTCAGCCCGGATAGAGCGTTAGACTCCGGATCTAAAGGTCCCGCGTTCGAATCGCGGCGGGCGCACCATCTTCTATCTAAAAGACTTAGGACTCGTTTCGGCGGGTCTTTTTTCTTGCCCGAAATCGGCCTCCGTGCCAGTGGTCGTAGCGGGGCCGGTGGGTGGCACTCGGTAAGCGTACCCGTCCCCTTGGGCGGCGCCAGGGTTTCGGCATTCGAGTGCCGGCTTCCCTGGGACCCGGCCGCCATGGCGTTATTACTGCCTGTCGAACACCATGGTGCCGCTCGTCGCCTTACCCTCTGAATCGACCCCCTTGTACGTGATCGTCATGGTCTTCCCGTCCTCAGACACGGTGTTCCTTCCGGCCTGGTACAGGCTTCCGTCTCTCTTGGTCTCGAATTCCCATCCCCGCGGGCCGCTCGGCTTCAACGCGATTGTCCAGACGCTCTGAGAACCCTTGATGACCCACGGGTAGGGCTTGCCGTCCAACCGCGCAGCTAGTTCCCGGTAGAAAGGACTGCCCTGCGCATCCACCGCCTCGAAGACGGAATGCAACACGCCGCCGCCCCAATCCTCGTAGATCCGGTTTTCACTCTTGAAACCGGGGCCTGGTTCGAATTTCGACTTGGCGACGTTCAGCTTCCACTTGCCGACGGCGGGGTTAGGGGAGGCCGCCGGGGGTGCCGCAGAGGCGGCAAGCGCTGAAAGTACGGTGGCAGCAAATACGGCAACAACGGTACGGCAACTAACGTTCATCGGTCTTCCTTTCTGTCCGGAAGACTACAGGACCCACTTCTTGCTGCAAGGAGAATTGGCCTTGGATACGGACGCCCGGGCGTCCCCGCGTAGCTCTTCTGAGAGATCCCTTCGCCAAGGTAACGGCGGGCACCTATGACGCCGAACCGCTCACCTACCGGATCACCCGCAGGGGAGATTCCTGATCCTGTCCCGTCGTCAGGAGCAGCTCGGATTGTCCGCCTTCTGTCCGTGCTGACGTCCGGTAAGAGCCAGGAAGAAGAAAGGGCGGGGGCTGTTAACCCCCGCCATCCGAATACCTTTGGGCTTAGAAATTGAAGCCCGAAATGCGAATATCCTCTCCGGATCTAAAGGTCCCGCGTTCGAATCGCGGCGGGCGCACCATCTTCCATTCAAACGACTTGGGACCCGTTCACGCGGGTCCTTTTTCGCGCCTGTTTTCGGGCCGACTGCCTTTCGGTTGCGTTAGCCGCGGGGGTTCGGGCCGGAGTCCCGACGAATCCTCCGCCCCTCGGAGGCGTCAGGGCTTCCGGGGCAGAGGGTCCGCGGGCATGGCCTCGGTCTGTCTCCCGCGTATCCTTCGTCGCGGATCAACGGAAACGCCATGTTCGACGGAGGCGGTCGCTGAAACCTGAGGAATCCGCCCGCAAGAAGATCGACGAGCAGCTCGCCGCCGCCGGCTGGGCGGTGCAGGACGTCGCGGCGATGAACGTCCACGGCGCCCAGGGGGTCGCCGTGCGCGAGTTCCCGCTCGTCAAGGGGTACGGCACCGCGGACTACGTCCTCTACGTGGATGGCCAGGTCGTCGGCGTCATCGAGGCCAAGAAGGAGGGGACGCCGCTCGCCGGTGTCGAGCTTCAGGCCGAGCGGTACGCCCACGGCCTCGGAGACTCCGTCCCGGCCCCGCTCCGGCCCCTCGCCTTCCGCTACCTCTCGACGGGCATCGAGACCCGCTTCGCGAACTACCTCGACCCTGAGCCCCGCAGCCGGAGCCTCTTCCACTTCCACCGCCCGGCCGTCCTCCAGGAGTGGCTGGCCGCCGACCCCCTGCCAGCCCGGGGAGACCTCTACCCGGTCGGCGAGGACGCCAGCCGCCCCTCCACCTTCCGGGGGCGCGTCCGGACCATGCCTCCGCTCGTCACCACCGGTCTCTGGCCCGCCCAGATCCAGGCGATCCGGAACCTGGAGGCCTCCTTCGGCCAGGACCGGCCCCGGGCCCTCATCCAGATGGCCACGGGCTCCGGGAAGACCTTCACCGCCATCTCCTCGGTCTACCGCCTCATCAAGCACGCCGGGGCCCGGCGAGTCCTCTTCCTGGTCGACCGCGCCAACCTGGGGCGGCAGGCCCACAAGGAGTTCCAGCAGTACACGACCCCGGACGACGGCCGGAAGTTCACGGAGCTGTACAACGTTCAGCTCCTTTCCTGTAACCAGATCGACCCGGTCGCCAAGGTCGTCATCACCACCATCCAGCGGCTCTACTCGATGCTGAAGGGGGACGCCGACCTCGACCCGACCCTGGAGGAAGGCTCCCAGTACGACACCGGGGGGAGCCTGGTCCGCGAGCCGGTCCCGGTCGCGTACAACGCCGCCCTCCCGATCGAGCTGTTCGACGTCCTTTTCGTCGACGAGTGTCACCGGTCGATCTATTCCCTCTGGCGGCAGGTCCTGGAGTACTTCGACGCCAGCGTCGTCGGCCTGACCGCCACCCCCTCCAAGCAGACCTTCGGCTTCTTCAACCAGAACCTCGTCATGGAGTACGGCCACCCTCAGGCCGTCGCCGACGGCGTCAACGTCGACTACGACGTCTACCGGATCCGGACCCGGATCACCGAGCAGGGCTCCACCATCGAGGCCGGGAGCGTGGAGGCAGTCGGAAAGCGCGACCGCGAGACGCGGGCCGTCCGGTGGGAGAAGCTCGACGAGGACGTCACCTATGCCGGGACCGACCTGGACCGGGACGTCGTCGCTCTCGACCAGATCCGGACGGTGGTCCGAACATTCCGGGACCGTCTCTTCACGGAAATCTTCCCCGGCCGCCGCGAGGTGCCGAAGACCCTGATCTTCGCCAAGGACGACAGCCACGCTGACGACGTCGTCAAGATCCTCCGGGAGGAGTTCGGGAAGGGGAACGACTTCGCCGAGAAGATCACCTACCGGACCGGAACGGCCCGCGTGGTGACGAAGGGGGTCGGGCCGGACGGGAAGGAGACCGAGCGGGTCGACTACAAGGCGACGGGGGTGAAGCCCGAGGACCTCCTCTCCTCCTTCCGGAACAGCTACAACCCCCGCGTCGTCGTCACCGTCGACATGATCGCTACCGGGACCGACATCAAGCCGCTGGAGATCGTCTGGTTCCTCCGGGCCGTCAAGAGCCGGAACTTCTTCGAGCAGATGAAGGGGAGGGGAGTCCGGGTGATCAGCCCGACCGAACTCCAGGCCGTCACGACCGACGCCACCTCCAAGGACCGCTTCGTCCTGGTCGACTGCGTCGGGATCTGCGAGAGCGACCTGATCGACTCCCCGCCCCTGGAGAAGAAGAAGAGCATCTCCCTGGAGAAGCTCCTCCAGCTAGTGGCGATGGGGAACACCGAACCCGACGTCCTCTCCTCCCTGGCGTCCCGCCTCGCCAGGATCGACCGGAAGATCGGCGAGCCCGACCGGGAAGCCCTGGCGAAGGTGGCCGGAGGGGTGCCGCTCGCCGGGATCGTCTCGGAGGTGGTCGAGGCCCTCGAACCCGACCGCCAGGTCCAGGAGGCCAGGCGCCGAGAGAACCTTCCGCCGGGGACAGAACCGACCGAGGTCCAGGTGAAGAAGGCGGCCGAGGCCCTCCTGACCGAGGCCGCGAAGCCGATCGCCAGCAACCCGACGCTCCGCAACGCACTCCTTCTCGTCCAGAAGGCGCTGGACCAGGTCCTCGACGAGGTGAGCAAGGACGAGATCCTGGAGGCCGGGTACTCGGAGGCGGCCCGCGAGAAGGCGCACAACCTGGTGACCTCGTTCGAGACGTTCCTCAAGGAGAACAAGGACGAGATCACGGCGCTCCAGGTCCTCTACAGTCGCCCCTATCGGCAGCGGCTGAAGTACGAGGACGTGAAGGCCCTGGTCGACGCCCTGAAGGCCCCGCCCCGGTCGTGGACGCCGGACCTCCTCTGGCGGGCCTACGAGACGCTGGAGAAGAGCAGAGTGAAGGGCGCCGCGTCTCGGCGCCTCCTGACCGACGTCGTCTCGCTCGTCCGGTTCGCCCTGCACGACGAGGGGGAGCTGGTGCCGTTCAGCGAGAAGGTGGCGGCCCGGTTCGAGAAGTGGATCGCGGACCATGAGATGCGGGGGGAGGCGTTCACGGCGGAGCAGCGGCAGTGGCTGGAGGACATCCGGGACCACATCGCAGCGAACCTGCGGATCGAGGCGGATGACTTCGAGTACGTCCCGTTTGGGCAGAAGGGGGGCCTGGGGCGGGCGCATCAGCTGTTCGGGGCGCGGTTGGTGACCCTGCTGGATGAGTTGAATGAGGCGCTGGCGGCGTGAGGAACCGTAGCCCTGGGAGCGTTCCACCAGAGAACTCAGCCGGCACGTGCAAGGCCAGTCTCCCTCGCTCTTGGAGCTGGGTCGATCTTGCGGACCTGGCGGAGGTTCGCCTCGGACGGCAGCGGTCGCCGGCCCAACACTCTGGGCCTCACATGCGTCCATATCTGCGAGCCGCTAACGTGACGTGGAAGGGCCTGGATCTTCGGGATGTCAACGAGATGAACTTCCCGCCGGACCAAGTAGAGCAATACCGGCTACAGCCTGGCGACATCCTGCTCGCCGAGGCATCCGGTAGCGCCAGCGAGGTCGGCAAGCCTGCCCTCTGGAACGGCGAGATCGACGACTGTTGTTTTCAGAACACCCTCATCCGCATCCGACCGAAAACTGCGCTCTCGAAATACCTCCTTCTCCACTTCACCGGGGATGCGTCCCTCGGGCGCTTCTCGCACGCAGCACGGGGCGTCGGGATACATCACCTGGGCGCTGCAGCGATGACTGCATGGCCAGTCGCCTTGGCGCCGCTCCCCGAGCAGCGCCGCATCGTCGACGAAATCGAAAAGCAGTTCGCGCGGCTGGACGCGGCGGTCGCAGGACTGAAGCGGGTCCAGGCGAGCCTGAAGAGGTACCGGGCCTCGGTCCTGAAGGCTGCCTGCGAGGGGCGGCTCGTCTCCACTGAGGCCGAGCTGGCCCGCCGGGAGGGGCGTGCTCTCGGAACCGCCGACCAACTCACGGAACAGACACGAGGAGCAAAGGAATCTTTGCTGAAGGGGACTAATGACGGGTTGGTTCCTGAAGGGTGGCGCTTTAGCCCGCTGGAGCCCCTCCTCTCAGAGCCCCTAGTAAACGGTCGGTCGGTCCCGGATCGAGAGGGCGGCTTCCCAGTCCTTCGACTTACCTGCCTTGGGGCCGGGCGAGTGGACCTCTCGGCCTTCAAGGAGGGGGCCTGGACCAGGGCGGAAGCGACACCGTACCTGGTACGCGACGGTGACTTTCTGATCGCCCGCGGGAACGGATCCCTTCGGCTTGTAGGTCGCGGGGGCCTGGTGGATGGCTCGGATGGCTCGGTCGCCTTTCCGGATACGCTGATCCGGGTCCGACCAGATCTTGAAAGCGTCGATCCCAGGTTTCTATGCCAGATATGGGCTGCGCCCTTTGTGAGGCGGCAGATCGAGGCATCCGCAAGAACGACCGCGGGGATTTACAAGGTCAACCAGGATCATCTCCGGGGCATCCTGTTGCCTCTGCCCCCTCTCGCTGAGCAACACCGCCTCGTCGCCGAGGTCGACCGCCGCCTCTCAGTCATCGACGAACTGGAGTCCACCATCGACACCAACCTCGCCCGCTGCGCCCGCCTCCGTCAGTCGATCCTGAAGCGGGCCTTCGAGGGGAAGCTCGTCCCCCAGGACCCGAACGACGAGCCGGCCAGCGCGCTCCTCGCCAGGCTGCGCAAGGAACGAGATGAGGAGCCTGGCCGTCCGGCGAAGCGGAAACCGAGGCGCGCTGGCGACTAGGAGACCGAGAGGACCTTCGCCACCTGGACGCGGAGGACGGGGAGGTCCCTCGAGGCGATGTCCCACACGACATCCAGGTCGATGGTGAAGTACTCGTGTGCGATCCGGCTGAAGAGGGCGCCGGAGTGGCGTTCTTCGCGAACGACGAATGCGAGGCAGAGCTGGCTTGACCCGCTCGAGGGTGTTAACCTGTAGGTAAATATGATGCTGCGAGTCGTCATTCAGGCCAGATGGAAGGTCGTGACGACGGTCGGAGAGGATGGACGCTGCGCGCTCGTGGAGTTCCTGGACGGGCTTGAGGGTGAGCTAAGTGGTGATCGGGTCAAGGTCCTGCGGCGGCTCCGATACCTGGCCGAGCAGGGGATCATCCGGAACGAGGAGCAGTCGCGCCGCATCGAGGGTGCGGACCGTGTCTTCGAGCTGAAGGGCGGCGCGGTGAGGGTGTTCTACTTTTTCGACCGGGATTGCATTGTCATCTGCTCCCATGGGGTCCTGAAGCCGAAGAAGAAGCAGGTGCTCGGGGAAGCCCGGAAAGCCGAGCTGCTCCGGGAGGAGGTCGCGAGGGCTCGCCAGGTCGGGGCGCTCGTGATCGAGGAGGAAGGAAGATGAAGGAACGGACTTTCCGGGACCTGTACGCAGAAGCGGAGAAGAGCCTCACCTACCAGGTGGAAGGGGCGATCCTCGAGTTCACCGAGGAGCTCTGCCGCCTGATGGAATCCCAGGGGGTCTCGAGGGCCGAGCTCGCGCGCCGGCTCGACACCAGTCCGGCCTATGTCACGAAGATCCTCCGCGGAAACTCGAACTTCACCCTCGAGACGATGGTGCGTATGGCTCAGGCCGTGGGGTGCGAATTGAAGGTTCGGATGACCCCGATCTCCTCGACGACGGTCCTTGTGAACGAATACGACAGGCTGGCGCCTCAGCAGGTCGCGGAGAACCGGGCGCCCTACGGGGAGAAGAAATAGGTCGTGGCTAACGGGGTCTCTACTCTGTGGCTTTCATCCGTTCAACCTGAATATCACAGTATAGAGACCTGACCCCTATTTCTGACCCCTATTTCGCCTGACCCCAATTTCGCCAAGCTAGAATCGAGGCATGCGGCCGGATCTCCTCTCCGAAGTCATGGGCCTCCCTCCGACCGAGCGGCTCGAGCTGATCGAGGCTCTTTGGGACACGCTGTCGCCGGGCGAGTTTCCGGTGACAGAGGAGGAGCGCCGAGCCCTGGATCAGCGGATAGCCGAGATGGAGACGTCCCCGGGCGACGAGAGCCCCTGGTCTGAAGTCAAGGCTCGGCTCGCAGAACGTCGTTCTTGACGCTCCCAGTCTTTCTCCGTGGCTCCGCTGAGTGCGATGTCGAGCGAATCGAGGACTGGTACGAAAAGCAACGCGATGGCCTCGGTCTCGAGTTTCGAGCGACTCTCGATGACCTGTTCAAGATGCTCGCGGAACGGCCTGAGTCCTTTCCCGTGATGTACCGTGAGAATCGACGAGCGGTTCTCCGGAGGTTTCCGTACAACGTTTGGTTCAGGGCGTTCTCGGATCGACTTCTCGTCCTTGCCGTCATTCACGCGAAGCGGGGTCCTCGGACGGCTCGTCAACTCCTGAGACGCGGCGCCTGATGTCGTCAAACCACTCCCGCGACGTCGTCCAGAAGCTCTGGAACTACTGCTCCGTCCTGCGGGACGACGGCCTCTCCTACGGCGACTACGTCGAGCAGCTCACGTTCCTCCTCTTCCTGAAG
>Ga0118677_10016392_pt1 | contig 10154 bp, 7 predicted proteins | sample AliMusrvi5mmetaG_FD_86154 | JGI IMG/M metagenome (GOLD analysis project Ga0118677, IMG submission 86154)
AAACAGTACCTCAAGATTCTACAAAGCCTCTTCATATTACTTATGCAGCACTCATCTTACCGCTTCCTGGCCCACTCTCAGCCCGCCAGCGCTTTTCTGCACGCTCGTGTGGGTAAGCCAATTGACGTCATCCCGCTCCGGAAAATCCGAGCGATAATGATGGCCTCGCGACTCTTCTCTGCTTAGCGCGCCGCGCGCCATTAGCCCTGCCACTTCACACAAACATTCCAGCTGCAGCAAATCTACCAGTTGCTGATTGAATACGGCTTGCTCCGGAACCCGGATTTGTGGCAGTTCTGATTGAATAATTTCGACAATATTTGCAAGTTGCCGTAACCCAGCGGCACTCCTACTTACCCCGGCATATTGCTGCACCGACTTACGCAGCTCATTTCGCAATTTCATTATACTGGGATCACTCGCAGGCTTTGTCAGTATTTTACCGAACACGCGATTTTTTTCTTCATCCAGCGACGCCCTATCTGCCGCCAGAAATTCATTGCCTGTCGCCCACGCATGAGCGGAACGGCCGGCCCGATAGCCAAAGACCTGTGTCGCTGTCAGGCCATTACCTGCCAACCTATTCGCGCCATCATAGTTGCCGGCGCACTCTGCCGCAGCAAAAAGCCCGGCAACAGCCGTCTCGCAATGCTCATCGATGTGAATTCCTCCGAGCAGATAATGCGCCCCCGGCGCGGTTTCCACCTTATCCGTCCCCGGTTCGACGCCATGGCTGCGAATATAATTGTACTGCGCAATATCTAGAGTCTTACGGATTTTCTCCGTACCCTGCGTCGAATCACCGACATACCATAGAACTCCGCCGTGCGCTCCGCCGCGCTCTGACGCAATCGCATCCGTCATGAGACGCATTGCTTCGTCCCGCACCGGCAGAGGCTTCGGCAGTATGGCCTGGCCAGACCTATCATAGACATTTCCGCCCAAAATCGCTTCATCAAGAAACTCATAATGCACAAACGCACCCTTCAGAGAAGGCGGCCATACGATAACCGTCGGATAGAAGAGCATCATCTCCATATCGACCAGTTTGTCATATTTCGCCTTGGCTTCCCGGTAGAATTCCAGCACTTTGGCGTGAGTACCACCGTATTTTCGCTTGAGATGTTCCAAGAGGTCCGATTTCGCTTCAAGTTCCCGGAGGCGATCCGGATCAAACGTGAGTTTTTCCCGGTAGTCCCGGAGCGCGGCAACCGTTTCCTGCAGGGAATACTGGACATTCTCGCAGTCGATTTTGATTTTCTCGACCGAACTGTCGAATTTGACAAGGCCTCTCAGATCGCGGACCGCTTCCGACAGGAAACCGTCGGCATTCGTCTCATTCTCATCCAGCACCGCGAGCGCGTGCGCCACGATCCCCGCGAGTTTCTCCGCGTTAGCGAGCCGCATCCGCTCAAGCTCCATCTCTTCCCCGTTCAAGTCCTTGATATCCGCGCGATCGATCTCTTCGACCTGATACTTGAGAACATCGAGCTCCCGCTCTTTGTACTCCTCCAACGCCGCGAGAGCTTCCTGTTCTTTCTTCAGCCCGGCATATTTTCCGTAAAGGACCCGGTAATCCGCTTTCAAAGCACCGACCTTCGCGAAACGGTCCAGAATATCCAGATGAGACGCGCTATCGAGGAGCCGCTGGTGATCGTACTGGCCATGGATATCGATCAGGAAAGCGCCGGCTTCTTTAAGAATGGAAAGCGGGACAAGGCGGTTGTTGATCCAGGCGCGGGTCTTTCCCTGGGAGAATTCGCGGCGCAGAAGAAGCAGTCCGTCTTCGGCGAGGTAAGGTTCCAGGGCGGGTTGTTTCTTTAAGAAATCCTCACGGAGCTCGAAGGCGGCTTCCACCTGGCAGGATTTATCACCCGAGTCGGGGCGGAGCCCCTCCATGCGTTCCCCCAGGACGAACCGGATAGCATCGATCAGAATGGATTTTCCGGCACCCGTTTCGCCCGTCAGAACGTTCATCTGCCCGGAGAATTCCAGGGACAGATCCTCGATCAGCGCGAAATTCTTGATATGAAGTTGATTCAGCACATGATTCTCATTTAAGAAAATTTATTGGAAATCAGCGCAGTCCCAGCCAACCCCTTCACACATTCAAGGTTGGGACAGCAGGTGGTTCTCATTTAAGATTTTTTGGGAAAATCAGCGCAGCCGCAACCAACCCATTTGCAGAACAGAGATAGAAGCCGCAGTGTTTTTCCGTCATCAAAACCTAAAAACCGCGCGCTCCTATTTTGACCGGTTGAGCGCGGTCTGGCGCATCTTCCGGATCGTGCTCGGGCTGTGTTTTTTTCCGAACATCGGGTTCTTCTTCCCCGTGGTTCCCCAGGGCCAGGCCCGCATCCGTACACAAATCTCTGCTGGTCATGAGATCCACCACCTCGAAAAAGCACTTGATGCTTTTAAAAAAGTTGGGAAAAAGTACGAGATCCTGGGAAAGAGCAAGCAGGAGATCATCGAACGTTACGGAATGTAAATAAGTAGCGAGGTAGCGAAAATGCGAGGAAGCGAAATTTTCGCTACTTCACTACCTCGCTACCTTGATATTCGCTACGCGCATTTTTAAAATCTTCAAAAATGGAACAAAAATCAGCCAACCCCGCCCCCCTCGGGCTGATGGGTTTCGGGATGACCACCGTACTACTGAACATCCACAACGCCGGGTTTTTCCCGGTAAGCGCCATGATCCTGGCCATGGGAATATTCTATGGCGGCATCGCCCAGGTGATCGCCGGGATCCTCGAATTCAAAAAAGGGAACACCTTCGGACTTACAGCCTTCACCTCCTATGGCATGTTCTGGCTCACCCTGGTTGCCCTGTGGGTATTCCCCGATACGGCAGCCGGCAAGGGCGTTAAAACGCCGGAGGCCTATATGGGATGGTACCTTTTCATGTGGGGCCTGTTTACCTTCTTCATGTGGCTGGGCACAGTTGGAAAAAGCCGGGTGTTGCAGTTCGTCTTCCTTTCGCTGTGGATCCTCTTCTTTTTACTGGCCATCCGCGACTGGGCCGAATCACCGCTGATCGGCACCATTGCCGGCTACGAAGGCATCGTGTGCGGACTTTCGGCCATTTACCTGGCCATGGCCGAGTTGCTTGAAGAGTCACGGGGAAAGAAGATCCTCCCGTTCTAAACGGATTACCGTCAATTCGCCGGCAAATGGCGGATAATTCGATGGGTTAATCAAAATATTTTTCTCTTCCGCAAGGCTTATCCTATTTTTGGATTCATTACTGAAAGGATACCCGGCCATGCGCATTGCAGGAATTGTCGCGCTTTTGTTGTTCACCCTGGTTCCGGGACTGGTTCCTTTACCAGTTCGTGCAGGGAACTCCCACCCTGCAGCAGATTCCGCCATCCTGGCAAGGAAGAGCCTGGTGGCCGGCCGCATTGACGTGCCCCCGAAGATTGACGGGCACCCGGATGAGGCGTTCTGGAAAACCATGCCCGTGGCAGGCGATTTCGTTGAATACGGCCCCCGGAATGGCACACAACCGCCATATCGTACCGAGGTCAGGTGTGCCTACGACGACCGGGCTATCTATTTCCTGGCCGTGATGTTCGACCCCCATCCCGACAGTATCTGCCGGGAACTCGGCCGCCGCGACCAGGTTGAAGCCCTCAATACCGACTACATTTCCTTCGATCTCCTGCCATACAACGACGGCCTTAACATGTATGAATTCAAGGTAAGCCCGTCGAACCTGCAGAACGATTGCAAATATTCGGCCATCGGGCAGGATATTACATGGGATGCGGTGTGGGAAACCGCCACCATCATAACGGATTCAGCATGGATCACGGAAGTGAGGATTCCCTGGTCGGCACTTAGGTTCCCCAAAACAGCCGACCAGGTCTGGGGCATCAACTTCTGGCGGAACATCCATCGCTGCCATGAATATTCAACCTGGTCGTGGGTTGACAACAAATCGCAGGATATTTTCCACTATTACGGCACCCTCACGGGCATCAGGGATATCAAGCCGCCGGTGAGGCTCTCCTTTTCACCTTATATATCCGGCTATGCAGAGAAGAACCCGGATATTAAGAACTGGTCGTGGTTCCTGCGCGGCGGGCTCGATCTCCGCTACGGGATCAATGAGAGCTATACCCTCGACATGATGCTGATCCCCGATTTCGGGCAGGTGCAGTCGGACGACCAGGTGCTCAACCTCACCCCCTTCGAGATCCGGTATGATGAAAAACGGCAGTTCTTTACCGAAGCCACCGAACTGTTTAACAAGTGCGACATCTTCTATACGCGGCGGGTCGGGAGTACCCCGAAAAATTTCTCCCTGGCGAATGACAGCCTGAAGCTAAATGAGAAAGTAATCACCAATCCCGATCAGACCCGGATCATCAATGCCACCAAGATCTCCGGCAGGAATTCAAAGGGGCTGGGTATCGGATTTTTCAATGGCATGACCACAAATACCCGGGCTACCGTGCAGGATACCATCACCGGGAAGTCACGCACGATCATGACCCAGCCATTTACAAACTACAACGTGCTTGTGGTTGATCAAAACCTGAAAAACAACTCCTATGTGACACTGATCAACACCAATTTCTATACCCCTGCCGATGGCTATTCTGCCAATGTCACCGGCATCGAAACGAATCTCAGAAACAGGAAAAGTACCTTTCAGTTCCTGTTGCGGTTCAACGAAAGCCAGAAGTACGCCAGGGGAACTTCGCCGGAATTTGGTCATCAATACCTGGTTGCCATCGGGAAGTCGAGCGGCAAATTCCAGTATCAGCTGGTGAGGCAGGAGACAGGGAGCACCTATGACCCGAACGACATGGGATTCCTGGCCTATAACAATGAAACCTACAACCGGCTGAGGCTTTCGTGGTACGACTTTGACCCTAAAAAGAAAATAATCAATTCACAAACCGACTTCCAGGCGATCTGGCTGACCTTGTGCAAACCCGGCAGTTTCAAGACACTTGACTTTAACCTGAACAACTCGGTCACCTTCGTGAAATACAAGGTCAATGCCATTTATGCCGATGTCCAGCCCCTCGGGTACCGCGATTATTATGAACCCAGGGTGTGGGGCAGGGTTTACAAAATGCCGCTGAACTATACCGGGGAATGGCGGTTTGCCACCAACGACCGCAAAACCTTCCGGTACCATCACAATTTCGGGTTTATGAACAGCCCGTCAAACCGCAACTTCAGGTATTACCTCGGCTTTACGCCAAGGGTACGGTTCAGCAACCGGTTCTCAGTAACGCTCGACATCCAGTTTACCCGCGATCTCAACAACCGCGGATGGGTCGCCACAACATACGATTCGCTTATGAATCCCGCCATTTTCTTCGGACGGCGCGACATCACCACCATCAGCAACGTACTGAGCGCACGGTATATTTTCAGCACGAAAACCTCGCTGACCTTGCGCGCCAGGCATTACTGGTCGCAGGCAAAGTACCTGTCGTTCTATACCCTGGAAAACGACGGCTCGCTTGCCTCTTCTGAATTCAGGAATGGCTGCGATATCAATTTCAATGCGTTTACTGTGGATTTGCAGTTTGTATGGTATTTTGCCCCCGGCAGCGAGATGAGCCTGGTGTGGAAGAATGACATTACCACCTCGGGTGATCAGCTCGTGCACAATTATTTTACCGACCTGGGCAATACCCTCGGCACGCCGCAATCCAACAGCATCTCCCTGCGGGTGCTTTATTTCCTCGACTATCTTTCCATCAAAAACGCCTTTTCAAAAAAGCGGTGGCAGGAGAGGGGATAACCGGAATTTACCTATTTTAGCAACCTAAAATTTTCGATATGAACAGCCTTTTAAAAATGACGGTCCTGCTGATCGTTTTCAGCTTCCAGTTCTCCGTTTCGAGTTCTTTCGGACAGGCAGCCTCCAAGCCCTATAACGAAAGCCAGGATGCCCGTGCCGACCTGAAGAAGGCCAAAGAACTTGCCCAGAAGGAGAACAAGAATATCCTGGTGCAGTTTGGCGGAAACTGGTGCCCCTGGTGCCTGCGGTTCCACGGGCTGGTAACAGGCCTGCCGCAACTGGATTCGCTGATGAAGGAGAACTACGTTTACGTGCTTGTGAATGTCCCCCATGAAAAACAAAAAAGGGACAACGGCCTTTTTGCAGATTTCGGTTACCCAAACCGTTTCGGATACCCGGTGTTCGTGATCCTTGATAAAAACGGGAACCGGCTGAATACGCAGGATTCCGATGCTTTTGAATACCCCAATCCCAACGTGAAGGGATACGATACCACCAAGGTGGCGCGGTTCCTGACCATGTGGACACCAAAGGCTCTGTCACCGGCCACCTACCAGGCTAAAACCCTTAGCCGGTAACTATTACTTTCCGGGCTGAAGCCCGGGCAATAGATCGAGATCTGAATTCCCTTAACCCCGGGCTGAAGCCCGGGGCAATAGATAGGGAGCTTTTATTCCCTGATCAGTTCTTTAATCGCTTCAAACACAAGGACAAATTTCTGATCATATTTTTCCTCCAGGGAATCAATACGCCTGACAACAAGACCACTCCCTGTTCCGTGAATGCAAGCGGGAGAAGCGGATAGTGTTTTATTTTATCAGTGAACTTATCACAAATTGTGATAAGTTCGTTCCATTCTGTTTTGGTCAGTTGGAATATAAAATCATCGGGAAATCTGGCCAGGTTTCTTTTTACCTGTTGTTACAGTGTCCGGGTTTCGGTACGGTTTGTGACAAATTTTTCCGGATAGTTATTCAAATGCTTATTAGCACTGCATCTATTGCCCCGGGCTTCAGCCCGGGGTAGCCGATGTTAAGAATGCAATGCATCCGGGGCTTCAGCCCCATTTATTAGCATTTAGAAAAAGTAGAAAACCCCGATCAGCACACGCAGGTTCCCAACCTCTTTTGAATTTGAAACAGTGCCGTTTTTATTAGTCGTGCCATAAGCTGCAACGGTGTAATCGATCTCGGACGAGAGTTTTAGTTTTTTAACCGTCAGGCTTAACCGGGGAGCTACCCGGTACAGGTAATCGATGTTCGATCCGCGGGAATAAAGCGGGCCAATGAAATTTTCGGCAGCCCCCAGGTTCCTGCTGAAACCGCCGTAAATCCCGGGCGACCACTTTTTGCCGTTGGTCTTGAAATCGGCCCATACCGAGGCTGTGTGAATGGTGGTGTAATCAACGATCCCCTTCACCGGGTCAATCACGCTTTTCACGGCATACCCCCCGATCATGTTCAGGGCATAGCAGTTCCCGCCATAAACAGCCCCGGCTTTGAAGGTCACCTTTGGCAACTGTAATTTTACAAAGAAATTTGTAACGAGAGAGGTGGCCTTTGCATCGGTGCTGTAACTGGCGACGACCGCATCGTGATGCACCACATGACCGGCAACTACCGTGTCGTAGGCTGCCTTTTTCACCACCGTTGTGTTGAGCAGGGGCGTAAGCATCAGGTAGTCGATGCTGGCGCCTATCAGGAATTCAGTCTTAGCGGCTTCATTTTTGATGTCGTATTGCACCTGGAAAGCCAACTCCGGCACAACCGACTGACGCAGGTATTTGGTACTGGCGCCTTCGGGACCGTTGCTCATGGCATCGAGCTGGGTAACCGCGGCAACCGCCACGCTTAAATTTCCGAATTTCTGCGTCAGGCGTACCTGCGGGTTTCTTGAAAAAACCAGGAACGGGGCGCCGGTATTGAGCGAAATCGTTTCCGGAAAACAACCGGTCGGGAACAGGGGATGCCAGTATTGTCCCATCAGCAGTTCCGTTTTGGGCCAGCTCAGCTTCACGAAGGCGTGGCGCAGGCGGAGGGTATTGATGTTGCCCGCGGCGCTGCCGTAAAATTCACCCTCGATCACCCCCGAGGTTTTTGCGCCGAAAATATCAGGCCCGGTGATGTTGGCTGTGATCCGCGTCAGGATGCTCAGGATGTCGAAGGTCCCTTTGGCGTTGATGTCTTTGCCGTCAGGATCTTTCTTCACCACATCCGGGTAAAACAGCCAGTCCCCGTCGCGGGCCATCACTGTTTGCCGCGAATCATAAAAGATATCGGCGTTGATGAAACCTGTTACATTTATCCCGAAAGCAGGAGCTTTAGTTTCAGCGGAATTTGTGACAGGCTCCTTCGTTTGGGCAGCCAGAGAACTTGTCAATACTGTCATGCAGAAGAGGAAGTAACCGTAGATGTTTTTCATAAAAAGAGACCTGTTAATAATTTCACTGCAAAATAAGCCATTTTTCCCGGGTTTATAAAATCGAATTTAACCTTAACTTTGTATGCTTTTCAAAATTTCACCATTTCACCATTTCACCATTTTTAAATTTCGCTACCTCGCTATTTCGCCACCTCGCTTCTTACCATGAACATCCACAAACTCAACAACATCTTCAACCCCCAGCGGATCGCCCTGATCGGCGTGACGACCAATCCCAACAGCGTAAGCGGGAAGGTGCTGATCAACCTGGTGAGCGGGGGATTTCGCGGTGTGGTTTACCCGGTGAATCCCGACAACGAGGCAGTGATGGGCATCCCCTGTTACCCCTCGGTGCAGACCTTGCCGAAAATTCCCGAACTGGCGATCATCTGTACGGCGGCTGAAAAGGTGCTGCCGGTTATCCGGGAGTGCGGCGATTTTGGCATCCGGGGGATCATCATCATGTCGGCCGGTTTCAAGGAAACTGGTGAAGAAGGAAAAAAGGTGGAAGAGGAGATCAGGTCCCTGATCCGCAACTATGAAGGGATGCGGGTTATCGGCCCCAATTGCCTGGGCATCATCGTGCCCGGGTTGAAGCTCAACGCCTCCTTCGCGGCCGACATGCCGAAACCGGGAAACATCGCCTTCATTTCACAGTCGGGAGCCCTGTGCACCTCGGTGCTCGACTGGGCCATAGAAGGGAAAATCGGCTTTTCGCAATTTGTCTCCATCGGAAACAGCATCGACGTGGAATTTGGCGACCTGATCGACTATTTCGGCGAGGATGAAAACACCCATTGCATCATTCTTTATATAGAATCAATCAGCAACCCGCGAAAATTCATGACTGCGGCCAGGGCCTTTGCCCGGAAAAAGCCTATCATTGTTTACAAAGCCGGCAGGTTCCCTGAATCGGCCCAGGTTGCCGCCTCGCATACCGGCGCCATGGCTTCTGAAGATGCGGTGTATGATGCCGCTTTCCAGCGCGCCGGGCTGGCCCGGGTGTACGAGATCGGCGATATTTTCAGTGTGGCCGAACTGATCGGCCGGAGCAGGTTCCCACAGGGCCCGCGTCTGGGGATCGTCACCAATGCCGGCGGCCCCGGCGTGATGGCCACCGATGCCCTGATCGCCGCCAACGGTCAGCTGGCAGCGCTATCCGATGAGACCATGGCCCTGCTGAACGAGAACCTGCCTCAATTCTGGTCGCACGGGAACCCGGTGGACGTGCTGGGCGACGCCCGTGCAAAACGCATTGCCAAGGCCACGCACATCGTGCTCAATGACCCGGACGTTGATGCCGTTCTGGTAATCCTTACCCCCCAGGCCATGACCAACCCGAATGCCACGGCCAGGGAGATCAGCCTGCTCGTGGCCGGCACCAGAAAACCCATCCTTGCCGCATGGCTTGGCGGGCGCAGTATGCATGAGGCCGACGACATCCTTGTCGAGAACGGCATCCCATCCTATAAAACCCCCGAACAGGCCATCAGGGCGTTTATGACCATGGTGGCCTACAACCGCAACCTGGCGACCTTATACGAAACCCCGAAGGACATCCCGGTGGAGTTTGATCTCGACCGCGGGCAGATCCGCGAAGCATTTGAGCGGATGATCGCCGGGCAGCCAGCCATTCTGCCGGAGAACGTCTCAAAAACAATGCTTGAAAACTTCGGAATTTCAACCACTATCCCCTTCCTTGCCCAGGATGCCGGCGAGGCTGTTGAAATATCCGGCAGGATCGGCTACCCGGTCGTGCTGAAGATCCAGTCGCCCGACATCACCCATAAATCGGATGTGGGCGGCGTACAGTTGAACCTGGGCACCGAAAACATGGTCCGCGCTGCATAGGTACGGATCATGGGATCGCACAAAGCAAGACGACCCAACGCCCGCGTTGAAGTGATCACCGTTCCGAAAATGGCCGCTTCAAAGGCTGCCGTGGAGATGATCCGTGGAA
>Ga0118677_10016394_pt1 | contig 10153 bp, 8 predicted proteins | sample AliMusrvi5mmetaG_FD_86154 | JGI IMG/M metagenome (GOLD analysis project Ga0118677, IMG submission 86154)
CAAATAGGTCGGTGCTCTGCACCTTTTTTAGGGACAGAGTCCCGTTATATAGGTAGTATTTAACGTTATATATTTTCGTTAGGTGCAGAGCACCGTAATATCCAATAAATTATTTTGAAAATCAATTCCTGCTTATCCCGAAATCAGGTTAATATAGAAATTAAAAAATGGCTAAATGCTGATAACTAAAATAAACAGGTTATTGAAAAAATCATATTTTTCAGGATTATGTAAATAGGTGTATTGATAAAAATCGTATTTTTGTAGCTAAACCCGATTTTAGGCGAAAACTATTGGTAACCAGTTTAAAGTAAAAAACAAATAAAAATGCAAATCAACATTGTAAACCGCTCAAAACACTCACTTCCCGAATACGCTACCCCACTATCAGCCGGCATGGACCTACGTGCCAATATTGATGAACCCATTATTCTGAAACCTTTGGAAAGGAAATTAATCCCAACCGGATTGTTTGTTGAACTTCCTGCAGGTTACGAAGCACAAATTCGACCGCGTAGCGGATTAGCCATTAAAAAAGGAATCACGGTGCTTAATTCTCCGGGAACGATTGATGCTGATTATCGTGGTGAAGTTTGTATTATTCTGGTTAATTTATCAGCCGATGAATTTGTGATTAACGACGGTGAACGTATTTGTCAAATGGTAATTGCTCAACACGCCCAAGCCGAATGGGTGGAAGTTGCCGAACTTGGTGAAACAGGTCGTGGTGTCGGTGGATTTGGTCATACCGGAAAACATTAATCAGTTGTCTGTTTATAATTGGAAATTATTATTTAAGATTTGAATGATACTCAATTACAAACAAATATTTATGAAGGAAAGATGTGTATGCATAAAATATATTTTTTGTTGTTTCTGGGTGTTTTTTCTACAACTTCATTTGTAACAGCTAAACAGGTTGTTCCGAAAACCAAGCCTGTAAATAGACTTTCAGCTGCAGAGCAGCGCAAGTTCGATTATTATTTCTATGAAGGAATCAGCCTGAAAAATGATCAGAAATACGATGAAGCCATGGAAACATTCCGATTATGCCTTTCCTTGGATTCGTTAGATGGTGGTGCGCTTTCGGAAATGGGAATACTGTATGCATCCATTGGACTGAACGACGAGGCTATTCATTGTATGGATAAAGCTGTAAAATCAGATCCGGAAAACTGGTGGTATAATATTCAGCTCATTTCAATGTACTCCGGTTTGAAAAAATGGAAACAGGCCATTGATGTTACTGTTGAACTACAGAAAAAGTTTCCGAATAAAGAAGAGGTTTACAACATGTTGGCTTCGTTTTACAAAGAAAACAAAGAATACGATAAGGCAATTGCAGCATTTGACCGGTTGGAAACTCTGACCGGTATTGAACAATCAATTTCTTTCGAGAAATTCAGGTTGTATATCACATCCAACAAACCTAAAAAAGGAATTGCTGAAATCGACAAACTGGTTAATAAATATCCAACCGAAACCCGCTATAAAGTCCTTCGCGGTGACATTTTTATGCAACAAAAAATGCCCGAAAAAGCCTTTGAAATTTATCAACAGGTATTGAAAGATGATCCGCTAAACGCATTTGTATATGTATCTTTGTCGGAATATTACAACTCGGTGAATAAACCTGAAAAAGCCCTGGAATCAATCGTTAGTGCCCTGAAAAGTGAACAACTCGATGTTGATACAAAAGTGCAGGTTCTTGGTCAGTATGTTGAAAAGTTGCTCAAAGATTCTACAAAGTTAGTTGAAACTGAGAGTTTATTTAAATTATTGGTTGACCGTTACCCGTTGGAAGAGCAGGTTCACGGGTATTATGCCGTTTTTCTTCAATATCAGAAACGAAATGCAGAGGCAATTTCGGAATTGGAAACGATGATAAACATCAATCCGAAAAATGACCAAACATGGATGAGGCTTATTCAGTTTTATATTGGCGACAAAAATTACAAGCAGATACTGACCATAACAAGCCGTGCCATTGAGAACTTGCCTAAACTTCCGGTATGGTATTTTTATCGGGGCATTGCTCAATTTCAACTGGCGGATTACAAAAATGCATTAGAGACTTATCAAACGGGATTGCCTCTCATTCCGGCGGAACAAGCTGCGTTGAAAAGTGATTTTTATGCACAAATTGCCGACAGTTATTTTAAACTGGAGAAAAAAGATTCTGCTTTTGCCAATTATGAACGGTCCTTGGAGGCAAACCAGAAAAATATTATGGTGATGAATAATTATGCCTATTATCTTTCGTTAGAAAAGGCAGAGTTGAAAAAAGCCGAAAAAATGAGTGCCAAAACAGTGGAACTTGAACCGAAAAACAGCACTTACCTGGATACGTATGCGTGGATTTTATATCAGCAGGGAAGTTATTCGCTGGCAAAATTTTATATCGAACGGGCGGTTGATAATCTGAATAAAGAAGAAGATCCCGGGGTTGTATTGGAACATTATGGTGATATTTTATGGATGAACAATAATGATGAAAAAGCCATGGAAATGTGGCAAAAATCATACGATTCAGGGAATAAAACCGAAGAATTAAAAAAGAAGATTGCAAATAAAGGGTGGAAACGACCGTAATTACAAAAAAATGAAACACAAAATAATAATTATTTCGGCGTTTGCCATGCTGATTTTCTCAGCTTGTAAAACAACAAAGACGATAGCTAAAAAAGTGACCAAGGTTGAAAATCCGGTTGCGCAAACCATTGAACAGGTGCAAAAGACTCAACCTCAGTTCAGAACGGCAAATGTAAGCAAGATGTCGTTCGAACTGAATATGAACAATCGTAAGGTAAATGTTTCGGGCAGTTGTAAAATCAGAAAAGATTCGGCTATGTTTGTCTCTTTTCAGGTGTTTGGTTTCGAAGTATTTAAAGCGGAACTACTGACTGACAGTATGAAAGTCTTCGACAAAATGAATCATCGTTATTTTGTGACTGATTATTCGTACTTTAGCAAACAATTTGGTGTGGATGTTGATTTCTATAGTTTGCAATCGCTGCTTGCTGCTCAATTTTTTTGTGTAGGAAAGAAAGAAATTCAGCCCGATAGCTGTAAATTGGTTGCATCGCCAGACGGACAAAACAGCATCGATTTTGAAACCGGAAATATGTTACAAAGTACTCAATTGTCACCATTGAACGTAATTCAGCAGGTTATTCTGAAAGCTAAAAGCAGTAACTATCAGCTACAAACCACATATGCAGATTATGCCGATGTGAATGGAATCAGTTTTCCACTGAGAATAGCCTTGTTGGCCAACAATGATAAAACAAAGGTTTCTTGTGATTTTTCCATACTGAAAATGGAATTTAACTCCAACTTGAAATTTTCGGCAACAGGTATTGAACGATATACGCGTGGGAATATCGACCAGATTCTCAAGAAATAGAAAACAAAGTACAAATTATTTTTAAAACAAGATATTAATGCAATTTCAACCTTCAAACCGAATTTTTATTCTCATTTTCTCTGTATTAGTTTTAGCTTTTTCACTTCAGGCACAAAGTGTGAAAGAGCTGGAACTGCAACGAAAACAGATGCTCAAAAATCTGGAAATCACCAATAAGTTACTCAAAGAAACTAAGAAATCGCAGCGAAGTTCGTTGACAAAATTGACAGTTATCGGCAAGAATATCAATGAACGGAAAGTACTGATTAAAAATATCGGCACTGAAATTGGCAAGTTGGATGATGAGATTGGACAATTGGACGAGGAAAAAACCAGACTTGAAAACAAATTGTCCATTTTAAAGGCCGATTATGCACAGTTGGTTCAGGAAACCCACATCAACCGGGGTGTATATACCAAAATCATGTTTGTACTTTCTGCAAAATCTTTTGACCAATCATATCGCAGGTTACGTTATTTGCAGGAATATTCTGATTATAGGAAACAACAAGTACACGAAATTGAAGGGGTAAAAGTCCAGATCCAGCAAAAAAATGATAGTCTTCAGATAAATAAAACCACTAAAGTGGATGTTGTTAAGCAAAAAGAAACCGAAGCTCAGAAGCTGACAAAAGATCAACAAAAAGAAAAGGTATTGCTGACCGACTTGCAAAAGAAAGAAAAGAAACTACGAGCCGATCAGAAAATACAACAGAAAAAAGCGAACGATTTAAATAACAAAATTGCCGGTTTCATCGCTGCCGAAATCCGTAAAACAGAAGTTAAGCGTTCTGCAGAAGCTAAAAAAGCGACAGAACAAGCAAAACGACTTGAAATGCAGCGTGCTGCAGAGAAAAGAAGGATAGCCGAGGGAAAGGATGCGATAGCAAGGAGTGAAGCTTCCAGAGCTGAAGTAAAAGCAGCCAAAAAAGCTGAAGAGGAAGCAAAGGCAGCGGTTAAAGTTGCAATTTCGGAAACAGCAAAAGCTACAACTGAAGCAAAAGGCACAAGCAGCACTTCTCTTTCTACTCTGACGAAAGAAGAAACCTTGCTTTCAGGTAATTTTGAGCGGAATCAGGGACGTTTACCGTGGCCTACTTCTAATGGATTTATCAGCGGGCATTATGGTATTCAGCCACATCCGGTGTTGAAACATGTGACAACGAATAACAAAGGTGTTTATATTCAAACTCCCTCTGGAAGTTCAGCCCGTGCTGTATTCGAAGGGGTAGTAACACAACGGTTCTCCATTCCCGGAAGCAATAATGCGGTAATTATACAACATGGAAATTTCAGAACAGTATATGCCAACCTGACACAAATTTTTGTACGCGAAGGTGACCATGTAATTGCAAAACAAGCCATTGGCAAAATATATACCGACGATGAAAGTGACAATAAAACAGAACTATATTTCCAGATATGGAATGGTAGAAGCTTGCAAAACCCGGAAAGTTGGATAGCAAGATAGGATGACCCCCAACCTCCTAAAGGGGACTTTCAGGGAGTTACCCAAGTTTTTTTATATCGTAACAGAAATTGATTCTAATATTTTTATATACAAACTAACTTTTATTCCCCTTTAGGGGTTAGGGGTCATATTATGGAAGAATTTGTAAACGAGTCGCTTTTGGTCGACTATGGCGACAGTAATATTATTACCCTCGAGGGACTCGAACACGTTCGTCATCGTCCGGGTATGTACATTGGTAAATTGGGCGATGGAACGCACATGGACGATGGAATTTACGTGTTGCTTAAAGAAGTTCTCGACAACTGTATTGATGAGTACCGCATGGGTGCAGGCAGAAACATTGAAGTTCGCGTGCAAGATGGTCATGTGGAGGTTCGTGACTATGGTCGTGGAATTCCGTTGGGAAAAATGGTGGAAGCTGTTTCTATTATGAATACCGGTGGGAAATATGATTCCAAAGCATTTAAAAAATCTGTGGGATTGAATGGGGTGGGAACGAAAGCCGTCAACGCTCTTTCGTCACGCTTCGTGGTGCAAAGTTACCGCGACGGACAAAGCCGCAGAGCCGAATTTGAGAAAGGCAAAATGGTAACCGATAGCGAAGTTTTCGACGAAACTAATTCAGACCGTGGAACCTATGTGTATTTTGTTCCTGACAATACACTTTTCAACGATTATATGTACAAAGAGGAGTATATCGAAACGATGCTCCGCAATTATGCATACCTTAATACCGGTTTGACCATCAATTTCAACGGAAAGAAAATCCTTTCGAAAAATGGATTGACCGACTTATTGAATGAGAACATCACCGCTCAACCGCTTTACCCGATAATTCACCTGAAAGGCGAAGATATTGAAATAGCTTTCACGCACAGCGACCAATACGGCGAAGAATATTACTCGTTTGTAAACGGACAGCATACCACACAGGGCGGTACGCACCAAAGTGCTTTCCGCGAAGCGGTGGCTCGTACTATCAAAGAGTTTTACGCTAAGAACATGGAAATTGCAGACATACGTAATGGTATTATAGCTGCGGTAGCCATTAGTGTTGAAGAACCTGTTTTTGAATCACAAACCAAGACCAAACTCGGCTCACGTGATATGTCGCCATCGGGTGGCATTTCGGTAAGCAAGTTTATTTCCGATTTTTTAAAGAAGGAACTAGATAATTACCTACATCGAAACAGTGAAACATCAGCCATTTTACTTCAAAAAATTCAGGATTCGGAAAAAGAACGGAAAGCCATTGCCGGTGTAACCAAACTGGCTCGCGAACGTGCCAAGAAAGTAAATCTGCATAATAAAAAACTCCGCGATTGCCGCATCCATTTCAATGATACGTTGACCAAAGATGAGTCAAAAAACGCTGCCATTGAAAATTCATGTATTTTTATCACCGAGGGAGATTCAGCAAGTGGATCAATTACCAAAAGTCGTGATGTAAATACACAAGCGGTTTTCAGTCTAAAGGGGAAACCACTAAATAGCTACGGATTGACAAAAAAAGTAGTGTATGAGAATGAAGAATTCAACCTGCTGCAAGCGGCATTGAATATTGAAGATGGCGTAGAAAATCTGCGTTACAATAAAGTAATTGTAGCTACAGATGCCGACGTTGATGGAATGCACATCCGGTTGCTGCTGATTACTTTCTTCCTGCAATTCTTCCCCGACCTGATTAAAAAAGGACATGTACATATTTTACAAACACCACTTTTCCGTGTGCGTAACAAGAAAGAAACCTTCTATTGCTATTCCGAAGAAGAACGTCTGGTCGCTATGACAAAACTGGGCACTAATCCGGAAATTACCCGATTTAAAGGTCTTGGTGAAATTTCGCCCGATGAGTTCAAGCATTTTATCGGTAAAGACATGCGTCTGGATCAGGTTTCGTTGAAAAAAGAAGATGCTGTTTCCGATTTGCTTTCGTTCTACATGGGCAAAAATACCCCGGAACGCCAGAATTTTATTATTGATAATCTGATGGTGGAGGAAGAAGTGTAGGTTAGTTGCCATTTTTTAGTTACAAAAAACAACAAAAACATATAATTTAAAAACATGGAAATACAAATTGATAGTAATGAGCAAGAAAATGTTGGTGAAAACATTGAGTTTTTTGTAAATGAAGGGTTTAGTGATTTTAAAAATAGATTTAAACTTGTAGCAAGTAAAAATCAACATTTAGTTATCAATACATTATCTAATATATTTACAATGAGGCTAATAGGAAATAAAACTCATGGAGATCTAGCTGAGATAGGTATTGTAGAATTTATAAATCAGTTCATGTATGATTTTCAAAGTATTCATGTTGGTAAAGACTTATTTCGAGCAAAAGAACATGAAGAAGACATAGTTATTATAAATGAATTGACTAAAAGTAAATTTCCTGTTAGTTTAAAGGCCTATGGTGATGGGCCACTTCAATTATCTACAGATAGTGATCAGAAAATGTTTCCGCATTTAGTGTCAAATGGAAAAGATATAATTGACAGGAAAATAATAGCTGAGATTTTTAATTCAGATGCCTTTTCTGAATTTGGTAACATAAATATAATGCCATTAATTTATGATGAGAAAAAGCAAAATTGTAATATCATGATATTTGATCACAATAAAGCAAAGAAGAATACAGCAAGAATTGTATATATTGATAAAAATGAGAGGTTTGATGTTCAATCAATGAAGGTAATACCAGGAAAAGGAAGAACCCATCCTATTTTTATGTTTGTTGATTCGAATGGAAATTATATTTGTGAAGTTCGTTATGGTGGAGCAGCAGCAAATGCATTACAAAGAGGATTTTGGACTCATACTAAAAATGCATTACCTTATTTTGATAGTTTGACAAATGGTTGGATTAATTATTCCCATAATCTATCACTTGTCCGTTTATTTAGCTTAGCTTTAAATAGTTCTGAGGAGGGACATAAAGCAGCGAATCTTATTTTACAAAAAGACATTGATCATTTAAAAACATTATGAATAATCCCCAATTAGATATATTTGGAAATAACACTTTTGAAAAAATCCAGACTGAAGGAATTAAATATGCTGGTTCCAAATTAAAAATCATCCCATATATCAGTCAGATTCTGTCGGAGCTTGAAGATGTAAAAACTGTTTTGGATGGGTTCAGTGGCACAACCCGGGTTTCTCAGGCTTTCGGAAAATTAGGATACGATACTACAGCAAACGATATTTCGGCCTGGTCAGAAGTTTTTGCGACTTGTTATCTAAAATCGTCAAAGTCAGATAAATTTTATCAGGATATCTTAGATCATTTAAATAATCTGAAAGGATATGATGGGTGGTTTACTGATAATTATGGAGGTGAAGAATGTGATGTTAAGCGCCCGTTTCAAGCTAAGAATACTCGAAAATTAGATGCTATTCGCGATGAAATTGAACTTCTAAATCTTCCATGGGAAGATAAATGTGTGTTGTTGACAAGTTTAATCTACGCGCTGGATTCTGTTGATAGTACCTTAGGACATTATGTAGCCTATTTATCTGAATGGTCTCCACGTTCTTTCAAAGATATTAAACTGAAATTGCCAATGCGTTTTGAAACTAAAAGCGAGAATAGGGTGATTAAAGGCGATATTTTTGATACGATTTCTAAAAATGAATTTGATTTTGTCTATTTTGATCCTCCATATGGTTCAAATAATGAGAAAATGCCACCAAGCCGCGTTCGTTATAATTCTTATTATCATATTTGGACAACAGTGATTCAAAATGATAAACCTACTATTTTTGGAAAAGCCAATCGCAGGGAAGATTCAAGAGATTCTGTAGATGGTTCTGTTTTTGAAGAATTCAGAAAAGATAGTGATGGGCATTTTATTGCCATGAAAGCTTTGGGTAAGTTAATAAAAGAAACAAATTCTCACTATATTCTGCTGTCATACAGTTCGGGTGGGCGGGCAACTAAAGGAGAATTAAATGATATAATTTCTGAGTCAGGTAAGCTACTTAGGGCTGTTGAGATTGATTATAAAAAGAATGTTATGGGAAATATGAGATGGACAAATGAGTGGATTAATAGTGATGGAAAGTATCACGAATATCTTTTTTTAATGGAAAAGTATTAACTATGCCTATATCTTATTATTCTGAAGACGATTCCAGGGATCTCAATCCGGATGTTTATTTCATGAAGCAAGCTTTGCTGGAAGCCCGCAAAGCCGGTGAGCGTGACGAAGTTCCTATCGGAGCGGTCATTGTGTGCCAGGGACGGATTATTGCCCGGGGCCATAACCTGACCGAAACACTGACTGATGTTACAGCTCATGCTGAAATGCAGGCTATAACCGCCGCTGCACAGTTTTTAAGTGGAAAATACCTGACCGATTGTACGCTCTATGTAACCGTGGAACCCTGTGTAATGTGTGCCGGAGCATTGGGCTGGTCGCAGATAAGCCGGATTGTGTATGGAGCCACCGACGAAAAGCGAGGGTTTCTACGCTTTGCCCCGCATGCGCTTCATCCTAAAACAGAGGTTGTTTACGGCGTATTGGAAGAAGAATGCAGTATGTTGGTGAAGGATTTTTTCAAGAAGAAAAGATAAGTAATAACTTTTTCCATAGGTTTGAACATTGGAAAAGGGATGCAACCAATCAACTAATATTCCAAATTTATTACCACTAATTCCGACTGTGTACCAATGCGATATTGCGGTCCCCAAATGCCAAGCCCGGAAGAAACATAGTAGTGTGTTTTGTCTTTTTTCAGGTAGCCATAACCCTTCTCAAACATTCTGCCTACAAAATAATGTCCCGGGAAAAATTGTCCATCATGCGTATGACCGGAAATCTGCAAATCAATATTGTTTTGCTCAGCATCTTCCAAGTGAAACGGTTGATGATCAAGTAAAATCATTATTCTACTTTTATCCAGACCATTTAATATTTCCGACAAATTTTTACGTTTGTGATTGGATCTGTCCTCACGACCTACCACATAAAAGCTATTATCCACCAAACTCACATCGTCGATAAGGACTTTGACCCCTACTTTCTTAAGGAATTCTGCCGTAGCATTTGGTGTTTCAGCATAGAGGTCGTGGTTTCCGTTGATAGCATACACTCCCAACGGTGCTTTGATGGCGCGAAACTCTTCATCCATTTTCTGACGAATGAGCGGCACAATAGATCGATCACTTACATCGCCTGCCAGTAGCACAATGTCGGGGTGTTGCTCGTTTATTATTTTTACATAGCCCTGCAAGTTTTTCTTGTCAATAGAAATACCCAAATGAATAT
>Ga0118677_10016395_pt1 | contig 10153 bp, 5 predicted proteins | sample AliMusrvi5mmetaG_FD_86154 | JGI IMG/M metagenome (GOLD analysis project Ga0118677, IMG submission 86154)
CCCGTCCCTGCTTCATCCACCGCGAAAGCTGCACCCGGATCCCCTCCCGCCCCGCCGCAAACGCCTGCACCAGCAACGCCAGCTCAAAACTCGCCTGCGTCCCCGTCAACTCCAGCAAAGAATCGAAATCCATGCGCAACCAATAACATAGATGCTATCTTTTGCAATCAAAATATGGATCGATTTTCAGCACCTTGGCGCGGTGCGGGCAGTTTGCCAGGAGGTTTAACCCTTTCCCCCCACCTTCACCTCAAGCTCTCCCTTTTTCCGACGTCTTCAATCCTCGGTCCTCAGTCGTCCATCGGCGGTTCCTCTCGCGGCCACCCCACCCCTCCGCCACGGCCACGCAAGCACTTTCTGGAGCTTATAGTTGGAGTCTCCAATAATCTCGGGAGCATGGCTCCGCCCTCTTGGGTGAAGGCGTAGGGCAGATAGTTGAAATGCTGTCCCTGCTTCAAGGTTCCAAATCGGAACCTTGAACGATCCTCCTTACGGTTCGCCCACGGTCGGGTTGGGCACGGCGAGTGCGGTGGCTTTGACGCCGCGGGTGAGGACGTCCTTGGCTTCCTTGCCGGGTGGCACGGCTTCACGGGCCATGCCGCGGTAGCGGAGCGGCTGGTAGCCGAGGGCGAGGAGGGATGTGAGCGGCGCTTGTTTGAGACCGGGTTTCCAATAGCTCGGGCCGCCGCCGGTTTCGAAGTAATAGATCCACGAGTGATCGGGTTTCGACCATCCGGCGCAGAGGATCACATGGCGGTGCGGGATGTTGAGCACATCGCCCGGCCGGAGGTCCTGCGGGTCGGGCAGTGGCGTGCAGATTGCGGGGAGTTGGGTCGTGTCATGCACGGCGGGCAGCTTCAGGCAGCGGGAAACGAAGCCGGAGCAATCGACGCCAACCGCCTGTTTGCTGACGGCGGTGTTATCGGCGCGGCGTTTTTCCGGGGATGAGACATCGCCGGCGGCGAGGCCTCGGGCGATGGAGTCATCGAAGGACGAGGGGTCATCGAAGCCGCCCCATTTGTAGGGGACTCCGGTGTTGACTTCGCCGGGGATCCACCATCCGCCGCGGTCGCGCTGCGTTTCGTATCCGATGTCCGGAGTGTTCACAAGAATGCCGGCCTTGTCTTTTTGGTGGAGGATGTTGTGGGAAAACGGGCGCCACGGATGGGTCGCGAGCCGTTGGGCGATGGCCATCGATTCCGCGGGAGTGATTTGCGAGGGCGCGGTGGCATCGCCGGGAATGAGCGGCGGCGGTTCCGGCGCGGGCGCTTTGGCCACGCAACCCGCGGCGAATGGCAGGATGGCAAATACGAGGGACTTCACGCCCGTGATGATAGGGCAAGCTCCGGCAGCGGGTCAAAGCAAAGTTTCACCCATGTAGTCATGCTGCCGGATACCCTGTCACAGCCGATACTACAGGCGGCGGCGGTTTGTGGGGTGGACAACCACATGATTATACCAACTGCCGTGCTGTTCCAGCCATCCTACAACCATTATGTTGTATGGGTATCAGTTACTTCATGGTGAAGCCTTCCTGAATACCGCACTAACATACATCTAATATATGAAACGTTCATTGCATATTTCATCCGGCGCGGCACTGCTGGGATTGGTGGCGATTCTAGCCACCAGATCCACGGTGCCCGTGCCTGTGATTGGAAGTTCGCATTGCTCTGGAAATCCTGTTACCGCGCCTGCCCGGTGCGTGACGACGGACGCTCCTGACAACGCGCTGGTAACCCAGGGACAACTTTGGGAACCCCTGGCAAGCAGCCCCCGCGGCAGGGCCAACCGAACCATGCCGGTGGCGATGACAGCCTTCGGGGAAGCGCAATCCCTGGCGGTCGGCAGCAAACTCAGGATCATGATGTCACCGCAGATTCGCGCGTTGGCGGCTGAAGTCAGCGGGCGCAGCGTGGCATCGGACGGCACCACGGTCACCCGCCTGAGCATCAGCGGCGATGTCCCCGGAACCCTGATCCTCCAGAACAACCCAGCCAATAACTTCTTCCTCGGCCAACTCTACTATGACGGACTCGCCGTGGCTTATGAATTCCACCTTGTCAAGGATGGTTTGACCGTGACCCGCCACCAAGTCAGCGCATTGGTGTGCGCGTTCATGAATGCCGACGGCACCGCGATCGCGAGTCGCGGCCTGCCGCCGGTGGACATGGCACGGGTTCAAGCTGCCCAGGACGTGCCACGGGATCACCCGGCCGGATCACCCGTTGCGCCTGTTCCACTCGGGAGCAAACCCGTAGCCGCGGCAGCGGCCGTCGTTTCCACCCTCAGTGTCAACGACGTGGCCATGCTTGAAGGCAACTCAGGCACCACCAACATGGTGTTCACCGTGAAGCTCTCGCTGGCCAACAGCAAAAGCATTGTCACCGCCAAGTATGCGACGGCGAACGGCAGCGCCACGGCGGGTTCGGATTATACGGCGGTATCCGGCACGGTGACGTTTCCCAAGGGCAGCACGACGCAAACCATCGCCGTGCCGATCCGCGGCAATATCACTTACGAAACGGACGAAACCTTTTCCCTCAACCTTTCCAGTCCGGTCAACGCCACCATCGCTGATGGCACCGGCGTGGGTACGATCATCAACGATGACGCGGCACCCGTCGTGAGTTCGGCGGTCAGTATCAATAACGTCACCATGCTTGAGGGCAATTCGGGCTTCACCAATATGTTATTCACGGTGAGCCTCTCCAAGGCTGATAGCCTGAGGGTGGTCACCGTTAGCTATGCGACCTCGGATGGCAGCGCCTCCGCGGGCTCGGATTACACCGCGGTATCCGGCACGGTGACATTTCCCACGGGGAGCACGACACAGACGATTGCCGTGCCGATCCTCGGCGATACCACCGTCGAAGCAAGTGAAACGTTCACCCTGAATCTCACAAATCCGGTCAACGCCACCATCGCTGGTGCCACCGGCGTCGGCACGATCACCAACAATAACGTTGCACCCGTCGTGAGTTCGGCGGTCAGTATCAATGATGTCACCATGCTTGAGGGCAATTCGGGCTTCACCAACATGTTATTCACGGTGAGTCTCTCCAAGGCCGATAGCCTGAGGGTGGTCACCGTTGACTATGCGACCTCGGATGGCAGCGCCACGGCGGGCTCGGATTACACCGCGGTTACCGGCACGGTGACATTTCCCATGGGCGGCACGACGCAGACGATTGCCGTGCCGATCCCCGGCGATACCACCGTCGAGGCAAGTGAAACGTTCACCCTGAATCTCACAAATCCGGTCAACGCCACCATTGCCGATGCCACCGGAGTTGGCACGATCACCAACAATAACGTTGCACCCAGCAATGTGCCGGTTCATAACAGCCTGCCGGGCGCGGTGGCCGTGGCCTATCTGGATATGGATGGTCAGGTGGATGCCAGCCTGATGTGGTCCGCTTCAACCATCGTCGCCCGCGGCATTTCGGATACATTCACCCAGGACCAGATGTCGGAAATCTGGCGCCGCGTCACGGAAGACTACGCCCCCTTCCAGATCAATGTGACCACAGACGAGAGCGTCTATCTGGCAGCCCCGGCCAACCGCCGGATCCGTTGCATCATCACACCTGACAACGAATGGTATGGTGCCGTGGGCGGCGTGTCTTATGTCAATTCCTTCACCTGGCCGGGAGACGTCGCATGTTGGGTCTTTTCCGATCAACTGAGCAATTCCCCGCGCTTCATCGCCGAATCCTGCGCGCATGAGATCGGCCATACCTTGGGTCTGGCTCATCACGGGCGGATTTCTCCTGCGGAAATCTACTATGCAGGGCAAGGTTCCGGCGATGTCGGTTGGGCGCCCATCATGGGCGTCGGGTATTACAGGACGCTCGTCCAATGGTCCAAAGGGGAATACCTCAGCTCCAACAATCCCCAGGATGACCTTGCCATCATCACCTCCAAAAACGGATTCAGTTATCGAATTGACCAGCACTCCAATACCGGCGCCGGGGCGACGCCCCTCACAATCAGCGGCACTGCGGTTTCGGGGGCCGGAATCATCGAAACCCGGGATGACGTGGACGTTTTCTCATTCACCACCCACGGCGGCACTGTGACGATTAACGTGGCGGGGGATGCGACGAGTTCCAACCTCGACATTCTGGCGGAAATCAAGGACGCTGGCGGCAACACGCTTGTTTCAGTCAATCCCGACCTGCTGCTCAACGCCAGCATCGTGACGCCCCTGACCGCCGGCACCTATTACCTCTATGTGTCGGGAGTCGGGCGCGGTGACTATCTGGTGGACGGCTATACCGACTACGGATCCCTCGGCCAATATGCCATTTCAGGCAATGTGCCCTGAATTCATGCTAGCGAGGCTTCGCCTCAGACCCCAGTGACCAGAGAGAAAACCTGACCTAACTACAACCTATTCGCTCCTTCAAGATTCTCGGCCCGGGTTGCCGCGTGAGGCAACCCGGGAATCCACCCTTATCGGCGGCGCCGCAGCATACCCGAGGCGAGCAGCAGACCGACCAGCGCGGTGGTGGGTTCGGGCGCGGGGGTGCTTTCACCCTGGGCATACCAGTGCAAGGTGTTCGAGTTGTCGTCGAAACTGAAATTGCCTTGGCCGACGACCAGACCGCTCTGGTACGGCGAGATCTCCGATCCACCGATGGTGGTGAAAATCGAACTCATATTGGAACTGCCGCCTCCGGCGGCGATGATGTTGGACCAGGTCTTGTCCGTATTCCAGAACGCGTCGGCGAATGAGGAGCCGGTTCCAAGTGCTATGTAAAACTTCGCGTCACTGCCGGTGACCGCGCCAGCGACGGCCACCTTGTCGTAGGAGGTCACTAGGTTTGCTTCGCCAGCCCCGGTGTCGGCTTTGGGCGCGTTGAGATCCCAGGCGAAGATCGAGCCGGGGTTGTAGGTGACGCTGCTGGAAAACGTCTGGGTGCCCGGGGTACCCACGAGTCCAGGGGCGTGAGTGCCGCTGATCGTGGTGGCACCCTCGATGCTGCCGGTGCCGCCGAGTGTGGCGCCACTGGCCACGATGACCGTGCCGGTGCCCGTGGCGGAACCGATTGTGTTGTTAGCCAGCAGCGTTCCGGCGCTCACGGTGGTGCCGCCGGTGTAGGTGTTGGCACCCGTCAGGGTCAGCGTGCCACTACCCGCCTTGACCAGTGAGCCGCCGCTGATAAGGCCGTCGCTGATGGAGCCGTCGAAGGTTGATGAGAGGTTGTTGGTCGAACCGACGGTCAGCGTGTTCGCACCCAGGGTGGTGGAGCCGGCACCGCTCAACGAGCCGATCGTCTGGCTTGCCCCCGCGTTGAAGGTCGCGCCGCCGGAGACGCTTACTGCGGCCAAGGTGCCCAAGGCGGTGGCTTGATTGCTATTGACCGTGCCGCCGAGGATGTTCAGCGCGGTGTGATCGACCAGGCTGGTGGCCGCCGTGCCGAGGGTCAGGCTGCCCAATCCTTGCTTGGTGATGGTGCAGGCGGTGGTGCCGCCGTCGTTCAGTGCGCCGAGGACCAGGGTGTCTGCCCCGCTGCCGTTGTTCGCCACGTCGAAGGTGGGGTTGCCGGAAAGGCTTGAGGCCCCCAACGTCAGGCGGTAGTCCTTGTGGGTGGTGTCCGCGCTGGTCACGCTGAGCTTCTGCGAGCCGATGCTGAGCGGGCCCATGCTTGCGGTCAGCGAGCCGCTGACGTCGATGTGCGAATCGGAGGTGACCACCACGTTGTTCGCGTAGGTCTGGGTCGAATTCAGCGTGCTGACGGCACCGCTGACCGCGAAGACGGCTTCATAGGTATTCGCGGCCTGGGTGACATCGTCATGGAAGGTCAGGCTGCTCAGGGTCTTGCCGGAATAGTTGACACCGTTGATATTGGTGAGGTCGATGTCGGTTTCATACATCCCGAATTGGGCACCGAGTGCATCCAAAGAACCGGTACCACTGCCCACCATAGTCCACCGGCTGACCGTGTTGGGCAACGCTTGATAGGGTGCGCGGACCCCCTGCTGCCCCGGGGTTTGGAGGTACCAGTCGTAGGCGACGATGGTGGTCGAAACCGAACTGCCGTCACTGAAGTGGAGGGTGACCGTGGGAGTCGGGTTGCGATCCGTGATCCCGGCGCTGCTGGCCAGGATCGAGAGGTCATGATAAGCCGTCGGCGTGGTCAGCGTCAGCGTCGGAGACGGGGTGGCGGTGCTCATGACCAGCGCGTTACTTCCCGTGAACGACTGCAGTTGGAAGCTTGAATTGATCGCGCCGCCTGTCTTGCCCACGACGGTGTCGGATATCCGGCTGTTGAACGCGGTGGATAACAAGCCGACATTCCCCGGTGCGTTATATCCATTCGCGATATACGCGGCGCCGGAGCTGCTGACGCCGCCGTCAAAGGACACCGTGCCGCCCCAGGTGGGCGTCGAAGTGCTGAGATCCGTGGGTGCCAGAATCACGTCCTTGTTCCAGCCGCTGGCAGCTTGAGTGACGGCCTGGCCGAAGCTGGTCTTGCCTTGGAGGGCGAGGGTGCCGCCAACGAGCGTGACCGTTCCGGTTCCCAGAGTGTTGATGGAGGCGCTGGTGGCCGGCGAAACAACCGTCACGTTCTGGTTGATCGTGGTGCCGCCGGCGTAGGTGTTATTGCCGCCGAGGACGATGGTCGCGTTGCCGGAATCGGTGCTGTTGACGGCGTTGACCCCTGCGGTGGTGTCGGTGCCGTTCTTGAGAATGCTGCCGTTGAAGGCGACGGTACCACCGTCTTTGGCGCTCAGCGTGACGCTCTTGCCGGTGTTGGTCGTGCTGCCCAGGGTGATGCTGCTATCATAGCTGGACGTGCCCGTGGTGTTCGTTCCGCCGAGGGTCAAGGTGGTGGTCCCCGAGGTCGTGTCGCGCACCGTGATGTTCGTCCGCAGCGCCCGATTGGCGGCGTCGAGCATGATTGCGGCGTTGTTCGATCCTGACGTGGCGCCCAGCATGACGGCCCCGCTGCCCAGAGCCGCGTTGTTGCCGACCGACAAGGTGCCGTTGGTGACGGTGGTGCCGCCGGCATAGGTGTTGGTGCCGTTGAGCGCCAAGGTGCCGCTTCCCGCCTGGGTCACGCTGCCCGTGCCGCTGATCCCGCTGGCCTGCGTGATCGTATCGCTCCGGTTGAAGGCCAACATGCTGTCGCCATTGATGGAAATGGAACTGCTGGTGGATAACGAGCCGGTGGTGCTCCCGTTGCCAACTTGCAGCATGCCGTCGTTGACGTTGGTGGCGCCGGTATAGCTGTTGGCACCCGTGAGGATGGTGGTGCCGCCTCCGGCCACCGTCAGACTGGATGCCGTCGTGTTGTTGGCGATGACGGAGTTGACGGTAAGGGCGCTGGTGGAGAAGTTATTCAGGACCAATTCTCCCCCCGAGGCATTGGCGGTGAACGTGCCGGTATTGGCGGTGTCACCGATATTCAGGGCACCCGAGCTGGTGGCATTGAGGATGCCGTTTACCCGCAGCGTCTGAGCTCCCGTGATGGCAACCGTGGAGGCACCGCCGGTGGCGCTGTTGGTCAGCGTGTTGATCTGGGTGGTGGTCGCCCCCAGGGTGTTATTGGCCGCCGCCGTGCCGGTGCCATCGGTGATGAGCACATCATTCGCGCTGGCATTGGTGATGATCTTGGTGCCGGAACTCAGGCGTGTGACCGTCTGCTCGTAGGACGCCAACGCGGTGATGGCGATGTTGGTGCCGCTGGCTGCACTTGTTGCGAAGGCGGTACCGCCGACCGTGGCCCAGGTGCCGAGGATGCCACTGGCGTTGTTGATCGTGTTCGTTTGGGCGATGCTGGGAGCGCCGAAGTTGACAGTCCCGCCGGCATTGTGGGTGATCGCGCCGAGGCGCAGGATGCTGGTGCCGCTGGAACGCGTAACCGACGAGGCTCCCGCTCCGATGGTGGTGGAAGCCACGGTTTGGGTCGTTGCGCCGTTGGCCAGATTCAAGGTGCCGCCATTGAGGGTGAGTACCCCGGCGGCCGGAAGTTTGGAACCGGCCGTGGTGTAGTCGAGGGTCAGCGTACCGCCGGAGACGAACGTGCCGCCGGTGTAGGTGTTGGCACCGGTGAGGGTCAGGGTGCCCGCCCCGTCCTTGGTGAGGGTGCCGGCGGTCGTGTCGATGATGCTGTTGATCGTGGTGTTGCCCGCGCCGCCCACCGTGAGCCCGAAGGTCGTGCCGGGGATGGTACTCGAGCCGGTGATGGTACCCGTGTTGCTGAGGGTGAGGGTCCCCGCGTCGGAGTTGATGCGCGTGACGCCGCCCAAAGTGACAAGACCGCCATAAGTGTTGGTGCCGCTGATGTTGCGCAGTGCGCCATCATTGGCCACACCGGTGCCGATGAGCGTGAGTGCTTCCGCTCCCACCGCGATGTTGTTTTGAATTTGCAGGGCCGCGCCCGCAGTCACCGACGTGCCTCCCGCGGTGGTTCCCAATGCTGCGGCGTTCTGGATGTTCAACACGCCCTCACAGACGGTCGTGGCACCGGTATAGGTGTTGGCGCCACCCAGCGTGAGGGTTCCCGCGCCGGCCTTGGCCAAGGCGAAGGTGCGGGCGCAGGGGATTGCCTGCATGAGCAACACGCGCCAACTGCTCCTGGCCTGGCGGATCTACGCGGATGATAACCGGGAACTGTTCGTTCCCAACGAACCCGGGGAACAGGGTTGGGTCGCCGGCTGGATGGATTTCCTCCCTTTCAACACCGACAACACCAATCTGCTCTACCTGATGGACGAGCGTTTCGCCAAGTTGGCACCCTACACGCGGGCGCCGGGAATCTATAAGTGTCCCGCGGACCAAAGCGTGGTGGCGGGCCTGGGCCCGCGGGTGCGCAGTGTTTCCATGAGCCAGGCGGTCGGGACCAAGAAGGACGGCACGCCGGTGAGCGGTCCCTGGTTGCCGGGGCCCTGCGACTGGAACCAGAAGACGTGGCGAACCTATGCCCGGTTTTCGGAGATTACCGCCCCGGCGCCGGACCATCTCTGGGTGATTATGGACGAACATCCCGACAGCATCAACGACGCCCAGTTGGGATGGGAGTGCGGACTGACGGGCGCGGCCTCGCGGATCGTGGATTGTCCGGCCAGTTTCCATGCCGGGGCTTGCGGGATCGCGTTCGCTGACGGTCATTCGGAGATTCACAAATGGCGGGGTGCCCGCATCCGGCCGCCGGCAACCTACACCGGCACGCTGGCCGCGAATGTGCTGGCGGACGACAGCGTTCAGGACGTCGCCTGGTTGCAGGAACGTACCTCGGCCCTGCGGTAGGCCGGCGGGGCACCCGACCCTCCGCGTTTGGCGGTTGGGGCTTGGGCTTGACTCGGCGGAAATCGGAGCGAACATCAGGTATTGATGCCCCGGTTGATTTCATGCGTATGGCTGGCGGTTGCCCTGGCAACCGGGTGTAAGGAGCACAAGCCCGCCGCCGGGGGCGAGGTCTCGGCGGCGCCGCCGTCGCCCCGCGGGCCGGGTCCCATGCCCTATGCGGCCTCGAACACGGTGATTATTGACGCGGCGGACCCCTCGGTGGCTTTGCAGCAACTGTCTCAGGAATTGCGCAACTACGTGGTCCGAACCCGGAGCGTGCCGCGGAGTTTTGAGGATTGGGTGGGAAAATCCCAGGTGGAGGCGCCTCCGCCTCCGGCTGGCCAGAAATATGCCATCCAGGGTCAGGCGGTGGTGTTGGTCAAACGCTGACCCCATGGGGGAGGACACGAATTTCATACGCTATGTTTACCCGAAACTGCCTGCCTGACCGGGCGGTTGGCGCCCGACGGGCCTTCACGCTGATTGAATTGCTGGTGGTGATCGCGATTATTGCCATCCTGGCCTCGTTGCTGCTGCCGGCCTTGAGCAGCGCGAAAAGCCGGGCCTGGCGCATCCAATGCAGCTCCCAGCTTCGGCAGCTTGGGTTGGGCTTTAACCTGTTTTCCTCCGAGCACGAAGACCGGTATCCACCGGCCGGGTATGGGGTAAGCGATACCAGCCAACTGGCGTGGGACTCCTGGATTCACCGGTATATCGGGGGGACCGCCCCGGATGCTTCGCTGATCACGGCCTTGACGCCAACGGTGTATTGTCCGAAGATCGAGCTCTGCCCGGCGGATCGCCTGCCGACGCTCACCAGCGATCCCCAGTGGGGGTGGGTCAATTATGGGA
>Ga0118677_10016396_pt1 | contig 10152 bp, 5 predicted proteins | sample AliMusrvi5mmetaG_FD_86154 | JGI IMG/M metagenome (GOLD analysis project Ga0118677, IMG submission 86154)
CCCTCAACCTGCTTGCGATCCTGATTGGCGGAATCCAGAAAGATCGCGAGTTCCCGGGCTTTCACCGGGTCCGAGGTCAGCAGAAGTTCCAGGGCAACATCGGCTTTCCCCATGCGTCCGGCGGCATTCATCCGGGGCCCAAGCACAAAGCCAACATGATACGTCCCCAACTCTCCCGTCGCACCGGCGACCTCGGAGAGGGTCCGTAATCCCAGACGTTCCCGGCGATTGAGTTGGGCAAGCCCATGCCGTACCAGTATCCGGTTTTCATGAATCATCGGCACCATGTCTGAAACAGTCCCTAACGCCACCAAATCCAAAACTTCCCTTAAATCCACTGAAAAAGCAGTTTTCAGTTTCTGATCCCGCCCTTTTTTCAGCAGGGCATGACAAACCTTGAAGGCAACTCCCACGCCGGAAAGACAACGGGCCTGGGGATCTGCCCCCAATTTAGGATTGACCACGGCCACCACTGGCGCCGGACCGCCTGCACCCACCTCATGGTGATCAGTAACCACAATATCCACACCGGCTTTTGAAGCAGCGGCCGCCGCCTCATGAGAGCCCGATCCACAATCGGTGGTGACAATCAGACTAGGCTTGTAAGCACTGATGCACTTTTCAACGGTCTCCGCATTTAGTCCATACCCCTCTTCCATACGACTGGGTAGAAACTGGAACACACGACCACCTAGAGAAGTGAGAACGTGACTCATCAGCGCGGCGCTGGTCACACCATCCACATCGTAATCCCCATAGACAACAATGGTTTCCTCTGTCTTGATCGCCTTCCAGATTCTGGCCACAGCCAAGTCCATGGCCGGAAGAGTGAAGGGATCAACCACATCACTCAGCCGGGGATTCAGAAAACGGTCCACCTCGCCGGTGGCAGACACGCCACGCAGGATTAAGGCACGGGCAAGTGGGATAGGCAGCAAAGAACGACGGGCCAGTTCTTGTACTGGCCCGTCTGCTGTCTCTCGAAGTCTCCAATTTTTCACGGATCTTATTTCTGGCCGAGATCCGGTGCTTTCCAGCGATACCACGCCAGGGTAACGGGGGTAGCGATGTAGATGCTCGAATAAGTACCCGTGATCATACCCACCAGCATGGCAACCGAAAAGTCCTTCAACGCGCCACCACCCATGATGAGCAGGAACAGCACCGACACCAGGGTGAAGGAACTGGTCAGCAACGTACGAGACAGGGTCTGGTTGATACTATGATTACACAGATCCTTGAACGTCTGTCCGCCACGATAGAGACGTAGGTTTTCACGGATTCGATCAAAGATAATCACCGTATCGTTACTGGAGTAACCGATAATAGTCAGTACCCCGGCAATCAGCGTCATCGTGATCGGGAATCCCAGCAAATGACAAATACCGATCGTGATCATCGCATCATGGATGGTCGCCACCACTGCGCCAAGACCAAAGCCGAACTCAAACCGGAAGGCGATATAAATGACCATGGCCAGCGTGCCCAAAATCATGGCCCATGCGGCGCGCACTTTCAACTCCTGCCCGATTTGAGGCCCCACATCATCCTGTTGCATCAACTTGAAGTTGGCCTGGGCCAGCTTGTTGGTCAACAGTCCCTCAACCTGTTTCCCTTCCTCCAGCGTGGCCACCTTAACCAGAAGCACTTCCCTGGTACCGGACTCCATACCTTTCTGATACTGGATGAAAGGATCTTTGATACCGCCAGCCGTCAGCACATTTCGCACATCATCGATTCCCGGCTTAGACTCAAAATTCATTGTCAACTGGGTCCCACCGGTAAAGTCCACCCCAAACACGCTCGACTTGTTATTCATCCCATGTGAAATCATCAGAGCCCAGGAAATCACCACCACCGCAAAGGTGCCACCCAACATGTATTTCCATTTCCCGATGAAATCAATGTTCGTCTCGGGAATGATTGAGAACATTTTCATGATGCCTACGCTATTGGTCTTGGCGGCAATCAGCATATGGCACATGTGGGTCACCGTCACGGCCGTATAAAGATTGATCAACAAACCGGCAATCAAGGTGATGGAATAACCACGGACCGGTCCGGATCCGAAAATGAACATGATCACCGCCGTCAAGATGGTCGCCACGTGGGAGTCAAAAACCGCCGCAAAGGCACGTGAAAAACCAGCATCAATGGAGGCCTTGAGGCTCTTGCCGCCCTTGATCTCCTCGCGGATACGCTCAAAAATCAGTACGTTGGTATCCACGGCCATACCGATACTGAGGGCAATACCTGCAATGCCGGGCAACGTCAGCACAGGAAGAGCAATAGCGCTTCCTGCACGTGCATCACTGGAGAACATCCCAAGAATACCCGCCACCACAATCATGCCCAGCGGCAATAACACCACATTCAAGATCAACGCCAGATCAGCCAGCAAGCCGTTAACCAGATAATAGAGGGCCATCAAAAGGATAATCACCACACAGCCATACAAACCGGCATTCATTCCACTGGTAACCGAATCCTTACCCAACGTGGGATCCACCACCCGACGCTCGACAATTTCCACGGGGGCGGGAAGGGAGCCAGCCTTGAGAATGTGGGTCAGGAAAAGCGCCTCACTGAACGTGAAACTACCGCTGATAACCGCACGTCCACCATGAATGGCCTCCTTGATCACCGGCGCAGAATACAGTGAGCCATCCAACACAATCGCCATCTGTCGGCCCACCGGTCCGGGATTCTTCGCACCACCCGGAGCGTACTCTCCTGTCACTCGCGCGAATTTACGCGAGCCTTCAGGATTAAACTCAAGACTGACAACCGATTGCCCGACGCCCTGAGTGTCCACGGACGCACGCTTCAAGGTGTCGCCTGTCAACTGAGCGGTTTTTTCGACATAATAGGGCATAAACGCTTCACGCCCACCGATTTTCTGTTTTTCAAAAAGTAACTCGCAGCGACGAGGGGCATTAAACAGAGCCACTTTCGCACGAAACGCGGAATCCATCTTTTCATCCGGAACGGCCTGACGATCACGCACCAGATAATCTCGAGCGGCACCACCATCCGACAGGGACATGATTTTGTACCCCGTCGGCGCCACACCCCTCTCAAATAATTTACTAATCAGTTCATGATTCTTTTCATGAACCATACGGAATTCAAGGAAGGCCGCTTCCTTGAGCATGCGGGCCGCCTCGTCGCGTTTCTTTTCATCCACGCCGGGAAGCTGAACCACAATCCGGTTATCCTTCTCCGGGAAAATGATTGGCTCGGCAATACCCAAACCATCCACACGATTCCGGATCACTTCAATGGCACGAGCCTGGGCTTCTTTAAGGGAGGTGACCATCCGATCCTTCACGCGGACCGTGATCTGATCTTCAGACAACTGGGCGAATTCCTCAGCCCCCATCTTGGATTTCATTTCCTCGCGGATCTGCTCCGACATGGCGGATTCATCAATTTGCACCGTAAAGCTGGTGCCACCTTTGATATCCAAGCCAAACCGCACCTTATCCTTGACGGGGAAAACCATCACCACCGACATCCCCACAAGAACTACCAGCAATATCCACTTAAAGATTGTTTTCTTGTCCATATCGCCCTACTCCTCGCTGCCTTCAACCAACTTTTATTATTTATTTTCCACGTCGACGGGAACTTCATCCTTGCCCAGTACACGGATCACGGCGCCCCGGATAATCTCCACCTTGGTGGTGTCCGACACTTTAATGGTCAAAGCCTGATCCTTAACCGTCGCCACAACCCCGATCATTCCTCCGCAAAACATGACGCGGTCACCAGCCTTGATGCTGGCCACCATCGCTCGGCGTTCTTTTTCCCGCTTCTGCTGGGGACGGATCATCATAAAATAGAACAGGGCGAAAATGATGACCATATAGCCCATCATCAACATCCCACTGCCACCCTGCCCACCACCGGCCGGAGGAGTACCCATTCCCAAAAACAACATTGTCGTCATCATGCTCATTCAATTCTCCTTATAAGTTGCGTTAAATTCCTGCCTGAAATCTTCAAACACCCCTTGATCCAATGCCGTCCGCATCTCCCGCATGAACGTTAAGGTCCGGTGCAGGTTATGGATCGATAACAGCCGCACCCCGAGGATTTCCTTTACATTCATCAGATGCCGGATATAAGCCCGCGAGAAATTCTGGCAGCAATAACACTCGCAGCCTTCCTCAACCGGGCGGGTATCCTCTTTGTACAACCCGTTCCGAACAGGAAAACGCCCTGTCCGGGTCATCGCTGTGCCATGTCGGGCGTAACGTGTGGGCATAACACAATCAAACATATCCACGCCCAACGCCACCGATTCCACGAGTTGCTTCAGCACCCCCACACCCATCAGGTAACGCGGCTTCTCAGCCGGTAATTCCGCCACGCCATTCTTCACAGCCTCCAGCAGAACCGGCTCCGGTTCACCCACACTCACTCCTCCAACGGCATAACCGTCAAAGCCGATCGCCATTAATTCACGGGCACACCGCGCACGCAGGTCGGCATATTCTCCCCCCTGCACAATTCCAAAGACCAATTGACCGTTCCGCGGATGCAGTTCGGCACATAAAGCGGCCCATGATAGGGTTCGCATTACAGCCTGACAAGCGTATTCGTAGGTACTGGGATAGGGCGGACATTCATCAAAAGCCATCATAATGTCGGAGCCAAGCCGACGCTGGATATCCATGGCCTCACGGGGACCTAAAAACAACTTTGTTCCGTCAATATGTGAGTTGAACTCCACTCCGTCGGGCTTGATTTTACGGAGTTTTGAGAGACTGAAGACTTGAAACCCGCCACTATCCGTCAAGATGGGGCGGTCCCATCCCATAAACCGGTGCAAACCGCCACATTTCTCAATAATCTCCACACCCGGTCGCAGACTCAGGTGATAGGTATTCCCCAGGACGATATCTGAACCTAAGTCCTTCAACTCCATGGGAGTCATTGCTTTAACTGTGGCCTGGGTGCCGACCGGCATAAAGACCGGGGTCTCGACCGCCCCGTGCAAGGTCCACAGCCGCCCGCGCCGCGCCTTGCTTTTCGGGTCAACCGCCAGAAGCTCGTAGGTGCCGGGGGCCTTCACTTTGCGACCGCCGCCATCAATGCCGCATCCGCAAGAACCATGGCCGCCATCGCCTCGACCACGGGCACGGCCCGCGGAACCACACAGGGATCATGACGACCCCGCGCTTTCAGTTCGCACTTCTGGCCATCCCAATCGACCGTGGACTGGGCACATCCGATGGTGGCCGGCGGTTTGAAGGCGACACGGAATAGGATCGACTCTCCGTTCGATATGCCGCCCTGAATCCCGCCACTGTTATTGGTCAGCGTCCCCAGCGATTTGCCCCGCTTCACAAACGGGTCGTTATGGACTGAACCGCGCAGGCCGGTGGCCGCAAAGCCCAGCCCGAATTCAAAGCCACGTGTGGCAGGGATGGTTAGCATCGCCCCAGCCAACATGGCGGACAATTTGCCAAATACGGGCTCACCCCACCCCGCCGGCACATTCCGGCATACACAGGACACCACCCCGCCAACCGAATCACCTGCATCCTTCAAGGATCGGATCAACGTGGCCATGGTTGCCGCCTGCGCCTGATCTGGACAACGCACCGGATTCTTGTCCACCTGCGCACGGGAAATGGTGGCCGCATCCACTACAGCGGCCTCAAGTTCCCCAACCGACTGCACCCAAGCCACGATCTCAATGCCAAAGCGTTCGCGAAGCATTTTTTCCGCCACCGCTCCCGCCGCCACTCGCGCGGCAGTCTCCCGGGCGCTTGCCCGCCCACCGCCGCTTGAGGCCAAAACGCCATACTTCGTCATGTAGGTGAAGTCGGCATGGGAGGGACGCGGCGCCGTCCGCATTTCGCCATAATCCTCAGGTTTGGTATCACGATTGGGAATAACAAGGGTCACGGGCGATCCCAAGGTGACGCCCTTCTGCAGCCCAGAGATAATCTGTACGGTGTCCGATTCCTGACGCGGGGTCGTCAAGTCACTCTGTCCCGGACGCCGCCGGTCCAACTGGGGCTGGATATCTGCTTCCTTAAGATGAAACTGAGCCGGAAGACCATCAATCACGGCCCCCACCATAGGCCCATGCGACTCACCAAACGTTGTGACGCGAAAAACTGTTCCAAATGTATTACCCATAAATCGATACTCCCATCTGGCTACCTTACGAAATCCATCTTGATTAATTCCGCCAGTTGGTCATTCGGAAATCGTAATATTTAAGCCAAAAACAGGGCTTTTTGTATCAACATTGCCAGCCTGTTGCCTATAAAAAAACTTAAATATCTTTTCTGCCGTGAATTTCTTCGTACGGAGTTTTGGACAGAATGAACAAAATTTACAAAATTGATTAGAGATCGGAACTGCGATTGATGAATCAATGCTGATCTATTCCACTTGGATGCGGTAGAATTTCGTACTCAGATCCGGAACGGTGTTGGTATGGATATTTTCCGGCGGAGACGCCGGAATGTGATTCGTCAGAACCGTGAATCCCTGTTCCAATTTGGTGGACACGCCCAGCGTATAGGACTTGCCATCGATGCTCGTCCATCGGATCACGATCCCGTTTGAAGAGTCCTTTGCTGTTCCGGTGATCTGCAGGTAAGACGATGCCTTTCGGGGGTCAGTTCCTGAAAATATTTCGTCGCTGTCCGTTGCACCATCGTCGTCTGTATCGGTGGTTGGATGGACAAATTCGTAGATGCCGATATCTGCCACCGCCACACCGTTGTCGTCGCCATCGAGGGGTCGGGGAGTTCCCTCCATGTCATCGTCATCCGAGTTGAAGAAAGAGGCCTGATCAATGCCCGGTGAGCCAGCCTGGAGGTGGTAATTGCCGTGGGCGGCATCAATAAATATCGGGGCATTGGTCATGTTTACATTTGCCCAAACATCTGGGGTGGCCTGGGGAGTTGTAAGGCAGTGGGTAATTTTCACATTTCCTTCGGACGCGAAATTGGATTTTCCATCTACCCCGTTGAAGAAGATGATCGAATCGCGCACCAGTGCTCCTTCTTGGTCACAATACAGGCCGCCCGCACCCCAGGGAGCCATATTGTTTACGAACGTGCAGTTCTGTATCAGGCCACCGCCCCAGCAGCGGCCACCACCGCCGCCGTAAGCCGAATTCCCATCGACCAGACAGTTGCGCAACTCGCCGCCATAGTAAAGTATCGCTCCCCCGCCTTGACCGACAGCCGAGTTACCCTTGATCGTGCAGTGCTGAACCAGTGCCCCTTGTTCCAGGAAGACACCGCCGCCATGTCCGCCGGCATGGTTAGTTTCAATTCGGCAATTTTGAATGATCGTTCCAGCGACGAGGTAAGCGCCTCCTCCGTGACCACTGGCGGAGTTGCCATGCACAAGTGTAAAGCCGTCAAGAACGGCATTCGAACAACCCAGGCGGATCACAGGCTGCGTGGCGTTGCCGTCGAGCGCAGTGCTCAGTGCCCCATTAACGCTTTTGAGAGTGATTGCGTTGGTGACGTTGATCGTTGCGTTGAGTATATACGTACCATTGGTAACGAGCACCATCATCCCGTCCCGCGCGGCAGAGACGGCTGCCGAAACGGTTCGCGCTGCGGTTTCCCAGTTCGTGTATGGCGGAATGTCCTGACCGGCTGGCGCAACATAAGCAATTCCCGACCCGACTCTCAAATACTGTAGCCGTGTGCAGTGCGCCACTTCGCCAGCCGTATTGCTGACCGTCAGCGAGATGGAATACACGCCGCTCGTGGGATATAGACGAGAAAAATCATGGAGTTCACTTCCGTGCGAATCCGTAATTCCATCGTTGTCGAAGTCCCAGGCGTAATCTATGCCAGTCTGGTTCGCTCCCTGCACCGTCGCGCGGAGTCTTGTTAGCAGCGGTTCATTGCCAAATAACGGGGTGGCCGAGAAATTGCAACTCAGCGGTTCGGCGGAAATGCTCAGAAAGTCCGGCTTGACAACCTGTGCGACCTCTCCCGCCGCGTTACTCACGGTCAAAGAAACGGAATAACAACCGGCCTGCGTATAGACGTAGGGCAAGTAGTCCAAGCGAGGGCCTTCTGCGTCCGGTCGTCCATCGCCGTCGAAATCCCACCTGTAATACAGTTCCGCAGTGTTGGTGCCGAGCACGTCGGCTGAAAAGGCGACATTGAGAGGGGCCACACCTTGGCGGCGAGGCGATGACCGGATGTCTACCGCCAGCGAGTCGGGAACATCGCACTCCATTGCTCCCAAATCGACGATCACATCCATGACACGCTGCTTTCCGCGAAGATCCGTCGAGCTGCTCATCCACACCTGATTTGTGCCGAAGTTAATGCAGGGTGAGGTTTTGTGGAGCCGGTAATCCCGCTCGTTCCAATCTAAAAATCGGGGGTCGGAAGTTATTATGTGGTTCCCCGTCACTATGGGTGTCGTGCAACAGTACTCGACCGCTGGTCCCGTCCCTTTGGCCAGGGTGTTGAACCCGCCGTTATTGAAGTAAATGATCGTGTTTCGTGCGGTGCCACCGCTCTGGAGGTAGAGTCCGCTGGCGGTGGCACCCAATCCGGTTCCTCCGAAAGCCGTGTTGTTCACGATGGTGCAGTTTTCCACCAGCCCTCCTGCTTGGCAGCCCAACCCACCACCATAGGCAGTCGAGCCGCCTAGACCGTTCACCGTGTTTCCTTCAATCAAGCAGTTCCGTACTGTTCCGCCGCCATTGCAAAAGACTCCTCCGCCTTTTATTCCCGGTGTGTAAGCCACATAATTACTAACGATATGGCAGTTTTGAACCAGGCCCCGTTCGAGTCGAGCTCCTGCACCGGAGCCATCCCAATCAGTGGTCTTGCCCCGGGTGATGGTAAATCCGTCGACGACGGCGTTAGAATGACTTACGCGAACACAACGAGTGGTGTTGTTGCCATCTAGAATGGTCTTGGTCGGTCCGTTGACGCTGAAAAGCCGGATTCCTTTTGCTAATGTGATTGTGTTCGTGAGTACATAGGTGCCGTTGGCAACCAATACGGTATCGCCCTCACTGGCCATACTGATTGCGTCTTGGATATTGGTCACGGCATCCACCCAGTTGGTGTAGGGGGGCACAATATTCGTGTTGCCGATGTCAACGAAGTGGGTGTCGGCTTGGGAACTGAAAACCCCTCCACAGAGGAAAAAAGCGATGATCGCTCTGCCGAGTCCGATGGAAAAGATTGTTGAGGAATGCCTAGACACTAGTTTGCAGGGGCGGGACTCAAGTCGTGTTTTCACCATGAAAAAATGCCAAAAAAAGTCCAGCGACGCAAACACGAATCAACGGTTCCAACTTAAAGAACACCCAGGGACACTCAATTAATCAGTGCCTTTTTCCATTCCATCGCCAGTCCTGTGACATCAATATTAGCCAATGTTATGCGTGTTGCGCAAAAGTATCGAATCTCAACATTGGGACGATTTTAGGTCTGACTTTTGATGCGGCGGTCAAGGGACTGACCGCCCTACCAAAAAGGTTGCGGAAGCGCTTATCGCGATCTTATCACCACTACGTTCTTGCTCAATGCAATGGTTTCTTAGATAATAGAGAACATTGAAATGAGGACGACCTCACATGGGGGCTTGTCGTGAAAGATAGTAATAAACGTTTCACTGTTATCATTCTTCTCTTATGTGTCCTGGCGTGCAGCCTTATTGCCAGCTATTTTTATTACATGGCTCATTCCCCCAACCCTGACAATCTGGCGCGGTTGCAGGCAATGCTCAACGCAAAGACCGACGACCTTAATCCTGCGACCAAAAACACCTCTCCCACCGCCGAAGAATCAAAACCCCAGGCCGGCAACACCGCAGGGAAACCTGACGACAACACTGCTAAAGTCAAATTCGATAGTAAACTTACAGGCTTAACCGCCGGTGAGGCAGAGGATGCAACTCATAAAGCCGACGATCAATATGTGCTCCCCCCTCCCCGCCTGGCGCCAGACATGTTCACCTTTTCATCTCTTCCCAACAATGCCCCCGTGGCTGAGTTCCCTTTGGTGCTCGTAGGCCAGAAAAGTCTTGAGTGGTACCGAACCAGGTCGGGGAACGATGGTGGAGGGGCGATCGGAGCCCCTGGAGCAGAACTCGCGTCAATTCACGGGCGTCCGCCCGGGCCCCCACCTGGCC
>Ga0118677_10016398_pt1 | contig 10152 bp, 9 predicted proteins | sample AliMusrvi5mmetaG_FD_86154 | JGI IMG/M metagenome (GOLD analysis project Ga0118677, IMG submission 86154)
CACGTAACCACAACAGGATCCAGGCCACCATCTGGATGAAACGGGCAATAAGAAAAATGGAAAAGGGATATCTGGGACGTGCGGTGTAGATGTAACTGGCTATCAACGTGACAACAGCCAGATTGCCCACCCAGAGCAGAAGAAGAACGGTACGAACTTCTACTAACATCGACTGCTCCTAAATAGTATGGCAGGTTGTGAAAACATTACTAACTTGATAATTTCTTTCATTTGGGATGATACCACACAATTTAAGGACTTACCAACTCATTCGAAGCAACCTGCCGCAGTTTTCACAAACCCCAGATATTTTAATATGTGTCAGCATGGCCGAACCAAATTACGCCGCAAACACAGGTCAAGTGTAAATTTCCGCCTTTCAATGGACATCACATTAAAGGGAGGTCGTTCGGGATATCCGATGGTTGCAAACTTTCAACCAGGGAACATTTATTTTGGAAGAGATTCATTACTATGCTTGGCTGACTACGATTTTCCTTTTCACGAACTGACACTACTAATACAGACTTTTTTGTTTTTTTCGCGGTTAAATGATTTTTTGCAATGGTTGCACAAAACTTGCGCTAATAATTATTTAATTCCGAAAATGCGCAGGTTCACCGCAATGAATGTGCCAGCGGCACTTTCAGCCGCACCATTCGCCTGCCTTTCTCGGTGGATGCCGACAAGGTGGATGCCACTTATGAAAAAGGCATGCTGAAGGTCAGCCTGACCCGAGCTGAAGCAGACAAGCCGCGAAAAATTAATATTACGGGAAATAATAGAATGGGGGAGCTTGTGCTCCCCCAAAGTCGCTCAAAGTAAAACCAAGTATTTATATTTTATTGGACTGATGATAATTGAATCCCAAGTGTTTCAATAATTGTTTTTCCAAAAAGTCTGGATGCTTTCGGAGCATTGGCGGTAACGATATTTCTATCAACGGTAACTCCTGGCCCCATATAAATAGCACCTCTGTTTTCAATGGTCTTTGCTTCTGTGCCAGCAACAGTGGCTTTTTTATTGTGTAAGATATCTGCATTTGCCAGAATTACCGGAGCCAAACATATTGCAGCTACAACTTTTCCCTTTTGGTACATTTCTCGTGCAATCATTTGAGCCATAGGATTATTAAAAAGCAATTTTGAACCACCGCCGCCTACGAAGACGACAGCTTCATATTCTCCAATTAATACTTCATCCAATGTTATTTCTGCTTCCGCTTGACCACCACGCGATCCTGGGCAGATACCCTTTTTAGTACTCGCGATGACAATTTTGTACCCCGCCTTCTCAAGTTCTTCCCTTGTCTGGAACAACTCCTCATCTCGAAAACGCTCGGGGGGGATGATCATTAATATCTTAGCCAATGCGTTTTCACCTCCTATCTTTGAAAAATCTGATACTGAAAGCCAGATTCCACGTGAAATAAATTTTGCCATTATTTTCACCCCAGAAGGGTGATGGTTGTGACTGAACTCATTTAATTTTAGCATTGTTTCCTCCATTGAGTAACGTTTTTGCGATTCATTTCATAAAATCGGATGTTGGAAATGATTTTTCTCGGCCTGACTTAAATACAAATAATGGGTTGAGACATGAAAAAGGTTGTTTTTCAGGAAACACTTTGTTCATAAATTTCCCGATAAGGGTATTTTGCAGAAAGCTTCATCACCACACTTCTGGCTGTTCGGATGATTTTTCCGGCGAGGAAAATGTATTTCAATCTGAACGTCTTGATTTGCTGCCGGTATTCCGTTCCCTTTGCGAAGTCAGCCTTAAATAACAAGAATAAGTTGTAAGTGAGCATCATCAACTGAAAGATCGCTTCGTTGGCCCAAAATGATTGGAGTAATAGGTGACCAACAGCCATATCATACTTGGCTTCTTTGATGTAATTTTCAGCATTGCCGCGTTTTTCGTAAGCAATTACTACTTTTTCTGAAGGCAGTTCGGTATTGGTCACAAAGTAAAAGTACTCGAATTCATCACCTTCCAGAAGGGATAATTGCGCTCTATCTTTTTCTGGTTTCAATACGCGGGATACGACAAATCTTCTGTCCTTATCCCAGGTGTCCAGTTTCGTGAAAAACTCAGTTGTTTCCCTGCCTTCATCACCTTTAATGAATGAAATGGATGGAGCTGTAACTTGAGAGGCGAGTGTTGGATATTCTTTCCCCTTGATCAAATACTGGCAACCGGCGGATTCTATGGTTTCAATAATATCGTCATCAAAATACCCGCTGTCCATGCGGAAAAGGATTTCCAAATCATCTGTTTTGATATGGGCAACGATTTCTTTGATCATTTCAGCAGCACCGTTTGCGGTGTATGTATTGCCGCTTCTTATAAATCCAGTAATATATGCCTTCAATTCATCACAGAATGCAAACTGGATGTTGTAACAGTTGTTCCCAAGCTTTTTGGGATTGAATCCTTTGACCGCACCTTCTTGGTGACCTTCCACGTTGACCACACTGCTGTCGATATCGATGGTGATGGATTTTAGTTTTTTCTTTTTCAATAGTTTTTTGAAGACCTTGAAATTGATTTCCCGCAGCATGTGGGTGGTTTTGTAGCTGAAATTCCCTAAAAATCTTGATACCGTCTCCGGCTCTTTGATCGAAATTGCGAATTCGTTGATCAGCGGATCGCTTTGCAGCAATTTCAGCCGTTCCAGTTTGTCAATGCCTATAAAGTTGCCGCATAGCATCGTTTTAATATGGTTCATTTTGATTTTGTTAGTGGATGCGTTCTCAAAAACAAGATCGTGATCAATCAGGTCAAATATCCCATTTATATTGGCATGTTCTAGCAATAGAAATAAACCGGCATTTGAGGTGAGATTTTTGGCAGAGAATTCGATTTTATTGATCACGGCAGTATCCTTAAGTCAAATTTTCTTTCGCTCAAAATTTTAACACGGCATCTCTACCAAAAACATCCGATTCACTCATTTAGAGAAAATATAATTCTGTCCTCAAATCCCAAAATTTACTCAAAGTGGGTGAAGACTTGTAACTTTTATATAAAATTGAGGCAATATAGGCAAATTAACGCCATTTTTACACCAAATGTGGGGCTTTTCTTCAATCATTCATCTTTCATTGATTTGGCGGCGTGGAATCCGGGTCATAACCAATAATCGCCCCTATAAAAATGACCAGAACGGCTATGAATGCATAAAGGTGGGTATCAGGTTTTTTCATTTTCAATCAAATTATAAATCAGAAATTATTTGAGTTATGCCTGCAACACCATGATACCCCCCAATTCTTAAGAACGGGTTAAGAAGTCCTTTCCAATCCATTTGCAATCAACGAATATTAAGTACCAGCGTTCAAGTTTTATGGAGTCAAATCATTTCCTGTGAAAAATAAATCTTATATCGAAAGAATGATAACGATTCGGCGCTGATTATTTGATTTTAAGTAGAAACAAAGCATCCCTTCCGCTTAATTGTAATAAATCGCCAACCTGTTCGCCGTTATTGGTGTTGGCATCTTGTAAGGAAGATCCTTTAATATGCCGCCATAATACTCCAGGGAACAGGTCCTTTAGATTGAAATTGACCGAGTGCAAGGACGGGTTAGCCAGTACCAGGCCGTTTTCAAACTCCCGGTAACACGTATCAGAAGAATTAAAACCAGCAACCCTAGAAATCCAGATTGGGGTATTCCCTTCAACGGTTAGGTTCAAATCTACTGTCTCATTGGATACAGGCGAATAGTCAAATCGATAGCTAAAAACATTTTGATTGACCCAAGCATAGGATTGAGATTTATCTATAGACAGCTGGATTAAACGTGCCCGTTCTGCCGGATAATGAGGCAAGGGTGCCGCATGGGCTTCAAAAACAAAATGCAAGTCTGAAGCTATTGTCGGAATTTCCGATAGGCGAAATTGCATATCACTGGAATCATTATTGATTGCAGTAATTTTTATAGCAGCGCCATCGTTTTCAAAATTGACCCCTTCTCCCTTAAAAAACATAAGCAAATCCTGCCCTTCAAATATGTTTTTCATTTTTTCAGCAATATGGACAACTGGCGCTAACGGCTTTCCCAACCAACCTGTTTTTTTATCAGTCCCCTGCCACCATTCATCCCAGATACTGGTTAACTCGCCGGGTTCTTTAGGAGGAAGTAACGATGAACAAATGGCGGAATCGGTAAAAACGGCGCCAGCAAAAACCAGGCGATGGATTGAATATGGAATTGGAGCAGAGGGATTAAAATCATTATCATCGGTCTGGAATTTATGATTGATATATGTAAGTTTTGGTGAGCGCGAATTGGCTAACCAAAACAGTTGTCGATTTAAACCACCAGACCAGTCGTTTACCTGAGGGTCTCGTAGTTGAGGCCAGCCCTCTGATTCGATTCCGTTTAAGGTTTCAAACGCGCGTTGGTTGTCCTGCTCCCATCCGTCGGCCAGCACCAGTTTTCCTGACATCTGATCAGTTAGATTTCGGCAGAATTCAATGACTCCAATTGCATATTCATTAACACCATTTATGATTCCTGCGTCAGGTTTGCCATCGGCATTTAAATCTGGTGATCGTTTAGCCAACGGGTTACCACCAATTGTATCCATCAAGACATCGAATTCAAGGCCGTCAAAATTTTCGAGCTCGCCGCCAGAGGCAAATAAGTTCGCCAGATAGGCTACCAGTACATCACTACAATTGTGACCTTTTCCATCACGAGGGCAACTTGATGCAAAATTATACGACCATAATAAATTAGACTTTTTGCCCCAGGGTCCTTCACTGACATGCGCGGCGGCATATCCATTATTTACCTTAAAAGCGCGTGGGGCTGTGCCATACGCCCCTCTTCTTACACGTATCGTCTTCTCCGGGATATTAATGGAAATAAGTTGAACCTGTTCACTGTTCATCCAGTTGGGTTTGCCCTGCGGATCAAGTTCACACAAACCAATATCTTCATTTGTATTTTGATAACGTCCAATATTCACCCGGAACAGAGATGCATCATTGACCCGGATATCCATCTCGCCCGCTTGAGCGGGAAGATCAGTAAGGATAATTGCCCCGTTATGGTATGCCCAATGACCGGCAAAAAAACTTTGCGTGTCGCTATTTGGGTCGTGTGATCTGCCATTATAATGGAGCATCACCATTTGGTCAGGGTGGTCCTTCTTAAAATGGGTAAAAAAATCGATGTTTCGTGCTTTTCGCCCAGGAACTTCTTCATCTAGAACTTTTCCTTCAATACCCATCAAGCGAGAAAAATTCTTCTCCCAGTCTGAATAATTAACCTGTTGATTAGCCGCAAAATTTTCTGAGATTCGAAAAAAGTAAGCGCGGGGGTAATCCCATTGGAAGTTGTTCTATGGTTGAATTCTGTGTAGATGATAAAACCTGTTTCGAAAAAGATTTTGATAATGTAGGGGTTAAGTTTTCTAATGCAGGTAAGGCCTGTCCCAGCATAGGAAGTGTGCAGGAGGTAAGCCAGCTTCCAGTGGTGATAAGACTCAACCTGAGAAAATGACGTCGGGTAAGTTTCATAAAGGTCTTTCTAATTGTTACTTCTATTTATCTCTTTCGATAAATGATCGATAATTTAATCTACCATAAGTGAAAGCCCTGGAAGATGCGGTTAAACCCTGAATTAAATTCGTTGAAATTAAAAACCTTTCATGGGTAGAGTTGGTAAATCCTGACATGAACTTCTCCTTGTCCAGATTTCAAATTTCAGCTGCCAGGATTCGAAATCGGTATATCGGACCGCACTTCTGTCCGCATAACAGTAAAACTGGCTCCATCAGATCCTACCCATCTTTATAATACACCTCATTTTGCCAAGACCGAGTTATTTAATGTGACCGTTTCAAATAGTATAATAATAAACCTAATTTAACTCAGGAGAAAACAATGTTCCAATCTGCACGTAATCCTGCTCAACAACCCGATCCGTTTAACCCTTACCAAAGGCAGATTCTAGATCAGGCAAACCAGCTACTCGCACAAGGGAAACCCGGACAGGCAGCTCTCATGTTTGCAGAGATAGCTGAAGTGGTCAACACCAATCATCCCCAGCGGGCTGCCAATCTGCATGCTCAGGCGGCACATGCCTTTGCAGATGATCATCAGGGACCGGCTGCGTTAATCCAAGCAAGGGCCGCATTAAACCTATTCATAAAAAATAAGATGGTCCAGCGTACGCCTGTATTTTATGCCAATATCACACGGAAATTAAATAGTAAGGGCATGGAAAATATTGCAAATGTATTGATAGGTGAATTTAGTTCCCGCGTTGGATCGATCTCTCCGACTACTACTGCATCTGTTACGCAAAAACATGGATTACTCCCAACCAATTGTCCGAAATGCGGAGGACCTATCCATGGAGAAGAGGCCAAATGGGTTGATTCTCACACTGCCGAATGTGAGTACTGCGGATCTCTGATCCGGTCAGAATAGGGAATGTTCCATGCTGAATTCCTTGTATTTTACCCAGCTTGCACCAGAGATTTTCGGTTGAAAAATGTTCTCTGGTGTTATTGCACAATTAATATAGCAACTAAACCAATTTACTTTCCCAACCCCCAAACTTAAAGCTACAATTAATAGCAGAATCAAAATGCCAAATGTCGCGAAATAAAAGATTGAAGGCAATGGCCCAAAAATCAACATGAACCGGCGGATAAAACCAATATCCCATTTGTGCCGAATAATATGCAAGACAGCTGTGGTACTCCAAAAGACCCATTCCCACCAATTATCGTCCTAAACCGACTGCTGGTTTCATCACAATGGATCACCTTACTCTGTTTTACATCCTTTTCGATGGGTTTTGCCCTGAGAATCGCCTGGTTACCGGCTTGCTGCATGATGGTATCTATCTCGCCTTGACTAATTGTGATCCCGTGCAGGTAAAGCAAAGCCAAATGAGTGCGTAATAACTCATATGTTGTTCTTGCTGATAGTAAACAACCAGTGCTTCCAGCTGGGATCCAAAGGTGCGTTCCATCTCCAATCCTTCCGGTTGATCATCCATCATTGCAGCAGATCTGAGCGGCAGTGTAGATAGGTTTGTTTGAATAGCATCCGCTGCCGGATTGAACTCATACCGTCCCAGCCGGTTAATGTGCTCAGACAGGACAGGAAAAATGTGAGCGATTTTTCGGTTACACTACGGAAAGGGGAAGTGTAACCGAAAACTGAACCTTTTAAAATGCATATCCAGCAAATTGAACAGGTTGCAAAAACATGTAGCATCTTCAGTGAAAAGCCTTAGCGATCTATTTTCCGTTTCGTGAGCGGTTATGTTGCAAATTATAAACAAGGTGTTATACTGTAGTGAAATATCGTAATATGTCAATAATATATAATTAATGACGTATTACGGAAAGGATGAATGTGAGAGCCGAACTAAAATCACCTATCATTCCGGAATTAATCGGTCAATTTGCCAACCGCCGTTCGGTGAACATGGCAGATTTAAGAGACTTCTATCGAGAGCATACCACTCAGTTTAACGACCAGGCATTTCGCCGGTTCATGTACGCTTTGGAAAAACAGCGTGTTATTCGGCCGGTTGCCAGGGGATTATATGTTTTTCAGAAAGAGACTTCTCAGAGTCAGGATAGAAAGAAGTTTATCCCTGCCCCCTCGCCTGAAATTATCAAGTTAAATACTGACATAAAAGATTCTTTTCCTTATTTACAATATGCAATTTGGGAGTCCCGCATCCTGCACGACTTCATGACGCACCAACCCGGTCAAAACCAGATTATTGTGGATATTGAAAGGGACGCGGTCGAATCCGTTTTTAACGCTTTGACCCCGATCTACCCGAATCAAGTCTGGTTAAATCCGGATCAAAACATGCTTGAACGATACATCGTCAATTCGCCTCGATCCATCATTGTTTCAAACTTAATCAGCCAATCACCCCTTATCAATGTAGACGCAGTCCCCTACGCCAGCATTGAAAAAATATTGGTCGACATTTTTGTTGACCAGAGTACTTTTTTTATGCTTCAAGGCCAGGAATTGGTCAACATTTTTGAAAATATTTTCACGTCTTATTGGGTCAACGAAAAAGCTTTATTTCGCTATGCACAACGCCGACAACCAGTTGATAAAATCAAAAAGTTTATCAACGATCAGACCAGCATTGAGTTAGTCCAAAATGAGGTGTCGCGAAAATGATCTCACCTCAATCGTACACCCGGGAATGGATTTTAGAGATTCGGGAAACGAGTCCAGGCAGAGACCCGATCTTGATTGAAAAAATGATCATGGCACTTTCTTTGGTGGAACAACTGCAACAAAGCGGGCTTATTTTTATTTTTAAAGGCGGAACCTCGCTGTTGTTGTTGCTGGACAAACCCAACCGGTTTTCCATTGACATCGACATTGTTCTGGAAAGTAGAGATCCCCTGGATGTTTTCATTGACTCCATCATGAAAGATGGTGTTTTTCACCGCTATGAACTTGATGTCCGCGAAAGCAGTGTGCCCAAACAACACTACAAATTCTTTTTTAATTCCGTTATTCAAGAAAAAGAAAGCCACATCTTGCTGGATATTTTATTTGAGACCCATTCCTACCCTCGTCTGCAAACTATAAAAATTGAAACACCTTTTCTTGTTGTTGGGATGACAATCCTTTAATATAAACCTCAACGAGGCGAACTGTTTTATAATTGAACCAGTATTTTTTAAATTCATATTGATTGTTTTTTTTTTTTGACTGTCCCACCTTCGAACTTTCAACTTTATTTTCAAGAGGTAACTTTTTCTTATAATTTCACACATTGAAGCTCTCTGCTGTAGTACGTCAAGGCAAGTTGAGTTTTTTGTTGATTGCAGGTATTTTACTATTTCTGAAATTACTGCCGTAATTTTACTTCGTCTCTCATCTGTACAACTGCAGATAATCATGTGCGTGTCTGTCCACGTGAATCTTCGTGTAAAGAGATGATTTGGAAATTCGGAGCATTGAAAAGCATCTTGTTTTGTCGTACTGTACTCTGCCCGGACCATTTAAATTTAAAAAAAAGCAACAGTCATACTGAGCAATTGTAATAAAACGAGGTTGAAAAAACCTCGAAACTACAACTGGGGAGGATGTTTGAATGACAGGGGTGTTTTATTCTTCGTTGTGTTGTGGTTACAATCGATGTTTTCCCTTCCATTTTCTGTTCGTTCAAAAAAGTTTTGCTCGTGCAAACAACTTGCACGTGCAAAATGTTGCTCGTGCAGGCAAAACTTGCACGTGCAACATTGCTCATGCAAAAGGTTTCGAACGAACAATGACAACAGCTTGCACGTGCAAGTACTATTTTGCTCGAGCAAATTCGTGTGTGTGTTTTCAAGGTACGAGACCTTGCACGTGCAAAATACAGGCAGTTTTCGTGCCTCCGGAGTCTCAAAAATTTCAGGCAGGAGTGTATATATATATATATATATATATATGTATATACTTGGTGTGGTTGAATTTTTATGAATATCCAAGAGAAACAATAAATAACAATTAGTACAGCTAAAGAACCATAGAAACATACAAAAATGCTGACCCTACTACTAGGGGAGACCCTCAGTCGAGTGGTTTAGCGTCTCCTGCCCACAAGACTTCTGTTCAGATTTTAAGTTTGCATGTGGCTGGTGTTGGTACAGTGTTTTCTCTTCTACTAACGTTTTCCAGACTTCTCAAATTCACCAATGGTCGTGTTCCTCGAAAGTCATTGGACATCTGAATTATATTGCGTGTGTGTAAATCCAAGAGACTGGAAGTGGCTAATAGTAGCTGAATAGCTGAATTATATTGTATCCCACAATAGATAATTTTTTCGCGTCGAGAGAGAATCCGAACATAAAGAACGTACAAGTTGTGAAACCTGCATCCTCGAAACTTGGAGCAACCAAAATTATGCTCCCGGTGGGTAGAAATTTTGAAAAAACCCTTTGTTGCTTGAAAGCCGATCTCATAAACAAGACAAAATACCACGGGAATGTCACCGTGTGTAGAGGGAATATCACCATATTTTGCCCAATTCGAAAAAGTCCCCCTCTCGGAAGAGGGTTCAAAAAGGTTAATTTGTAAACCAGTGTCTTCGTGAGTGCCCATAATATAGTTTACCAGACAAACACTTGACGAGAGATCGTGATATATACATA